>Ga0207799_100015_pt1 | contig 315021 bp, 254 predicted proteins | sample TtanPargueraPR_4_FD_187742 | JGI IMG/M metagenome (GOLD analysis project Ga0207799, IMG submission 187742) | Aerobic enrichment media microbial communities from Bioluminiscent Bay, La Parguera, Puerto Rico - Tt and M2 (SPAdes) | ecosystem: Environmental > Aquatic > Marine > Unclassified ... | reverse complement strand
ACCGACCAGCTAATGACAGCCCCGTTAGCCGGGCAGGTAAGTGTAACCTTATTTGTTGTTTCTTCCGAGCAAATCGTTTGGTTGGGTATCGAAGCACTAAGCTCTACCGACGGATTTACGGTAATGGTAAATGTATCGCTTTCTCCGGTACAGCTACTGGTTGATGGTGTAACAATAATTTCGGAAGAGATGGGATTATTCGTTGTGTTATTGGCTGTAAACGAAGGTATTGTGTTTGTTCCGCTTGTAGCATTAAGCCCTATTGCATTATTTGAACTTGTCCAGTTGAAAGTTGTGTTAGCAACCGTTCCTGCAAAAGTTATATCTCCGGTAATGTCGTCGTTGCAGAATTCGAGGTCAGTTGTTGGCGTAACAACCGGTTTCGGATTCACGGTAATGGTATATGTTAACGAATCGATACAGGTAGTCGTCCCGGTGTAAAGCGCCTCGCACTTATAGGTTAGTACAATTGCTTGGTTCGTAGTATTTGTAAGCGTCTGAGCCGGAATGGTATTATTCCCGGTAGTGGATATATTTTCCAGGATCCCGGTAGATTTAACAACCGACCAGCTAATGACAGCCCCGTTAGCCGGGCAGGTAAGTGTAACCTTATTTGTTGTTTCTTCCGAGCAAATTGTTTGGTTGGGTATCGAAGCACTAAGCTCTACCGACGGATTTACGGTAATGGTAAATGTATCGCTTTCTCCGGTACAGCTACTGGTTGATGGTGTAACAATAATTTCGGAAGAGATGGGATTATTCGTTGTGTTATTGGCTGTAAACGAAGGTATCGTGTTTGTTCCGCTTGTAGCTGTAAGCCCTATTGCATTATTTGAACTTGTCCAGTTGAAGGTTGTGTTGGCAACCGTTCCTGCAAAAGTTATATCTCCGGTAATGTCGTCGTTGCAGAATTCGAGGTCAGTTGTTGGCGTAACAACCGGTTTCGGATTCACGGTAATGGTATACGTTAACGAATCGATACAGGTAGTCGTCCCGGTGTAAACCGCCGTGCACTTATAGGTTAGTACAATTGCATGGTTCGTAGTATTTGTAAGCGTCTGAGCCGGAATGGTATTATTCCCGGTAGTGGATATATTTTCCAGGAGCCCGGCAGGTTTAACAACCGACCAGCTAATGACAGCCCCGTTAGCCGGGCAGGTAAGTGTAACCTTATCCGTTGTTTCTTCCGAGCAAATTGTTTGGTTGGGTATCGAAGCACTAAGCTCTACCGACGGATTTACGGTAATGGTAAATGTATCGCTTTCGCCTGGACACCCATTGAGAGCTCTTGGCGTAACAATAATTTCTGAGGATATAGGAGTACTGGATGGATTTGTTGCTGTAAATGAAGGTATTGTATTTGTTCCGCTCGTTGAATCAAGTCCGATTGAGGTATTTGAATTGATCCATTCGAAAACAGTTCCCGGTAGTGTTCCTGTGAAAATAATAGTATCTGTTATGTCATTGTTGCAGTATTCGAAATCATTGACCGGGTCTACATCGGGAATTTCGTCAAATATTGTAATTATTACCGAGTCTAGCATAGAGGTGCTACAGGTTCCCGGCCCTGAATCGGTAACTTTTGTAAGCCTGTAAATGAAATCGCCTCCAACATTGGTAGGTGCGCTTATTGTTGCACTACTCCCGGTTGTGGTGCTGACGGTTTGGTCTGGTCCTCCGTTAATGTTATAAGTAAAGGTATAGGGTGGAGTTCCAACAGAACCAGTAAACGTGATTGTTGGCGATGGATCATTTAAACAGGCAGTTGCAGTTCCTTTTATTTCTGCTTCCGGAAGAGGGGCGACAATAACCGTTGCTTCTTCGCTTATATTTTGTGAGCATTGATATTGGCTCCCTTCTTCTACATTGGTTAAACGATAAACAAATGTCCCTGGAGTATTGGTCGGGACACTAAGCGTTACCATGCTGTCGCTATTGTTTGTTTGGATGGTTTGTGATGCCCCATTGTTGATGGTATAAGTAAAGGTATAGGGTGGAGTTCCTACAGAACCGGTAAGTACCAGTACCGGAGAGGGATCGTCCTGGCAAACGGCGGTATCTTTTTGTATGGTGGCTGTTGGAAGGGAATGAATTGTTATCTCTTTTGTTATACTATCTCCTCCGCAGTAGTTCGATGAAATAAGAGTAACTGCGTATTTTCCCGGGGCGGTATAGGCATGTGTAACGTCTATTTTTTTAGGAAGAGTCATTGTGGTGCCATCTCCAAAATCCCAGTAAAATATAGTCGCTTCTTTGTCGCAATTTTTTCCATATCCATGGATTGTTGTATTACTGAAAGTTATATCGGCATTTAAACAACCGTCAGAAGCATCGAAATCGGCAGTGGGTGAAGACAGTACTGTTACCGGGCCAACCGTGGCTTCCGAATAATCACAAGAATTGGAGGCTGTTACGGTTACTTCAAATTTTCCGGCAGTATAGGCACAACTCGATTTTGTATAAGAATGATAGATCGGGTAAGGAGAAGAACTGTCGGGAGCTGCTGAATTGTAATAAATAGATGCGTTCATATCTTCTTGTGATAGTACCAGCTCTTCCGTACCATCTCCGAAATTAACATTATAAGTTGTTCCTTCCGAATTCCCTCCCCAGTTGTTGATTTCGAATTTAATTTGTTCGGTTGGGGCACATAGGTTGGTGGTTGAGCCCGGTGTGCTAAGCCCTACCGAAGGATTGGTAACGTTTTTCACTTCCTTTTGAACCGTGGTACTGCACGAATTTGTTCCTGTTGCTGTTATGGTCAGGTAGAAAAGCCCCAATTTTTGGTAAGTATGCTCTACCGGAAATGAGCTATTGGTTGCTGTCTCTGAACTGCTTCCATCTCCCCAGTCGATGGTGTAAGAAGTGATGCAACTTGACGCTAAATATTTCTCTACTTTTATTGTGAAGTCCGGATTGTTCACAGATGCACTATCGCAATTATCAAACTGGCTATATGGATTTTCACTGTCCCAAAAATCAATCTCCGGTTGTTGTTGTACGGTAATGGTATTGCTTTTCGTTACTGACGCAGATGTTGTATCTGTTACTGTTAGGGAAACCGAAAAATCTTCTGTTGCACATCCAGTAGAACTATAGGTATGTATCGGATTTTTTTCTGTAGAAGTTTCTCCGTCTCCAAATTCCCAGTAATAACTATAAATACTGGAGTCTGCAATGTTGGATGTAAACTGTACGGGGGTTTCGGAACATATTGTATTCGGAAATGAAAAGTCGGCAGAAAGCCCTGAGCCTTCGGCTAAACTTTTTGATTCTGAATTAAAGTTTGTTGTTTTGGCATAAATAATACCTGTGTTGAAGATAAAAACGAACGCTAGTATTCGATACAAAAAATATTTCATTATGACCCTCCTCTGTTGTGAAAAGTTATCTATTCTCAGGCGACCTGAGGGTCATATTTAAAAACAAACTTAGATTTATTTTTTTGATTTGTAATCGTTCGTGTATGGACATATTGTCCACATCAGAAAACGGATGCCTTTGCTCCTCATAAAAGCAATCGGAATTTATGTTTCGAATAGGCACATTAGTCCTATTTTGTACATTGTTGTCCGGTTTACATTGAAGCTATTTTTTGTTTGATTTCCTAAAAGGTATTGATGGCTTTTGTTTGTATCTCAAAAAAATCGGTCATTGGCAGGGAAATAAAATGAAGAGAAGAACCAGTTTTGAAAAAAAAATAATTAGAGTTATCTGATCGAAGCCAATCAATACGTTGTTATATCTGACGCGATTTTTTCCCCGCTTGTGGTGTTCGTCTTAATACTATATTTTGAATCTCATGTCTGAAATCAGCTATCTATTCTTATAAATTTCATCCATATTTTAAGACAGGGCTTTTTCGAATGCCTGCTTGTTTATGTTGTTTTTTAGCAGAGACTATGAAATTTCACAAATATGCTTTGCAACATTTTTCTTTATTTTTTAGTACTGAAAAAATAAAAGTCAAAAATACTTTTATAGATTTGACACGAATTAAGACTTATGAAACATTATTCAAAACATCCAAAACATTATGTCGCAGTTGACTGCGTAATTTTAGGCTACAACGAAGGCGAATTGTGTTTGCTATTGTATCCTCGTAGTTTTGAGCCCTCGAAAGGTTCGTGGTCGTTAATGGGCGGTTTTGTACAGAACGACGAATCAGCAGACGATGCAGCAAAACGAGTATTGAAACAAACCATCGGGTTAGAAGATATTTTTATGAAGCAGGTAGGGGCATTCTCTGAGCCTGAACGGGAACCCGAAGTACGGGTTGTTAGTATTGCTTATTATGCCCTTGTACGAATGGACGAACACGACAAGGCTTGTGTGCGTGAAAATGGTGGGCACTGGTGGCCTATTTCTGCATTGCCCGAGATGATTTTTGACCATGGCCGAATGTTTGAAAAGGCATTGGTTAAATTACAGAAGGAAGCCGGTTATCATTTGTTAGGACAGGAATTACTGGCTGATAAGTTTACCTTGTTGCAATTGCGCAGATTATACGAAGCTATTTTTCAGCGTGAGTTCGATCCCGGGAACTTCCGGAAAAAAATATTATCTCTGGATGTCCTGGAACGTCTCAACGAGAAAGACTCATCCGAATCCAAAAAAGGAGCCTATTATTATCGATGTAAAGACGAAATAGACGAACGTAATTTAGAGCGGATTGTAAAGATTTGAGGATAAAAAAAGTTGGCAGTCGAAGTGGGCAGAAAAGAAAATCGCCGTTTTTAGAACAACCAACAATAGATAGGCGGAGAACCTAAAAAGCAGCGTAGCTGCAACAGTAGGTCGTAGTAGAAAAATATCGTGGAATCAGGCTCTATGGAAGCGACAGAAAAAAGTAGTAGCTTTTTGTTGCAACAGCAAAGGCCGGGAAAAACAAACCTGTATGAGTCTTAAGGACTGACCGCGTTAAGCGAAGGAGATAAAGAAAGTAGCACTTAACAGGAAAGAGATAGATTATTAAAATATTTGAAGTTAACAGCTGGCGGCTTGTAGCTAATAGCAAAAATTTAATATCAAACAAAATATCAAAATTATGAACAATACATTCGATCAAATGGAAGTGTGGTTTGTGACAGGCGCACAACTTCTGTACGGTGGCGATGCTGTAATTGCAGTTGATGGTCATTCAAATGAAATGGTAAAAGGTTTAAATGAATCGGGAAATCTTCCCGTAAAAGTCGTTTATAAAGGTACAGTTAATTCAGCAAAAGAAGTTACCGATACGTTTAAAGCTGCAAACAGCAACGAAAAGTGTATCGGTATAATTACCTGGATGCATACTTTTTCGCCTGCCAAAATGTGGATTCACGGCTTGCAGGAATTGAGAAAACCCTTGCTGCATTTCCATACGCAATACAATAAAGAAATTCCATGGAATGAAATTGACATGGACTTTATGAACCTGAATCAAAGTGCTCATGGCGACCGTGAATTTGGACATATGGTAAGCCGTATGCGTAAAAACCGGAAAATTGTGGTGGGGCACTGGAAAGATGAAAAAGCTCAGGCAAAAATTGCAACATGGATGCGTGTATCTGCAGCCTGGGCCGATGCACAGGATATGCTTATCGTTCGTTTTGGCGACCAGATGAACAATGTAGCGGTTACCGATGGCGACAAAGTGGAGGCAGAAAGAGTGCTGGGATATCATGTGGATTACTGCCCAATTGCTGAATTAGTAGCTTATCAGGACAAAGTTACTGATGCCGAAGTTGCAGATATGTTAAAAATTTATGAAACAGAATACGATTTTGCCGATAACTGCAAAGAAGGTGGAAAAGACCGCGGACAAATCGTGCATGCTGCCCGTATCGAAATTGCCCTTCGGAATCTTTTAAAAGACAAAGGAGCTAAGGCATTTACTACTAATTTCGACGATTTGGAAGGCATTGACCAATTGCCCGGATTAGCTTCGCAACGCCTGATGGCAGAAGGCTATGGCTTTGGTGCCGAAGGCGACTGGAAAACAGCAGCGCTTTTCCGTACCATGTGGTTTATGGGGCAGGGATTGCCGAAAGGTTGTTCTTTCCTTGAAGATTATACCCTGGATTTTGATGGCGAAAACAGCGCAATCCTCCAGTCTCACATGTTAGAAGTTTGCCCGTTAATTGCTGCCGGGAAACCCAAAATGGAAGTACATCCCCTCGGAATTGGCGGCAAAAACGACCCTGCACGTTTGGTATTTACTAGTAAAACCGGACAGGGCGTTGCTGCAACAATTGTAGATATGGGAAGCCGTTTCCGTATGATTGTTAATGTGGTTGACTGTATTGAGCCAAAACCTCTGCCCAAACTTCCCGTTGCAAGTGCATTGTGGATTCCTCAACCAAGTTTCGAAGTTGGTGCTGCTGCATGGATGTTTGCCGGAGGTACTCATCATACCAGTTTCTCGTACGATTTAACCGTTGAATATTTTGAAGATTATGCAGAAATGGCCGGAATCGAAATGGTGCTTATTGATAAAGATACAACCATTCGTGAGTTCAAAAAAGAATTGAAATGGAACGATCTTTATTATCATTTGGCCAAAGGTTTGTAACAGAATTAGTAACTAATCAAAAATAATTAATCAATAAAATGGCTTTATTAGATTGGATTGTAATAGGTCTTTTTTTCGTGGTGCTTGTAGGCATTATCGTCTGGGTTGTTAGCCAGAAAAACAAGAATTCCGAAGATTATTTCCTGGGTGGCCGCGATGCAACATGGATTGCAATTGGTGCCTCAATATTTGCTTCTAATATTGGTTCAGAACACCTTATCGGGCTTGCAGGGGCAGGCGCTTCCAGCGGTATGGCAATGGCACATTGGGAAATTCAGGGATGGATGATTCTTATTCTTGGATGGGTGTTTGTTCCTTTTTATTCGCGAAGCATGGTACTTACCATGCCCGAATTTTTGGAACGACGTTATAATAAAGAGTCGCGTACCATTCTTTCTGTGATTTCATTGGTAAGTTATGTGCTTACCAAAGTTGCAGTTACGGTTTATGCCGGAGGTTTGGTATTTCAACAGGTTTTTGGGATTGAAACACTTTGGGGAATTGATTTCTTCTGGATTTCAGCCATTGGGCTTGTAGTGCTAACAGCACTCTATACGATTTTCGGTGGTATGAAATCGGTACTATATACTTCGGTTTTGCAAACACCTATTTTGTTGCTGGGATCGTTAATTATTCTAGTGCTGGGATTAAAAGCTCTTGGGGGCTGGGACGAAATGATGCGGATTTGTGGCGCAAATGTGATTAACGAACAGGGAGATGTTATGACCAACCTGATACGAAGCAATAAAGACCCGAATTTCCCGTGGCTGGGAGCTTTAATTGGCTCGGCCATTATCGGATTTTGGTATTGGTGTACCGACCAGTTTATTGTGCAGCGTGTTTTATCGGGTAAAAATGAAAAAGAATCACGTCGCGGGACAATCTTCGGCGCGTATCTGAAACTACTACCTGTGTTTTTATTTCTTATTCCCGGAATGATTGCTTATGCTTTGAGTGCTAAAGGAGGTGTTATCCTTCATGGCGAAGAATATGTGTTGCCAAGTGCCGATGCTGCTTTCCCTTCGTTGGTGGCAAAATTATTGCCTGCCGGTGTTAAAGGATTGGTGGTTTGCGGTATTCTAGCTGCATTAATGAGCTCGCTGGCCTCTTTATTTAACTCATCTGCCATGTTGTTTACCATCGATTTTTATAAGAAATTTAAACCGCAGACTCCTGAGAAAAAGTTGGTGCGGATTGGACAGATTGCAACAGTGGTTATTGTGTTGTTAGGAATTCTCTGGATTCCGATTATGAGAAGCATTGGTAATGTCCTTTACGAATATTTACAAGATGTACAGTCAGTATTGGCTCCGGGTATTGCCGCAGCTTTTCTGATGGGGATTGCATGGAAAAAAGCAACCGCTAAAGGAGGCATGTGGGGCTTGCTGTCAGGCTTTGTTGTAGGACTAACCCGTTTGGGGGCAAAGGTTTATTATACTTCGGTAGAAGGAGCTTCGCAATCCTGGTTTAAAAGTGTGTTTTTTGATGAAAACTGGCTCTTCTTCTGTGGATGGATGTTCTTATTCTGTATTATTGTGGTAATCGTGGTAAGTATGTTTACCGAGAAACCGAAAGCAGAAGCAATTCAGGGATTGGTATTTGGAACATCTACGGCAGAACAGCGGGCAGTATCCCGTTCCAGTTGGAACCATTGGGATATAATTCATACCGTAATTATTCTCGGAATAACAGTAGCGTTCTATATTTATTTTTGGTAGAAGAAATATTAAAAGTTTTGAGATGCTCGAACAATTAAAAGAAGAAGTTTTTAAAGCCAACCTTGATTTGGTAAAACATGGACTGGTAATTTTTACATGGGGAAATGTAAGTGCCATCGACAGGAAAAAGGGCTTGTTTGTGATAAAACCAAGCGGAGTTTCGTACGACGAAATGAAAGCTGAAGATATGGTGGTGGTCGACCTCGACGGAAAAGTTGTTGAAGGAAAGCTAAAGCCTTCGAGCGATACACCTACACATTTGGTTTTGTACAAAGCGTTTGAGGATATCGGTGGTGTGGTGCATACGCATTCGTCGTGGGCTACAAGCTGGGCTCAGGCCGGTAAGGCTATTCCTGCTTTGGGAACTACCCAGGCCGATTATTTTTATGGTGACATTCCGTGTACCCGGAAACTTACTGCCGAAGAAATAAATACGGCTTACGAAATTGAAACAGGAAACGTGATTGTCGAAACGTTTAAGGATATCGACTCCATGGCAGTTCCCGGAGTCTTGGTGAATAATCATGGCCCGTTTTCGTGGGGAAAAGATGCACATAATGCAGTGCATAATGCAAAGGTTATGGAAGAAGTCGCAAAAATGACCTACGTGGCTTTGCAACTGAACCCGAATGCAACAATCGATCAATACCTGCTGGATAAACATTACTTGCGTAAGCATGGCAAAAATGCGTATTACGGACAAGCCTCCTCCAACTCCCCAAAAGGGGAAGAGTGAGATATCTCAAGAAGTTGATAATTAGTATTTACAATTCAGTCCAATCCTCCCCTAAGGGGGAGTTCTAAGGGGCTTTAAATAAGAAAATATGTCAAAATATACAATAGGATTAGATTACGGTTCGGACTCAGTTCGGTCGTTAATTGTAAACATCGAAAACGGCGTGGAAGTTGCAAGCGTTGTGTTTGAATACCCTCGTTGGAAAGATGGTAAATATTGTGATGCTCCCAACAACCGATTTCGCCAGCATCCTTTGGATTATGTTGAAGGGCTGGAGTATACAATTGTTGAAGCATTAAAACAAGCTCCTGCAGGAGTTGCCGAAAATGTAGTTGGTATTTCTGTCGATACAACAGGCTCAACTCCTGTGGCTGTCGACGAAAAAGGTACGCCATTGGCCTTAACTTCGGGGTTTGAAGAAAATCCAAATGCCATGTTTGTGCTTTGGAAGGATCATTCCGCCGTTAAAGAAGCCGATGAAATCAATAAACTATCAAAAGAATGGGACATTGATTTTACCAAATACGAAGGAGGTATTTATTCGTCGGAATGGTTTTGGGCTAAGTTGTTACATGTAATTCGCGAAGATGCAGGCGTTTATCGTGCTGCTTACTCGTGGGTAGAGCATTGCGATTGGATTTCGGCTGTTTTAACAGGAAATACAAACCCGAAAACGATGAAACGCAGTCGTTGTGCGGCAGGGCATAAAGCCATGTGGCACGAGGCTTTTGGCGGTCTTCCTGCTGAAGAGTTCTTAACTGCACTCGACCCGATGTTGGCAGGCTTAAAAGAGCGCTTGTTTAAAGAAACATACACCTGCGATGTTTCTGCAGGTACTTTAACCGAAGAATGGGCTAAAAAGCTTGGTCTTTCAACAAAAGTTGTGGTTGGTATAGGTGCTTTCGATGCTCACCTCGGAGCCGTAGGGGCACAAATAGAGCCTTATCATTTGTCGAAAGTAATGGGAACTTCAACATGCGACATGCTTATTGCACCGCTCGAAGAGGTAGGCGACAAATTAGTGAAAGGCATTTGCGGACAGGTTGACGGCTCTATTGTTCCCGGCATGATGGGACTGGAAGCCGGGCAGTCGGCTTTTGGCGATATTTATGCTTGGTTCCGTCGTTTATTGGAATGGCCGTTGAAAAATATTTTGGCTGATTCCAATTTGATTGATGCCGACACAAAACAAAAACTGATTGACGAAACATCAGGAAAAATAATTGCAAAACTAAGCGAAGACGCAGAAAAAATTCCAATTGCAGAAAGCGGAATTGTTGCTTTAGACTGGATGAACGGTCGTCGTACACCGGATGCTAATCAGGCATTGAAAGGTGCTATTATCGGTCTGAATCTGGGTTCTGATGCTCCTCGTATTTTCCGAGCATTGGTTGAGGCTACTGCCTTTGGAGCAAAAGCCATTAACGACCGCTTTATCTCCGAAGGAATTCGTATTGATGGTGTAATTGCACTTGGTGGTGTGGCTAAAAAGTCGCGTTTGGTAATGCAAATTGTTGCTGATGTGTTGGGTATGCCTATAAAAGTAGCTCGTTCGGAACAGGCTTGTGCGCTTGGTACTGCGATGGCAGCGGCTGTTGCTGCCGGAGTTTATAAAAATTTGGGCGAGGCTCAGGATAAAATGGGTGGCGGCTTTGAAAAAGTTTATAACCCGATTCCCGAAAATGTCGAGAAATACAAAGAACTTTACGAGACATATCGGAAATTCGGGAAATTAGTTGAATTCGACTTGTAAAATTTAAAGATAAAACTTATGAAGTATTTAGGAATTTTTGCATTACTGCTTGTGCTTTTCAGTTGTAACGAAAAGAAAATTGCAGTTGTAGATAAAGATGCTTTTGCTTTCGATTATGAAGGTAAGCAAACCCGGCTTTATACTCTTGAAAACGAAAACGGACTTATTTGTCAGATTACTAATTACGGGGCAAGGGTAGTTAGTCTTTTTGCTCCCGATAAAAACGGAAAGTTAGGTGATGTAATTGTCGGTTACGGCACGGGAAAAGATTTTGTTGAAGGAGAAGAATATTTCTTCGGTGGTATTATCGGACGTTACGGAAATCGTATTGCCAACGGCGCTTTTTCTATCGACAGTGTTCAATATCAACTTGAAAAGAACGACGGCGATAATCATTTGCACGGAGGAAGCAAAGGCTTTTATCATCAAATTTGGAATGTGGAATCAAATACTGCTTCCGAAATTATTTTCAGCCTTGTGTCTCCCGATATGGACAGTGGATACCCGGGAACCGTAAAAGTGAAGGTAAAATATCAATTAACTGCCGATAATGCGTTGAAAATAGAATATTCGGCAACTTCCGATAAAAAAACGATATTGAACCTTACCAACCACTCGTACTTTAATTTAAAAGACGGCGGGAAAAGTTCAATAAACGGTCATTTAATGTACATTAATGCCGATAAATTTACTCCAGTAAACGGAGGTTTAATACCAACAGGAGAACTTGCCGCTGTTGCCGGTACGCCTATGGACTTTACCAAACCTACGGCTATTGGCGACCGTGTTGATGCCGATTTCGAACAAATAAAATTAGGACACGGTTACGACCATAACTGGGTGTTAAACACTAACGGCGATGTTACTAAAGTTGCGGCAAAGGTTGTTGATCCGGAATCAGGCAGAGGCTTAGAAGTTTACACCTCGGAACCTGGTATTCAGTTTTACGGAGGAAATTTTCTGAAAGGAACTGCTGTCGGTAAAAACGGAATTAAGTATGCCTACAGAAGTGCATTTTGTTTAGAAACACAACATTTTCCCGACAGTCCGAATAAACCGGAATTCCCGAGCGTAATATTAAATCCCGGACAAGAATATCATTCGGTTTGTATTTATAAGTTTACTACCGAGAAATAGCGAATCTTATTATATCCAATTTGTTAAATCCTTTCTGCTTTTGTGGAAAGGATTTTTTTATTCTATTTGAGATATTGAATTATATTTGTTTTATCATAATTTTGGAAAGATAAAAAACTTGTGTTTCTATACTTTTTGTCTCAGTACTAATTCTAAACCGATGAAATACTATTTTCTTTTCCTTATAACCTTCGTTTTGGCATTACCTGCTTATGCTAACAAGAATAAACCGTTTCTTAACGAACTTGATGCGTTAATTGCCGAAAGAAATCAATATACACAAGTAAAACAAAAACGGATTAATGTATTGACAGATTTGCATAGAAGGTCGAATTTTGACGATGACAGATACAGTAGTGCTCTTCGACTTTTTAGTGAAAATCTTGCCTACAATGTCGATTCTGCATTCTTTTATGCCCAAGAGGCAGTAAAATATTCGAAAAAAGCAGGTGGCGAAAAAGAAATATTTGCAAAATTAAAGCTTATTCAGTCGTATATTCTTTTGGGGATTTACAGTGAGGCGTCCATACAACTGACTCAAATTAGAGGAAGCATTCAAACTGAAGCAATGCTAAAAGAATACTATATTATTGCAGCTGTTTTATATCAAAACATGCAATTGTACTCAAGCTATTCGGTTTTATCCGAAAAATACAAAGCATTAGCTGGAGAGTATAAAGACTCATTGTTACAGATAAACGAATCAGAAAAATATAACTATCCGACAATTTATGCCGAAAGGTTAAGAGATAAAGGAGAAACCGATAAGGGAATTACTTTGCTGAAAAAGGAAGTAAAAAAATACACTCCCGATGACAGGATGTTTGCATACATTTATAGCACATTAGCCGACTTGTATAAATCGCAAGGCAAAACAGAAGAACAAACAAAAGCTTTAATTTTTTCGGCAAAATCGGATATTTTATGTGGGGTAAAGGAGAATACGGCATTGCGCGAGTTGGCTGTGTTGTTGTATCAAGCAGGACAATTAAACAGAGCTTACAGGTACATACGAATTGCTTTAGATGATGCTTTGTACAGTAAAGCAAAGCTGCGCTCGTATGAAGTAATGCAAATATTGCCGATTATAGACAAAGCATATAGCGAAATGGCAGCACGAAAGCAGCGATTTAAAATGTTGCTTTTGAGTTTTGGGGCTATCCTTACATTTTTTCTCTTTCTCTTGTTGTATTTTCTTTATCGACAAAGAAATGCGTTGAAGTTTGCAAATCGACAAGTGAAAGAAAAAAATGAAGAATTAAATAAGTCGTTAAAGCAATTAGACGTTAATCATAAAGAATTAAAAAAACTAAATAGTCAATTATCGAAGGAGAATGAGCTACAGGAAGCGCACATTATAAAGTATCTGAAATTAAGTTACTCGTACATTTGTAAAATAAATAACTATCGTACCTTTTTGCACAAAAAAGCAATAAAAGTTTCAAAAGAAGAATTAATAAAAACGTTAAAATCAGATGAATTTATAGAAACGGAACTTTCTGAGTTTTACCACGAATTTGATTTTGCTTTTTTGTCTTTACATCCCGATTTTATATCAAAATTTAATGCTTTACTAAAAGAAAACGAAAGATATTCATTAAAAGAAAACGAGCTGTTGAATCCTGAACTCAGAATATTTGCATTAATTCGTTTAGGCATTAACGATAGCAATCAAATTGCCGATTTCCTACGCTATTCGTTAACTACTATCTATAATTACAGAACCCGAGTAAGAAATAAATCGAAAATCCCGCGCGAACAGTTCGAAGACAGAGTGAAAACTCTTTAAAAAATAATTGAATTCGAAGCATATAGAAAAGCCTGATAAGGAAATTCAGAATCACGTATTTTTAATAGAACTGAGGTTATTCAGAATGCTCGAGTGGCAAGAGGTCAGTTGCATAGCGACGAAGTTGTGGTAGAAATGAAAACCAAAATAAGAACAAAATCCCAAAGGGATGGTGTTTGACCAATTGCATAGCAAGAGTTTATTTATTTATGTTTATCAGGAATTTGTGTGTTTTTATCCAATTTGTGTCTAAATTTTTACCTCAAAAAAAGAAATCCCAATAACTTGTCTCTATTATTTCGATAGAAAAAACAGGTAAAATTTGCCAAAAACCAGAACAAACACTATATCATTCTCTATATTTTCTCACTACCTAGGCTTCGTTAGTGTGCTGATTAATAAACTTATAGTTATTTCCGGTTACTACATTTAAACTACTTGACCAAAGAAACGGATTAATTGCACTATACTTTTGTTGTTGAGCAAAAACAATAAAACTATCATTTAATGAAAAGAGTAACCGGCATTTTAATCTGCATTCTTTTTTGTGTTCAACTACAAAGCAAAGAATTGCTTTCTCCCAATAAAAACTTAAAATTAAATTTTGAATTGCACAATGGCATTCCCTGTTATAATCTTACCTATAAGGATAAGCCTGTAATAAAAGACAGCCGCTTAGGTTTTATATTAAACGACAATAAAAATTTAATCAATAATTTTTCGATTAAAAACAGTTCGTACGGCAATTTTGATGAAACATGGCAACCTGTTTGGGGCGAAGTAAAAGAAATCAGAAACAACTATAATGAATTACTGGTATCGTTAATTCAGGAAAACACATCAATTGTAATGAATATCCGTTTTAGGCTATTTAACGACGGACTTGGTTTTCGGTACGAATTTCCGGAACAAGAGAAATTACACCATTTTATTGTAAAAGATGAAAAAACCGAGTTTGCCATGACAGGCGACCATACAGCCTTTTGGATTCCGGGCGATTACGATACACAGGAATATGATTATACCACGTCGAAGCTTTCTGAAATACGAAAATTAATGGCTTCGGCAATAACATCGAATGCTTCGCAAACACAATTCTCCGAGACAGGTGTACAAACAGCTTTAATGATGAAAACCGTTGAGGGGCTGTCTTTGAACATTCACGAAGCAGCATTGATTGATTATTCGTGTATGCACTTAGATTTAGATGACTCTGATTTTGTTTTCGAATGTCATTTAACACCCGATGCCATAGGAAATATGGCCTATATGCAAACTCCCGGGAAAACGCCTTGGCGTACAGTAATTGTAAGCGATAAAGCTGCCGATGTTTTAATGTCTCATATTACATTAAACTTAAACGAACCCTGTAAAATAGAAGATACATCGTGGATAAAGCCAATAAAATACGTAGGCGTATGGTGGGAAATGATAAACGGCATGAGAACGTGGTCGTATTCCGATTTGTCGGCAGTGCGAATAGGCGAAACTGATTTTTCGAAAGTAAAACCGAGTGGCAAACATGCAGCAAATAACAAACGAGTAAAAGAATATATTGATTTTGCATCGGCAAATAACTTTGATGCAATTCTTGTTGAAGGATGGAATATCGGTTGGGAAGATTGGTTTGACCATTTTAAAGACCATGTTTTTGATTTTGTAACTCCTTATCCCGATTTCGATGTGGAAAAATTAAATGCTTATGCAAAAGAGAAAGGAGTAGAGTTGATTATGCATCACGAGACTTCGGGCTCGGTACGCAATTACGAACGCTATATCGATACAGCATACGCATTTATGAATAAGTACGGTTACCATGCGGTTAAGAGCGGATATGTCGGAAATATTATTCCGTCGGGCGAACATCATTCGGGACAATGGATGGTTAACCACTATTTGTACGCCCTGAAAAAAGCTGCCGATTACAAAATTATGGTTAACGGGCACGAGGCTGTAAGACCGACAGGATTGTGCCGTACATACCCGAACCTGATTGGCAACGAGTCGGCAAGAGGAACTGAGTACGAATCGATGGGGGGAATTCATCCCGACCATACAACTATTTTGCCTTTTACCCGATTAATAGGAGGACCTATGGATTATACGCCGGGATTGTTAGAGACAGACATAAGTAAAATGAATCCGAATAATAATTCTCAGGTAAGTTCAACTGTTTGCAGGCAGCTTGCCTTGTATGTAACTTTATTTTCGCCTTTACAAATGGCTGCCGATTTACCCGAAAACTACGAGCGATTTAAAGATGCTTTCCGGTTTATTGTTGATGTGCCTGTTAATTGGGACGACACCAAAGTATTGGAAGCCGAACCCGGCGATTTTATAACCTATGCCCGAAAACAAAAAGATGCCGATAACTGGTATGTAGGACGAACAAACGATGAAACAGGACGTACTTCGGAGATTAGTTTCTACTTCTTAGATGACAATAAAAAATACCTTGCAACAATATATTTCGATACAGAATCGACTGATTATAAGACAAATCCGCAAGCATACTCAATAAGGAAGTTTATTGTAACCAACAAATCAAGACTAAAACAATACTGTGCTCCGGGAGGCGGATATGCCATTAGCATAAAACCTGTAAAAAAGAACGATAATATAAAAGGAATCTCCAAGTTGTAATCGTTTTTTCAAATTCGGATAATGCAATAAGATAAAGACTAACTAACAAAAAGCAGAAAGAATTACAATTTTTCTTTCTGCTTCAAATCCTAATTAATAATAAAAAAGTAACTAAATCTATGAAAAAAGAATCTATGAGATGTCAGCATTTTGTTCAAGGAGCAAAAACGCTGTTCTGTGTATTTTTATTTTCAATGTTGTTAAGCGTACTGTTTTTTCCGAGTACAGCTTTTTCGGCAGATAATGAAACTAAAAATGAAATCGAAAAGCAAACCCCTAATGTTTTGCAGAATAGAGCTGTACAACAAGAAACGGTAACAGTTAAAGGAAAAATTTTATCGAAAGACAAAAAGCCTATGCCGGGCGTAACGGTTGTGGTAAAAAATACCATAAAAGGAACAGTTTCGAATGTTGACGGTGTTTTTAGTTTAGATAATGTTCCTGTTGGTTCAACATTAGAGTTCTCGTTTGTGGGAATGAAAAGTCAGGAACTTTTGGTTAACGAATCTTTAGCAAACATTACGGTGGTAATGCAGGAAGATGTTGTGGGAATGGATGAAATTGTGGTAATTGGCTACGGTCAGGTGAAAAAAGATGATGCAACAGGTTCGGTTGTTGCTGTTGGAGAAAAAGACTTTAATCAGGGTTCTACAAGTTCGCCGCAAGATTTATTGGTAGGGAAAGTAGCAGGGGTAAATTTAATAACTGCGGGCGGGCAGCCCGGTTCATCGGTTAAAGTTAGAATAAGGGGCGGCTCGTCAATGTCGGCAAGTAACGACCCTTTGTATGTAATCGACGGTGTACCTATTGACGACAGAGATGTTAACGGAATGAGTAATATTTTAAGTACAATAAATCCCGATGATATCGAGTCGATGACTGTTTTAAAAGATGCATCTGCTACTGCTATTTATGGTTCGCGAGCATCGAACGGGGTTATTATAATAAGTACTAAAAAGGCAAAGAAAGGACAAGGACTTGCTATCGCTTATAACTCTAAGTTTTCGATAGGCGAAGTTGTTGATAAAGCCGATTTATTAAGTGCCGATGAATTTAGGTCGATTGTTAATGAACGATTTTCGGGAACTAGCGATACAGATGTTGCTACCAGAAACCGATTAGGCGATGCAAACACCGATTGGCAAGATGAAATATACCAAACAAGTTTCGGACATGAACACAATATTAGTGTTGCAGGTTCGTACAAAAACATTCCAATCCGAACTTCTATCGGTTATACCAATCAGGAAGGATTAATTCGTACTTCACAAATGAAAAGAACAACAGCTACATTAAATATTACTCCTTCGTTGTTCGACGAGCATTTAAAGGTAAAATTAGGCGCAAAAGGAATGTATTTAGATAATCGCTTTGCTGATACAGGAGTAATTGCAGGAGCTTTATTCGACCCAACGCAAGTTGTTAAAAGCGACAACGAAGAATTTAAGAAATACGGAGGTTACTATACTTGGTTATTAAACGGCGAACGTAATATAAATGCAACTACCAACCCTGTTGCAAGGCTCGAACAACGACGCGATAAGTCTTATGTGAAACGAATTATTGGCGATTTTCAGTTAGAATACAAATTGCATTGTTTGCCCGATTTGAAATTTAATTTGGTAACAGGAATTGATTATACCGACAGCGACGGGAAAGTTGTAAATGCCGATGATGCAGCTTTTACCGAAGCCGACAATTCGGAACTTGTGAAAAACTATACACATGAATTGAAAAATGAACTAATTGATTTTTATGTCAATTACAATAAAACGATTGCAACCGACCATAACTTTGATGTAATGTTGGGGTACGAATGGCAACATTTCTGGAGTAAATCGGAAAATGAGTCTGTATTGAGAAATGTAGAAGACCTTAGTTGTTCTTCTGATGAAACAGAAAATTACCTGGTTTCTTTCTTTGGCAGAATAAATTACGACTATAAAAATAAATACCTGCTTACAGCAACGCTTCGTAAAGACGGCTCTTCGCGTTTTCATGAAGATAACAGGTGGGGAACATTTCCGTCGCTTGCCTTGGCATGGAAAATAAAACAAGAAAACTTTTTGAAAGATTCGCCAACGCTGAGCAACCTTACGCTTCGATTGGGCTATGGAGTAACAGGGCAGCAATCTTTAACATCTAACGATTTCCCGTATTTGGGAACATATACTCGTGGCGATGAATATTCGCAATACCAATTTGGCGACCGATTTTTATATACATTAAGACCCAACGGATACGACGAAGGCTTAAAATGGGAAGAAACAACAACTTATAATGTTGCTATTGATTATGGTTTCTTTAATAACCGCATTCGCGGAAGTTTAGATGTTTATTACAAAGAAACAGAAGATATGATTAATACAATTCCTGTTCCTGCGGGAACAAATTTCACCGATTTGTTGGTAACCAATGTTGGAAGCTTAGAGAATAAAGGTCTTGAATTTTCGATTAACAGCCTTGTGCTCAATAACAAAAATTTGTCGTGGGATTTGGGCTTTAATTTAACTTACAATAAGAATGAAATTACCAAATTAACAAATTACGAAGACCCTAATTATGCAGGCGTAGAAACAGGAACCATCAGAGGAGTTGCAAATGGAAACTATATCCAAATAAATACTGTAGGACAAGCATTGAATTCATTCTATGTTTATGAGCAATGTTACGATGACGAAGGGAAACCAATTGAAGGTTCGTATGTTGACAGAGACAAAAGCGGGACTGTAGATGCAAAAGACAAATACCATAACGGAAGTCCTGCTCCCGATGTTTTTATGGGAATTTCGTCGCAATTCAGTTATAAAAATTTCGATTTTAATTTTAACGGCAGGCTTAGTCTCGGAAATAAAGTTTACAACAATTCATTTGTAGTTGGAAACTATAAAGAAATGTCGGTAAACGACTATTTAACCAACCTGTCGTCATCAATAAAAGATACGCATTTTGAACAACCTCAAATGTTTTCGGATTATTATATCGAAGATGCTTCTTATTTCAGAATGGATAATATTACTGCGGCTTATAATTTTAATGCATTAAAACTCTTTAATGGCAATATAAAACTTCGCATATATTCAAGCATTCAGAATGCCTTTGTAATAACAGGTTACGAAGGTCTTGACCCTGAGGTTAGCGATGGTCTTGATTACAACAGATATCCTCGTCCTCGAACTTACATTTTTGGTATTCAAGCTAATTTCTAATTCTAAAAACAACAATAATGAAAACGAAATATTTAAACCCATTTATTTTCTTGATATTGGCAATAATTTGTTTATCTGTATTCTCGTGTGTCGATGATTTAGATACAAAACCTCTTGATGAGGATATTCAAACAGAACTCACAACCGATGAGGATTTCGATTCCTTTCTGGCAAAATGTTATGCTGCATTTATTTTAGGCGGACAAACAGGCAGCGATGCCGATATAAAAAGTATTGATGTTAATTTCTCTTCTTATTTAAGACAATACTGGAGTATTCAGGAATTAACAACCGAAGAAGCAATTTGTGCATGGAATGACGGTAATTTAAGAGACCTTCACGATATGGATTGGAATGCAAAAAATGAATTTATTACATGTTTGTACAGTCGTATAAACCTTGAAATATCATATTGTAACAAACTAATTCAGGAAGCGAAAGAAAAAGATAAATACCAAGAGCATTATGTAGAAGCCAGAATGTTAAGAGCTTTGGCTTATTGGCACATGTTAGATATTTTCAGCACAGGACCTTTTGTGGTAGAAACCGATCCTGTGGGCTCAATGTTTTTTCCCGAACAAGCAACTGCAAAAGAATTGTTCGATTATATCGAAACAGAATTAAAAGCAATAGAAGAAGCACTTCCTGCTCCGGGCGAAAATGAATACGGAAGAGCAGACCGTGCTTTGGCATGGATGGTTTTAACAAAACTATATTTAAATGCACAGGTGTATATTAACGAAGATAAATATACCGAATGTTTAACCTACTGTAATAAAATAATAAACAGCAACAAATACAGCTTAGAGTCTAAATATCAGAATCTGTTTCTTGCCGATAATCATTTAAGAACAAATGAAATAATATTCCCGATTTGTTCAGACGGAGACCATACACAACAGGCTGTGGGAATGTCGTACATTATACATGCAGCACTTGGCGGAACAATGAAAGGTAGCGATTTTGGCGTTAGTGGCGGTTGGGGAGGTAACCGAACAACCAGTGCTTTTGTTGCAAAATTTGATGACATTACAGGACAAACCGATTCGAGAGCAATGTTTTACACCGATGGTCAAACGCTGGAAATAGAAGAGGTTTTAACTTTTACTCAAGGTTATACAATAACAAAATACAGTAACCTTACTTCTACTGGAGAAGCAGGCTCAAATACAGAATATGTAGATACCGATTTCCCGATGTTTCGTTATGCCGATGTTTTGTTAATGTATGCCGAAGCTGTATTGCGAGGTGGTTCGGGAGGCGATGAAAACACTGCCTTAAACTATGTAAATGAAATTAGGGAGCGTGCGTATGGCGATAATTCAGGAAATATTTCTTCTACAGAACTGACGCTTGATTTCCTTCTGAATGAAAGAAGTCGTGAGCTTTACTGGGAAGCACACAGGCGTACTGACTTAGTGCGTTTCGGTAAGTTTACGGGTGGCGATTACTTGTGGCCATGGAAAGGAGCTGTAGCCGAAGGCACTGCTACCGATAGTAAATACAGGGTTTGCCCGATACCTTCTTCTGATATTAACGCAAATCCGAATCTAACACAGAATGATGGTTATTAGTTTAGTTCAGATTTAATGAATAAAAGAGGGTGGATAAAAAGAAACTTTTTAGACACCCTCGTAAAACCACAGATTACGGAAATGCTTTTTAAGCGAACAATTTTAAACAGATAAAACAAGCATGAGAAAGATTTTTACACACAAGCGAATTATTATTTTCATAAATCTCTGCGTTTCTGAGTCTTTGCAAACGAAAAAAAATCAGATGAAAAAACTCATTTATTCACTTTTTCTTGTCTTAATAAGTGTTGCAACTATAGCGCAAAACGAATTAAAGCGTATCGATCCTCCCAATTGGTGGGTTGGAATGAATAATCAGAATCTTCAGCTTATGATTTATGGGGAAAATATATCAGCGTATAATGTGCAAACAGATTATCCTCATGTTCGTATTGTTTCAATAGAAAAAGTTGAGAATCCCAATTATTTATTTCTGAACTTATTGATAGAGCCGAATGCAAAATCGGGACAAATGCTTTTAAAATTTCTGAAAAACGGAGACGTATTATTTTCTCAGAAATATGAGTTAAAAGACCGACGAAACGAAGCAGTCGAAAAATCATCATTTTCATCGGAAGATGCTGTTTATTTAATAATGTCCGATAGGTTTGCAAATGGCGATTATACCAACGATACCAATGCAAAAATGTTAGACCAATCGGGGCGAGAAGCTCCTTTTGGCAGGCATGGTGGCGATATTCGGGGAATTATTGACCACTTAGACTATATCAAAAATATGGGATTTACGGCTATTTGGTTAACTCCTGTTCGCGAAAATAATATGCAAGAATCAAGCTATCACGGATATGCAATTACCGATTTTTACAAAATAGATCCTCGACACGGAAGCAACGAATTGTATAAAGAACTTTCGGAAAAATGTAAAGAGAAAGGATTGAAACTAATTTTTGATGTGGTAACAAATCATTGCGGAACAAATTACTTTTGGAGAGATGACCTGCCGTCAAAAGATTGGTATAATGGGGGGACTGATTATAAAGGATGTAGCTTTCAGCCGGGAATATGGTCCGATCCTCACGCATCAAAAATCGATATTTATGAAAACGAGGCAGGTTGGTTTGCTCGCCCTATGCCTGATTTAAATCAACATAACAACTTCTTATCTACTTATCTGATTCAGAATACCATTTGGTGGGTAGAGTATGCCGATATCGATGGATTAAGAAGCGATACGCATTCTTATAACAATCGCGAATTTGTGGCAAAGTGGGCAAAAGCAATCAATGCCGAATATCCGAGTATGAATATTGTTGGAGAAGTTTGGCTGAAAAAACCATCTACTTTGTCGTACTGGCAAAAAGATGCCGTTAACAAAACAGGGTTTAACTCGAATTTGCCCATGGTAATGGACTTCCCATTACATTTTGCAATGCAAAAAGCATTTCATGAATCTATTGGGGAAGAAAAAGGAATGGCTCGTTTACATGCAATTGTTGCGCAAGATTTTTTATACGCCAATCCTGATAATTTAATGCTAGTAATTGACAGCCACGATGTATCTCGAATCTATAATCTTATGAATAAAAATATTGCTGATTATAAAATGGCAATAGCACTTATGGCAACAATGCGCGGAATGCCTCAAATTTTTGCAGGCTCCGAAATATTGTCGGAAGGGACAAAAGCCGAAGGTGACGGGTTGATGAGAAAAGATTTCCCCGGAGGATGGAAGGATGATACAGTAAATGGTTTTACAGGAGAAGGCTTAACCGAAATTCAGCAAGATGCTCAAGATTATGTAAAAACATTATTTAATTGGAGACAAACAAACGAAGCGGTAACTCGCGGTAAATTAGTTCATTTTGTTCCAAAGGATGAAGTATATGTATATTTCAGATATACCGAAAAATCGCGAGTAATGGTTTTATTGAATAACAACATCGAAGATAAAGAAATAAATACCTCAAAGTATAATGAGATGCTTGTCGGTTTTAATGCTGCAAAAAATGTAATTACAGGAGAAAAAATAAAGCACATTAACCATCTAAGCATAAAAGGCAAAACAGCTACGATATTAGAATTAGAATAGTTCGAATAAATAACGACAAGGCGGCTTGCTTATAATACCAGTGGGTATATAGGTTTTTATGAATAATCCTCTGCCGCCTTGTTTTATAAAAAACAAAACCATGAATAAAATTATTTTATTTTTCACATTAATTCTAAGCATCGGATATTGCAGTACGCAAAATACAAAAACGAAAACAAATCCCTCCAAAGAAACATCTACTAAAAACACCGAGATTAAAAAGTTAACTCATTATTTAGAGAATCATTGGGAAACCCCGGAACAATACATTCTGAATAAATTCAAAAAATACGATATTATTTTTTTATCAGAAAATCATGCAATTAAGCATAATCTTATTTTATGTCAGAATATTATTCCTCAATTGTATAAAGCCGGAGTTTATAATTTTGGGATGGAGTTTGGAGCAAGCGAAGACCAAAAACGATTAGATTCGTTAGTTACGGCTCCTGAATATAATGAAGATATTGCAAGGCGCATTATGTTTAATTACAATGTGGGTTGGGCTTTTAAAGAATATATGGATATTTATAAAGCAGCATGGAAATTGAATAATTCGTTACCACCACAAGCCACTAAATTCAGGATTATAAACCTTAGCTATAAGTACAAATGGACAGCATGTGATGCCAAGAATTTTGGAATAAAAACACCTGAAACTGTCAGACGTATATTTTATAAAGGTGGAACAGAAGAACATAGAGCCCAACAGGTAAAGAAAGAAATTATTGATAAAAAAGAGAAAATACTAATTTTAACAGGAGGATTACATGCTTTTACAAAATACCATCAACCTGAATATGACTATTATGCTAAAGATTTTTATCGTTTAAACAATCGTTCATTGGGTAATTTAGTTTATAAAATGGTTCCTGACAAAGTATTCACAATTCTTCTTCATTTTCCGTTTGAAAGTAAAACAAAAGCTAATTTACTTCTTCCCGCAAAAGGAAAAATTGATGAAGCATTAAGTTATTTCGAAAATAAAAGAGTTGCTTTTGATTTGAAGAATACTCCGTTTGGCGAACTAAAAGATACAAGTTATTTTTCTATAGGATATCCTAATTTTTGTTTGGGAGAAATGGCTGATGGTTATATTTATGAAAAACCATTTGACGAATACGAAGGGTGTACTTTAGATGAGAGATTCTTTACTATTCAAAATTGGGATGATATTTCGAAACAGTATCCCGACCAAGACAGGTTTATGAAACCTCAAAATCTTGATGAATATATTTCGAATATAAAAAAATATCTCGATATGAAAGAACGCTATAAAAAACTTAAATATTAAGTTGTTCTTAACTCCCTTCTTAACGGTATAAAAACAATTGTTCAGTATAAACGAAAAAAATCAAATTAATGAAAAAGAAAGTTTGGCTTAATAAAAGAAAATTTTTGTGGAGTGTGTTGCTTATTGTTTTCGGGGGAAACTGTTTTGCTATTTCTCCAACAGACAAGCAAACAAGAGACAGCCTGTTTAATAATCTTGTTGTTTATCAGATTATGGTTGAGGCGTATATTGACGGAGACCCCAAGTGTGATTATAATGTAGGTTATGGTTCAAGTTCTCACAAAGGAGACCTAAACGGAATTACGAAATCTTTGCCATATCTGAAATCTTTGGGAATTAACGCAATATGGCTTACTCCGATATTTGATTCGGAAGGCAATGAAAAACTTGATGCTACGGGCTATTTCTGTAAGAATTATTTTAAAATAGACCCCAAATTCGGCACTTTCGATGATGCAAAAAACATGGTAAACAAGGCTCACGAATTAGGAATATATGTTTTTCTTGACGGCGTATTCGGGCATCATAAAAAAGGAGGTAGCGTATATTCTCCCAACGGAAATAAAACAGTTCTGAAGTCGTCGAGTGAAACTGCCGTCTCTTATCCCGAATCTTTAGATTTCTATAAAGAAGTAGCAACTTATTGGATTGATAAATTAGAAATAGACGGTTGGCGACTCGATCAGAGTTATCAGCTTTCGTATAAAGGAGGACAGGATAAAAACTATTGGAAAGAGATTCGTGAAGCAGTAGAAGAAAAATGTAATGAACGCATAAAAGCAGGCAAAAAATGGGGAACCTTAGGTTATATGGTTGGCGAAGATTGGGTTTTTGAAAAAGAAGAAGCAAAAAACATTCAAAAAAATACATATTCGGAAGATGGTTTGCAGTCTGCCTTTGATTTTCCTTCAAGATATCAAATTGTAAGATTACTGGCTTGCGACTCTGAACGGAAAATTAATTTTAATGATGGCGTAAATGCGCTTTCGTATGTTTATTCAACACCCGAAGAAAAAGGTTATTCTCATAAAGACGGTATTTTCCCGAATTTGTTTATTACCAATCACGATCTTGTACGTTTCGGGAATTTACTTAATTGGAGGTATGGTTTAACTCGAAAAAATAAAGAATATTGGGACAGACACAAATGTGCTTTGTCTATTCTTGCAGCATATTCAGGTCCAATAACTTTGTATTACGGCGACGAATATGGCGATATGCTTGATGGATATAAAAAACATGGCGATTTTGGATATGCCAACGATAATGTCGGGCGTTCTAACGGGAAATCGCAAAACTTTACTTCGAAAGAACAAGATTTAATAAATTATACAAAAGAAATTCTTAAAATAAGAAAGACTAATCCAGCTTTGTTTATGGGAATTCGTAAAAATTTATTGTCTGATAATGAGTTGTTTATTGATTATAAAGAAAACGACGACAATAAGATGATTTTCATCCTTAATATAGGAAAAGAGAAACGAAATATTACGCTGAGTAAAAATGATGTTGGAGGGAATAAACTCGTTGATTTAATGACAGGAAAAATGCATACCTGCCGCAATGATAAGTTTAGTTTTAATATTTTCGGACTTTCGTCAGCTTTTATTCAGGTTTTAGAAGAGTAATATTTCCCCGACATTCAATACCAGAGAGAAGTGTTTGTTAATCAAGGCACTCGCTAAATACTAATATTTTTTATAGCTTTGGCGGTTGTTTAAATTAACAAATGTTATGAAAAAAGGAATACTCTCATTTGCTGTTTTATTTCTATTGGTATTTTCTGTTAATGCTCAGATGGACAATCTTGCTAATATGAGTGCCAAATGGATGCGTACCAATGTTCGTAATGCCACGCTTGATGGCGGCGGCGATATGGTAAACTATAATCCGGCAGGCTTGGCAATGCTTAGCGATGGCATTTATGTTAGTTTGAGTAACCAGACAATGTTTCGGCACCCCGAACATTCTTTTAATTTTTTGAATACCGATTTGTCTTACGAACAGGATGGCTGCGATCCTTTTTTACCCATGTTTTATGCCGCCTGGAAGAAAAACAGAATAGCCATTTCCAGCGGCGTGTATATTACCGGCGGAGGGGCTACTGTGAATTATCCTGATGGATCGATTAATACAATAATGATGGGATATTCTATATCTCCTGGGAACCAGATAACTAACCAGTCATTAAAGGCGTCTTCTTATTATTTAACTGTTCCTTTAAATTTTTCTTATGCAATAAACGATAAATTATCGTTGTCAGCAGGAGCTCGTTTTGTTCGAGGAATTAATAAAACCGAAGCAGAAATAGCCTATTCCAGTGTTGTATTTGATGTGGATTATAAATCGAATGCCAATGGTTGGGGGGGAATAATTGGAATTGACTACAAGCCTTGCAACCGATTAAACATTGCGCTTCATTACGAAACAAAAGTAAAACTCGAATTTGAAGCTAAAGACAATAAAGGTTCTATGAGCCTGGAAGCCGACGGAACAAAGAGTAAAAGAGATTTGCCGGCGGTTTTGTCTTCCGGGATAGCTTATCATATTTCGGATAAACTAATCGCCGAAACCGATTTTAATTATTATTTCCAGAAAAGGGCTGACTGGGGGCAATTAACAGACCCAACATCGGGCGAAGTTGTTGATGCTTCAGATGCTGCAGGAAACTGCTATACTGCCAATCTTGGTTTCAGGTATCTGCTGAATGATAAGCTGGAACTGAGTGCCGGATGTAGCTATACTCATTTTAATTACGACAACATTGAGCTTTATTATACTAAAATGGGGCTTTACGAAGCATTGAAATACAATAACCTGAACGTTGGCTTTGGGGCAGGATATTACATTACCAAAAATATTCAGCTTGACTTAGGTTTCGGCCGTACTTTCTGGAAAGATAAAACCGTTAACTCATTAAGCGCCCAAAAGGCTTTGGGAACGGAATTTCCGGTTAACCTTACCGATAAAAGTTATGTGCTGGCCATCGGGGTTGATTTAAGGTTTTGAATTTGAAAGTCAGGTAGCAAGCAAGAAAAATTATAATAATTCGATTTTTTTTTTAATGGTGATGTTAGCAAAACGACAGTAGTAGTACTTCACGGCATAGGTTGGTATGTACATGCCGTATGGAATTTTTATACAACAAGTAGATTTAATTAAACTTTTATAACCCGTTAAAAAAAGATTGCAATGCGTTAAACAGTAAAACAACATGGCAAAAGCAACTAATTTACCTTTGTCTAATTTTTTCATTTGTTGAATTGTTGTTTATTTATAAATCCTTTGATTCGTTGTTAATTGTTTTTTATTGTTTAAGATTTTTTTCTGTTTCAAGAATAACCCCTCTTAATTTATGTATTGCTAATTTAGCAATAGATCGCTAATACCTTTTCTCAAGCGTTGCACCTTTAAAATAATGCTGTAGAATTTCGTTGTATTTATAGCCCTTGTGCCCCATAACAGCAGCACCTATCTGGCAGAGTCCTACGCCATGTCCCCAACCAGCACCATGCAGGATGAATTTCGAGGGAATGCCATTACTAAGGTTTTGCTTCTCAATAAAAAATGCAGAGCTGTACAGGTGCGATTCGCTTAAGCAGCGGCGTATTTCCAGCTCTTTGCCAATCGTCAGTGTTTTTTTTGTGCCAATAATTTTTAATTTGATTAGCCGGCCAGAAGTTCCTCTTTCAACCGGTATTAAATCGATGATGGTGCCAAAATCGTGTCCCGATTGGCGATGAATTAATGCGCTTAATTCATATTGAGTGTAGGAAACAGTCCAGCGGAAAAAGTCTTTAGCCGACCAGTCGTAGTCGTTTAGTACCTGTTTTAAGATGTTTTCGTCGTTGGTATTGCAGAAGGCATCGGGAGTTTCACTAATCCAAGCAATGGCCTGCTCTTCTTGGGTTAAGTCCGGTTTTTCTTCAGAAACCTTGGCTGCTTTGTCCCACACCGCAGTCAGGTAAGGATGATTCTGAGGCTCCCAGCAATTCTCGAAAAGCTCGGCAATTCCTCCGCAGCATTTCGAAAAACGGGCATCGCAAACCGTGCCATTGTAAGAGAGAATTATCCCCGCTGTTTCTTTTACCGCTTTTGCCACATTCGGGTTATGCGACCGGGTTATTCCCTGGTAGCGCTGACAGTGGTCGTCGGCACAAACATGAAAGTTTATATGGTCTTCGCGGTCGTACCATTTTATATACTCGTCTTTTGTTGCGAAAGTACTGGCATAGCTTTCTGGCGTATCTGTGAGTTTATCCTGTTTTTCAATTTGGGCAATCAGCCAGCTCCTGGAAATAATGGCATGTGCTTTTAATAATTCCAATGAACTGTTGGCACTCATTTCCGAAGAGATAACACTCACAAGATAATCTTCGATGGGCAAAACATTAATGGGGGTTACTTTACCGTTTTCGATAATCAATTTTAGTGCTCCGCGGAATTTCTGGGTCTCTTTTTGTTCCCAGTGGAAATTTACTCCAATTGTTACGTCTTGCAATTCAAACGATGACAAGTTAAAATCAACAGGAGTAAAATACAACTCCTGTGCAGTAATTTCCTGGCCGGAAATACATAAGTGCCCGTTTTTTGAAACGACCGATTGTTGTGCTTCGTAAATTTTATTGTTTTGTTTTAGCTTATATTTTCCGTTAAAACTAAAATTTACCTGCTGGGCATTCATAATGCCTACGTCAATTGTTGGAACGTTTTGCATGAATCAAATGTTTTGAATTAAAAGGTTAAAATCATTGTCGTTATATAGCACTTGTTGATAAATGTCCCGGATATCTGTTGCGGTTATTTTATTAAAATCTTTTTCCAGGGGAGTGATTAGCAAGCCTCCCATTTCAACCGAGGCCGGACTTACTAGAATATTGTCTTCTCCTTCCGCATAATATTGCGAAGGACGTTGTTTGTTTCTTGGAAAAATAAAAATTTTCCATTGTCGCTTTTGAAATGAGGCCAGTACATTCATCATGGGCTCATCTTTTGCCCCGCTTATTTTTTTTAGAAATGAATAAATTCGGTTAAATGTTTTTTTAAGCACATTTTTATCTTCCGATTCTAATAAAATAAAGTTGCGAAAACCATCCTGTATTCCCCATATTCCTTCTGCCGGACTGAGCTTTTTCCCATATTTGTTTTCTAAGCTTTTAATTTCATTATTGATGGGCATTATTCCTTGTGTTCCTGCCTGGAAATGAAAATGATCGGGAGCCGATGCTCCGCATTGGGGGCCGTTGTAGAATAGGGTAAAACCGTTCATTGCTTGGGCCAAATCCAGCATATCGGAAAAGCGGCCCTGAAGGCGTTGTGGTGTATGATTTTTTTCTGTTATCGTAAAATGCTCCGGAAAAACAGGGTAGGGGTTGGTTAGTATTGAGTAGCTTCCAATGTTAAACTCTTGCTGTTTCTTTGGACGGTTTTGGGGGCATAAAAAACAGGGTCTTTGGGCAATCGACTGTCGGTCTGTTTTTGCTGCTGACGATCGGATTCTTTCGGGATTGAACTGAATTTTTATCGTAAAGCCATCAAATAAAACTTCACGTACCAATACTTTATCCAAGGCAGCATAATTTTGAGTAACAAGTTCCCAACTTTTTTTCTGGTTTTGTAAGAGTTCCTTTATCTTTCCGGATATGCTTAGCATCGAATAAAATTTTTTATAACGATTTATTGTTATTTTGACGAGCCTTTAACTCAATGGTACGAATACGGTCTTTGTATGTGTTGTGCCCATTTTGTTTTAAAATATCGAGTGCTGCATCCGAATTATCGTCCCAGCGTCGGCACAGGTAAATGTTTTCATAAATACGCCCGATTTTATAGGTTCTTGAAATGGCCAGGCCAACAGCATAATCTTCTCCGTAACTAACATTCGGAATATTTATTTCGCGAAGTACCGGGGTGAAAAATGCACGCGGAGCCCCCAACCCGTTTATGCGAAGGGCATTGTTTTTGCCATTGTTGTCAGTCCATTCTTTGTGGTCGATAATGCCCGGGGGGATTTCTTCCAAATCAAAATTTACCAGTTGATAGCTTCCTACCACCATCGCGCATTTTTCGCGCTCAAAAACATCCACTATCTTTTGGAGCGTATTTTCATCTTTATAAATATCATCGCTGTCGAGTTGTATGGCATACATTCCGCAATTTTTGTCGTGTACAGCCCGGTTCCAGCAACCTCCAATTCCTAGTTCCCTGCTTTCAGGAACAATATGGATTATTCGTTTGTCTTTTTGAGCATAGGCATGAATAATTTCGGTTGTTGGATCGGTCGAATGGTTGTCGACAATAATCAGGTTGAAGTTGAAATCTGTTTTTTGGTTCAATACCGATTGAATGGCATCGGCAATGGTTTTTGAGCGGTTACGCACAGGAATAATAACTGATGCCTTGCGTTTAAAAGCTGTATGATTTGTTGTGATTGGAGTGTGAGCGGGGCTTAGCCATGCATTAATGTCTTTTAAATGTTCGGTAACAGCTTCTTCCATTTCGAGTTGTACCTGCCGGTTTTTCGGATCAACATAATCAAACAGTTTTTGCCCACTTTTGCGCGTATCCTGTTCGCTTATAGTATATAAAAACTCGGGAATGCGAATAAATTCACCCAGTTGCGAAATTTTTAAGCGCAGGTAATAGAGCCCCGCATGTTCAAAGTTTTGTTTCATATAGCTTGTGGCAACCCGTAGTGCTTTTGTGCTGTATAAAACCAGTGGGCCAAAATTAAAATCATCCCGAAGGCTGCCCTTTTGGTAATCAATTACCGGGTGAGGACAGCGTTGTCCTTCTTTTATTTCGTAATAATCGGAATAAATTTTTACGGCACCGGTATCCCGGGCAATGTTTAGCATTCGCTCCAGTGCAAATTGGTTCAACCGCACAGCAGTTGCCTGGGTGAGTAATAATACATAGTCAACATCTTTCGAAACTTCGGCTATGCCTTGTACAAATGATGTACCTGTAAAATTATTAAAGTTGAATGTTGCTGTCTTTTCTCCCGTACTTTTTATATTTTCAGGAAGAAATATTGATTTTACAGCACGGTTTTCCTGTAGAGCTGTTAGCAAATCTGTTATCTCTGGAAAATTTTCAGCAAGAATAAAACAATTAACTCTGATCATTCTTTATTTTTATTAATACTACTTTTAAATAAATTAGCGCCTTTGTATAATTTTACAAATATATAGATAAATTTGTATTACATGTTACCAATTTTGTTGTATTTTTGACTTTGTTATCTTTAAAACCTGAAATTAAGAAAAATGATTGTAATTGCAGATAGTGGTTCATCAAAAACCGATTGGATGTTTATAAAAGATACAGGTTCTTTCGGTATTCAGTCGCCCGGAATTAATCCTTTTTACCAGGATGCAACGGAAATACTTAATGCCCAAAAGGTGTATTTTAAGCGAGAGGAAAACAAGGCCGTGTCCCTGGTTTATTTTTATGGAGCCGGATGTATAAAGGATAAGTCGGATAAGCCGGTTATTGATGCATTGACTGTACTTTTCCCGAGTGCCGAAGTTTTAGTTGAAGACGATATGCTTGGCGCAGCACGAGCGGTGTTGGGAAACAACGAGGGAATTGCATGTATATTAGGTACTGGGGCTAATTCGTGTTATTACAATGGGCAGAAAATAAGCGACAAAATTCCTCCGCTGGGGTTTATCCTTGGAGATGAAGGAAGCGGGGCGCACATTGGGAAACTTTTTATGAACGACTATTTTAAAAGAGCACTTCCCAAAGATTTCAAAGAAAAAGCAGAAAAGGAGCTTGCGTTGGATTTGCCGGATGTTTTGACAGCGGTATATCGAAAAGAATATCCCAGTCGTTATCTCGCTGCTTTTTCCCGATTTTTGGCCGAAAATAAAACCCATGTTTATACTTATAGCCTTGTAAAGAAAAGTTTTGGCGAATTCTTTTTTCGAAATATCGAACGTTATGCCCATTACCAGGATTTAGCTGTAAGTTTTGTGGGAGCCATTGCTTTTAATTATTCCGAAATTTTAAAAGAAGTTGCATTTGAACGGGGAATAACAATTGGCAAAATAATTTCAAAACCCATTGATGGCCTAAAATGTTATCATACCGATTTTTAGTTACAAGCCCGGGTGGAGACGAGTGAAAATCATTTTCACTGTTGGGCTTTTGCTTGTTTGGGACAGACCTGTCAAGTAGTTTTTTTGTATCCCCCTTGCTGTTTCATATCTTAATAAGATTCAGTAAATGAGTTTTTTATGATAATTCAATAATGGTGATAGCCAGATTGGAGTATTTGAGCTGTCGTTTTTTATTTGAACAAATCTTATAGGTTCGTTTGTTTTTCTTGTAACTATTTTTACTTTTGTCCATGAATTGTCTATGTGAAGTCTATTGACTGTCCATGGCGTGTTTTGGGAAGCTTTAACTCGTAATTTTATAAGCTTCCGTTGTTTTGAAATAAATAAGATTGACATCCCTATGCATAATATGGATGTTTTTTGTTTTTATAAAGACAAAGAACCAATCAGCAGAAATTGCATAAGTTAGTGATGATGCTTTTGCATAGGAATTATTTAGTTTATATTATATCCGGAAAGCAACAAGACATAAATGCCAGCTATGGGGGTAGAATCTGGCGTATAATATGGAACTGCAGATATTTACAAGGGGGTAATGCAGAAGTTGCTTTCCTGGATATTGAACAAGGTATATAATACCAGTTGTTTTCAGAGTGTGTTTTAAGCAATACTTTGAATTTACAATGGAAAGAAAATTTAGAAAACGAACTGTTGTGAGTTTTTTATTAGAATGAATTAGTCCGGATTTAAATCATTTTTTCCGGAAAATTCTGTTGCCCTTATGATTGGCAATCCCCACAAATGATGAATTTTGGCAGGAAATACGAAGTTAAGCAGTCCTGCCCCAACAGGTTCTCGGTAAACAGCCAAAACAAAATAGAACACAAAATCGGAACCTGGGACAACATGTATGCAAACAGAGCTTTTGCCCCGGTTGTTTTGCCTTTATCCGGGTTTCCGGGACAAAAGCAATAGTTTGCTATACAACATAGTCTCTGCAATAAAATTCTAAAGTTAGAAATGCTTCTTTTGGCGATATTTTCATTTTTTCTCAATTAGCCGATTTGCAGAGGCATCACTTAACGGAACAGTTCAATATTCGGGTTGGTATAATAAAGTAGGGGCGTTTTATTTTCTGACAGGGATTAAATATGAATTTGTTAAAATTTTGTTGTTTTATTATTGATAAAAAAATAGGGAGAAAGAAAATAAGACCTCTTCTTATTCCTCTCTCCCATAACCCAACTTAAAACCACATTATTTTTTTATAACTATATTATGTTTTAGTAATTATTTCAGAAACAAAACATATATAATACATTTCAACCTTTATATTCCCTACCTAAATTCAAAAATAATTTTATTATTTCAGAAAAAAAACATTTTGCACTCTAATCGCATCTTTTAAATGACTGATAACGATTGATATATGGGAGTGAAGGAGCGAGCGAAAAAAAAAGTAAAAAGTGGAAAAAATATATCAATGCCGGTATAAAAGATATTTGGGAAACATTTTTTTTATTTTTGTTTGCTTCTAACCTAACGAAAAATAAAAAATTAAATAATATGAGGAAGATACTTGTTTTACTGCTTGTTGTTTGGCTCTGTAAAGTTCAGGCACAGGAAATTTCGAAAATAACACTCGAAAATATAATAACCCAGGGTACGTTTCGGGCAAAATCGGTATATGGATTACGTTCGATGAATGACGGGATACATTATTCTACAATGGAAGATGGAGACCGGATTGTAAAATACAGCTATCAGACAGGAAAAGAAGTTGAGGTATTATTTGATTTGTCGAAGCTTAAAGATGCCCCGATAACACATTTCAGTAATTATGAATTTAGCAATGATGAAACTAAAATATTGCTGACAACAAAGCGGAAAGCCATTTATCGCCGGTCATTTACTGCTGAATATTACGTGTGGAATTCGGTAACCGAAGAATTAACCGCACTTTCGGATAAAGGGGAGCAGCAACTGGCAACGTTTTCGCCTGACGGAGAACGTGTGGCTTATGTACGCAACAATAATATCTTTGTAAAAAGTCTGAAGTTTGGAAGTACAAGCCAGGCTACTTTCGACGGGAAAAAGAACGAAATTATAAACGGTGCTCCGGATTGGGTGTACGAAGAAGAATTTAGTTTTAATAAAGCCTTCTGGTGGTCGCCCAACAGCGAATTTGTAGCTTATATCCGTTTCGACGAAAGGGAAGTGCCAGAATATTCAATGCCGGTGTATGCCGGAATGGTTCCCGAATATAAGCAAAACAAACTGTATCCCGGATTTGAAACGTTTAAGTACCCAAAGGCTGGCGAGAAAAATTCAACGGTAAAGGTTATGTGTTACGAAATCAGGAATAAATTAAATATTCCGGTTAATATTGGAAAACAAACCGATATTTATGTACCCCGCCTGAAATGGACTCCCGATAATAAACTGGTGGTTATGCGCATGAACCGCTTGCAAAACCAAATGGATGTTTTAGCGGCTAATCCTTATACTGGCGAAAGCCATGAATTAATGACTGAAAGAAATAAACGTTATATTTCTGAAGATTTTTACGATGCTTTTACCTGCCTGGATAATGGCAATTTTGTGGTATTGAGCGAACGCGACGGGTGGTCGCATTTATACCTTTACGATAAACAGGGGGCTGAAATATGCCAGCTAACTTCCGGAAAATTTGATGTTACGGATTTTTATGGCTGCGATGCTACTAAAAAACTTTATTATTATCAGGCAGCAGCCGAATCGCCTTTAAAAAGAGAAGTATATTATATCAGTAGGGATAAAAAACGAAAAGGAAAACTTTCTACAAAAGAAGGAACGAACCGGGCGGTATTCAGCAAAAATTTTAAATACTACATTAACTATTTTAGCAGCAGCAAAGTGCCTTATTATATTACCCTGAACAAGACCGAAAAAAACGAACAGATTCGTTACTTGCAGGATAATACGGTACTGAAAAATACTCTGAAGAAAATGCAGGTTCCTCAAAAGGAATTTTTTACAATTAAAACATCGGAAGGTGTTGTGTTGAATGCCTATATGATTAAACCGACTAATTTTGATGTTTCGATGAAATACCCCGTGTTAATGACCCAGTATAGCGGGCCGAACTCGCAACAGGTTTTGGATGCCTGGCGCGGAGTTGGCTGGAATGAATATATGGCACAGGAGGGGTTTCTCGTGGTTTGCGTTGACCCGCGAGGAACCGGTGCAAGGGGAGAAGATTTCCGTAAAGTAACTTATATGCAATTGGGAAAATACGAGTCGGATGACCAGGTAGCAGCAGCCCGTTACTTAGCAAAACTGCCTTATGTTGATGCCGGAAATATTGCTATTTGGGGGTGGAGCTATGGTGGTTTTATGACACTGCTTTCGTTGGAAAAAGGAAACGATATTTTTAAAGCCGGAATTGCGGTTGCTCCTGTAACGAGCTGGCGTTTTTACGACTCTGTTTATACCGAACGTTTTATGCGTACACCTCAGCTAAATCCGAAGGGCTACGATGATAATTCCCCGCTTTCGCATGCCAAAGATATTAAAGGCAGTTTGTTGATTATACACGGTTCGGCCGACGATAATGTGCACGCTCAAAATACCTTTGAAATGACAGAAAAGATGGTACAGGCCGGAGTACCTTTCGATATGGCTGTTTATACCAATCGTAACCATGGTATCAGCGGAGGAAATACACGAATGCATCTTTATTCTAAAATGACTAAGTTTTTGAAAGAACATTTGCAGTAGTGTATTGGCAGTTGGGCATTGAATAGGATTTTGCATTTATTTTGAAATAAATAAACAAATTAACGTGAAAAAAGGATTGGTGTTGCTGGCTTTGTTGGTCTGTGTTTGGGGAGGAAAACTCATGGGGCAGAATGGATTTTCGGAATTTTCTGTTGATAGTTTGTATGATGTTGTGATAAATGGGACAGGACAAAAAATACTGGTGCAGGGAAATAATGTTAATAATCCTGTTTTATTATGGATTCATGGAGAACCGGAAATGCAGGCCGGGCTTATAGCTCCTTTTTATATCCAGGAATTAGAAAAACATTACATTATTGTAAACTGGTATCCTAAAGTTACCGGATTGTTACTTCATGCCGCCCCGGGAACCGAATCGATACCTGCCGGGCAGCTTACTCAGAATGCCCTGGAACTGACCCGTTTCCTGCTTGATAAATACAAAAAACAGAAAGTTTATCTTTTAGGACAGTCTTTTGGGAGTGTTATAGGCATTGGCCTGGCTGAAAAATATCCGCAATATTATAACGCCTATATCGGGGTGGGGCAAATAATTATGCCTGAAAAATCAAACGAAGTGTTGTCCCGTTGTCTTATAAATGCCTTGCCTGTGGGGCTCGATGCCTTGGTAAACGAAACCCCAAACAAGAAGAATTTGTTGAATATAAAATTAGTGCGTGATTGCGAGAAATGGAAGGTTGCCGGGAAAGATTTTAATTTACCGGTTGGATATGAATCCTTAGTGAAAAAAATGTATATACCAAACGGACAAACCGATTTAATCAGAAGTATCTCCGGAGTATCTGATTTTACTGCCAACCCTGAATTTGAAATTCCGGTTAGTTTTTTCATGGGGAGTTACGACCATGTTTCTGCATGCGAAAAAGGAATTATTGAAGCGTACTATAAGAAGATTAAATCTCCGAAAAAGAAATTAATCAATTTTAAAGAATCGGCTCACTATCCTAATCTTGAGGAGCCGTTGAAATTTCAGCATGAAATAATTGACATCAACCGGGGTTATCTTGCCGGTTTTTTGCTTCCCGGGAATAACGGGCGTGTTATAAGTCCGTTTGGCCCCAGACACATGAGAATGCATTATGGAACCGATTTGAAAATGGCAAGAGGCGATACGGTTGTCTCAGTGCAAAGCGGAACTGTTATTCGTGCCGGATGGGGAACCGGTTTTGGTAAGCTTATTATTGTTAAGCACGAAAATAATATTCAAACCTATTACGCTCATCTTTCAAAATTCCTGAAAAAGAAAGGCCAGCAGGTTGAAAAAGGCGAGCCAATTGGTTTAGCCGGAAGTACAGGAAGGGCTACTGGACCTCATTTGCATTTTGAGATACATGAAAATGGGCGGGTTTTTGATTCTGAATTGGTTTTTGATTATAAGAACCGGAAAATCAGGGATGAAGCTCTTGATGAAGGAACCCTGGTGGCAATTCATCGGAAATTAAGACCCCGGGGCTATGCGAATAACAGGGCAGTTCCTGAGTATTATAAAGTGCGTAGGGGCGATTCGCTTTGGAAAATTGCACGAAGGTTTAAAACTTCGATGAAAATGATATGCCGACTGAATCATATAACCGAAAATTCGGTTTTGCAGATAGGACAGCCTTTGAAAATGTATTGATTCTCAGTAAAATATTCGGCGTATCTGGAAACGTAGATTAAAAATGATAGTTTTTTTATTAATTCCTCTTTTCTTTTTGCAATTTTATACGGTAATCTTCGTTGATTATAAATAACATAGGAACGGTTGAAAAATAAAAGGGGCAATTCATCCAGAATGCTTACTTATTACGAAATCGTGCCTTAAAATACCCATCTATGAAACGAGTTGTTAGTATTATTTTGATTATTATTTTTTTGCTTTTAGGAATTTTAATTGCTCTCCCCATATTTTTTAAGGATAAGATGCTGGTTTATGCAAAAAAAATGTTGAATGAACAATTGAACGCTAAAGTTGAACTGGCTGATTTGAACCTTTCGTTAATCCGTAGTTTCCCGAAATTAAGCCTTAATATGCAGGAAGTAATGATTAAAGGTGTTGGACATTTTGAGAATGATACCTTATTGTATGTGCCCGTTGTGCAAACAAGTGCTCCAATCGGTTCGTTGTTTAATCCATCGAAAATGAGTATCAGCGAATTTGTGGTTGATAAAGCAAAGATAAATTTGTTGGTGAATGAGGAGGGTGAAGTTAATTGGAACCTTGTCGTTGCGGAGAGTGCTGATACGAAAACGGAAACTGCTCCTAAAGAGACGAAAAGTGCAGACAATAGTGATTTTAAATTGAAACTGGATAAAATTCTTTTTAAAAATGCCGATTTAAAATACACGGATAAAAAAACAAACATGAGTCTGGCACTTACCGACATCACTTTTAATATTGGCGGAGAAATGTACGGGAGTAGTACTAGCCTTGATGCCAAAGCAAATGTGCAGGACATCGCTTTCGATTACGGGGGGATTAATTATATTTCGAAAACCCTGTTAAATATAAAAACTCAATTGGATGCCGATTTTAATTCGATGACTTTTAAAATTGGCGAAAACGAGTTGCTGGTTAATCAGTTGCCGCTTCAGTTAAATGGAACCGTTAAAATGACAAGCGATACTGTTTTTTGTGATTTATCATTAGAAGCAAAGGCTTCTGATTTTGAAGATTTCCTGGCATTAGTGCCTCCTGCCTATGAATCGTATCTGAAAGATATTGATGCAAGTGGAACCGCTTCAATAAAAGGAACCGTTAAGGGTTTTTATTTTGAAGACGATTATCCTGCTATTCGTTTAAATGCCAATGTGGATAAAGCCAGGTTTAAGTATGCCGGAATGCCGGAGGAGCTACAAAATATCAGTGCGAAAATTGCCATAACAAAGCCGCAGGGAATTTTAGACAAAATGCAAATTGATGTAAGCAGGGCGCATGTCGAAATTCGTGAAACGCCAGTTGATTTTCGATTAAAAGTAAACCAGCCGGTTTCTGACCCTTATTTTGAAGGCAATTTGACAGGAAAAGTAAATCTTGCACAATTGAAACAAGCCTTGCCGCTTGATCGTGTAAATATGTCGGGAGTAATAGAGGCAAATATTGCTGCTTCCGGAACTTATTCGGCCATTGAAAAAGAAGCTTACGACCGTATAAAATCAGACGGGGAAGTACGTTTAAACAATTTTGAATATTCTTCGCCCGATTTTACGCAGAAAATACTCGTTCCGGAAGGAAAACTTGATTTGTCGCCCCGGGAAATAAATTTAAGTCGCTTGATGATGCAAATTGGCCAAAGCGATTTTCAGCTTTCGGGGAAAGTGAGAAATTACCTGAATTATCTTTTAAAAGAAGGCACCCTTGTTGCCGACCTTCAACTTAATTCAAAAAAGGTAGCTATAAATGAGTTGATGAATTTACAGGCAGATGACGAAACTTTGGAAAAGGAGGACGAATCTGCAGCGAAAACAAGCGAAACAGCAGCCGGATCTGTCGCTTTTGATATTCCTGACCGGGTAAATATTACGTTCCGGTCGGATATCGCGAGTGCTGCGTATAATGGTATCCCGATAAAAAATATCAACGGGTTGATAAAAACGGCCAAGCAAAAACTCACCCTGCAAAACCTGAGCATGGATATGCTTAAAGGAAAAATGCTGATGAACGGAGCTTATCAGAATACAAAAGAAAATAAACCATTATTCGATTTCGGATTCAATATCCGGAACTTTGATATCCCAACGATGTTTCAAACTTTGTCAGGTTTTCGGGATAAAGTTCCTATTGCCGGAAACAGTACCGGTTTATTGAATTCGAAATTAAAAATTGACGGACAATTAGATGAAAAGCTGAAGCCAATTTCGAAAACAATAAACGGGAAGGGCGATTTTAGTACGAAAAATCTTGTGCTGTTAAATTCTTCGGTATTTGAGCAATTGAATGGCATAATCAATCAGGATAAATTGAAAAATATAAAGGTTGATGATTTTGATGCCAGCGGTACGGTCGAAAACGGAAATCTGAAAATAAAACCTTTTACAACCAAAGTGATGGGGCAGGAGGCAACATTTAACGGGAGCCTGAGCGTCGACAATATTATTGATATGCGTATTGATTTTGATATTGAACGAGATGCCTTTGGCCCAGATATTCAAAAGATACTGTCAGCTATTCCCGGAAATGAAAAAATAAAGACACTTCCGGCAGGTGTGAAAATTTCAGGATCGGCTGATAAGCCAAAGGTTAGCCCCGATTTGTCGAAAACAACCAAAGCCGTTGCAAATGCAGCAAAAGATAATCTGAAAGAATCGATCGGAAAAGGCTTACTCGAACTCTTTAAATAACAGCAAATTTTGTAGCTATTGAAATTTTAAACGTAATATTTTTAGAAAAACGGTTGGGTGCAAAGAAAAATGTGTACTTTCGTTTGTTGTTAATCAGACATCAATAGATTTTTTTATTCATTCTACATGCAAAAGAAAGTAGTTGTTATTACCGGGGCTTCCTCGGGAATTGGAAAAGCACTTGCGGAGAAATTTGCCGCAGAAGGATTTGATTTAGTTTTGGCCGCACGTCGTATTGAGCGTTTGGAAGACCTGCAGAAGCAATTAAGCGGCGTGGAAGTACTTTCGGTACAAACAGATGTGACAAAAGAAACGGATTGCCGGAATTTGATTGATTCTGCGGTAGCTAAGTTCGGAAAGATTGATATATTGATAAATAATGCCGGAATTTCGATGCGTGCAATTTTGGCAGATGTTGAGTTAAGTGTACTACACCAGGTTATGGATGTAAATTTTTGGGGAACCGTTTATTGTACAAAATTTGCATTGCCCTATATTTTAAAAGAAAAAGGATCTGTTGTTGGTGTAATTTCTACCGGTGGCTATATGGGGCTGCCGGGAAGAACCGGATATTCAGCATCAAAATTTGCCATCCGTGGATTTTTGGATACCTTACGGGTTGAGCATTTGCGTGCCGGCTTGCATGTATTGGTCGCAGCTCCGGGCTTTACCGCTTCCGAAATCCGGAAAACGGCATTGGTGAAAGATGGTAGCAAGCAGGGAGAAACTCCCCGAAAAGAAAATAAAATGATGTCGGCCGAAAGGTGCGCCGAAATTATGTTCAGGGCTATAAAACACCGTCGCCGGAAGATGATTATTTCTTTTTGGGATGGTAAGTTTATTGTTCTTGTGGCCAAACTCTGGGCTTGGCTGGTAGATCAAATTCTTTATAAAGTTTTTAAAAACGAACCCGATTCTCCTTTGAGATAAGTGTGTTGAAAGTATGGGGCTATGCATTTGTAATCCGGCTCACCAATTGAGGTCGAAGCTTTGATGTTATAACATATATCAGCGCCGCAGGAATGGTAGTATGGTAGAGAAAGTTAGCAACAATTTTCCTGAGAAAAAAGTAAAATCCGCCCGATAGGGTAAAAAAAACTTCAATGCAGCAACATTACATAATTCTGAGACATCCCAATTATTTTGGTTAGACAAGTGTGTATGCCGGTATCTTTATCTAGTTTAAGGTGTAGCTGTTTGAATAGTAGTAGTGTGTTTTTCTTGCATTTTTCGGCTTCTATGGCTTTTCTGCGCATTGTACCGAAGGTTTCAATGTGAGCCAAGCGAAGCATTGAGATAGTAATAGTAAATGCCGATAGATTATTGACTCAAATATTTGTTTATTTTCTGCTAATGTGTTGGAAAAATTCAAAACCTGGGGTATTTGCCTAGGTGGAAAACATAGTAAAAATACTGCTTGTTTGAATTTTGTATATATATCCTATGGACGTCTGAAAATAGTTGCTTTCAAAAAACATTAATTTTGCGTATATTTATAATTCTTTGATAATAAGGTTTTTATGTTTATTTTAAAATCTGTCTTGTTATGATTGATGTAATTATAGTTGATGATCATCCGTTGATATTGAAAGGATTAAAAGAGATGTTGAAATCAGCAGACGATATTAATGTTGCAGAAGTTTTTTGCGAAGGGGAGCAATTGCTTGAATATTTAAGAACAAATTGTCCGGATATTTTATTGCTGGATATATATTTGCCGGGCATTAATGGTTTAGATATTTGTAAAAAAGTAGTAGGGCTTCATAAAAACATTAAAATTATAGCATTAACCAATTATAACGAAACCAGCTTTGTTAAGAATATGATGCGCAACGGAGCTAAAGGCTATTTGTTGAAAAATTGTTCGCAGCAGGAGCTTGTCGACAGTATACGCAAGGTAATGCGGGGGAATGTGTCCTTATCGCGCGAAATACAAAGCCAGCTGTTAAACGAAACATTGGGTACCAAGAGTATCGATGCTTTTATGCCCAAATTAACACGAAGAGAAAAGGAAGTGCTAACCGAAGTATCCCGTGAGAAAACAAATACCGAGATTGCCGAAGGTTTGTTTATTAGCGTAAAAACAGTTGAATCGCACCGGAATAACCTGCTTCAGAAATTTGGCGTGAAAAATACAGCAGGTCTTATAAAAGAAGCTTTTTTAAAGGGCTATATAACGTGATAAAATTGCAGGGCAATTTATTCTTCTGCCAATAAAAAAAGGAGTAATCGTTTTTTTTGTTTAACAACCTGAAAACACATAATATTTTGTTTCAAAGTTTGAATAATATTATTGTTATTGATTTTTACCCGGTATGTCAATCGGTTTGTAAAATATTTGAAACGTATAATAAAAAATGTATAGTAGCCGGGATAATAATTGTTCTTTTAACATTTTTAATTGGTGTTGTATATTTTCGTCAACGAAGAAATTTAAGAAAACAAGTGTTTGAAAGTCAGAAAGCAAAAAAGAAATTCAGCAATGTATATACACTTGTTGATATCCATGAAAAGGAACGTGTGAAAATGGCTCAACGACTTCACGAAGACATTAGCGGAAATTTAACAGCATTGAAGTTAAAACTTGAAATTCAGAATAAAAGAAAAGATGATTTGATTGATATTCTGGATAAAACACTTACCAATTTAAGAGAGGTGTCGTATCTATTGGCTCCGCCTGTTTTGCAACAATATAATTTAATTGAAGCCATCAGGCAATATATTGAGACACTTTCTTTTGATATTCTTTTTTACAGTAACGGAACTTTTCCTGTAAATGTTAGTCTTGTAAAAGAAACGGCAATATATCGGATACTGCAGGAATTGATTGATAATATAGTTGAACACTCTAAAGGTACAGGGGCATTTATCCGAATAAACAGTCTTTCGAATGCTTTAGTTATTGATGTAGAGGACAATGGAGTTGGATTTGATGTTCGAAGTATGCCAAAAGGAATGGGCTTGGATCTCGTTTTTTTCAGAATTGATTTGTTGGATGCCGACATTAAATTTTATTCGGATGAAAACGGAACAAAAGTGCATATAAAAATTGAAAACCTGGTTGACGACTCCAAATTGTTAAATGATTGATGAGCTGATTCTTTCTTGGTAAATAAGATCGAGAATTGGTATTATTCAGAGAAAAAACAGGGAAATAAATATAGGTTCTGATTGTTCGAACCGGATATTTCGCGTATTTTAGCATATAAAACCAAATTATTGAATGCAAATGGTTTTTATGAAGAAATAGAAGCTGTTTGCATATATTATTTCATAAAAAATAAACATTTATAAACCGATGAGAAGAAGGGGCTTGCTTGTTGTTATATTTATATTTGTTTTTCTTCCCGGCATCAAGGCACAAACCTGTCAGCAAAAATATGATTTTATAAGTCAGTTATTTCTACAACCACTACTGAAAACTGAAGTTGTAAGAGGAAAACGAACCTCTTGTCTTCAAAAAAAATATATCGTAAAAAGTTCATTACTTTCTTTGATTTCGCATAATTCAGTCAAAGAAAAAACGACGATAATGCACGATAGATATTTGTTGGATAAGCAAAAAGATGCGCGTTTGTCCAAACAACGAATATCAATAATTGTGATTTCGGGAGTTTTGTTGTTTGTGCTTGCTGTGGGCGTTTTTCTTTTTATTTATTTTCGTCAGCGACAACGAATAAGGGTAAAAGAACTGGATAATTTAAAGAACCGAAACGAAATAGTTCAACTTGAAAAATTCCTGGAGGGAGAAGAAAGTGAGCGAAAAAGGATTGCTCAGGATTTGCACGATGGGGTTAGCAGCGAACTCACAATAATAAAGTATGCATTGGAGGTTTATAAGGAAAGCATGCCGTCTGAATTTACAAAAGATGTTGATTCCCTGGTAAAACATGTTGATAAGATATTAGAGTCGGTACGGAGCATTTCTTTTAATTTTGCACCTCCTGTTTTTAAGGTATATAGTTTGTCGGAATCAATTAAGCATTTTTGCGAACGTTTTTCGATGATGGGCGATATTAAAATTACATTTCAAAAATATGGGCAGGAGCCTGTTCTAAGCAAAAACCGAAAAACGGCAATATATAGAATAATACAGGAACTGGTAAACAATATAAGAAAACATGCAAAAGCTTCAGGAGCTTTGGTGCAGGTGGTTTATCACCCCGATACCGTTCATATTACAGTAGAAGACGACGGAGTTGGTTTTAATCCCCGGAAAACCACTTATGGACTTGGTTTGAATAATATACGGTCGAGAATTAAGTTTTTAAAAGCACAGTATAATATCGATTCTTCAGAAAAAGGAACTACGTTTATTTTTGAAATTCCGGTTTCCTAAAATTTAAGAAGATTTTAATAAATTAATGAATTTCTCAATTAATTTTATGGAAACAGTATATAAATTACAATATCTAAGCAAGATGCCTTTTGTTTTTTTTTATACTTATAAAGCTGGGGGAGTTTCCTGAAAAATAGGGTGAGGTGATGTAATGGAGTAAAATCAGATTTGATATGCTTGGCACCTTATGTAACTCAAGCTTTCATTCAATAATTCGATCTATTCATATCAGTTCTAAATTTCTATTCTATTTTCGAAAATCTATTCTATCAGTAAGTGACTCATATATAATGTTTTTACTTTTGCTAAATAGAACAGAGTAGAATATGTCTGGTGTTTTTGATTACATAAATATTGATTATAGGGGAAGAGCAAAGCGAGAAGCCATTGTTAATGGAATATTGGAGGCCATCGAAAAAAATGAGCTACCTAAAAACGCACCATTGCCTTCTATTAATAAGTTTATAAGTAAGCTGGGAGTAGCCCGTATGACGGTGGTAAAAGCTCTTAATGTACTTAAGGAACGAGGCATTATTGTGGCGGAAGATAAGGTCGGATATTTCGTACGGGACGTAAATGTGAAAAGAGAACTAAAAGTTTTTGTTTTTCTTACAGGATTTAATTCTTATCAGGAGATTTTATACAATAAAATTATTGAGGAGATAACAGAACCTGATATTACAATTGATTTGTTCTTTCACCATTGTAATCCCAAAATATTCAAATCTGTTCTACAGGAAAATCTTGGATCGTATGGGCTATATTTGATAACAGGTTTTGATCATCCAGTCGTGTCGTCATTATTGACAAAAGTCCCTCGCAATAAACTGTTACAAATTGTTCGTCCTCCTTTGTTAGAGGGAATTTCATCTATAAATCAGGATTTTTATTCAGAATTAAGGAAGGCTCTTGATGGATTAGTTGAAAGATTGAAAAGTTACGATCGTTTTGTTTTGATATTTCCTGCAAAAAAAGCACATCCGGAAGAGATTCAAAAAGCATTTGTACATTTTTGTAAGGATAATGATATTAATTATTCGATTGAGAGGACAGTCCGAAAGGGAATGATTAGCAGGGGAACTGCATTTTGGGTGATTGAAGATGCTCATTTAATTTCTTTGATAAAAATGGTTGAAGAGGCAGGATTGGAAATGGGAAAAGAAATAGGAATCCTTTCGTATAATGAAACCCCGATGAAAGAGATTATCCGTAACGGTATAACTGTAGTTAGTGCCGATTTTGTACAGATGGGAAAAGCAATAGCGGACTATATTGTTAACCCTTCTTATCAAAATAAGGTATTTACTCCTAAAATAATATTTCGTAATTCGCTTTAACAAATATTAATTGTTTAGGATTTGTTGGAGACAATATTGAATTTTTAAAACTAACAATTATAAACCTAAAATAACTATGGCAAAATTTTGACAAGTAAAAGGAAGAAAACAATAGAATACAATTGTTTTCAATCGTATTCTCTGCTTATCTTGCATCTTGAGACTTTTTGTCTTAGTACTAATTTAAAACTGATGAAAACTAAAACTAATTTTCGCTGGGCAATACTTTCGTTGCTTTTTATGGCTACTACTATTTTGTACATTGATCGTTCAGCTTTGGGAATTCTTGCTCCCGATTTGCAAAAAAGTATTGGCTGGACTGAGCAGCAGTATGGTATTATCAACAGTGTGTTTATGATTGCCTATGCTGTATGCTTTCTGTTTATGGGTAAAATAATTGATAACATTGGAACCCGGAAAGGATATCTTATATCAATAATAATATGGGCAATAGCTACTCTTGGACATGCACTGGCTCGCTCCTGGGTGGGATTTGCTGTTGCTCGTTTTAGTCTGGCGGTTGGACAGTCCGGTAACTTTCCGTCAGCAATTAAAGCTGTTGCTGAATGGTTTCCCAAGAAAGACCGAGCTTTAGCTGTAGGTATTTTTAATGGCGGGGCAAATATGGGAACGATTCTTTCTCCGTTAATTATTCCGGTATTGGTGCTTGCTGTAGGAGATTGGCGCATTGGTTTTTTGTGGACTTTCCCGATAAGCATTATTTGGGTGTTTTTATGGCTTAAATTTTACCGAAAGCCGGAGGATACTTCGCGTATCTCCAAAGATGAACTTCAGTACATCGGTTCGGATGATGCCGATAATCAGTTTGTTGAGAAAGTGAGATGGAAAGATATACTTCCACATCGCGGAACCTGGGCAATTGCAGTTGCCAAATTCATGGCCGATCCTATTTGGTGGTTTTATTTGTTTTGGGGAGCTAAATTTTTAAATGAAAAATTCGGACTTAATCTAAAAGAGATTGGCTTGCCCTTTTTTGCAATCTATTTAGTTTCCTGGGGAATTGGGATTTTTTTGGGATGGTTATCCGGTAAGTTTATGAAAGGTGGATTTAGTCTGAATAAAGGAAGAAAGCTAGGCTTGTTTAGTTGTGCGCTTTTTGCTATTCCGGTGGCTTTTGTGCCTCATGTTTCCAATATGTGGTTAGCTGTAGGCTTAATTGCCCTGGCTGCCGGAGGACACTGTGGCTGGTCTGCCAACGTTTTTAGCCTGATGTCTGATATTTTTCCGAAAAAAGCAACTGCTTCTGTTGCCGGATTTGGTGGCTTTGCCGGAGCGGTTGGCGGAGCAATTGTCGCTTTTGGTGTAGGTAAAATACTTCAGGATATCGGGGTCGATGGCTATGCAATTCCTTTTGCTGTTGCAGGATGTGGATACCTGATTGCTTTAGCTGTAGTGCACTTATTGGTGCCTGAAATTAAGACAATAAAAATTTAAAACCTAAAATACGAATTAGATGAAGAAAGCATTAGATGTAAAAGTGAACGTTAAACCCGTGTTTAGTAGTATGATACATGCCGATGCATGGGAAGGTCCCTGTCGTGTGGGATCAAAAGAAGAGTTGTCGAAAGAACACGAGATTGAGGTAAACGAAAAACAATTTTCGACATGGCGAGAGGTGTTGGAAGAACATTTGGATACATCGGTGGCTAATGTTATGGAACCTGTATATATCGAATTTTCTGAAACATTTGTTGTGCCTGATAGTGAATTCAAAAAACTGGAAAAAGATGTGTTTGAAACCGATATTTATTTAATTACTTATAGAGTTCCGGGTTTAGAAAAGTTCGATAAACCTGTTGCGATGATAAATTTGGGACCAACTCCGGTTGATTTGGTGGCTTATTATACCGATATCAATAAGGAAGCTTATATGGCTCATGATTACGAGGAATTTAATGAGCTTTTGGAATTGTTGCAAATCAGAAAAGCAATTGCAAATACCAAAATTATGATTTTGTCCGGATCCGAAATTGTTCCGGTAAGTGTGAATAGCAGCTTTTACAATCTCCCTGTTTTAGAAGAGAAATATGGAATCAGAAATAACCGACTTACTTATCGGATGGTATTTGATGAAATGGAGAAGCTAAAAAAAGAGGGATGTGAAGACGTTGGTAGAATAACCTCTGGTTTACTTGCTAGTTCTCAGAAAAACACTATCGAAAAAGAAGATCTTACTCAGGATATCTATTTTTATCAGGCAGTGAAGAATATAATGGAGGAATTTGATTGCAATGCTTTTACCATTCCTTGCAAAGATTTGTGTGCATCTCGTTTCCCCGAAAAAATGCGTTGTGTGCCGTGCGTGGCTCACTCGCTTTTAAAAGATGAAAAGATACCTACAGCCTGCGAAGAAGATTTAAGTGCATGGCTGGCTGTTACCTTTTTGATGTACATATCAAAGAAATCGGTATTTATGGGAAATCCGGTGTTGGTGAAAAAAGGGAAGTACAGTATTGAAGAATTAGGAATTATGAAGGGATTGGTTAGTACCCCTGCTTATACCTTTGACGAAGAACTGCTCGAAATTCATCATTCAACTCCCGGTATTAAAATGGATGGTTTTGATAAAGCCTCTTTGCCCTACGAAATAGGACATTTTACCTACGAAGGCTGGGGTGGAAAAATTCAGATTGATATGGCTGACCACGATGATAAAACGGTAACACTAGCCCGTTTTAATCGATCGGGCAATAAGGTAATTGTGGCAAAAGCCGAAATTGTAGCCTGCGAATTTCGAGAAATATACTGTAGCCCGGCTGTTTATTACAAGGTTGAAGGTGGTGCCCGTAATTTGAGGCAAAGGCTGGCAAAAGGCTGTTATGGTCATCATCTTGCAGTTGTGTATGGCGATTATACCGAAAAAATGTGTAGTTTAGGCGAAATAATGGGCTTTGATGTTGAAGTTTTTAATGCTTAGAGACTGTGCCGGAATAATTTGCCGATTTGAAACGATTCCTTAAATGCTATTCCGATGATTTTGAAATCGATAAAAAATACAATAGAAGAATGTTTAAACAAATATTTCAATTATTAGCTGTGTTGTTTGTTGCTTTGCTCGTTTCCTGTAACGGAGGAAAGAATAAAGTAGAACAAAAACTAACCAATCCTTTGATTGCAGAGGCCGGAATGTCCGATCCTCATGCCATTGTGGTAGACGATGTGTGCTATCTTTTTACCGGTCATGATGTAGGTATTGGTATTCCGGATTGGGTAATGCCCGACTGGCGCATTTATCGTTCTGATGATTTAGTAACATGGAAACATGTAGGAACTATTAGCCCGGAAGAAAATTATATGGGCAAAGGCAATACCTCGTGCTGGGCCGGTGATGTTGTAAAAAGAAACGGCAAATATTACTGGTATTTTTCGAATCGAAAAAAAAGTACCGGAGTAATGGTGGCTTCCAAACCCGAAGGTCCTTATGTTGATGCATTAGGCAAACCTTTGGTCGATTCTTTCGATCCGGCTATTTTTGTTGATGACGATTTAACCCCATATATTGTTTATGGCGAAAAAGGTTATAAAATTGCCCGATTGAAAGAATCTATGATTGAATTGGACGAAGAACCTAAAGATATTGTTATTAACCGGACAACTTATTTCCCGGATACCGATAAAAGTTCCTTGCATAAATACAATGGGATATATTACCTGAGTTGTTCGGGTTACTATGCCACTTCAAAGAATGTTTATGGTCCATACGAAACCAAGGGACTTGTTGGTAAAGGTTGGGGCCTGGATACCGGTTATGCTCACGGCGATTTTTTTGTGTGGAAAGGAGATTGGTATCACGTGTGGTGTAAATACAAGAATCGCGAACATGACCGTATTCGAGATTGTTTTATCGCACCTGTAATTTATGAAAAAGATGGCTCAATGCACGACGATTTGAGTGTGTTGGAAAAAGAGAAGAAATAGCGTGAAGCATGCCCAAAGAACATGACTTTGGGCGTGCTTTACTTTATCGCTAAAAAAGAAAAACATCAAAAACTTTGAGTACAAAAAGACGTTTAAGTGCTTTTATTCTTAAACATTAAGAAAGTATGATAAAATCAAACATTGCATTATTGTTATTAACCCTTATCGTTTCGTTAACTGTAAATGCACAACCGAAAGTAAAAAGAGCATTAACTCCTGATGATTTTGCATCATGGAATATTATTAAAGATCAACAGATTTCAAATAATGGCAAGTATGTTGTTTACGAACAAAATCCGTTGAAGGGAGATGGTAAGTTATTCTTGACGAAAGAGGGAAAAACAATCATTTTTTTTAACCGGGCGTGTAAAGCGAAATTGGGAAGTAATAATAATGTGCTTGTCTTTACAATAAAACCCGCTGTCGATTCTGTTCGCCAGGCAAAATTAAATAAGGCGAAAAAAGAAGATATGCCGCCAGACAGCGTGGGGATTTTTTTAATGAAAAACAGAGAAATCGTAAAGTATGCAAATGTAAAGTCTTATAAGTTACCGAAGGAAAATGCCTCGTGGGTGGCTTTTTGTTTAAAGAAAGGGAAAATAGAAGAAAAGAAACAAAAGTCAGGGGAGGAAAAGACAAAATCAGCAGCAGAGGCGATTGAAAAGAAAGAAAAGCCTAAGAAGAAAAAAGAAAAGCAACCCGGCGATAAACTGGTTTTGTTTAATGTGCAAAGTAAAGATACCGTAACGCTTAATAATGTTGTTGAATATGGATGGGCGAAAAAAGGAAACGCTTTGCTTTGTGTACAACAGCATAAAGATTCGGTAAATACTTTTTCTAAACTCATAAAATTTGATCCTGATGCAGGAACTTTTGCCGTATTGTATGAAACCGAAGGTTGGTTGAAGAAGGCAACACTTGATGAAGCGGGTGAGCAATGCGCTTTTCTGCTATCGAAAGATACAGTTGATGAAAAGATATATGATTTATTTTTTATTGACGGACAAAAGCCTGAAAAGATTGTTTCTCCTTCCTCGCAAAATATGCCATCGGGATGGTCGGTAAGCGAAAACGGGAAAATTTATTTTTCGAAAGATGCTTCAAAATTGTATTTCGGAACAGCAGTAAGTCCGAAACATGAACCGAAAGATACGCTTTTAGATGAAGAAAAACCAAAGTTAGACGTTTGGAATTGGAAAGATAAAAAGCTCCAGCCTCAGCAAAAACTGGAAGCTAAAAAGGAGAAAAAAAGAACATATTTAGCTGTTTACAATATCGACCAAAAGAATTTTGTACAGCTAGGAGATACCTTGATAAAAGAAGTAAGGACTCTCCAGCATGGGAACTGCAATATTGCTTTGGGGATGAATACTACTCCTTATGAAAGGGCTTTCAGTTGGACAGGAAAAGGCTTGCGCGATTATTATTTAATTGATGTTGAATCGGGAGAAAAACGTGAAATATTAAAAGCAAAACATTATGTTTGGATTTCTCCGAGAGGAAAGCATATCATTTTTTACGAACTCCGGGATAGTAGTTATTATGCAATGTCTACTGCCGAAAAAAATCCGAAGTTTGTTTCGCTTACCCGTGAAATGCCGGTGATTTTTTATAACGAATGGAACGATTGTCCACAAGATCCGCGTCCTTATGGCCTTGCAGGATGGAGCCCGGAGGGAAAATATGCTTATGTTTACGACAGGTACGATATTTGGCAACTTGATCCTTCTGGCAAGGAAGCTCCTGTTAACATTACAAATACTTATGGACGGAATCACAAAATCCGTTTGCGTTATAAAAAATTAGATAAAGAGCTTTTGCATATTCCTGCTGATGAAAACATATTGCTTACTGCCTTTGACGAAAATACCATGAAGGCAGGTTTTTTTAGCACAAAATTTAATAGGGCTAAAAATCCTGAGCTTTTAATAATGGACAATTATATGTTTAATTTTCGGGAAATGAAAAAAGCAAAAAATACCGATAAAGTACTTTGGACGAAGCAGAATGTTGCTACTTTCCCGGATTTGTGCTGTAGTAACCTGAAGTTTGAGCATACTCAAAAGCTGTCGAATGCTAATCCACAGCAGTCGCAGTTTGTTTGGCCTAAAGTCGAAATGCTTGAATGGACTTCGTTTTCCGGAGAAAAGCTAAAAGGTTTACTGTATAAACCAGAAAATATGGATCCTGAGAAAAAGTATCCGATGATTGTTTATTTCTATGAAAGAAATTCGGAATATTTGCATCAGTATTATACGCCAAAACCCAGTCATTCGGTTATTAGTAAAACATTTTATTGCAGTAACGATTACCTGATTTTTGTGCCCGACATTACTTATACTACTGGGTATCCGGGCGAAAGTGCTTATAATGCAATTGTTAGTGGAACAAAATATTTGTTGGATAAATATTCGTTTATTAATCCTGAAAAACTGGGTTTGCAAGGACAAAGCTGGGGTGGGTATCAAACGGCATTTTTAATTACCCAAACCGAAATGTATGCGGCTGCAATGGCAGGGGCTCCGGTTAGTAATATGACCAGTGCATACGGCGGTATTCGTTGGGGATCGGGGATGAGTCGTATGTTTCAGTACGAACATACACAAAGCCGAATTGGAGGAACTCTTTGGGAAAAGCCATTGTTGTATATCGAGAATTCTCCGGTTTTTTATGCACCAAAGGTAAAAACTCCTTTGCTGATGATGCATAACGATAATGACGGGGCTGTGCCATGGTATCAGGGCATTGAAATGTTTGTGGCTTTGCGTCGTTTAAATAAACCGGCTTGGTTGCTTTGTTACAATGGCGAACCTCATAATTTACCTACAAAAAGCTGGGCAAACCGCATGGATTTAACCCGACGAATGTTTCAGTTTTTTAATCATTACCTAAAAAATGAACCTGCTCCAGAGTGGATGGAGAAAGGAATTCCGGCAGTTGAGAAAGGAACGAATTTAGGATATTGATTTATTCTTTTCCCGAAATGTAGAAATAGATATTATTACTATTTTTACGCATATTACATCTTTTATAACATGTCTAATTGTAATTGTGCCCATTTTCGTCTAAGTGCATTTTTGAATAGTAGGCAGGAGGTCTTTCATGCGGCACGAACAACTATTAATAGTAGTTATGATCTTCAACTGCACGACCATGATTATGCCGAAGTTTTTTGGATAAAAGCAGGAAGTGGATTGCACCTTATTAATGGGGAAGAGGTTGTCTTGAAAAAAGGGACAATGTGTATGGTTCGTCCCTGCGACCGACATACTTTTAAATTAGATAAGAAGCAGGATAGTCTGGTTATTACGAATATTGCTTTTCATCAGTACAGTCTTAATTTATTTCGGCATCGTTATTTCCTCGAATCGGAATGTTTTTTCTGGGTAAAAGGAAAGTTGCCTTTTCATATACAACTTGATATTGGACAGTTGAATGAGTTGTCTTCTCTTACCGATAGACTCATTAGCCAGCCTCGTGATCACCTGCATTTGGATGCTGCCATGATTTATATATTTAAAATGCTAAATGCGTTTGATAGTACTCAGGTACATATTCCGCATTGGTTGGCTTATGCATTGGATAACTACAATACCCCAAATAATTTCAGAAAGGGAGTACAAGGTTTTGTGACGCTTACAGAACGTTCAACAGATCATGTCAATAGAATATTACAAAAAAAATTGAAACAGTCGCTTACTCAAACTGTTATCAAGGCAAAGATAAAATATGCTACTCAGCAATTAATTATGACAAATTCTTCCATAAAATCAATTTGTTTTAGTTGTGGTTTTGAGTCAATAAGTTATTTCTATCGAATTTTCAAAAAATACACTGGGCAAACCCCCATTGAGTACAGAAAAAGGAATCATAAGATTTTTTAGTGGTGAAATGTCGCTATAGAGCAATTATTGCTTGTTTTTCTCCAATACTATTTTTTTCAGGAAATTGAAAAAGAAGGTAGTTTTGTTGTTCTAAATCAATGATGTTTTGAACGGAATTATTACTACCATACAGCGTATGTCTATCCATGATGGACCGGGGATTCGTTCTACTATATTCTTGAAAGGCTGCAATTTGCATTGTTTATGGTGCCACAATCCTGAAACTTATTCTGCAAAAATAGAATTGGAATGGATTGCAGATAAGTGTATTGGATGTGGGGAATGTATGTCTGTTTGTAGAACCGGGGCTTTGACTGTTGATGCTGGAATTGTACAATTAGATAAAAAGAAGTGTATGTCATGTTTTGTTTGTATGAGTAATTGTTTTACCGGAGCATTGCAAAAAGTGGGTAGAGAAATAAGCCCTGCCGAAACCTTTTCTGAGATTGAACAGGATTTCCCTTTTTTTAAAGAATCGCAGGGAGGAATTACCATTTCTGGAGGAGAACCAATGTTGCAGGAGCAATATGTAACAGAAACATTACAATTGTTTAAAAATGCAGGATGTCATACGGCAATAGAAACCAATTTGACTGTGCCGTGGGAAAAATATCAGCGGGTGTTGGAATATATCGATTTAGTTATGGCTGATCTTAAATTGATGAATGATCAAAAGCATAGACAATGGACAGGAGGGAGCAATAGGCAAGTACTTGAAAACATTCTTAAGTTAGAGCAGTCAGGGAAAGCATATTGGTTAAGAACCCCGATTGTGCCGAGAGTAAATCATTCAAAAAAGGAAGTTGAAGAAATTGTAGCTTTTGTATCGGGACTAAAAAATATCCAAAAGTTTGAATTGCTTCCATTTCATTCTTTAGCAGCTTCTAAATATAAGAATCTTGGGATTGATAATTTTTTTGAAGAAGAGAACACAATTTCTCAGAAGGAATTAGAATGTTATAATTCAATACTTGAAAAATACAAAGTAATAAGAAAATGAGTACATCGCAATATTTTAGGTTTCAGAGACGGATTGAGCAACTTCGAAAGAAAAAACTGGAACAGACTCATGAAAAAATAGAAAAGGAAGGCTCGTTAGATGAAGATGACTATGGTCGGATTGTTCCTCCTGTTGATGGGTGGGAAACTAAAGCCAATCATAAAGATGGTTCTTTTTACGGGATAGATGGCTGGACTGATAATTTTTGTGATTTAATGGCAAATCATCTGGTATATGTTGACCCGAATGATGCTTTTGCCGGTCGTTGGATGTATTTTTTATCGAGAATGCGTTCCAATAAGTGGAATCCCGATTATCCTTATGAGCATTTACAGGAGAATATTGATAAATATAATATTATTTGTGGAATTGGAGATGATGCCCATTTTGCTCCTGATTATTCGATGGGGCTTGAATTAGGTTTTGGTGGGTTGTTAGATAAAATTGACCACTATCGTAAAATAAACAATTCCGAAGAACAAAAAAAGTTTTATGATGCTCATGAAAGAGCTGTAAAAAGCATTCAAAAATGGATAAAAAGGCATATTTCAGTTATTCGTGATATGATTGAAGAGGAGAGTGATTTTGAGTTAAAGAGAAATCTTTATGAAATGGCAGTAGTGAATGAAAATATTGTTTCTGCTCCACCTCGTACTTTGCGCGAAGCCTGTCAGTGGATTGTTTGGTTTCATTTGGCTTCGCGGACTTATAATCGTGATGGGGCAGGAGGACAGATTGATGCTTTGCTACAGCCATTTTATGAAAGAGATATGAAAAATGGAAGGATTGACCGTGACGAAGCTTTGTATTATCTGTCATGTTTTTTGATTAACGATCCTGTTTATTGGCAATTAGGTGGTCCAGATAAAGATGGGAATGAGCAAGCTTCTGATATCTCTTTTTTAATACTGAAAGCTGCGGATAAAATAAATACTTCTTTAAATATTACCATACGTGTACATAAAGGGATGAATGAAGATTTATTTCAGAAAGCCCTGTATTATCTTATCAAAAATAAAAATGGTTGGCCTCGTTTTTCAGGAGATAAGGCGTTGGTTGAAGGTTTTATGAAAAACGGTTTTGATGCTGCCACTGCTCGTCAACGGATTGCTGTGGGATGTAATTGGATGTCGTTACCAGGAATGGAATATACTTTGAACGATTTGGTAAAAATAAACATGGCCAAAGTTTTTGAGGTTGCCTATTGTCAAATGATAGCAGATAAAAATGGAAATTCAACGAGTGATTTATGGAGACGTTTCTCGAAGCATCTGGAAGTGGCAGTACATACTGCGGCCGAAGGGATTCGGCACCATTTGAAATACCAGAAATATAACGAGCCAGAGTTGATTTTAAATCTGCTTAGTCATGGTCCTTTGGAGAAAGGCTTGGATGTTTCGGACGGAGGGGCAAAGTATTATAATATGGCTATTGATGGGGCAGGGTTGGCTGTTGTCGCCGATTCGTTGGCAGCTCTGGAACAACGCATTGAGAGGGAGAAGAAGATAAGTTGGGAACAAATCCAATATTATATAAAGACTGATTTTAAAGGTGCGGATGGAGAGCGCATGCGTTTATTGCTGAAGAACAGTGAACGTTATGGAGCGGGAAGATCATTAGGCGATAAATGGGCCGGTGAAATAAAAGCGGTTTTTGTCAAATTAGTAAGAAAAGAATCTGAACAGAGTAACAGACAGTTATTTATTCCCGGATTTTTTTCATGGGCTAATACCGTTGAATTTGGAGTAACTGTTGGTGCAACTCCCAATGGAAGAAAGAGCCAAACTCCAATTTCGCACGGTGCTAATCCAAATCCCGGTTTTGTAAAAGATGCAGCTTCTCTTGCTTTGGCAAGTGCAATTGCTCGTATTCAGCCTGGATATGGGAATACAGCTCCAATGCAGTGGGAGTTAGATCCTGGCTTGGCAAAGCAGGAGCATGCTTCAATGATTGGGGCTATTATTAAGACACATTTTAAAATGGGAGGAACTTTAATTAATGTGAACATTATGGATAAGCAAAAAGTTTTGGAAGCGCATGATGACCCTGAAAAATATCCTGAATTAGTTGTGCGGGTAACCGGTTTTACTGCTTATTTCTCAATGCTTACTCCTGAATTTCGTCAGTTGGTGGTTGATCGTATTTTGGAGAATTGATAATTCTTTTATTTATTTCAAAAAATTCTAACTAATGTCATTTAATTCTAACTGTCTGATTTTGTGCTTTATTACAATTCTGTTGATGTTTAATATTTCTTGTAATAAAGAAAGAGAACTTGTTTTTCAAAGAACAACCGTCTGGGATCCCGCAAAAGACAATGTTGAAATGTACAGGATTCCCGGGCTTGTTGTCACAACTAAAGGTACTGCCCTTGCTTTTTCTGAACAACGCCCGGTACGGTTCGATGAAACTCCAAAATCAATTGTCCTGAAAAGGAGTACCGACAACGGGCTGACCTGGTCGGAGAACATTTATATCGAAAAATGTGATGGAAGTTACTGGGCAAGCCATAAAGATGAAATAGCGGCTGTTGATGTAAAAGATAAAAAGGAGGTTTGGACAAATATTGCCCCGATTGTAGACAAAGAAACCGGCAGGATTTTCTTTTTTTATGCCCTTAGCGAAGGAGCTGTTGCCGGCCAAAATCTGCAACGCTACACAAAGGTGTTCTATAAATATAGTGATGATGATGGCTTAACTTGGTCTGACAGGAGGGAAGTTACTGATGTCCTTAATGCGAAAAAAGATGGTTCGCCTAACAAAGATGAAAATGGTAACTGGATTACCGATGTAAACGGTTTCCCTTGTGACTATCTAGGGCGGGCATTTCATATGCCGGGCCCCGGGCATGGCTTGCAATTGTCAGGTGGCAGATTATTACTTCATGTATGGAACAGGACTGCCCTGGGGGGCTTTGGGGAAGGAATGATTCCCATTGCCCGGCGGAAATACGGGCTTTGTACTTTATATAGCGACGATCATGGCAATACGTGGAAATATGGTTCGGCTTTTGGCCACGACGGGTTTACCGCCAACGAATCGCGTATGGCTGAATTAGCTAACGGCGATGTTTACATTAATATCCGCTATGTATCGCTTGAAGCAGATTTGAAGAATAATAACAGGCTTACCGCAATTAGTCGCGACAAAGGGATAACATGGGAGGAGTTGAAGATAAACCGGGATTTTCCTGAGACAGGCCCCTGCGATGCCGGATTGCTCGCTTTTCAAAATAAAGAAGACAATAAAAATATTCTGTTATACAGCAAAAATGAATCGAAAAAGGGCAGGGAAAGATTGGTTGTGCGACTTAGTTACGACGGCGGAAAAACATGGCCAATAAGTAAAGTTGCAGAAGAAGGTGTTGCATGGTACAGCGATATGGCACTGCTCCCTGACAATTCAATTCTTTTGATATACGAGAAGGGGGAGTGTAAACCCATAGAGTGTATAAAATTCAACCTGAATTGGCTGGTAAGTAAATAATGTTATGCTTAGTAATAAAATATCGATGATAAAATCTACAAAAATATTGTTTCCTCTAATCCTTTTAATCTTTTTGAGTTTTAAAATACAGGCAGAAACAACCGACTGGATTCGTTTTTCAGAAAAGGGAATTCCGGAGCTTCCTGTAAAAAGAGGTCTTGCCGGGGCTATGATCGGATTAGATGGAAACGTATTGATTGTTGCCGGTGGCTCTTATTTTGATAAACCCTTTTGGGAAAACGGGCAAAAAGTTTACTCCGATTCTATTTTTGTTTGTGAAAAGGAGGGCAAAGATTATAATTGGCGTTTTGCCGGCGTTTTGCCTTATAGGGTTGCACACGGAGCTTCTGTTTCTGTGCCGGGAGGGGTGTTGTGTATCGGAGGCCAAAATGCAAGCAGGAAACAGGATGGGGTTTTTCTTTTGAAATGGAATCTGGAAAAGAAAAAAGTTGAAATTGATACAAACTATCCGAAATTGCCGGAAGCATCGTCATATATTTCGGCTGCAACTATTAACAATGTTGTGTATGTATTGGGCGGAAAGGTTTCGGATAATAAAAATGAGAAAATAACAGATAATTTCCAGAAGTTGGATTTAGATCCCGGTCGGGACAGAAAATGGGAAAAATCAGCATATTTCCCCGGTGGCGAAAGGTTTGGCGCATCATTTCTTACGCAAACCAATGGCGATTACCATTGTTTATTTCTGTTCGGTGGAAAATCAAAAAAAGGTTATTTAAACGACAGTTATTCCTTCGACCCAAAGACCGGTAAATGGACAAAAAAAACAGACATGCCCCGTCCTGCCCTTGCTGCGCCGGCAATTCCGGTTGGCGGCTCACAAATTTTTATTCTTAGTGGCTCTGATGGACATGACTTAGGGCGGATTACAGAACTAAAAGACAATTATCGATTTACAACTGATGTTTTGTCGTACAATACAATAACTGATGTTTGGATAAAAGCCGGGGAAATGCCACGTGGTGTGGTTAATACAACTGCATTTATGTGGAACGGGCAAATTGTTATTCCCGGAGGGGAACTCCGCCCTGGGACAAGGACTCCTGTTGTGATGACAGCCTCGGTCAATAAGGTTAAAAAAAATAACTTTTCCGCCTTGGATTATGCTATGTTGTTTATTTATCTGGGATTGATAGCCTGGTTAGGGTATTATTTTTCAGCAAAAAACAAATCGTCGAAAGACTTTTTTCTGGGAGGGCAAAAAATCCCGTTTTGGGCAGCAGGGCTGAGTATGATGGCAGCGCAGGTAAGCTCTATTGGTTTTATGTCAATCCCTGCAAAATCATTTGCAACAAACTGGAGTTATTTCGCCGGGGTGCTAACCTGGTTTATTGCAGTTCCGGCTGTAATTTATGCTTTTGTGCCTTTTTACCGACGCCTGAATGTTACCAGTGCTTACGAATATCTTGAAAAACGTTTTAACCCGTTTATCCGCAAATTTATTGCCGCGCTGTATCTTCTTTTTCAATTAGTAGGAAGGTTGGGGGCCATTATTTTTCTACCGGCTATTGCCTTGTCTGCTGTTACCGGGATGAACCCCATAATCTGTATATTGATTATTGGTTGCCTGTCGACAGCCTATACTGTTCTGGGAGGGATGCATGCCGTTATCTGGATTGATGTGATACAGGCAATCGTCCTGTTTGGCGGGGTTTTCCTGATTATTTTTTACATTTTTTTCAATGTTGATGTCGGTGTTGGCGAATTTGTAGATATAGCCTGGAATGACCGTAAATTTAGCTTCGGCGATTTTGACATAAACCTTACAACTGCCGTTTTCTGGGTAATCGTGCTTGGGAATATTTTTAACCGTTTGGGCACAATGTCAACCGACCAGTCAGTAGTCCAACGCTACCTTACCACGCCTAACGAAAAGGAAACCGCCAAAGCATTGTGGACAGATGTGGCCGTTTCGATCCCGTGGGCAATGGCGGTATTCGGGCTGGGGACAGCATTGTATGTGTTTTATAAACTAAATCCGGGAACAATTGACCCGATGCTTGCCAACGATGAAATTGTGCCGTTTTTTATCGGGCAGAATCTTCCTTCGGGCATCAGCGGTGTTATTATTGCCGGAATTTTTGCCGCATCAATGTCAAGTGTCGATAGTTCCATCCATAGCTCTACAACAGTTCTTATGCGCGATTTTCTGCACAGGCGGGTCAATTCGAAATCAGAACTTAAAAAAGTATCCCTTGCCCGTTGGATAACTGGCGGACTGGGGCTAATGGGCACAGTAATAGCTATTGTAATGACTTTTTTTGACATAAGTTCGGTATGGGATATTGTCCTGGAATTTGCAGGCTTATTTACAGGGGCCATGACAGGTGTATTTATCTTGGGTATTTTTAGCAAAAAAGCAAATGGTAAAGGGGCAGTAATAGGAACATTGGTAAGTGCAGCAATCCTTTTATGGGTAAAAAATGCCACGTCGCTGCATTTTTTCCTTTACAGCGGAATCGGTATTGTTAGTTGCGTGGCTATAGGTTATTTGGCAAGTTTTCTTTTTGTGCCAGAAAAAAGCACCGAAGGCTTAACTATTTATTCGGTATTAAAAACAAAAAAATAAAGAAATGAACATTCAATATAAAAACAATATCCCGGTTAAAAATGAGTACGATGTGGTAGTTTGTGGAGGTGGCCCATCGGGGTGTGCTGCCGCATTGGCTGCTCAACGGGAAGGGCTTAAGACCCTGTTGGTCGAAGGTATGGGGCAGCTTGGGGGAATGGCTGTTACTGGGTTGGTGTCGCACTGGCTTGGCGGGCGTACACAGGAAGGAGAATGGGTGGTCGGAGGACTGTTTAAATCGCTTGCCGAAGAGGCAGCCCGTTGCGGATATGCTGTTTTGCCCCAGTTAAAAGAAGGAGAAAAGTATCATCCCTATGGATGGTATAACTGGTTTATCCATGGGGTGCCGTTTGACCCGTTTGCTGTTGACCTGTTTTTGGATGAAAAAATGGAAACCGCCGGTGTTGATGTTTTGTTGCATACCCAGGCGGTTGACGCAATTGTGCACGACAACCGGATTTCACATTTAATTATTTACAATCGGGGCGGCTTACAGGCTATTAAAACAAAAGCGGTAATTGATGCTTCAGGGAATGCCGAAATCGCTTTTAAAACAAAATGCGAAACAATAAAAGGAAGGGAAGGAGACGGAAAAATGACCCCGGCATCGCTTGTTTTTCATGTGTATAATGTAAATGAAGAAGCGTTAACGAAATACATTGAAAAAGAAAAAGACCCTAAACTCCGGCGCTTAATAAATGAATTGCGGGATAAAGGGATATGGGATTTTCCGTATGATATTTTTATTGCCACTAAACTTGTTGAGGAAGGGGAATTTTACATCAATACCAATCGTTTGACAGGAATTGACGGAACCGACGGCGAATCGCTTTCCGAAGGTATGCGCCGCGGAAGGTATGAAAACCATAAACTGATGGAGATATTCAGTAAATATCTTCCCGGATTTGAAAATGCAAAAATAAAAACAATTGCCCCTCAGGTGGGGATTCGGGAAACCCGTCGTATTGTCGGCGATTTTAAACTTACGGTTGACGACCTGGCTAACGATATGGTTTTCGACGATTGTATTGGTTTTAGCATGTACGGCTGGGATTTGCCAGATCCTGACAAGCCAAGCATACAACCTTTTGCCAATGATGAGGTGAGTGGTTACAAATATAAAAAGAAAAAAGGGTTAAGTACACCGCTTCCTTATCGTATAATGTTGCCACAGCCTGTCAAAAACCTTATTTGTCCGGGAAGGGCGGTAAGTGTGGAAGGCCAGGTACTGGGACCTGTTCGGGTAATGGCACCCTGCATGGCTATGGGTGAAGCAGCAGGTATGGCTTCCCGGCAGGTTGTGAAAAATAATATTTCGTATAAAAATATTGATATTAAAAAGCTTAAAGAGAACCTTAAAAAAAGAGCTTGTATTGTAGATGAAGAACAATTGCCGGTTATTCATCCAAGGGAAGATCAGGTTTTATAACATATTATGGAAATGTTAATTGATGATTTTATTTTGCTATATTTGTCAGACAAATCAGATTTATAAGACTAACATAATATGGAAAATAACTTGTCTACAACTACTCTTGCTGATCAGGTTGAAGAAAAAATAATTGAATACATAAAAGAAAATCATTTAGGGATAGGAGATGCTTTGCCGAATGAAAAGCAATTTTCTGAAATGTTGGGGATTAGTCGAAGTGTGGTTCGGGAAGCTATGAGTCGTTTGCGAATGCTTGGTTTGTTGCAATCGCGTACCCGGAAAGGAATTACAATAACTGAGCCGCCTCTTTTGAATGGCTTTAAAAAGGTGCTGGATCCGAATCTGCTTAGCATTAAAACCATCAAAGAAATGATGGGGATGCGAATTGCCCTGGAAATTGGGATTACGGAATTTCTTTTTAAAAACACAACGGAAAGCGATATTGTTGAGCTGGAAAATATTGTCTCACGCCAGCAGGCTATTGGCATCAACAATCTTACGGTGGAAGACGAAATGACTTTTCATACTAAGATATATGAGATTGCAGGCAATGATTTTATTGTTCAGTTTAATAAAATAATGCATCCTGTATTTGAATTTGCAAAACAAAATTACGAAAGCTATTTTCTTCCTGTAAATAGAAGGTTAGATAAGTTGGGGGAAGTAGTAAGGCATACAGATCTTTTAGAATTAATAAAAAACAATGATAAAGAAGGATATCGTAAGGCGATTCATAAGCACTTAAAACCTTATTGGGAATTCCTTTATAATTACGATTAAAAATGAATATACAAAAAATTAATGGCTTAATTGCTGCTCCTTATACGCCAATGAATGAAGATGGTTCTATTAATGTGTCGGTAATTCATGAGTATGCGGATAAATTAAAGGAAGACGGAGTAGATGGTGCTTTTGTTTGTGGAACAACAGGCGAAGGAATGTTGATGACCAACCAAGAGCGGATGGCAGTTGCTGAAAAATGGATGGAAGAACAAACCGATGATTTTAAGATAATTGTTCATGTGGGGACTACTTCGCTAAAACAATCGAAAGAGTTATCAGGGCATGCGCAGCGTTCCGGGGCTTATGCTATTGCCAGTTTGGGACCGGTTTTTTTGAGACCATCCGGGGTGACCGAATTAGTAGGATTCTGCGAAGAGGTAGCTTCAGGAGCTCCTTTGTTGCCTTTTTATTACTATCATATTCCATCGGTATCAGGAATTAATCTTTCAATGGTCGAATTTTTGAAAATGGCTGCTTGCCGTATCCCAAATCTTGCCGGAATTAAATTTACTCATAACGATTTTATGGAGATGCAACAATGTCTTCATTTAGATGATGGGAAATGGGATATTTTGCATGGATTCGATGAGGTTCTTCTAAGCGGATTGACTTTTGGGGCAAAGGCAGCCGTAGGAAGTACGTACAATTTTATGGCACCTCTTTATCTGCAAATTATTAATGATTTTAATGCCGGAGATATAGATGCTGCGCGTGAAAAACAATTTAAGTCTGTTAAAATTATTGATGTTCTTATAAAATATAATGGAGCCCTTGTTGCTGGAAAGACATTGATGAAGTCAATAGGGATTGATTGTGGGCCATGTAGGTTTCCTTTAAGAAATATTACAACAGAAAATTATGAGAATTTTATAAATGAACTAAAAAATGCCGGATTTTATGACAGAGTGTAAAATATAGTTGAAAAAAGGCCCTGTGTTACGAGCCCAGGACCTAAAATTTTCAACTCAATAAATTGAATTAATTTTAAAAACGTGTAAATTTATGAAAAAAAAAGAACCTAGACTTAGGAACAAGGCAAAAGTATGCTTTGTTAATTTTTCTTTTCCCGTGAGTGTTTTTATGGTATTTTTATTCTTGTCTTCCAGTATATATGGACAAGATATAAAAACAATATCAGGAAAAGTGACTGATTCTGACGGGCTCCCTTTGCCTGGAGCAACAGTGGTGGAAGAAGGTACTTCCAATGGAACTATTACGAATGTAGACGGTGTTTATGTATTAAAAGTGAAAGAAAATGCTACTGTTGTATTTTCATTTGTAGGAATGAGAAATCAAAAGGTAGTAATCGCAAAGCAAAGCACAGTAAACATTCAGCTGGAGGCGGCAACTATCGGTTTAGACGAGGTGGTTGCAGTAGGTTATGGTACGATGAAAAAAAGCGACCTAACCGGTTCTGTCGTTTCTGTAAATTCCGACGAGATTATTAAAACCCCTATGCCCCGCGTTGATCAAGCATTGCAGGGGAAAATCGCCGGTGTTAATATTAGCAATAACAAGGCACAACCGGGGTCTGATGCAACGATTCTAATCAGAGGAGCAAACTCAATTAACGGGAATAACTCTCCTTTAATTGTGGTAGATGGAGTATTAGGAGTAGAACTGAATATGATAAGCCCCAATGATATAGAAACAATAGATATTCTGAAAGATGCTTCTGCAACAGCCATATATGGATCCAGAGGATCAAACGGTGTAATTATTATTACAACAAAAAAAGGACACGCCGGGAAAGTTAGGTTTGATTTTAACAGTTATTATTCCTTGTCTAAAATTACCCGGAAAATTGAGGTTATGAATGCAGCAGAACAAGTTAAAGCCATCGGGATGTTGGAGGATAACGGAACTGATGCTTATAATAATGCACAGGAGTTGGCTGCAATTTACGATGGAAGTACTGATACTGATTGGCAGGATGAAGTATTAAGAACTGCTCCTACTCAAAGTTATGCACTTAACATTAGCGGGGGAAATGCGAATATGAAATATTCTCTTTCCGGTAGTATATATGGACAGGATGGTGTTGTGAAAGCAACCGGATACGATCGGCAGACTTTACGGGTGAGCCTGGAACAGGAAGTCGAAAAAAAATTGAAATTTGGTACTAACATCTATATCGGAAGATCAGTCCAGGACAATAGCCGAACCGATTGTGCCGAGGGCTCATGGGGAGGATCGGTAACGCAGAGCGCATTGTCTTTTTCTCCTATTATTTCTGTATATAATGAAGATGGAACATATTCTTCGCCTTATCCTACCTCTGAAACCATAAATAATCCGGTAGCACTTATTAATGAAAGAACCGATCAATATAAAAAGTTTTCGGCCCGTATAAACTTATTTGGAGAATACGAGGTGTTGAATGGACTGACATTTCGTTCCGGTTATACATACAGTTATCGGAATGTAAAAAATAATTTTTGGGCAGGGATGGATCTTTTGGAAGCAGCTGAAGTTGGTGAGGGCAGCATAACAAACACTACTTATAATTATTGGTTATCGGAAAATACCTTAACATTTGATAAAAAGATAAATGATCATCATCTAAATGTGTTGGGAGGTTTTACGGCATCGGAAGAGAAAGCAACACAAATATATGCATATGCAACCGGATTTGCCACTGAAACTTTGATGTTTAATGCCTTGGAACTTGGAGAAACATCAGAGGTTGCCTCTGCATCAGATAAAAGTTCAATCGCTTCTTTCCTTGGGAGGATAAATTATTCATACAAAGACAGGTATTTGTTTACCGTGAATTTTAGGGCTGACGGTTCTTCAAAATTTGCAACCAATAATAAATGGGGATATTTCCCCTCTGCTTCAATTGGTTGGAGGATCAATGAAGAAAACTTTATGAAAAGTATGGATAAATTGAGCAACCTTAAACTTCGTGTAAGTTATGGATCAATTGGAAGTCAGGCTATTGATGCTTACCAGTCATTGGCAAGTTATGCCAATAAAAATGTAGTACTGGGCGACAATACATATGTTGGTGTAGTTTCTCAACGTATCGCAAATGATGATCTGAAATGGGAAACAACCGAGCAGTTTGATATTGGTCTTGATCTGGGATTGTTTAATAACCGGATAAATTTTATAGCGGATTATTACATCAAGGATACTAAAGATTTGTTGTACGAAAAAGATGTGCCATATTATACCGGATACAGCACGCAGCTTCAGAATATTGGAAAAGTAAGGAATAAAGGATTTGAATTTGCGCTTAATACCGTGAATATAAATAAAGAGTTCAAGTGGAATACTTCTTTTAATATTAGTTTTAATAAAAATAAAGTAATCAGCTTAGGAGGAGATGAAGCCAATTATTATGATGCTGCTCTTGGGGTGAAGAATGAGTTTGAAACAAGTATAATTCTTAAGGTTGGCGAACCTATGGGGAGTTTCTATGGATATGTTTTTGATGGTATTTATCAGAATGAAGCAGAGTGTGAGGCTTTGCCCTATCCTTCTGTCGATGATTGCGAGCCGGGGATGGTGAAATTAAAAGATCTTACAGGAGAAGGTGAAATTGATACTGACGACAGAACAATTATTGGTTGCGCTCAGCCCGATTTTGTTTTTGGTTTTGGAAATGATTTTTCATGGAAAGGTTTTGACTTGAATCTAATGTTTCAGGGAAGTGTCGGGGGTGATATTATGAATTTAAACCGTGTTTCTCTTGAAGGTTTTACGGGAACAAGGAACAGATTGAAAAAAGTATTGACCGAATCATGGCAGGGAGAAGGAAGTTCCAATACAATTCAGAAAATAGGAAAAAGTTCGGGGCCTTGTTCTTCACGCTGGATAGAAGATGGCAGTTATGTTCGTTTAAAGAATGTTTCATTGGGCTATACATTGCCTCCGAAAATAATAAATCGTTGGGGCATATCAAATTTTAGGGTTTATATCAGCGGACAAAACCTGTTTACGATAACCGATTATTCCTGGTATGATCCTGAAATAAACTCAAGAGGTGCCGAAGATGATGCAAATGTAATGTTGGGGGTTGACTGGGGAGGATATCCCAGTACCAAATCTTGTACGATTGGAATTAACATCGGTTTTTAATAACAATTAAACTAATTATTATGAAATACAAAGTTATATTATACCTGTTTAGTCTTTTGATTTTCTTTTCCTGCGATGACTTTTTAAAAGAAAATCCGGAAGATTTTCTTTCTCCGGAGAATATGCCACAAACCGAAGACGATTGCGAATTAATGCTCAATGGGGTTGTTGGTCGTTTAGTTGAAACCTCTTCAAACGGAGAGGCAAGTTATTTATATGATTGGCAACTTTTGAAATTGGCTGAATTATCGGCCGACGAACTAATTGAAACAGGAAAAAGTGGTGCCGATTATCAATTAGATAGTTATACTTACTTCTCTGACAATAAGCATATTTACGGAACATGGGCACAGTTGTATCGTTTAATCAATGATGCAAATACAATGATTACAAAAATACCAGCTGCTGATTTAGATGATGCTGTTATTGAGAAATATGTTGCTGCTGCGAAATTTTTAAGAGCACTGGCTTATTTTCATTTGGTTAATTTATACGGGAATAATGTTATTCTGATAGAAGAACCAGTCAGTGATTTTAGCGAAGTACTAAGTGTTTCTTCTTCCTCAGTTGCCGAAACTTATAAGCTAATTGCAAGTGATGTTGAATATGCAACAGGGAAAAATACAAAAGGGGAAAACCGCTTACCTGTTGATGAGTGGGATGAAGCGGGGAGGCCAACCTATGGAGCTGCTAAAGCATTACAAGCATCGGTATATATGTCAATGGCCGGATATCCTCTTGAACAAAGTGAATATTGGGAGAAAGCGAGAGATGCGGCATCTGTTGTAATGGGTATTTCTAATTACTCACTATACGATGATATCGCAACCCTGTTTTCAATGGAAAATGACAATGGCCCTGAGTTTATCTTTTCTGCACAGTATTATTTGCCAAACTATGGCTCCATGATGGCGGCACAAACGCGTCCTGATGCATGGAAATCGGTTAAAGCCAGCGAAGAATTCTTAAAGACCTTTAGTGTAAACGATTTAAGAAGAAGTAATTATCTGATTACAGAATGGAATGGAAAACCATATACTCAGCTATCGGGTAAGGTGCCATATGTTGGTAAATGGAAAGATATTGGCCGAGACGTACTTTCTGAATACAATAAAAGAACTGCATTAAATAATCCTATATTCCGGATATCGGAAATGTATCTGATTTATGCAGAAGCCGAAAATGAAGTAAACGGACCTACCCTGGAAGCTTATGATGCACTAAATGCAATTCGTACAAGGGCAGGATTAGATGCAGTTTCTGGTCTCTCAAAGGACAATTTCAGGGATTCTCTAAAATTAGAAAGACATCATGAACTTTGTTTTGAGTACAAACGGAGATATGACCTTCTCCGCTGGAATGATTTGGAAGAGGCAATGAAGAATGATCCGGAAGTTAGTTCCGAATTTAATATTGAGGAGCATCGATATTATCCGGTTCCGGAACATGATGTTTTGCTGAACGAAGGTCTTGAATAAATGACACAGTAAAATATTCTTTTCTCCTCTCGTCTCAGCTTAAAGAGATTGGGAGGGGAAAAGTTAAAACTGCTGGTAAAAAAGAACTGTTTGCTTAAAAAATAATTTAATATGAAAGATTTAGGTCTTCTCTTTGCATTAGTGGTACTTTTTTTTATAAATCTTTCGGGTTTTGCACAGGAACAGCCCGATTTACCAATCATTGATATTTCAGGAGAAATCAATCGGCATGTTATAGTCGCCCAGGGGAACGAAGAGGTATTTCAGGGCCACCCGACTACTTTGCTTTTGCCAGACGGGAAAACCATGTACTGTGTATGGACTATCGGGCATGGTGGTACTTGTGGGCCTATGGCTGTAAGCAATGATGGGGGATTATCGTGGGAAAGGATGGACAATCAGCTACCGGAAGTCTTTTCACGGTTTAAACGTTGCCCAAGTATCTATCGGATGGTGGATAAGAAAACAGGGAAAGAACGTTTGTGGGTTTTTTCTGCCTTACAACTACCGGAGGCTTATTCCCGCAATGAACGCTGCCCGGATATTTACAGGAAGGTGTTTAAGAAAGTAGGGGAACGTTTATGGTTTGTTTCTCCCTTGCCTGATATGCCGCGTATAATGAGCGAAGACGGGGGAAGAACATGGACAGAGCTGCCTGCTATTGGCTTTAAGTGTATAATGACTTTTAGTAGTATTGTGAGGTTAAAAGATGGAAGTTATATGGGCTTTTATCATTGGGGAGAGGAATTAAAGCGTTCTGCAGTATTGCAGTCCAAGACAGAAGATGGAGGGATGACCTGGTCGGATCCGGAAGTGATTGCCGAAGTGGACGAAAAATTCCCGTGTGAACCTTTTGTGTTCCGTTCTCCTGATAAAAAAGAGTTATGTTGCATTATGCGTGAAAATACACATAAGGGGAGAAGTTTGGTGATGTTTAGTACCGATGAAGGAAAAAGCTGGTCAGAACCGGTGGATACTCCTTGGGGGCTTACTGGCGACCGGCACAAAGGCGTTTATACCAAAGATGGACGTTTGTTTATCGCTTTTCGCGACAGAAGGCTCAAAGCTTTTGCCGGATGGGTTGGAACTTACGATGATATTAAAAAAGGGCAATCAGGGCAATACCTGGTAAAATTGTTGCATAGTTACGACGAAGCTGACTGTGGCTATCCGGGAGTGGAAATGTTACCCGACGGGACAATTATTGCCACAACTTACATAAAATATAAAAACGACAGGAACAAACAGTCAATTGTAAGTACACGTTTTAAAATAGACGAACTTGATAAGAGGCAATAAACAAATAAAAATGCAAAAGTATCGAATTATATTATTTTTAATTTTGTCGGTATTGGGGGCAACAAATGCTTCCTGTCAAAAAACTGACAAACCCAACGTCCTGTTCATAACCATCGACGATATGAACGATTGGACAAGTGTTTTTGATGAAAATAACCCCATAAAAACGCCAAATATCGAAAAGTTGGCCGACCGTGGTGTCTTTTTCAACAAAGCCTATTGTTCGTCACCGGCCTGCAACCCTTCCCGGTCGTCGGTAATGACAGGCACGCGTCCTCATAAAACAGGGATATACGGAAATAGTTCAGACTGGAGGGGGGCGCTTCCTAAAATAAAAACCATACAGCGGTACTTTAAAGATAACGGGTACTTTGTTTGTGGGGCGGGAAAAGTTTTTCATCATCATAAAGACTGGGCTTTTCACGACAATGCTTCTTTTAATGAGTTTTTAATGATGTCGATAAACGAACCCTATCCCGACAAGAAACTGAACGGTCTCGACTGGTACGGATCGCGAAATACCGACTGGGGGGCATGGCCGGAAGATATTAAAAAAACTGCCGATTACCGGACTGCCCAATATGCTATTCAGAAATTAAACCAAAAATTCGACCGCCCGTTTTTTCTGAATGTAGGAATATACAAACCTCATTCTCCTTTTTTTGCCCCGCAGGAATTTTTCGATAAATATCCTTCAAAAAACGTGGTGATGCCCCAAATCCCGGAAGAAGACATGGAGGATCTTCCCGAAGGGGCCCGGAAACTTGTAGAACCTACAAATTGGTTCTGGGATGGGATGGTAAAAGCCCAAAAGGAAGACCCCGATGCTTATAAAGACTATGTACAAGGATACCAGGCTTGCGCTTCGTTTGCCGATGAAATGATTGGGAAAATTATAAATGCACTGGATAATAGTCCATACAAAGACAACACGATAATTGTACTTTGGTCTGACCATGGCTTTCATCTCGGGGAAAAACAACATTTCGAAAAATTTGCACTCTGGGAAAAAACCACACATATTCCGTTTATTATTATTACCCCGGGGCTTACCCAAAGCAGCACAATTATAGAAAAACCGGTTGATATGACCTCCATTTATCCGACCCTGTGCGAACTTTGTGGGCTCGAAATACCAAAACATGCTGATGGTTTTAGCCTGGTACCCCTGTTGAAAGATACAAGTACGGTTATTCCCCCGGCATTAATGACATATGGAAAAGGAAACCATGCCATCCGGACAGAACGGTGGCGCTATATTCATTATGCCGATGGAACGGAGGAATTGTATGATCATAAAAATGATCCGAAGGAATGGACAAATGTAGCAGGCAAAAAAGAATACAAGGGAGTAATCGAGAAATTAAAAACATACATTCCTAAAAAGAATGCAGAACAAGTGCCGGATTTGTAATATTTGTTGCGTATTGATCGCATTTTTACATCTGCTTACTTTGGGTGGATGTAGTGTTGATGACGAACATTCTCCGCCCAATGTTGTAATCATCTATTCCGACGATTTGGGGTGGTCCGACATTGGTTGTTATGGTAGTGTAAAAAATAAAACCCCGAATTTAGACAAGTTGGCAACAGAAGGTGTCCGGTTTACCAATGCCTACGCAGCGGCCCCCATTTGTTCTGCTTCGCGGGCATCAATTATGACAGGGAAAAGTCCGGCAAGGTTACATTTCGAGTTTGTTTCTTCTGAAAATCGGATTACCGACAAACCGCTTCTTCCGCCAAAACGAACGCTCGAACTTCCTTTGGAAGAAACAACTTTAGGAGAAATAGCTAAAAATGCTGGTTATAAAACTGCTTTTTTCGGAAAGTGGCACATAGCCAAACACAATGGTGGTTATTTAAAATGGAGCGATACTCATGGTCCTCTTCAACAGGGATTTGACGTAGGAAGCGATAATTTCGGGTCTCATCCGTATGATAAAAAGAACAGGGAAATGGTTTCCCTGCCCGAAGGGAAATACCCTGTTGATTCACTATTGATAAAAGCCATTAATTTTTTGAAAGGACGGCAGGGAAAACGGCAACCGTTTTTTATGTTTTTTTCCAGTTATTATGTACATGCCCCGGTTATCCCGAATAATTCGTGGTTAATCGAAAAATATAAAAAACAGTTGCCCGGTGCTTCTGAAAATAAAATAAAATATGCGGCATTTGTTGAAACAATGGATTATTATTACGGTCAACTATTAAAAACCTTAAAAGATTGTGGTCTGGAAGAAAATACGCTTGTTATTTTTACTTCCGATAATGGAGGGCATCCCGGTTATACCGATAATTCTCCTTTGCATGGAAGTAAATGGACTTTGTACGAAGGTGGTATTCGCGAACCATTTATTGTGCGTTGGCCGGGACTGGCAAAGGAAAATACCGAATCGGCTGTTCCTGTAATTCAGTGGGATATTTATCCTACTTTATGTGAACTATTCAATGAAAATGTTGCCGGCGAAATAGACGGAGAGAGCATGCTGGGACTCATACAGGGAAAATCTTCTTCCCTGTCCCGAAATTCACTTTATTGGCATTTCCCATATTATCATCCGCCTATTTCATACGAAGGCACAAAACCCTGTTCTGCCATTCGCGAAGGGAATTACAAGTTAATTTATTTTTATGAAGGACAACAGGTTAAATTGTATAACCTGGAAAAGGATATGGAAGAAAAAAAGGATTTAAGTACTCAAATGCCAGAATTGGCAGAGAGGCTAAAAACTAAACTACTAAGTCGGTTAAATGCGGTTAATGCCCGGTTTGCCCGGCCTAACCCTAATTTTAATAAATAGATTTTTCTATATGAAGCTGTATCTCAAAACAACAATAATTCAAATGGTAGTTTTGCTGTTCTTTCTAACTGAGATTATAGCACAGGGGCATTCAGGGGCAGGCCGTCCTGACCGAAATGAAAATTTTGATGTTTTGTCGGGGTTTCAAAACCCGCCCAAAGGTTACGGTGAAGTCCCGTTTTATTGGTGGCAGGGAGATACGCTTACAAAAGAGCGGATAGAATGGCAGTTGGATCAGCTTCAGGATAAATGTATATCCAGTTTACAGATTAATTACAGCCATATCGATAGCGGCGGCATTTCATGGGGCTTGTCGAACCCTAGCAAACCGGCGCTTTTCACACCGGAATGGTGGAATCTTTTTAGATGGTTTGCAAAAGAATGCCAGAAACGCGGGATGACAGTTAGTCTGAGTGATTATACTCTTGGAGTAGGGCAGGGCTTTGCCATGGATGAGGCGTTGAAAGAATTTCCGGAAATGAATGGAAAAATCCTTCGTGATTCAATAAAAACTGTCATAGGAAAAGGAACATGGAGATTGCCAGCGGGGGCATTATGTGTTACTGCTTATAAAATTGATGTTAATGGTTCTGTTATTCCCGATACCAGAAAGAACCTTGAGTTTGTAAAAGGCGATATTTTTAGATACAATCTTGGGAAAGATAAGTGGTTACTAAGGTGCATTTATTATAAAAGTAAGATTCCTTCTTATGATCCCATGCATCCGGAAAGCGGGAAAGCATATATTCGTTATTTCTTTGATCGGTTTGATGAAGCATTACCGGACAATAGCGATGCTCTTAACTTTTTTTTCTCGGATGAGCTCGATTTTCATGTTAGCGGTAATATCTGGAACAAATATTTTGCCGACGAATTCAAAAAAAGCAAAGGCTACGATATTGTCCCGTATTTAGATGCCCTGTTTACCGACATTGGGGATATTACGCCCAAAATCAGGATGGACTATAACGACGTGATGGTAAGCTTAAGCGAAAAAAACTTTTTTATCCCTGTTTATAAATGGCACGAAAGCCGTGGTTTGATTTATGGCTGTGATCATGGAGGACGGGGAAAAGAACCAGATGAATTTGGTGATTATTTTCGCACTCAACGCTGGAATCAAGGACCAGGTTCTGACCAACCGGGGTTATCGAAAGACATTATAAAAGCTAAAGTAGCAGCATCAATATCGCATCTTTACAATCGTCCACGGGTATGGCTCGAAGGTTTTTATGGTAGTGGCTGGGGTACTTCGTCGGCAGCACTTACTGATGCTATTTTTGCTAATTATGTGGCTGGTTATAATTTACTATCGCTTCATGGACTGTATTATTCTACTATGGGAGGATGGTGGGAATGGGCTCCGCCGGGCAACCATTTCCGCATGCCATACTGGAATCAGGTCGAACCCTTAATGAAATGTACAGAACGCCTGTCGTATCTTTTTTCGCAGGGGCAACATGTTTGCGATGTAGCTATTATTTATCCAACCGAACCTGTTGTAGCCGAGATGGAGGGTAGAAAATCAGTAGATATTGCATTCAATACCGGAAATAGCATTTACGACAAAGGTATTGATTTCGATTTTATTGATTACGAATCTATTGCGCGGGCAGAAGTAAAAAACGGCGAATTGTGTGTGTCTGGAGAAAAGTATAAAGTGATTATTGTGCCATCGATGAAAGTTATCCGGCATTCAACACTTCAAAAGCTTGAAGCATTTAAAAATTCAGGAGGGATTGTGATAAACATTGGTGAAAAGCCTATTGCTTCTGAGAAAAACGGATTTAATGATACTGAAGTAAGAGAGTTGGTCGCTTCTATTTTTCTCGAAAGAAAAAATACAATCCAGTGTAAAAGCGAACAGGAAGTATTGACTGCTTTATCTGGGAAATATTTTCCAAATTTCAAAATACTTGATAAGGTTAAAGAAAGACCGTATGTTATGCATCGAAAGATAGGAAATCGAGATGTGTATGCCTTGTATAACTTACCTAAAAACACAAAATGTTTTTTTCGTTCAAAAGGATTTGTAGAATTATGGAATCCTTGGAACGGAGCAGTTAATTCTATTGCTCATTTGGCAAAAGAGACTCCGGAAGGAACCGAAGTTTCTTTGCCTTTGTCAAAAACAGAGATGCAGCTTATTGTTTTTAGCCAAGAAGAAGAAAAAGGGAAGCATGAATACAGGGGCGAAAATTTGGTAAAAACAGTGACTATTGATGATATTTGGGAATTTGAACTAAAGCCTTGTCTTGACAATCAATGGGGCGACTTTCAACTGCCTGCTTTTCCGAAAATGCTTGGGGCACAAGTGCGCCAACTTCATATTAAAGAGAATCAAAATTATAATGGAGGCAAAGTTGTTTTTGATAGTAGTTGGGATTCTGTTACTTGTAGTTATGGAACACATTTTTTGAAAATGGGACCGTTTAAAACCATGCCGGAAGAAAAAGAGTTGCGAAAGCTGCTTCCCGAAAATGTTCGGGGGGCAGTAACGAATGGCAATAAGCAATACAAATGGGAAGACTATAAATTTTCCTGGAGGTATGGAGTGGAAGGTGACGCGGGACAGCAGGGATACCATGGGTTAAAGGGAAAAATGTATGATAATTTCATCCGTCTGGGAAAACGAAAAGAATACAAACATTCACTTATAATTGCACCCGAAGAAACAGGGGCGAATTATTTGCTGTATACTCAGGTGATTGCTCCGTATGACGGTAATTTCGAATTACTTACAGGTGATGTTAAGCCTATTTATTTATTCATCAACGGGAAAAAAATTAATAATGAAAATAAAACAGTGCATCTGAAAAAAGGTAGAAATTCTGTACTTATTGCTTACGACAGGGCATGTGCAACATATCTTGTTTTTAGGAAATCGGAAATCCTTAGACCAGAAAAACAAACTGTTGCTATGTGTTGGTATCGAGATAAAGGGATTTTGCCTTTTGATTGTACTACTATTTCCGATAAAAAATCGGGTATTTATGCTTTTTATTCGGCACCGGGACTGCAAAAATTATCTTTTTCTGCATATGGCGATGTGGAACTTTGGATTGCTGGGAAAAAGGTTATTCCCGAAGTTGAACGAAAAAATAAGGATGGATTATCTTTTTACTCAATAAATCTGAAAGATGCAGATAATAGGGTATGTATGGTGGTTCTGAAAATTGATTATCAACCCGGTTATGTTGATGGAGCTGCTTTGCCTCTGTATATTGAGCAATTCTGTAAAAAAGGAAGCATAAAATTAGGCGATTGGTCAAAAATTGACGGGCTGAAAGCCTATTCCGGAGGAGCATGTTATCGGAAAATTATTCGTGTTAATAACAACGACCTAAAATATAAGCTAAAAATCGATTTAGGAGAAGTTGTGGCATCGGCAGAATTATCTATAAACGGTAAAAGTGCAGGAATTCGATTATCGCCTCCTTTTTGTTTTGACATAACAGATTTGTTAAAAGTTGGTGAGAATACAATAGAAGTAGAAGTATATAACACATTGTCCAATAATTATACAACCATTCCAACAAGGTATCGTGGCGATTTAAAATCAGGATTAATCGGACCGGTTTCTTTGTTGTTTTACGAAAAATAAATTTAATAGAAATGAATAGAAAACTTTTTATATTTTTTATGGTTTTTGTATGTTTTTGCGGGTATTCCTGTAAAAGGCAGACAACTAGGATTCAAAAAACCGTTTTGTGGCAAGAGGGAAAGGGAAAGCATAATAACTATCGTATTCCGTCGCTGGTGGTTACTACCAAAGGTACAATTTTGGCTTTTTGTGAAGGGAGAGAAGATGGAGATGCCGGCGATATAAACCTCTTGTTAAGACGTTCGGAGGATAATGGAATTACCTGGAGTAATGAACAAGTTGTGTGGGACGATGCTAATAACAGTTGTGGAAACCCGTGTCCCGTGGTCGACAAACAAACCGGAAGGATATGGTTATTCCTGTGCTGGAACAATGGTGATGATATTGAAACTGCGATCATTCATAAAACTTCAGTGTTTCCACGGTTGCCTTATTTGTGTTATTCCGACGATGACGGGCTTACATGGTCGACTCCTGTAAACATGGCAGAAACATGCAGGGATACCACCTGGGGATGGTATGCAACCGGCCCGGGGTTTGGCATTCAGTTAAAAAACGGGAAATATGCCGGGCGCTTGGTTATTCCGGCCAATCATAGTTACGACGACCCACAGGGAATAATCCGTAATGGCCCATATAGTTATGGGGCTCATGTCCTTTTTTCTGACGACCATGGCGAAAGTTGGAAAATGAGCGAACCAATCAGGCCCGGCTGCAACGAAAGTCAGGTTGTTGAATTGTCTGATGGGACACTGGTTATGAATATGCGCTCGTATAACGAAAAATATTGCAGGGCAATTAGCTATAGTAAAGATGGAGGCACAAGTTGGTCGGAAGTAATGCATGACCCTCAGTTGGCAGAATCGCAATGCCAGGCCAGTATCCTGGATTATGGGGAATATAAAGGGAAACAAATGCACCTGTTCCTGAACCCTGCGGTACCGGTTGGCAGGACAAATCTGACATTGAAAGCCAGTTTTGATGATTGTAAAAGCTGGGGAAATGCAAAGTTGATATGTCCGGGGCATGCAGCTTATTCCTGCCTTGCAAAATTGTCTGATGGAAAAATCGGGATGTTTTTCGAAACAGGAAAGAAAAGGGCTTATGAAGAAATGGTTTTTATTGCCTTTAATCCTGAAGAATTATTTACGGCAGGTTCATTATTACAATAGACTGTTAGATTTTTGAATATGAGACTCATGTTCTCAATACTAATTTAGTTTGTTATTTTTTAATGTGATTGTTTTTCAATGAATTGAAAGTCAGGTATATGCAGAGAGAGCAACGGACTGTTCTTAAATAGTTGATAACTAAAAACGATTTATCGAAATGAAGTATCTATTTTGTTTTTTCTCTTTTTTCTTTTTTATATATAATCTCAATGCAGAGAATAACTATTTAAAAGTTTCATTCTTACCCGAACTTCTTCCCAATGCAGGGTATGCTGCTCAGCCCGGTCTTGCCGGTCCTTATGCAGGAACAGATGACGATGTATTGATAGTAGCAGGTGGGGCTAATTTCCCAAATGAAGTGCCATGGAAAGGCGGTTCAAAGGTATACTATGATGAAATTTTTATTCTGCATAAAGACGGAAGAGAAAATTGCTCATGGGAAAAAACAGATGAAAAAATACCTTTTCAATCTGCTTATGGCGGTGCCGTTTCTACTCCGCACGGGCTTTTATGTTTTGGGGGAAATACCGAAAATAAGTGTATTGCCGATAGTTGGTTTATTAATTACGTTCCGGAGGATGAGACGGTTCAAGTTGTTCCTGGCCCCAGTCTTCCTATGCCTCTGACTAATTTTGCTTTCGCGGAAGAGGGCAATACCATTTTTGTTGCCGGTGGAATTTCGGAAACAGGTGGCGTTTCTCAAAAAATATTTTTTTCGCTTGACCTGTCAGGAACTAATCCCAAAACGTGGAAATGGGAAGAACTCCCCGGCTGGAACGGACAACCTCGTGCTTTTGCTGTTGGGGCAGTTCAAAGTAACGGGGCAAACAATTGTTTTTATCTCTTTTCGGGAAGAAATATAAAAAACAATGGGGAGGTTGAAATATTGTATGATGCACATGTCTATAATCCTTCGCAAAAACAGTGGTCTGTTATTTCTGATGGGGAAAGTAAAGAGTTTCCGTTTATGGCAGGAGCGGCTTTTTCGCTAGGTGCAAGTACCATTGTTTTTACTTCGGGGGCAAATGGAGAGATGATGAAAAAGCAAATGAAAATTGAGCACAGCATTGCAGCTCTTCAGCTTATTCCCGATAAAGATGAAACGGTAAAGAAAAAATTGGATGAGGCTCAACAAGAGTTGTTAAACCATTTGGAAAAGCATCCGGGATTTGGAAATAGAATAATGGGGTTCAACACCTTGTCTAATGAGGTATATGAACTGGGCAGTTTGCCGGGAACAGGACAGGTTACAACAACTGCCGTAAAATGGGGCGATAGTTTTATAGTTCCTTCCGGCGAAATAAGACCGGGAATAAGAACCCCAAAGATAATAAATATAGGAGTGGTAAAAGATACTACGCACATGGGGCTGGTTGACAGTATCGTAATCGCCCTTTATTTCCTGGTACTGGCGTGGATGGGCTATTTCTTTTCTAAACGCCAGAAAGATACTAACGATTATTTTAAAGGAGGTGGCCGTATTCCCTGGTGGGCTGCAGGATTGAGCATTTTTGGGACAGCTTTAAGTGCTATCACTTTTATGGCTATTCCGGCTAAAACATTTGCTACCGACTGGTCGTATTTTATGCTGAACATGACCATCTTTTTTGTTGCGCCACTCATTATTTGGTTGTTTATCCCTTTTTACCGGAAACAAAATGTAACAACGGCTTACGAATATTTAGAAAACCGTTTTAACCTTACAATTCGCCTTATTGGCAGCCTGTCTTTCATTGTTTATCAAATTGGAAGAATGGGAGTTGTTCTTTTTCTGCCTTCCATTGCCTTGAATGTCGTTACTGGTATCGACATTTTTTTGTGTATTGCATTGATGGGGGTTGTTGCCCTTGTTTATACCATGCTTGGCGGGATAGAAGCCGTAATATGGACCGATGTTATACAGGTAATTGTATTGCTTGGCGGTGCAATTCTGTCGCTTGCTCTAATTTTGTTAAAAGTAGATGGAGGATTTACATCTATTGTTGATATTGCCGCTGCCAATCATAAATTTAATGTGTTTGATTTAACGCTTTCGTTAAAACAGCCAACTGTATGGGTGATGCTGCTGGGGGGAATTTTTGCCAATATTACCACTTATGGTACCGACCAAACTATGGTGCAGCGTTACCTGACCACAAAAACACAAAAAGAGGCCAATCAAAGTGTATGGACAAATGCTATTTTAACCATTCCGGCTACCATTATCTTCTTTTTTGTGGGGACAGCCCTGTTTGTTTTTTACAAAGCTTTTCCTGCTGAATTAAATCCTGCTTTTCAGAACAACGATGCCATATTTCCGTGGTACATTGCCTCCCAGCTTCCTGCAGGGATATCGGGTTTATTGATTGCCGGTATTTTTGCCGCAGCAATGAGCAGCCTGAGCAGTAGCATGAATTCGGCAGCTACGGCTTATGCCACCGACATCCATTTTCGGTTTGGATGGGGAAAAAATAAAGACCAGTTAAAGCTGGCAAGGATAGCTACATTTGTCGTCGGTATTTCCGGGACACTGTTTGCTTTTATGATGGCAACCATGAATATCCAGTCGTTATGGGACGAATTTCAGAAAGTTTTGGGCTTGATTATTGGAAGTTTAGGAGGTGTTTTCCTTTTGGGGATTTTAACTAAGAGTGCCAATTCCAACGGAGCATTAATCGGCATTATAACAAGTCTTATTGTCCAGTTTTTTGTAGCAATTTATCAGCCGGTCCATTTAATTGTATATTCTGCAACTGGTGTCCTCTCTTGCTTTATTGCAGGGTGGTTGGCCAGTTTTGTTTTCATGAAGAAGAAATGACATATTTATTGAAAAAAATGAGCAGGGGTTTTAGAGGTAAAAAGAAATTAGCGGGCTTGTATGCCACAACATTACTAATGTTCTGTTTGTGTGCTATAATGTTCAGGGTGCCAGGCTTCTAAGTCTTAATAAACCCGAACGCGAAGAATGGTTTACTAACCTTGGTTTCGGGATGTTTATACATTGGAGTTTCGATGTTCAATTCGGGTTAGTGATAAGCCATAGCATGGTTGGAGCATCGGGTGATGCGTTAGAAATAGGCAGAAGAATGAACAAAACAAAAGCAAAGAAAGCCGCCTAATTACTTCTCAATAAAAATAATCACCTCTTACCTGGAATAACTATGCTCAAAAAGTAAGGTTTACGGTAAATCAACCTTTTTTTGTAAAAAAAAAGGTTGTAAGAAGAGAGATCGAAATTATTGAACAAAAAAAGAGAGAAAAAATGCATCCTGCTAATAAAGGAAACATCTTAATAAAACGAGTTATTAGCCCAATTTAAATTCTATAATTTAAGCGTTCCGAAGTTTGAAAAAAAGCAGACGAGCGCTTAATTTTGTTCCACAGATTAATAAGTATTTTCCGTTTCGGGCTTTTTATTTATCCTGTTTTTTCATATTTATTCTTCACCAGCCTGCTGCAAATACCAACGAATCTATCCTTTTGATTGCTCTCCTGTTTTTCTCTTTAGCCCTCAGTTTTAATGAGATATTGCCAATATGCAAACCATGTAGAAATAGGGAGCGTTCAATGCTATTATCTCATGCAGTGTGTTCAATCCTTCTTCACAACAATCAACGGATTTTTCTTTTTTTTATAAATTGCAGGTATTTCTGGGATTCCATTCCCGTTGTTATCGCTAAACGAATTTATGTAATAATACATCGACAGCCATTCTTTTGCTTCCTGCAAGCCTTTGCGGTCGGGGTTGGTATCAATGAGGAAGTTTTCGCCTTGTATGGGCTTGCCATTTTTGTCTTTTGGGACAACTTTTACCAATCCAAAGCTCATCTTTCTTATTCTTCCCATAAAGCTAATCAAATATTTATTGGCGGCAATACCAACCAGTTGTTTATTTCTTTTGCAGGTGTCTAGTGTTTTGTATCCCTTGGTGCTGTCTCCGATTTTTATTGATGATATTTTACGAAACAGTCCTTTGTCCGGGTTATACTGTATTTTAATTCCTGAATAATAAAGGTAGTAGTTCGGTTGCTTAGGGGCAACGCTCAAAATCAGCTCAAGTACTTTTTTAAATTCATGGGCGGTAACATATATTTTCCCGAGTGGCGATCCGGGAATACTGTCGTTGCCAGAGCCAAGGGGCATAACATTAAAAATGTCGTTAATATTTTGAGCTCCGGATTTGCCTTTTTTTATATTATTGCGAATAATACCACTTGCCACTAATGTAATATCAACGGGAGTATTACATTTTTTGTTCAGGTAATAATAAATAGCATCGGCAACAAATGGCCCCAGGTTGCTTTGTTGTGGATGTGATTCGTCGATAACAAGGTCGAAAGTAGTTTCTGCAATTGGAGTATTAAATTTGACTTTCGTCTCAGCAAGAATATTTCTTTCTATTTCCGGAATTTTATTGTCGATTTTTTCCTGAATAGAAGCATCTGTAGTAATGTTATCGTTCATTTCAATGAGTTCGTATTTTACTTCAGGGTTGCCCCTACTCATGGTTATCATTAGTTTGCCAACGTTCATGCCATATGAGCCGGTTTGCACAATCGCTGCATTTCCCGAATGAATAATCCTGTTAATACGTGTGTGTGTATGTCCGCTGATAATAATGTCGATACAGGGTGCTGCTTTTGCATATTCAATATCTTCGCCACCCCATTCTCCTTTTTTGTTTTTTTCTATACCGCTGTGCGATAATAAAATCACTAAATCAACTTTTTCTACTTTCTTTAGGTATTTTGAAGTGGCTTTGGCAACTTTTTTTTGTTTTTCCCATTTCAGGCCGTAGTACGATGCTATTGATTTGTCGGCATCCTTTCCCATTAGCGCAAAAATACCAATTTTCAACCCATTTTTTTCTGTTATTTTGTATTTCGCAATAATCCCGCAGTTGAAAAGATTTGTTATTTTTTTATCATCAACAATTTTTGTTCCGGCATAATTCGAACAAAGAAGTTGTGGTATTGGCCCGTTGTTTCGGTTGTTATTAATGATATCAGCTAATTTATCGGGGCCAAAGTCGAACTCGTGATTTCCAAGAGCAATATAGTCATAGCCCATTATTTTCATCAGGTTTAACTGGAACCCACTAATCGGTTCTATTGTTTGAAACAGCGTACCCATCAGGAAATCGCCGGCATCAACCACCAATGTTTTATTGCCATACAGTGCCTTTTGATTTTTTATGAAACCGGCAATTCGGGCAAATCCGCCTTTGGTAACGTCGCTATCGTTTTTTGTTGGAGTATATTCTGTTTCGGGCGAAAAACCGTTTAGATGAGAATGCAGGTCATTGGTGTGCAGAATAACTAAGTCTTGTCCGCTTGCTACATGGGCTAAGAGCAGGCTCAAAACAATAAAAAAATACTTGTTCATGATGAAGAATCGTTAATTCATCAAAGGAAAGCGTAAGGTTTTAATTGAATGGAAAATTAATATTATGTAATTGTTAGAAAAAAGTATCACAGCCGCCAGGCGGCATATCAACAATCCGGTACAGGGTCAACAATAATAGCCCCAGATGAAATCCGGGGGGAGGATACTACAACAAATTTTTTAGGCGTATCCGTGAAAATAGATTGAAATATATCCAAACCATGCGCAGAAAAGTCAAAAGAAATGAGAAGAACGATCAACCTCGTATCTGTTCTATGTGGCTTTTCTTTTGGCGAACTTTTAATGCCCCAAAATTCACCAAATAACTAACAATAATTATGAAATTTCCAGTTTGTGGGGATACGTAAATATTAATTAGTTTTCCGCCGAGTGCTGTAAGCCCACCCAATGCCATTGCCCAAAGCACATTTTTTTTATTGATTTTGATATTTAAAAGAGCAGCCAGCATGGGCACAACAAAAGCTCCCGAGAAAAAACTTAGTGCCAAAAGCAACGCTTGGATAATTGAAGTAATATAAAGGGCAATAACAATACTCAGCAGTCCAATAACAATTACAAAACCGCGGGTAAGTTTAAGTGCGTTTCGTTTGGCAAGATTTGGGGAGAAAAGTTCGCTTAAAATAATGGAGGCAGTTAGCAGGGTTGTGTCGGCCGACGACATTACTGCCGATAGCAGTGCTGCGATAAACAGCCCGTAAGCCCAGCCCGGCAGCAAATGTTCGGAAAAATTAATGATTCCTTCACCGCTGTTTTTAGCGAAAATACCAATGTAAGTCAATATAAACGAGACCGGAATTAGCACTGCTGCAACAAGCAACGCACTTTTACGTGCCGTATTTTCATTCTTGGCACAAAACAGACGCGAATAAATATCGGGCCCCACAACAAATGTAACAGAGTAGGTAAGCAACAAAACAACAAGGTCGACAACTGAAAAAGAAGTATTGAAAAGTAACGACAAGCGAAATGGAGTTATGTTTTCCGCTTCTAGATTGCCTAACGCAAAAATAAATATTGCCACCAGTCCGGTAATGATTAAGAAGGCCTGTAGTGCATCGGTTTTTAAAATACTCAATTGTCCGCCAAGCAAGGTATAAGCAATGAAAATAATTCCGGATAAAACTGCTGCATATTGATAGGAAATGAATCCCAGCCCGTGTGAAATTTTGGCCGCGGCAATAATTTGGGCGGCAACAATTCCAATCCATGCCAATGGAATAATGAATGAAGCAAATTGCTCTGCTTTTTGTCCGTAAAATTTTTTCAGCAATTCGGGGAGGGTGAAATTTCCTAATCGGCGTATGTTTTTCGATATAAATGAAAGCACAAAAAGACCGATAGCTGCCGAAAATAAGAACCATAGTGCAGGCCATCCTGTTTTTTGGCTTAGTTCAATAGTTCCCAGGATAGCCGAACCCCCGAGTATAGTGGCCAGTAAACTGCCCGAAACAGAAACAATACCTGCTTTTTTCCCTGCTACATAATAATCGTCGGGCTTTTTTATCTTAAATGAAGAATAAATGCCAATTCCTATAACGAAAAGAAAATAAATTGCGATGGTAATTTCCGCTCCCATATTATAAAAAATCTAAAATTGTAGAGAAATTTTGCAATCGTTAAATAATTCGTTGCAAATATCGTTATAAATATCAGAAATGATACCTTTGGGAAACTATTCTCTGATTTCGGAATCCGAATTTCTGGGTATTTTAATATAAAATGTCAGAAAGTTTTGTGTCTAATAATTTAATATCTATGCGCTTAATATCTAAATTTTAATATAATGAGAAAAACAGCTTTTTTCACAGCTATTATCTTTCTATTTTTGACGGCTTGTAATCAAAATAAAAAAGTTATGCCGCCGGTAGCAAAGAAAATCCCCAAAGAACTAACAACAAACGGGCATACCCGTATCGATAATTATTACTGGATGAAGGAGCGCGAAAATCCGGAAGTAATAAAATACCTCGAAGCCGAGAATGCATACACCGATGCCGAGATGGAGCATACGAATAAACTTCAAACAAAATTGTACGACGAGATTAAATCGCGGATTAAAGAGAAAGACCAATCTGTGCCGTACAAGAAGAACGGTTATTTCTACTATTATAAGCAGCTTCCCGAAAAAGAATACGATGTAGATTGCCGAAAAAAAGGAAATCTTGATGCTAAAGAAGAAGTGCTCTTGGACGAGAATAAGTTGGCCAAAGGACACGAGTTTTTTATGTTGGGAGGACTATCGGTTAGCCCCGATAATAAAATATTGGCTTATGGCGTTGATACCGTTAGTCGTAGGAAATACACCATATATTTCAAAAATCTTGAGACAGGGGAGCTTTTCGACGACGTAATTCCGCTTACTACCGGAAGAGCAGTTTGGGCAAACGATAATAAGAGCGTTTTTTATCAATTGAAAGATCCGGAAACACTTCGGTCTGTTAAAATTATGAAACACGTTTTAGGAACCCCAGCATCGGATGATAAAGTGGTATTTTTTGAAGCTGACGAAACGTTTGATACATATGTCTATAAAACAAAATCGCAGAAATACCTGGTAATAGGCAGCGAAAGCACGTTAACCTCCGAATATCGTTTCCTTGACGCCAATAATCCGAATGGCGAATTCAAAATTATTCAGCCTCGTACCCGTGGACTGGAGTATTCGGTTGACCATTACGGAAATGATTTTTATATCCGGACAAATCTTGATGCTAAAAATTTCAGTCTGATGAAAACACCGGTTACAGCAACCGGGAAAGAAAACTGGAAAGAAGTTATTCCAAACAGGGACGATGTTTTTCTTGAAGATTTCGACCTTTTTAAAAACTACCTTGTTGTTTCGGAACGAAAAGAAGGGATTACACGTCTAAGGGTAATGCCCTGGAAAGGCAAAGAATATTACATCGATTTTGGAGAGGAAGTTTACACAGCTAGGTCTAATGTAAATCTCGAATTCGATACCGACATTTTCAGGTTGGGCTATACTTCGATGACAACACCAGCTTCGATTTACGATTTCAATATGAAAACAAAAGAACGGGTTTTGTTGAAACAGACCGAAGTATTGGGCGGATTTAATAAAGATGATTACGAAACCAAACGAATTTATGCAACTGCCGGAGATGGAACTAAAATTCCGATGTCGATTGTTTATAAAAAGGGAATGCAGAAAAATGGCAATAATCCTATTTTGTTGTATGGCTATGGCTCGTATGGCTACACTATCGATCCCGGTTTTTCGTATGCACGTTTGTCGTTGTTAAATCGTGGGTTTGTTTACGCTATTGCTCATATCCGTGGCGGACAGATTAATGGTCGCCGGTGGTACGAAGACGGTAAACTGTTGAAAAAGATGAACACCTTTACCGATTTTAATGATTGTGCACAATTTTTAATTAACGATGGCTATACCAACTCACAGAAACTGTTTGCCATGGGCGGAAGTGCCGGCGGGCTGCTGATGGGAGCTTGTGTGAACCTGCATCCTGAATTGTATAAAGGCGTGATTGCCGATGTGCCCTTTGTGGATGTAGTAACCACTATGCTCGACGAAAGTATTCCGTTAACAACTGGCGAATTTGACGAATGGGGAAATCCGAAGGACGAAAAGTATTACGAATATATGCTTTCTTATTCGCCCTACGATAATGTAGAAAAGAAAGACTATCCGGCAATGCTGGTAACAACCGGGTTGCACGATTCGCAGGTGCAATACTGGGAACCTGCAAAATGGGTCGCCAAACTCCGCGATATGAAAACCGATAATAACCCGTTGCTTTTTCGTATAAATATGGATTACGGACATGGCGGGGCGTCCGGACGTTTCCAGTGGATAAAAGAAACGGCACTTGAGTATGCTTTTATTCTTGACCAAACCGGTATCGAATAAAAAAAAGAAAACGCCGGAATTTCCGGCGTTTTCTTTTTTTTATTCCTTTTTTTACCTTTGTAGAGATTTATCTCGTTGGGGGTGTCTGTACATGCAGGCTGAGATTAAACCCCGGAACCTGAGATGTATAATAACAGCGGAGGGAAACGAGTATTAATAGTGCTTCACTTTTACTACGCGCAATCCCGTTTCATGTTCCGTTGAAACGGTTTTTTTATTTTATACCTATGAAGAGTAATTTCGATCAGTATGCATCGCAATATGATGCGTGGTTTTTAGACAATCAGAATGTACTTTATTCTGAAGCCCGTTTGGTGGCTCATTTTTTAAAAGATGCCGGCGATATTTTTTCGGTAGGATGTGGAAGTGGTTTGTTTGAAATGTTGTTGGAAAAAGAGTTCTGCATTTCAATAAAACATGGACTGGAACCCTCGGAGGGAATGGCTAAAATTGCCCGGAAGCGTGGTGTTGAAGTGGCAATAACTACTATTGAGAATGCCGATCTTGGAGCGGAATGTTACGATACCATTCTTTTTAATGGCACACCCAGCTACATCTCCGATTTGCAGTCGGCTTTCAATAAAGCTTATTCTGCGCTTCGTCCCAACGGCCGTATTGTAGTAATTGATGTGCCCAAAGAAAGTTCGTATGCCTTGCTTTATAACCTGGCAAAAGCAGTTGGAACATGGAAGCATCCTCTGCTCGAAAATGTGCATCCGCGTGATCCGTATCCTATCGAGTTTGTAAAAGTAGCTAATTGGAGGACAACACAGGAAAAAGTAGATATGCTTCATAATTCGGGATTTTCCGATTTGAAATATGCGCAAACGTTAACCAAACATCCGGTTTATTCCAATAATGTTCTGGAAGACCCCATCGAAGGCTACGATTGTGGCGACTATGTAGCTATTTGTGCTCAAAAGAAAAAATGCTAATGCAAGGGGCGGAGCGATGAGGGAACTAAAAAGTATAAACAATTTAACAGCAAAGGTCGCAATGAAAATCACAGAGAGCGCAAAGCATTAATAATTAATGAAAAGTCTCTGTTTGCTCTGTGTAAACTTAGCGCAATCTGCGGTTAGCTGGCAGGCAAAAGGGGGAATATTTAAACGCCCAATTGTATCGCCCTATTTAATTTCCGCTATTTATTGACAAAAAATTAAATAATCAAGAAAAGAATGATAACACAGGAGAATATAATAAAAGATTTGACGGCGATACGCGATCAGTCGCCTTTGGTGCATAACATTACCAATTTTGTGGTAATGAACAATACCGCCAATGCCTTGTTGGCGATTGGGGCTTCGCCGGTTATGTCACATGCTGTTGAAGAGGTAAAGGATATGGCGGCAATTGCATCGGCACTGGTGCTGAATATGGGAACCTTAAGTCCGCTGTGGGTAGAGGCAATGCTGCTTGCCGGGGAAACGGCAAAACAAAAAGGAACGCCCGTAATTTTCGATCCGGTTGGGGTAGGGGCAACTCCTTATCGAAACCAGGTTGCTGTTCGGATATTGGAAAACTGTAAGCCTGATATTATCCGTGGAAATGGTTCGGAAATAATGGCGCTGGTAAATGCCAATACAAAAACCAAGGGGGTTGATAGTACAGCCTCGTCGAACGATGCGCTGGATGCTGCCAGACAATTGGCAACGCAAGCCAATGCCATTGTGGTAATCAGTGGAAAAACGGATTTTATAACGGATGGCGAAACGGTTTTGACCGTAAAAAACGGTTCGCCGTTAATGCCCCGGGTTACCGGTATGGGATGTACAGCAACGGCTATTGTGGCTGCTTTTGCAGCAGTTGATAACAATTTGTTGTATGCCGCAGCAAATGCTATGGCAGTAATGGGAATTGCCGGCGAAATGGCGGATCTAAAATCAACAGGGCCGGGCACATTGCAGTTACATTTTCTGGATGCTCTTTATAATTTGACGGCCGATGAGGTAACAGAATTTTTATTAGTCTGATTATTTTGTGTCTGAATAGCTAAAGTCTGTTGTCTAATGAAGAAAATTGATTTAAGCCTTTATCTGGTAACCGATCGGCCACTTTCAGAGGGGCGCAATATGCCGTGGATTGTTGAAGAGGCTGTAAAAGGCGGTGTTACCATGGTGCAATTGCGCGAAAAAGATTGCAGTACCCGTGAGTTTATTGAACTGGCAGTTGTTTTAAAACAGAAACTTGATCCATTCCGTATCCCGTTGATTATTAATGACCGGGTAGATGTTGTTTTGGCTGCTGATGCCGACGGGCTTCATATCGGGCAGAGTGATATGCCTTATAAAATGGCGCGTAAGCTGTTGGGGAACGATAAAATTATAGGTTTGTCGGTTGAGAATATGGAGCAGGTGCATGAAGCGAATCTTTTGGACGTTGATTACATTGGTATTTCGCCGGTTTATGGTACACCTACAAAAACCGATACGGCACAACCTTTTGGGCTTGGAGGCGTAAAAACAGTTATGACGATAACCAAGCATCCGACAGTAGCTATTGGCGGAATGAATAAAAGTACTGCTGCTGATGTAATAAAAGCCGGGGCGGATGGTATTGCTGTGGTATCGGCAATTGTTGCTGCCGATGAACCTCAGTTTGCAGCACGCGAGTTGATGAATATTGTTTCAAATGCAAAACATTAATAATAATAAGAGAACGAAGAAAAAAAGTGTCGCCTCTATAAGGCTTGTAATAAATTACTAATTTTTGTTCTACCATATTTTTGCTTCTAAAATAGGATGGAAAATACAAAATTTTTTGGCGTATTAACAAATGTAGTTTGAAATGTAAATGTTCCATATGCCGAAACGAAATATTGGATAAGAAGGCTATGAAGGAAGATAGCAGAGAAGTAGATTGTTCTGTCTTGGGTTGTATGAAAGAAAACGAATTGTCTTATACTAGAAGTTTAATAATTTATAAGTCTAGGAGTCTGAAAAATGAATTTAAAAGAAATAGGAGAGTTTGGTTTTATTGAGCGTTTTAAGCCGTTGTTCAACGAGCTTGTACCCGGAAATATTACAGGTATTGGCGATGATTGCTCTGTAATTCCTGTTAACGATACTGAAGATTGGGTGATTACAACCGATTTGCTCGTCGAAGGTGTTCATTTTTTACAGGATGTAATTACGCCCTGGCAGTTGGGCTATAAATCGTTGGCGGTAAATTTGAGCGATATTGCTGCAATGGGAGCTGTGCCTGTTGGCTCATTTCTTTCGGTGGCCGTTCCTAAAGATGTATCGGTTGAATATCTTGATGAATTTATGAAAGGGTATCACAATCTTTCGCAAAAATACAATACGCCGCTCTTGGGTGGTGACACTACGAAATCTTTAAAGCACCTTGCCATAAATGTTTGTGTTATTGGAAAATGTGCCAAGAGCCGAGCCAGAATGCGCAATATGGCACAGACAAACGATGTAATTTGCGTTACCGGATGCCTGGGAGATTCAGCAGGAGGTTTGCAGGTGCTGCTAAATCAATTGAAAGCTACTCCTGAATATGATTATTTGAAAGAAAAGCATCATCAGCCGGAGCCACGCCTGAACGAAGGAAAATATTTGTCAACAATGCCCGGTGTTCATGCAATGATGGATATATCGGATGGTATTGCTTCCGATTTGTTGCATATTTTAAAAGCGTCCGGAAAAGGAGCTGAAATTGAAACAGACAAACTACCTGTTTCGCAAGAATTAAAGTCTGTGGCAAATCAACAAAAATGGAATTTCGAAGAGTTTGCTATTTCCGGTGGCGAAGATTACGAGTTGTTATGTACGGTAGCTCCGGAAGATTTAACGAAAATATGTGCCGGTTTCGGGGCTTGTTTTAACAAACCTCTCATACCAATAGGGAAAATTAATGACGGGCAGTCTTCGATTCAGTGGATAAAAAACGGAGAGCAGGTAATATTAGAAAAAACAGGTTTTAATCATTTTAGTTAAATTTTAAAGAAAAAAACAATTAAGTTTTGAACCTTAGACTAATGGTTTTGATACTAAAATAAGAAAATGAAATACAAACACGTATTAACAATAGCCGGGAGCGACCCAAGTGGCGGAGCCGGCGTACAGGCCGATTTAAAAACTATGTCGGCTTGTGGATGCTATGGCATGTCGGCAATTACTGCCGTGGTCGATGAAAATACAGTAGGAGTGTATGGCGTGCATGCTATACCTGTCGAATTTGTTGGAGGACAAATAAATTCGGTATTGAGCGATATTGGTGCCGATGCTGTAAAAATAGGAATGTTGCATTCTTCTGAGCTTATTCGTACGGTAAAAGATACATTGCAAAAGTACAACGTTAGTAACATTGTGCTCGATCCTGTAATGGTTGCAACTTCGGGCGATAAACTTTTGTTGGATGAGGCAATCGAAACCTTGAAAAACGAACTGGTTCCGGAGGCGCGCGTTATAACGCCTAATATTCCCGAGGCAGAAATATTACTCGGCGAAAAAATTAGCAGTCAGGAGGATTTGCCGAAAGTTGTGAAGCGTCTTTCCTGTAACAACCGTGTTTCGGTATTGCTGAAAGCCGGTCATCTTTCGGACGAAAAACTAATTGATGTTTTTTATAATGCCGAAACCGATGAAATTCTGGAACTGCCCTCAATGCGGGTGAATACGAAGAACACTCACGGTACCGGCTGTACTCTTTCGTCGGCTCTGGCTTCTTTCCTGGCGCACGGTTTAGCGCTAAACGATGCCCTAAAACAAGCAAAGGATTATATCAATCGGGCGATAACAGAAGGTGCTAAATATGAAATAGGAAAGGGGCACGGGCCTGTTCATCATTTTTATAAATTCTGGAAGTAGCAATACACGAAATTGATAATTGGAGATCAATGTTATAAATATGGTAACCATTGCACCCAAAGGCGTTTTTACTGCAAGGCTATGGCAAAGCATGGCAGTAGTTTATCAGGAGATTCTGAAATGCAATTTTGTACAGGAGCTTTCAGCAGGAACACTTCGCATGGAAAGTTTTGCTCATTATTTAGCACAGGATGTACTTTATCTGAAACAGGACAACGAGGCATTAAAAACACTTTCCGATAGATCGGAGAATAAAACGTATGCTGATTTTTTTCGGAAACTTGCCAATGATGGAATCGAAGTAGAGGAAATAATGCACGACGAATATTTTTCATATTTCCGGGTAAAAGAAGCCACAAGCCAATCTCCTGCTTTTGGCGCTTATGGAAAATATATTTTGGAATGCGCCCGTTTGTCTCCATATCCGGTAGCGGCAGCTGCTCTTTTGCCCTGTTTTTGGGTATATGCCGAGGTTGGCTTTAAAATAGCCGCCAATACTGTCGCTAATAATCTGTACCATAAATTTATCGACACCTATTCCGGCGATGAATATACCGGGTATATTATTCAATATCTCGAAATTATTGAGGAGCTAGCCCAAAGTGCTACTCAGGAAATGCGCCGCTTAATGCAGGAAGCTTTTGTGAAAGCAACAAGATTTGAATTAGCCGTTTTTGATGAGGCAGTACATGGAGATTGGAGAACAAAATAATTAGTGAATTATTTGGGGTGAAGATAAATAACTGCTGAGCTATTTGTTGGGAAAATATAATCTTTGTTAATTTGTGTTTTAAAAACTAAAAATTCGAAGAAAATATTTCTGCGGGTTGTAATTTGAAAAAGATATGCGCATTGCTGTTGTTGATCTTGGAACCAATACATGTAATTTATTAGTAGCCGAATGTTTAAACAGCAATTATGAAATTCTGCATCAAAGCAAACAGCTGGTAAAGCTTGGCGACGATAAAATAAAAGATAACGAAATCAGTAATGCAGCAACAGGGCGTACCATCAATGCTTTTCGTAAACACAAGAAAGTAGTTGAACATTTCGGGGTAGAAAGAGTTTCTGTTATTGCAACGTCGGCAGTACGTACTGCTGATAATAAAATTGACTTTTTAACCCGTTTGTCCGACGAAATAGGCTGGTTGATAAAGGTCGTTTCCGGAGAACAGGAAGCTGAACTTATTTTTAAGGGAGTATTGCTGGCTTTTTGTACATTGGAAAAAACAACGGCGATTCTTGATATTGGCGGAGGGAGCAACGAAATAATTCTGGCGAAGGAGCAAAAGTTGTTGTGGAAAGAAAGCCGTCCGGCAGGGATGTCAAGAGTGATTAATCATTTCAAACTTTCGGATCCTATAAATAGTGCGGAAATCGATACCCTTCGTTTGTATTTTAAAGCGCAACATCAGCAGGCCATCGACTATTGTAAACAACATGAGGCGACTATGCTTGTGGGATGTTCTGGCGCTTTTGATACCATTGTCGATATAATTGATGCGGTAGAGCCGGAAACCAAACAACGTGTAAAACAGGAAATTTCCCTGGACGATTTTTACCGGGTTTCTGAAAAACTTTTTCGATTGAAACGGGAAGAACGCCGACAGGTAACAGGCATGGACAATATGCGTGTTGATTTGATTGTTCCTGCTTTAATCCTGGTTGATACATTAATTCGTGAAACCGGTATTAAAAAAATAGTTCAGACTGATTTTGCATTACGCGAAGGTGTGGTTTACGAACAGATGAAAACCGCATCACTGGGAAAATGATTTTAAAATATATTCAAGTGAAAATAGTAATTATAAAATATAATGCAGGAAACATCGAATCGGTAAGCAACGCGCTAGCCCGTTTGGGGGTTAGTGCCGAAATTACTGCCGATCCTGGAAAAATAAAAGGCGCCGATAAAGTAATTTTCCCGGGAGTGGGAGAGGCCAGTACAACCATGGCCTGCCTGCGTGAAAACAAATTGGATAAACTGATTGTTTCTTTAAAACAACCGGTTTTGGGCATTTGTCTGGGGCTGCAGCTGATGTGTAGCCATTCGGAAGAAGGCAATACCTCTTGTTTGGGCATCTTCGATGTAAATGTGAAGCGCTTTGTGCCCAAAACCGGCGAAGAATATATTACAAAAGTGCCGCATATGGGCTGGAATGCAATTACTAATCTGAAAAGCAATTTATTTTCTCCTGACTTGGAAAACGAATATGTCTATTTTGTCCATTCGTTTTATGCCGAAAAAAGTGAGCACTCAATTGCTGTTTGTGATTACATTCATCCGTTTAGTGCAGCGTTGCACCGTGATAATTTTTATGCTACCCAGTTTCATCCAGAGAAAAGCGGAACTATAGGCGCTAAAATTTTAGCGAACTTTTTAAAACTATAATTACTACTTTTGTCTTCTTTATAAAAACATTAGATATCCATGGACCGATTAACAATAATAAAAGTAGGCGGAAAGGTGGTTGAGGAGCAGGAATCATTAAAAATGCTGTTCGGGCAACTCAACAAAATATCCGGTAATAAGCTGTTGATACATGGGGGCGGACGTACAGCAACATCAATTGCCGAAAAACTGGGCATTGAAACAAAAATGGTGGAAGGCCGGCGTATTACCGATTCCGAAACATTAGATGTGGTTACTATGGTTTATGGCGGAATTAATAAAAAAATAGTGGCCGGATTACAGGCGCATGGAATGAATGCCGTTGGGCTTACCGGAGCCGATTTTAATTTAATTGAAGCACATAAACGCCCGGTAAAAGACATCGATTATGGCCTGGTGGGCGACGTAGATGATGTTAATACTTATGAATTGCGTTTACTTATTGATGAAAATATTGTTCCGGTAGTGGCTCCGCTTACCCACGACGGGAACGGACAATTGTTAAATACAAATGCCGATACCATTGCATCGGAACTGGCCGGAGAATTGGCAAATTACTACAACGTTTTTCTTTTTTATTGTTTTGAAAAGAAAGGGGTGTTGCTCAATCCTTCTGACGATTCAAGCATGCTAAACGAACTTAGTATGGAGGATTTCGAACATTACCAGAATCAAGAAATTATTAGCGCCGGAATGATACCTAAACTTGAAAATGGATTTAGGGCGAAAAAAAAAGGAGTTAACGAAGTGTTAATAACAAATCCGGAGAACATTATTAATGCAAAAGGAACAAGGTTGGTATAATTTATTATACACTGTTTCAGAAAGGTGGTTATGTATCAAACAAAAAAAACATTTATTAAGCCCGGCATGAAAATGTCGAACCTTATTTTCGAAAACCCTTCATTGTTGTTAATGTTGGAGCATTTCGGAATTAATATTGTTGTGCGGGATAAAACAGTAGAACAAATATGTGATGAAGAGCAAATCAATCAACAGTTGTTTATCTGTATCGCAAATCTATACAACGGATTTAATCCAACCGGTATAAATGAAATAGAACGACCTTATACGGAATCGATTATTCTTTTCCTGAAAAACAGTCACCGTTATTATTTAGATGAAAAAATCCCGGAAATACGGGATTATATCAATAGCTTGTATGACAAAAATAATAATCCGGAGATAAAACTTGTCGATAAATTTTTCGAAGAATATTCATTAGACGTAAAAGAACACCTTAATTATGAAGATGTAACTGTTTTCCCTTATTTCAGTTATCTGGCTCACGATAATAAATATCCCGAATCGAAAAACACCCATTATTCTTCGGATGAATACCGGGAACACCATACCGATATAGAAACTAAACTCAGGGAATTAAAGAACCTTCTGTTGATACATATTCCTTTAAAACACGATCAAATATTACGAAGAAAACTTTTGGTCGCCTTGTTTGAACTGGAACATGAATTATTGATTCATTCCGTAATTGAAGAATCGATACTGATACCTTTGATTAAAAAAATAGAAAAACAAAATGGGATTGGATAAATACAGGATAAATATTGCGATTATTGAGCCTTCTGCAATTGTGTACGAAGGCCTGTCGAATATCCTGTTGCAGGAAGGAGAGGCGAATTACAGTCTTTTCCATTACGAAAGTTTAGATGAAATCTCATCGGAAGAGCTTCCTGGAAAAATAGACCTGGTAATTGCAAATCCTTCGTTGAATGGAATGAAACCTTTCGAGTTTCAGCGAAAAACAGGAGCAGCCGTGCCATGTGTAGCACTGGTTTACTTGTTTTTTGAAAGAGAAGTTATTGATTTGTTTGATGCGGTAATTCAAATTACCGATTCGCCCGAAGTTATTACGGCAACAATTCATAATCTTGTTTCGTTAAAATATCTGTGCAAATCGGAACCGCAAGAGCAACTAACCCCCCGTGAAACCGATGTACTTAAACACCTGGTTAAGGGGTTCTCAAACAAAGAAATTGCCGACCAGTTAAATATAAGCATTCATACGGTAATCAGCCACCGTAAAAATATTGTTCAAAAAACCGGCATAAAAAGCCAGTCGGGGCTTACTATCTATGCTATTTCCAATCGAATAATCAATATCGACGACTTTCAGGAATAAACAAGATTTTTTGTATCCCCTCTTATGGGGAGTGTTTATTTTTTTCCGAATTTTATTTATTTTTGTTTGTTAAGTTGTTTAATATCAGTAAGCTTATCGGTTTCTTCTGAGCCTGCGAACAGAATAAACCCAATTGCTACTCCCCTTAATAAGCTGAATAATCCCTAATTTAAGTGAGTTTGGAAGAATAAAATACCCATTATTGGGGATTGTCGTTGTTAATATCTTCTATTTATTTTGTTTCTATTAATTCAATCTAAATAAAAGTGAAGGTTTTTGCTCAAACAAAAAACGGGAAGATATTTAAATGCCAGAAATGCAGTGCCATTCATATTGAATACAAAAATTTGAATTTCAATCTAAAAGAGCAGGAATTTGAACGCTTTGCCAATTATATCCGTGGACTTGACGGAAAAGAATGGGAAAAGAAAAATGCTCATTCCGATTTTAACCGTAAGATATTATTGCCGGTAGGAAGCGGATATTTTAATGCCATGTTTAACAATGATGAATTGGAAGAGTTTAAAGAATTATTACAATTTCGGAAAAAAAGTATCCCTCCTTATCAGCAAACAATAAAAGCAGGGAAGCTTGAATTTACTTCGATATTGAATTAAACGTTAATATAATAAAAACGAAAAAAATGAGTAACACAGCAGTATTTTACGGTTCCAGTACAGGGAACACAGAAACAAATGCAAAGACTATTGCCGAAAAATTAGGCGCTGACGTTTTTGACGTGGCTGACAGCCCTGTTGATGCATTGTCTAGTCATCAGAACCTGGTTTTGGGGACATCTACCTGGGGAATTGGCGATTTACAGGACGATTGGGAAGCTTTTATCTCAAGTGTTGAAGGTGCCGACCTGAGCGGAAAAACAGTAGCTATTTTTGGGTGTGGCGATAGCGGTTCGTATCCTGATAGTTTTGTTGACGGAATTGCTAAAATTTATAATGCAGTAAAAGACAAAGGATGCAAATTAGTTGGTGCGGTTGATACCGAAAGCTATGAATATGATGCATCGGAAGCCGAAGTTGACGGGCAATTTATTGGACTCCCATTAGACGAAGAAAATCAGGGAGACATGACCGATGAACGAATTGATGCTTGGGTCGAAAAAATTAAAGCTGAATTTTAATACAAACTCATGAGTTCTAATTCTTGTTCCGGATTGCATGCTGCAAATCTTCATGTCCTGAGACACTATATTTATGAGTATAGAAAAGGGGTGAGGAATATGGTGCTACACACAATGTGTGCGAGCCAGAGAGAAGAGGTAGAAAGTATGCTGAGGAAAAGGGAAATTTATTTTTTTACACAGAAGGTGAGCTGTCGGAAAATGAACATTTTTTTTGGAAATCCTGACTGTGTTGAAGTTATAAAATCGTTTGGAAATATTTCCCTTTCTGATTATACTCCGGAACAGGATTTTATACTTGGAATCATGCTTGGTTATAATAGCGATATTCAGTGTAAAAGATATTTAAGCAAAAGAGGACAGGCAAAACAACATGCCAGACGACGCCCCTATATTGCTTATAAAAATGTTTTGTAATCTAAGTCGTATTAAGTTGAGAAAGTTATCGGGCAAGCTAAAAGTTTGCCCGTTTCTTTTTATCCCAGTTGCATTTTAAGCCTCAAGCAAAATGCCGATAATAAGCGAAAGATTTAAGTTGGTGGCTGAGCTATATCGAGTTAGTGTAAGTCTTATAGAGACATTAAATCAGTATTATTTGCAGGCTAAGCCACCAAACTGCAATTTTTTTTTATCTGTCTAAATTTTTGTGTCGCCCGTTTGTTAGTGAGATAAAAATATCAGTTATGCACGTATGTGTCTCAGCTAATCTTAGCCATGGGCTGTTTCATTTTCTCTATAATCTAAGAATTATAAGATAAAACGAGGTTTCGAATTTTCCCGGGGAGTTGTTTATTTGTTTGGTTTATATTCCCTAAATTTTCGAAACATATACATTCTGAATTCGCCTTCTGCTTTATAAAGCAACAGTACTTTCCGGGCAGGGAGAATTTTTAGGAATTGGTCGTTGTATTTGCTGCCTAAGTTCCCTTCCTGTTGCATGTTTTTAGTAAAGCTGCGGGTGAGTTCAATTATTTCTTTTTCCTGTAATGATTCAGAGGCTTCTCTTACCTGGCGTTCTAATTCGAAACGTTCGGAGTTGATTTTAGCTCTTTCTTTATCCATTTGGTTATAAACCGGCCAGAATTTTTGAGCTTCTTCCGGACTTAGGTCAAGCCTGTCGGTCAGGAATGCAATTTTTTCAGTTCTGAATTTATCCCAGCGATTTTTATTAAGTCCTTTCCCTTTTCCTCTTCCCTGTGCAAAACTGTAGGTTTGGCTAACGAGAAATAGGGTAATGGTTAATAAAAGAATATTTCTTTTCATAACTAAATTAATTATCAAGGTTCTTATAAATTTCATAATTGTTGAAGTTTGTACTAACGTATAGCGTTAGTTCTTCTTCTGAAAAATCATTATTGGTTTCCGAATCGTCATATAAGGCCGAAATAAACGAAAGTTCATCAATCTGTTTAATTAGGTCAGTAAAGGTTGTGTTTCCTTGTTCTGACGTTGAGAGGCTTGCCTGTTCCGTATTCTTTTTGTCGTATATTTTCATCGGAATTTTAACCAATAACAAAATTATGGCAAAACTGGCAACCAGTCCTAAAACCGGTTTTACAATTTGTATAAAACGTTTCTTTGTCGGTTTTTTTTGTTGTTCATCGGTTAGGCGCATTTGCATATGTGCCGGAAAATCATCGAAGTAATGTTTCGGAGGCCTGAATGGGGTTTCCTTTTTTATCTTCGACAATTCTGGTGCAATATTTTTTAATTCGTCCATTCTTTTGTTTTTACTATTGACTGTTTTTTTATAAAAAGGTTTAACTTTTTATCTGTCTAAATCATCTTTTAAAATTGTTTCTTTATTCGGCATAAGATGTAACTCCCGATGAATTTTAATCATTTTCGTAAGTGTATTTTTTAATCTTAAAATTCATGGTCGTTTCAGATTAGTTGTTATGCTTTAGGTATTCTTCAATTTTTTTTACTGCGTGATGGTACGAAGCTTTTAGTGCACCCACTGAAGTATCCAGTATTTTCGACATTTCTTCGTATTTTAGTTCATCAAAATATTTCATATTGAAAACTAAACGTTGTTTGTCGGGCAAGCGTAATATTGCCTGTTGAAGTTTTAACTGGATGGCGTCGCCTTCAAAATAAGGGTCAGACAATAGGTTGTCCTGCAGGTATTGGTTGTCGTCGCTCATTGGTACCATATTTCTTTTCTTTTTTGAATTCAGAAAAGTAATTGATTCGTTGGTGGCGATGCGGTAAAACCATGTAAATAAGCTCGATTCTGCTCTGAAATGATCAATGTTTTTCCAGGCTTTCAGAAAAGTATTCTGGAGCACATCATTTGTGTCGTCGTGGCTTATAACAATTTTGCGGATGTGCCAGTATAAGCGTTCCTGGTATTTTCGTATCAGTAGCTGAAAGGCATCTTCGCGTTTGCTTTCATCCCTTAGTCCGGCTATTATTTGCTGCTCATTTTCCTGCATAAATATAGGGTGTGACTTTTTTTGCCGGCAAAGGTTTAATTGGTGCTTATTGAATGCTGAATTTTAATCCCTCTTCCCGCAGTTTCTGATAGGTTGCTATATCAAACGAGTAAAGTTTGGCCGCCCGGTGTGCTACGTTGGTTTGTTTTTCTTCGGTATCAGTAAGCAAATCCATTTTCTGGATTTTTTTTCTGAAATTCCGGGTGTCCAGTTTTTTGCCCAAAATTACTTCGTAAAGCGATTGTAGCTCGGTAAGCGTGAATTTTTCCGGGAGCATATGAAAGCCAACCGGATGGTATTTTACCTCTTCCCGTAATTTTTTCAACGCGGCATTAATAATTTCTTCATGATCGAATATTAATTTAGGAAGCTTATCAATGTCGAACCATCTTAATATTTTTGTTATTTCCGATTGTTGCATGTCGTGGTATTCCGGATTGATGATGGCATAGTAGGCCGTAGTAACTACACGCATAAACGGAACCCTGTTTGTTGCTCCAAATGTTTTTACCTGCTTAAGGTATAAATCTTTTAGCCCGGTGGTCTGGTAAAGAATGTGCTTGGCAAATTCGTCCAAATCTTCTTCGTCGGGCATGTGCGTACCAATTAATGCCCAGTATCCCTCGTTGGCACGGAAAGGGTTAGCTTCAAAAAGGATTTTTACATCCTCATAATTATCCCTGTCAGTAAAGAAACTTTTTATTGCTTCAGTTTCATCCTGCCAAAGCAATACTTTTAACTTGTTATCTTTAAAACCGAAGATAACACAGTCGATAGATAGATTTTTTAGTATCATTGAGTTACGGTGTTTGCGGCAAAGGTAATGAATAGATTGGTCTATCCAAAAATGAAGCGTTTTGTTGTTGAAAACAGGAGCTGTGTTGGAAAAAATTGGCCTGCTTGTTTCGAAACCGTTTGCAGCTCCTTGAAAGAAGTAAAAAAGAATTACCTTTGCGCAAAATTTAAACACGTAAAATGGCTTTAAAATGTGGTATAGTTGGTTTACCCAATGTGGGAAAGTCAACACTTTTTAATTGTTTGTCGAGTGCAAAGGCCCAGTCGGCCAATTTTCCTTTTTGTACAATAGAACCCAATGTAGGGGTAATAACCGTTCCTGATGAAAGGTTGATTAAACTATCGGAAATTGATAATCCGAAAAAGGTAATTCCTACAACGGTTGAGATTGTTGATATTGCCGGACTGGTAAAAGGAGCGAGCAAGGGCGAAGGCCTTGGAAATCAGTTTCTGGGGAATATCCGGGAAACCGATGCAATTTTACACGTGTTGCGTTGTTTTGATAATGATAATATAACCCATGTTGACGGTTCTATTGATCCTGTTCGGGATAAGGAAGTTATTGATACCGAGCTTCAGTTAAAAGATTTGGAAACCATTGACGGGCGAATCGAGAAATTAGCCAAGCAGGCTAAGCACGGTAACGATCCGAAACTGAAGAAAATGTACGAATTGGCACTTCGTTATAAAGACGTTTTAGAGCAGGGAAAATCGGCTCGGACTTTACATTTACAGGACGAAGAGGCTAAAATTGCCAGAGAGTTTTTTCTACTCACCAACAAGCCGGTACTCTATGTTTGTAATGTTGACGAAGCATCGGCTAAAGACGGGAATGAATATGTAAAACAGGTACAGGAAGCTACAAAAGATGAAAATGCCGGGTTGCTGGTAATTGCCGGGGCTACCGAAGCCGATATTGCAGAACTGGAAGAATACGAGGAGAAACAAATGTTTTTGGAAGAACTGGGGATCGAAGAGCCGGGCGTGAACAAGCTTATCCATGCGGCTTATCGCTTGTTAGAATTGAAAACGTATTTTACTACCGGGTCTGACGAGAGCCGTGCCTGGACTTTTGTTGATGGGACAAAAGCTCCGCAGGCTGCCGGAATTATTCATTCTGATTTTGAAAAAGGATTTATTCGGGCCGAAGTAATTAAATATGACGATTATGTATCGCTTGGTTCGGAAAGTGCCTGTCGCGAAGCAGGAAAAATTGCCATAGAAGGCAAAGAATATATTGTGCAGGACGGTGATATCATGCACTTTCGGTTTAATGTGTAGAACAATGAATCTGCGTTTTGTCCGGGGGACTTTGTTGTTTTTGTTCTCTGGTTCTCTTTGTTGTTGAAAAGATTGGAGTAAATAAAAAGAATAACAAAACAAACTTTGCTGATTGTTCTATTCTAAATTCGTGTAATTGGGGCAATTGGTAGATGAAAGGAGAATGCACGAAATAAAAAGGGTTAGCCGTTAATTCGACTAACCCTTTTTAAGGTATCTTGAAAAAAAAGAAGTTTTATTTTGCAGGCTGAGCATCGCTCATGTCCTTGATAATTCCGTTTTTATCAACTTTTATCAATACTTCTTTTGCAATTTCCAGGATAATGTGCGTTTCTTTTACTTCCGAAATTTTTCCGTATATGCCCCCGGTGGTAACAACTTTATCTCCTTTGGCAAGTCCTTCGCGGAATTTCCTGGTTTCTTTTTGGCGTTTTACCTGAGGACGGATCATAAAGAAGTAGAATACAACAACAATAAGTAAAAGCGGTAAGAAACTCGCTAACGGGCTGGCTTCACTTCCTTCGGCAGGCTTCATCATCAACAAAATACTGTTCAACATAATTGTAAATTTTTACTATTCAATATTTAATAATTCGTTTTTCACTTCCGCAAAAATAGCTAAATGTTTTAATTCGGCACTATTTCCGTAGATATCAATTGTTTTGAATTCTCTTCCAATCATTCCTGAAGAATCGAATTCTACTTCAATCCGGCCTTTTTCTCCCGGTTTTACAGCATCTTTCGCAAAGTTAGTGCTGATGCAGCCACAGTCGCATTCTGTTTTCCGGATATAGTAGTCGTGTTGTCCGGTGTTGGTAAACTCGAAAGTATAAACAACAATTTCGCCGCTTTTCAGCGAGCCAAAGTTATGTATTTCTTCTGTGAAATTGATTGTAGTATTTGCTACAGGTTTTGTGTCCTGATGTTTTTTGTTTTCGTGCTTTGTTTTGTTTGCGCACGAAATCAACAGAATCGAAAAAAGTATAATCCAAAACCTGTTCATTTTGTTTGTTTATTCGCCAACCAGTCCTCTGCCGCTTTTATTAATTTTTTCGGTACGTTTAAGGTCTTTTAGTATTTTATCCAAAATACCATTGATAAAATTCCGGCTTTTTTCGGTGCTGTAAAACTTCGAAAGTTCGATGTATTCGTTTAGCGAAACTTTGGTCGGAATCGTCGGAAAATACAAAAATTCGGTAATTGCCAGTTGCATAATCAGTATGTCCATAAATGCAATGCGCTCTACGTCCCAGTTTTTCGAATGTTCTTTAATAAAGGCACGCAATTCGTTATGGTTGATGATTGCTTTGCGCAACAGATTTTTTGCGAAAACCCGGTCTTCTTCATCTTTGAACATGGGCATCAGTTTCTGGGTCGAGTCAGAAAGTTCGTTAAAACGTTTCAGGGTTTTTACAATCATCGAAATAACAAATTCGGCATCGTCGTTCCAGTAAATGCTTTTTTCTTCCAATTCATTGTGCAAATCTTCTGAAATAAGAATGACCTTGTCGAACAGTTTTTCAACAAATTTCCGGTCGTCGAGGAACGAGCGATTGTTATCGCCCATGTAGTTTTTATAAATATCCGAATCCGTCATTAAAAGATAGAGTTCCTTTATTAGTTCCGGATCGTCTTCCCATGAAAACTTTTTTTGTTCCAAGAAAGCATTTATTTGCTTGTTGGTGCGCAGTTGTCCAATTACCTGGTTGCTTATAAATTTTGTATTGGGGTGTAAATCTTCGTAAGTCGGTTGGTATTTATTCTTTTTTATTTCAATCCTGCTTTGTGCATAGTCTGCAATTTCAGTAGGCAAAACAAACAGGTAATGATAAAGTTCGTATGCTTTTTGTATGCCGAAAAAAAGTTCTTTTTCGGTATTATTAATCGATTTCTCCTCAGTTGAGTAGTAGGCATACAATACTTGTAATACCTTGGTACGGATAATCCTTCTGCTAATCATTATAAATATGAACTACAATATAAATTATGGCTGCAAAATTAAACCTTTTTTTGAATCATAACGCAGAAAAGTGCAATTGTACGGCCTTTTGTCTGCATTTTTTCTTTGAGGAGTTAATATTCCTGATTTTGTATTGTTTTTTGTCTACAAATTTTTGGGGAAAAGAATGGCTTTATTTTCTTTGCACAGAACGTTTTATCTGTATAAATTTTTGTGAAGCCCATTTGTTATGTAAGAAAAAATAACAGTCATGCTCCTGTGTGTCTCAGTTATTATCTCAGCCATGGACTGTTTCGTTCTTTAAAAAGACGGTGTGAAAAATAACCATGACAACTTCCTATATTTGTTGCCAGTAAATTTTGGCTAAGAAAATAAAATAGATTCAAGTGAAAAAAATAGTATTCTGCTTTTTGTTATTGCTCCCCTGCATTTTGTCGGCACAGGAGAAATATTATTCTGCCCCGTTAAGAATCCCGATGTTGCTTAGCGGAAGTTTTGCCGAGTTGCGTTCCAATCATTTTCATTCGGGCATTGATATAAAAACGCAAGGGGTAACCGGGTTGCCGGTTTATGCTGTTGCCGACGGGTATGTGTCTCGTGTGTCGGTTTCTCCTACCGGATACGGAAACGCGCTTTATATTAATCATCCTAACGGAACAACCTCGGTTTACGGGCACTTAGAGCGTTTTGCCCCGGCAATACAGGAATATGTAAAAGACCATCAGTATCAGAAAAAATCGTTTAAAATAAATTTAAAAATACCGTCTTCCCTGTTTCCTGTGAAAAAAGGCGATGAAGTTGCACGAAGTGGCAATACCGGGGGCTCGGGAGGGCCGCATCTGCATTTCGAAATCCGCGATACCCGCACCGAAGAACCTATGAATCCCTTGCAATATGGATTTGCTATAGAAGACAATATTTCCCCTAAAATTTTTTCATTGCTTGTTGTTCCGCTTTCCGATACTGCGTTTGTCAACTCTAAACAAACGCCCAAAAGTTATCCGGTTGTTTTTTACGATGGAAAATACCATTTGAAAAATAATCCGGCAGTACCCGTTCGTGGAAAAGTGGGATTTGCTATCCAAACCAATGATTATCTGAACGGCACTTACAACAAATGTGGTATTAACCGGCTTTGCTTAAATATTGATGGAGAAACACAGTTTGCTTTCCGGTTGAACCGCTTTGCTTTTCGAAATACCAGGTATATCAACAGTCATATCGTATACGCCGAATATGCCTGCTCGAAACGGCGTTATATAAAAACATGGATCGACCCGGGGAACCGCTTGCCCATATACACCTACAACTTTTCGCAGGGAATGCTCAATGTTGCAGACAAATCTCATAAGGTAGAAATTGAAGTGGCTGATTCGTACGGGAATAAATCGGTGCTTGAATTCAATACGCAACCTATTCTTAAGAAACTTTCGTTGTTGGTAAAAAACAAGAACAGCAAAAAAATGTATTACGACCGGGAAAATTTATATACTACCGAAAATTGCCGGCTTCGGATTCCCAAAGGTGCTTTATATGCCAATTTCAATTTTTTGTATGCAGCACAAGCTGCCGACAGTAATTATTTTTCGAACCTGCAACTTGTGCACAATAAAACAGTGCCCTTGCATATTGCGGCGGTATTAGACGTAAAAGCTAAAAATTTACCAACCGCACTTCAATCAAAAGCTGTGTTGGTAAATGTTAATTTGGAAAATGGCACAGCAGTGTCAGCAGGCGGACGATATGCTGATGGCTGGGTAGAGGCGAAAATCCGTAAACTCGGGGCATATGCGGTAGCGGTTGATACGATTCCGCCACAGGTTGATGCATTAAGCATTGCAGGGAATAAGTTGACCGAAACCAACCGGATACGGTTTAAAATTACCGACGATTTATCGGGAATAAAAAGTATTGAAGGACTGATCGACGGGAAATGGACGCTTTTTGATTATGATCCGAAAAATAGCAGGATTACCCATTATTTCGATAAAAAACGCTTTGTATTTGGGAAACGTCATGCTTTTAAACTTACCGTTACCGATTGGAAAAATAATAGCACCACTTACGAGTGTAGCTTTTGGAAGTAGTTGATAAGGGAAGCGTTCTTTCTGTATAACTAAAAGATAAAACGATTACTTTGCTTCTACCCGCTTCCTCTGAAAACTTCAACTGCAACTTTTTTACTTATTCGCCTTTGCGAGCGTTTCTTTTTCTTCCAAATAACAACCTTTTATTTATATTTGTTGCTTACAAACTTTTTATAATGAAACAGCCCATGGCTGAGATAATAACAGAGACACATACGTGCATGACTGTTATCTTTTTTCACCCAACAAACGGGCTACACAAAAATTTAGACAGATGAAAAAAATTCTAATGCCGGGAATGCTGATGTTAGTATTTCTTATTTTAACACAACACTCAACAAACGGGTGTACTAATTTTATAATAACCAAAGGGGCATCAACCGACGGCTCGGTAATGATAACCTATGCTGCCGATTCGCATACCCTTTATGGCGAGTTGTACTACCAGCCGGCAAGGGACTATCCCAAAGGAGCAATGCGCGAAATTTATGAATGGGATACCGGGAAATACCTTGGCGAAATCCCCCAGGTTGAACATACTTACAGTGTTATTGGAAATATGAATGAATACCAGGTGGCAATAGGCGAAACAACTTATGGCGGTCGAAAAGAGTTAGCTCACCAAAAGGGGGCAATTATGGATTATGGTAGCTTGATTTATGTAGCTCTACAACGTGCCCCAAATGCCCGCGAAGCTATTAAAATAATGACCGGACTGGCCGAAGAGTTTGGTTATTACAGCTCGGGCGAATCGTTTTCGGTTGCTGACCAAAATGAAGCCTGGATATTAGAAATGATAGGGAAAGGTGAAGGCGAAAAAGGTGCAGTATGGGTGGCGCGCCGAATCCCTGACGGGTACATTAGCGGACATGCCAACCAGGCCCGGATTACAACGTTTCCGCTTGATGATTCGGAAAATTGCCTGTATGCCGATGATGTGATTTCTTTTGCACGTAAAAAAGGCTGGTACAAAGGTGCGGATAAAGATTTTAGTTTTTCGGATGTTTATAATCCGGTTGATTTTGGTGGTGCCCGTTTTTGCGATGCCCGTGTATGGGCGGCTTTTAACAGGGTGGCTAAAGGCATGGAGGCCTATGCCGAATATGCAAAAGGAATCGTTAAAAAAGGGGGGAAACATGATTTTCCGGTTAACCGTATGCCTTTGTGGGTAAAACCCGGGAAGAAACTTGCTGCACAGGATGTTATGAACCTGATGCGCGACCACTTTGAAGGTACCGAACTGGATATGACAAAAGATCTTGGCGCCGGGCCTTTTAAACTGCCTTATCGCTGGAGAGGACTTACCTGGAAAGTAGACTCGAAAGAATATTGTAACGAACGCGCCACTTCTACACAGCAAACCGGTTTCTCGTTTGTTGCACAATGCCGTAACTGGTTACCTAATTCAATTGGCGGAATTCTTTGGTTTGGTGTTGACGATACGTATAGTACCTGCTATGCGCCCATGTATTGTGGCATTACTGAAATTCCGGAGTGTTTTGCCGTAGGCAACGGCGACTTGCTGACTTACAGCGAAACTGCTGCTTTTTGGACTTTCAACGAAGTGGCCAATCATGCTTATCTGCGCTATAATGATATGATTAAAGATATTCAGCTTGTTCAGAAGGAGCTGGAAAGTAAATTTGCAACAAACTGTATGGTAATAGATAAAGCTGCCGAAATGTTGTACAAAAATAACGGGGAAGCTGCTGCCCGGAAATTTATTACAGAATACTCGGTAAACGAGGCCAATAATATGACTAAACGCTGGAAAAAACTTCGAAATTACCTCACCGTAAAATACATCGACGGGAATATTAAGCGCGAAAAAAACGGGAAATTTGAGCGTACCGCTACAGGAATGCCGGTAACTCCTGTTTTTGCCGGTTATCCGGATTGGTGGTACAGGGCTATTGTAAATGCTACCGGAGATCATTTTAAGATGATTAACGAATGATGAAGAAAGTAGCAGTAGTTTAGCTGCCGGTTGGCATATTCAATAGCCTGTTTATTCGCAGGGATAGAATAAACTTGCAGATTTTTCCGTGTGCCGAAAGTGTGGAAAGTTCCGGTAAATGAATCGATGGAGAAGTTGTGGAGTGATGTTCCCTTGTGATTTTGGAGAAAGATGCTTCCCCGTAAAGGCAGGAGAGAGAGGAACGGAAACATTGGACGCTAAAGCCTTTTGCCTAAAAAATAGCGTAAATGGTTTTTGTGGTGTTAAAAAAAACACTATTTTTGCAGCCGATTTTATGCAATCTCTTATCTGTCGGATGACGGATTACATTGCCAACTTTTTAAAAGAAAATAAAATGGATTTAATTAAAGCTGTTGAAAAAGAATTTGAGGTAGCAACGGATTACCCAAAATTCGGGGCGGGAGATACAATCACCGTAAGTTATAAAATTAAGGAAGGTAATAAGGAAAGGATACAGAATTTCCGTGGTGTGGTTATCCAGTTACGTGGTAGCGGAAATACCAAAACTTTTACTATTCGTAAAATGTCGGGCAACATTGGTGTTGAGAGGATTTTTCCTTTGTATTCTCCGTTTATCGATTCAATTGAACTGAACAAACGCGGGAGTGTACGTCGTAAAAGAATTTTCTACTTGCGTGGATTAACCGGGAAAAAAGCCCGAATCAAAGAAAAAAGATTCTAAAAAGAAATTACCAGATAAAGAAAATCCGTGGTTCAAAACTGAATCGCGGATTTTTTTTTGTTCTCCAATTATACGATTTTTACAAATTTGTATATTCTTGAATCCGTTTAATTTTTTGTGGAGTAAGATAATTTAAAGATGTCCTTCCGGACGGGAAATACTTTTTCCAATAGCTGGAAAAGTATTTCCAAAAGCCACCGCCTTCGACAAAAAGCTAAAAATAAATTCCAATCACTAAAATCAAGAAACTCCTCCTTTTAGTCTTTCTTTCCTCAAGTCTAACGTTCGTCAAACAGATTTGATTTTTTAACGTTCTTTCCATTTATTTTTATACGATTAAAATTGTTTATTTTTTAAGGTATCGTATGGAACTCGCTATTTTTGATTATTTTATTATGAGCAACATTTTATATGCTCGTTTGAAATGAAACCTTAGAGAGAGCGGGAAGTTGCGAGTGTGCAAGAAAATGAGGAACGAATTCAGCCGAGTACCTTTAGAACTGGCCTGTTTATGAGGTTAAATTATCCGTCCGAACTTAGGTTTTAAGAAAATGGAGGGTGAAGATAAAAGGCAGCCTTGAGTTTTTTGCTTTGCTGCCTTTGTGGCTGAGTTTCTTATGCTTTGGGGATGCCCTCGTCGTTATACCAAAGCTAATTTTATTGTTAAAGAGGTAATTCTTCGTTCTTTTCAAAAAGGTTTATCAGGCTCATTACTTTTTCCTCTTTTTCAGGATAGCCAACCTCCAGATATGCCTTACGTATTGATTCCAGCAGGCGTTTTATGAATAAAGCATCTGGTTTGGGCTCGGAATATTCGTGTAATGGTAAATATTTTCCTCTTTTTAAGTGGTATTCTATTTCTTTTCTACTGGTGATAGCTCCTTTGTTCGAAGGGTTTATGTAAAACAACACATCCGATTGCAGAGCTTCGCCATGGGCTTTTCGTGCCAGGTTTGAATCGACAATGGCAACCAGCGGATTCTTCGGGAAATCTACCAGTTGTGCCGGCAATTCAAGGTGACGGGCAATAATTGTGTAAAAAATACTCATCGAAAACGGGTTGCCCTTTCTGGTTTCAATGATTTGGTTGATAAAGCAATTTTGCGGCGAATACGGATTGTTAAGATTAATGGCAAAACCATTTATGTTGAAAAGAAAATGATTAAGAATGGTAATTCTTTCCAGCAAGGTTAACGAGCTTTTAAATTCGAGCCAGATTGTTTTATGAAGTTTTTCAATTTTTGTTTGAATCTGCAGGGGATTTAAATCGGGATACTGGAGGCGGTCGATGTGGCAAAAAATATTTAAAAGACTACGTTCTTCTTCGCTGCGATTTAGCCATAGTTTTACCCGTTTTATGGTTTCTTTAAATTGTAATTGTTGAATGATGTTTTCGATGCGCGCCTGGTTTGATTCTTCGAAACTTGATTCCCACTTTTTTTCCAATTCAGGTATAATGTCGTCATTTTCTTTTAATAATTCCTTTTCTACCATATTAAATACGATATTGTCGGGGTCGTCAAGCAGGTTAATCAGTGCTTTTATTTTGCTTTCTTCCATTCTTTAATTTATGCGGTTAATTTGTCCAATACTGTTTTTACCAGTTTTTTCATTTCCGAGCGGTAATTTTCATTCGCTGTTTTGGTAACCCGGTTGGCAATAATCAGGCAAACAGTAAGGGCATTGTGCCCCAGCATTTTCGATAAACCGTATATGGCCGAACTTTCCATTTCGAAGTTGGTAATGCATAGCCCGTTATAATTGAATGATTCTACCTGCTCGTTCAGGTGAGGGTGGGCGAGAGGCAACCTGAGTTCCCGCCCTTGTGGTCCGTAAAATCCCGGGGCCGAAATGGTAACTCCGTGTGCAAATTCGCTGGTGTTAAATTTTGCAAGCAGCATTTCCGACGCATCAGCTACGTAGGGCGATGGTAAAGAAGCATCCCAGCTGGTGTATGTCCTGAAAGCCTTTTCAAAATCGAGGTCGGTAAATTTTTCCCTGTTGGCATAAAAATTCAGTAAGCCGTCGAAACCAATCGATTTGGCAGAAACAACAAACGAGTTTACGGGCAGGTTATCCTGGAGGCCTCCCGAAGTACCAATTCGTATTAAATCCAGTGTTTTATGTTCCTTTTTTATCTCCCGGGTTTCCAGGTCTATATTGGCCAGTGCATCCAGTTCGTTTACTACTATATCAATATTATCAGTACCTATTCCGGTTGAAACAAGCGTAATTCGCTGTTGATTGTATCGTCCGGTTACGGTTTTAAACTCTCTGTTTTGTGTTGAAAATTCAATCTCGCTAAAAAGCCCGGCAATGGTATCAACACGATCCGGATCGCCTACAAGGATAATTCGGGTTGAAATGTTTTCGGGTTTCAAGTGCAGATGGAAAATAGTTCCGTCGGGGTTCAATATTAATTCTGATTCTTTTATCATTGTTTTAGTTTTTTTTCAAAATTATTTAATTTTAGGAAAACCGCCAATATCGGGGCTAAAAACATATAAACACCCAATGTTTCATAAAATTCTTTCTTGTTTTCGCAGAAAACTTTTATTTTTAGGCTTCATTCAGAAAAAAAGGCTATCTCCCTGGTGGAAATAAGCCGGGGTATTCGCCAAAAAGAACAAATAAATTTTCTATTTTGATAAAGAAGCGCAAAAAGTATTCAGCCAATGTCATTTAAAATTTTTTCACTTCAGTTAAGGGGTAAAATCAATTCGGTTACTGCTGTTGAGAAACAGCGGGAGCAACTCGAAATGGATTATATTGAATTTAAGAAAACCGAAAAATCGGATGAATTAAAATCTTTTTCAGAACTCGAAAAACAGGTGCATTCCGAAGCTTTTAAAACGAAGAAAAAGGAGATAGAAGGTCTCGCTTTTAAAGGAAGTAAAGAAGAAAAGTTGTTGAAGGAATGTAAAAAGCTGGAGAGGGCGAAGGAGATGCGGAAATATTTCAGAGTTGAGGATTCGCAGGATATGGGGCGTTTCGAAAAGGAGCGTGAATCGGAGAAAATAAGCTCTTATCAGGAATTATTGGATTATGTGAAAAACGGGCAGTTTGAAAAAGAAAAAAAGGAAATAAAGAGCCGGGTTTTTAAAGGGTCGGAAGAGGAAAAACAGTCGAAAGAATTTAAAAGAATAGGTAAATCGACAGCTTTTCGTGCTTATAAAGAGCTGAAAGAATCGGGCAAAGTTGAGCAGCATGAAAAGTGCGGCGAGTCGGAGAAATTAAAAAGATATATGCAGCTTAAGGCTAATTCTGATAAGCTGGGAAAAGAGGAGAAACAGGAATTAAACAGCTTAAAAAAAGATGCAGAGATAAGGGCTTATTATAAATTTGAACGCTCCAAAAAGCTGAAGTTTTATCGCGAAATAAATGGAAGCAGGAAACTGACTCGCTACAATGAACTAAAGGACATAGTTGAAAGCGAAGCATTCAAAGAAAAGGTAGTTTGTTTAAAGGATAATAAAAAGTTTGAAAAAACAGAGGCCTGTAAAAAATATAACGCATTTAAGCAACTGGCTGCTGATAACGATGTGAAGTTTGTGTTAAAATACAGGAAATCGTCGTTGTACAGGAACTACTTAGAGGTACGAGATTCTGGGGAATTAAAACGTTTCAGGGAGTTGAAAGAAATTATTGATTCGGACGAATACAAAAAGCAAAAAGCCTGGCTGGAAGACAAAAAGCGTTGGGAAAAAACAGAAGCGTTTAAAGTATCCAGGCAATACCGGGAAGCAAAAGAAAATCCGGAAATTATTAAGTATTTAAAATATAAAGATTCGGATGATTTTGATTGCTTCAAATATTGGGAAATCGCTTTTGCTGATGATTTTGCAGGAACATTGTTGGATACGGAAAAATGGAGCACGCTGTGTCCTGCTTCGGGCGAGCTAAAGAAAAATTATGCAATGCTGGGAGATCCCGGAATTTTTACCGAGGGAAAAAACCTGAAAATTGACAATAAGTTATCCATTCAGGTAAAGAAAGAAAAAGCGACTGGCGTGGTTTGGAAAATGCAGGCCGGTTTTGTTCCTGCTGAGTTTGATTATACTTCGGGGGTAGTTTCCAGCAACCGTTTATTTAAAATAGAAGATGGTATTGTGGAGGCGAAAATAAAATTTAATCCGGTAAAGCAGGTGCTTTGTTCGTTTTTCTTAGAAGGGCAAAAAACGGCCTTGAGGATGAATATTCTGGAGATGGGAAAACGAAACCGTATCGGAACCAGTGCATTGAATGCAAAAGGAAAGATTGATAGCGAGGGACTTGATATTTCGAATCTGAAAAAAGGAGATTATATTTTTACCCTTGAAAAACAAGGAGCTGTGTTTACCTGGAAAATTAATGGAACTGAAGTATTGAAGCAGGAAAACCGAAATTTTGATTCGCCAATGCATCTGGTGGCTTCTAACCTGGTTGTTGATGAAATTCCGGGAGGGAAAATACCTGTAAATTTTGAGATTGAATGGATAAAATACTATTGCCGAAAATAAGTACGAATGGGGCATATAATAGCTTTTATGCCCTTTTCTATGGAACCCGTTCTGTCGGAGAAAGAGAACGGTTCCGAATGAGTTTTTGAATTTTACAACCCCCGTTTATTAAATAATATGTATCCGAAGTTAAAGATAATGAAGCATTTTGTGTCGCTTTTATCGTAGTAGTTAAGCGAAAGACTTATCGGTCCAATGCCGGTTTGGTAAACCAGCGAAGTCATTCCCTGTAAATAATAGTTATCAAATACCTTGTCGTTTTTGTAAGCCGTTTGATTGTCGGCCTTTGTTTCTTCTTTCATCGGAATAAAAGCATAGCCTTCTACCCGCAAATGCAAATCTGGGTTAAATGCCCAAATGGCTTTTAATCCTCCGGCCAGGTAATTGTTCGAATGGAAATTCTCGATAAACAATGATTTGCTGTGTGGAGTGGGCTGGAAAGCAGGCGCCGAAAGCATGGTTGAACGATAGGTATGAAACAGGTTTTTATTGCTAAGAATCCCTTCGGCCAGGGGAGCTAGGGTGAGATGTTTGCTCATTTTGAAATACTTCGATACTTTTCCGTGCAAAACATAATAATAATGGTCTGATTGGTCTGACTCTTGCAAAGAGGTTGTCCCGGGAGTGAACTTTTCTTCGCCGATAACATATTTTAAGCTTAAAAAACGCTCGGCTCCTTCTGTGGCATATTGCTTGTAGTTTAGAGAGTTGTAAAACAATCCTACATGCCCGGCAAATGCCTTGAATTTATTTTCGTCTTTAGTATCGTTTTTCTGATAATTGTCGGTCTGATAGAAATTGTCATCAGCCCATGAATAAGCCAGTCCTGTACGCAGTACCGTATGTCTCCCCAGCGACATGCCTCCTTCTGTTCTGAAATTTAATTCGTCCTGGATAACAAATGGCGGGCTTACATCTTCAAAAAATAATTCGGAGCTGGATGTGTAAAAGTCCCAGCGGTTTAATGTAAAATAAGCCGATGTATAAAACGGAATACGGGTAGGAAAATCAATTCTTCCGCCTATTTTAAAAGAACTGTAAAAACGCCCAAAATAAAGATTGGCGTTTAGCTGGTAGGCGCGTTGTTTGTAACTTCTGTAATTGAATCCTACAAAACCCTGGTTTATGGGCTTGGTTGAGATGTTGCCTCCGAAACTTACATCAAATTTCTTTTGGGGTTCTACCTTTAAAAGAAGATCGAAATAACCGCTCTTTTTATTGTAGCGACTTAACGGCTGTATGGAATTAAATTGTTCGTCGGCAGCCAGTTTAAAATATCCGTTTTTCAGGTCTTTTAGCGAAAAAATATCCGATTTATGGCGGATACACTGGGTGATGTAACGGCACAATATTGAATCATTTACTCCTTCTGTTTGAATAGCATTGAAAAGTAACGGAGGTTTCCTGGAATTAAAGTTATTACGTTTTTGATTTACCTCCTCTTTTGCTACCCGACGGGTTACAAGTTTTTTTATGCTGTCCATAGCAGCATTGGCTGTTATTTTTCCTTTGCTTAATATGGAATCAATTTTATTGAAATCAAGCAATCCTATGTCATCAAACTTCGTTTCGAGTAATATGCCGTCTTTCGGGGCTATATCGTAACTGGTAGGGCGCATAATCATGTTGGTGAGTTGTCCCAGTATGTCATCAGAATCAGCCGGTTTGTTGGGGCCGGCAACCTTATGCCCGATAATGATGTCGGGATGAAAAATATCTTTCATATATTTCTGCGGGAAGTTGTTGTAAATACCGCCGTCGAACAGTAGTGCGCCGTTAATTTTAATTGGCTTAAAATATAGCGGGAAGGTCATGGAGGCACGAATTGCACTTCCAAGGTCGCCATTGCGTAACACAACGGGTTGGTTGTTGTTAACGTCCGATGCAACACAAAAGTAGGGAACCATGAGTTTGTTAAAATCGTAATCGCATGCTGCGCTTGAAGTGGCTGTTATTTGCAAAAAACCAATGTCCATTTGTTGAGGCGGAACTAGATTGGTAGGAAGTTGTAGCTTTAGTTTTCCATTTTTTTTGGCCAGTCTTAATTGTATCCAGGAAGGATCGGGCTCCGGTTGTTTAAAAAAGTAGCGGTATTCGCTTTGTATTTTTCCGGTGGCCCATAGGTAAAAATCATCGGAACGAAACAGCTCTTCCATCTCGTCGGGGCTGAATCCTGCTGCGTACAGGCCGCCAACAATAGCCCCGATTGAGGTTCCTGCAATATAGTCGATGGGGATGTTGTTTTCTTCCAATTCCCTGATTACTGCGATGTGAGCCAGGCCTTTGGCGCCTCCGCCACTTAATACCAATCCTACCGATTGAGCCCGGGTTTGTCCGATAATAAAAATAGAAAGAATGAGAATGAAGATTTTTTTCGCCATAAATAATTACTGTTTATATTTTGGTCTGCATCAAATTTACAAAATACAGGGAATGACCAATGTTATTCATGTTAAAAAAATACAACTTTAAAATAAGTTAATTGTTATGAAACCTTCGTTGTGTAAAACGAAAAGATTTTTTTGTTGATTTCAGTATATGGTTATTAACAATTCAGTATTTTTTCTGAACAATTTATTTATCCTGAAAATGGAAAATAAACGAAAAAAAATCAAAAAACAGACTTATCAACATGGAATAAATCCTTTTTTTACAAGGCAAAACAAACGAAAATATCTTGTTTTGTTTATAAGTCAATCATTCAAAATTGACATAAAAATCTTAAAATTGTAAACGATTAAGGAATATTAGCTGAATTCTTTTTTGATAACAAGTTCGGAAAGATTTAGTGAACCCTGGGAGCTGTTCCCCTCAGCTGTAAGTTCGATAAAATGATGCTTTAGAGTCTGCCCCTTTTTCAGACTTGGAAAACATCAGAAAAAAGAGCGATTCAGGATGTTTCCTGTAATTGAGAAATTAAGCTTTTGATAACTGGGCTTGATTTAAAAAACATAAAAACTCAGGTTTTTTTAACGAATAATCCACCTGCGCATTTTCCTTTTCTTAGGAATTGGAAATGGGGACGAAGTAACAAAAATTAAAATATAAATAAGATGAGTGAAATATTAATAGTAAAAAGAGATGGGAAAAGTGCCCCTTTTTCGATCGAAAAGATAAAAAATGCAATTCGGAAAGCATTCCTTTCTGTTGGAAGCTTTGCAAGTGAAGAAGATCTTACAAATATTTTGCAACGTGTTTCTGTCCATGACGAAATGAGTGTGGAAGACATTCAAAACCAGGTAGAACGTTCGTTGATGGCTGAAAACTATTTTTCGGTTGCAAAATCGTATATGCTTTATCGGCAAAGGCGTTCGGAAGACAGGGATACCAGAGACCGGATTAAATTCCTGATTAATTATTGTGCGGCAGGAAATGCAGCAAGCGGCAGTAAATTCGATGCAAATGCCAATGTTGATAAGAAAAATATAGCAACGCTTATTGGAGAGCTTCCCAAGGGCAATTTTATTCGCTTAAACCGTAGGTTGCTTACCGACAGAGTGACTGATTTGTTTGGAAAGGAACTGTCGGATAAATACCTTAGTTATCTGAATCATCATTTTATATACAAAAACGATGAAACCAGCCTGGCACCTTATTGTGCAAGTATTACAATGTATCCCTGGCTGCTGGAGGGAACCGCAAAAATAGGCGGAAATTCTACTGCTCCGTCAAACCTGAAGTCGTTTTGCGGGGGCTTTATCAATATGGTTTTTATTGTATCAAGTATGTTGAGCGGAGCTTGTGCTACACCCGAATTCCTGATGTATATGAATTACTTTGTCGGGTTAGAGTACGGAAAAGACTATTATAAACGAAGTGAGGAAGCTGCCGATTTGTCGAAAAGAAAACGTTCTATAGATAAAGTAATTACCGACTGTTTCGAGCAAATTGTCTATTCGTTGAACCAGCCTACCGGAGCCCGCAATTTCCAGGCCGTATTCTGGAACATAGCGTATTACGATAAATATTATTTTGAAAGCTTATTTGGCGAGTTTGTGTTCCCTGATGGAAGCAAGCCGGACTGGAATTCGTTAAGCTGGTTGCAAAAAAGATTTATGACCTGGTTTAACAAGGAACGTACCAAAACCGTTTTGACTTTCCCTGTTGAAACCATGGCTCTGCTGGCTGACGAGGGGGATATAAAAGACAAAGAATATGGCGATTTTACAGCGAAGATGTATGCCGAAGGACATTCGTTCTTTACTTATCTGAGCGATAATGCCGATAGTTTAAGTTCGTGCTGCCGTTTGCGCAACGAGATTCAGGATAACGGATTTAGTTATACTTTGGGCGCCGGAGGTGTATCTACCGGATCGAAAAGTGTGCTTACTATTAACCTGAACCGTTGTATACAGCAGGCACAAAAGGAACAAATACCTTATATGCGTTTCCTGGAAGATGTTGTTGATTTGGTGCATAAAGTACAATTAGGATACAACGAAAATCTGAGAGAATTGCAGGAGAAAGGAATGCTTCCGTTATTTGATGCCGGCTACATTAATATGAGCCGCCAGTACCTTACAATTGGCGTAAACGGGTTGGTCGAAGCTGCCGAATTTTTGGGAATTGCAATAAACGATAATCCGGAGTATGTGAAATTTGCACAGGAAATTCTTGGACTTGTTGAAACTTACAATAAAAAATACCGTTCGAAAGATGTAATGTTTAACTGTGAAATGATTCCTGCTGAAAATGTTGGCGTTAAACATGCAAAATGGGACAGGGAAGATGGTTATTTTGTTCCGCGTGATTGTTACAACAGCTACTTTTATGTAGTTGAAGACGAATCGTTAAATGTGATTGATAAATTTAGAATTCACGGGAAAAAATACATCGAGCATTTAACCGGAGGATCGGCATTGCACATGAACCTCGAAGAACATCTGAGCCAGGTTCAATACCGACAGTTGCTTCGGGTTGCGGCCAAAGAAGGATGTAACTATTTTACATTTAATATTCCAAATACAATTTGCAACGATTGCGGACACATCGATAAACGTTACTTAAAAGAATGTCCGAAATGCAAAAGTAAAAATATTGATTATCTGACCCGTATAATCGGATACATGAAACGTGTAAGTAGTTTCTCAGCTGCACGTCAGGAGGAAGCAGCAAAAAGATATTATGCCCAAAATAAAGCAGAAAAGCGTGTAGAACAGAAAGACGAAAAAGTAGAAGAATATGCTTAAGTACTATAATTATGATATTGTTTTCCAGGAAGTCCCAAACGAAGTAACTCTGGCGGTCAATATCACAAACTGTCCATTTCGTTGTAAAGGTTGTCATAGCCCGCATTTGCAAAAGGATATAGGCGAAGAGTTGGATGAAAAATGCATTGTATCGTTAATGGATGAATATGCAACTGCAATTACTTGTTTCTGTTTCATGGGAGGCGACGGAGACCCGCATAGGGTAGCCGGCTTAGCCAATTTTATACATCTTTATTATCCGGCAATAAAAGTAGCTTGGTACTCCGGGTGTGCACAGGTGCCCGACGGAGTAGACAGCAAAAGTTTCCAGTATATAAAACTGGGAGGATACGTAGAGGATTTGGGAAGCCTGAAAAGCGAAACTTCAAACCAGCATTTGTTCGAAGTTCAGCCCGATGGCTATATGAAAGATGTAAGTTATCGGTTTAAAACAAATTGATGAAACGCGAATAGGAGATCTGTCAGATCATCCGGATTAATACCGATTAGCGATTGCATTCCAATTGTTGGTCGGTATTTTTTTTTGAAATTTTCCCCCTGTTTTTTTGACCGTCAAAGCTCTGCTTTTGTATATTTAACCCTTTTTTGAGAAGAAACAAGAACCTTTTTATCTGTTTGAATTCTTGTAAAGTCCTTTTATAGTGTGAGATAAAATATCAGTTGTGCTTGTATGTGCTTCAGGTATAATCTCAGCCATGGGCTGTTTCTTTTTAATGAATTTTTATTTCGAAAAAAATGGAGCGATTGGAGTTTGTAATAATTTTGACGAAACACCGGCATCTCGGTATGGTGTTTTACCCCTATCTTATACAAAAAGACGAAAAGTTTTATTCCGATTTGCGAAGAGTAAAAAAATGCGATCTGAAGGATGCGGATTACAATTGGAAACCCTATGAACAGAAATTGGTGAAACTGACCGAAAGGTATAGCGATGAAGCCTTGAAAAAGCGTTTCTCTCGGGTCGCAAGTGTAACGGATTTTTTTTCAACTTTAGAGCCTGCTTTTTTTGAAAAACACATTAGCCCGTATATCGAAAAATGCATGATGGATGTAACGCGGATTATCATGCAAAATCCTGTACGGTTATTTAAAAAAGAAGAAAAATATGTGAACCTGTACGATGAAGATGAAATAAATGTACCAACGCAATTTGCCCAGCCGCTATATTGTTTTGAACGAACCGAAACACATACCCGCTATACATTAAAGGTGAGGCTAAACAACGCGGATGTTCTACTTTCGAAACAAACCTGTATGGTGGTTGCCAATAATCCGTGTTTAATGCTTAGCCGCAATAAGTTGATCGCTTTTGAAAAAATGAATGCCAAACGAATATTGCCTTTTTTCGGGAAAGAAGCAATTGTGGTGCCCAATACTATTGACGATAAATACTACCCGGGCTTTGTTTTAAATACCGTTCGCGATTACGAGGTGCAGGCCAAAGGTTTTGATATTGTCCGGGCTGATGCTCCAAAGTCGGCTCTACTATTGTTGGAGCTAAACTTACAATACATGCCCTGTTTGGTTTTAAAATTCGAATATGGCAATGAACAGTTTGGTGCTGATTCGGGAAAAAACAATGCTGTTAGTATGCAGAAAAGTGAGGGTTCCTTTATTTTTACCATTACCAAACGCGACCTGTGTTGGGAACAAAAAATCAAGGAAGCTATACTGGCTGCCGGACTTATTGATGACAACGGAACTTTTACACTGAAAGGCATAGAACTTCTGGAGCAAAAGAATGCTCTTTATTTTTTTGTTAACTGGCTGAATAAAAATCGTAAAAAGCTGGAAAAAGTAGGGATACGCATTGAGCAAAAAAAATTGGAAACAAAATATTATACCGGAAGCCAACAGCTGGAATTACAAACCGGACAAAAAGGCGATTGGTTTGATGTGTACGCAGTTGTGCATTTTGGCGAGTTTGAAATCCCTTTTATCCGCCTGAAAAACTATATTTTAAATAATATTCGGGAGTTCGAACTGCCTAATGGCGAAATTGTTATTCTTCCGGAAGAATGGTTTGCGCGCTACAAAGATCTGTTTTCTTTTGGACGAGGGAAAGGAGAGCATTTGCAGCTACAGAAGCATCATTTTACGTTGTTGCATAAAGCTGTCCCTGCATCGGATGAAACAATAAAAGAGAAAATAGAACAGTTGGCTAATTCAACGCAGGAAACAGTTGTTCCGTCGGGATTAAATGCCACTTTGCGTAATTACCAGGAAGAAGGTTTAAACTGGATGTATGCTTTGTTTCGGAGTGGAATGGGAGGATGCCTTGCTGATGATATGGGGCTGGGGAAAACTTTGCAGACACTCACCCTTTTGTTGAAATTAAAAAGAGCCCGACAAGGTGTGAAAATAAATGATTCCCTCTCGGAAAATCAGCAGTTGGATTTGTTTGCTACCCAATCAGCCGAAAAAGATGCCGTACAGCCCGCCAGTTTAATTGTTGTTCCCACTTCGCTGGTGCATAACTGGAACAATGAAATCCGGAAATTCACCCCGATGCTGAAAGTTTTTGAATATGTAGGGACGCAACGCCGTAAGGTGCTTGATGTGGCACATATCGCGGATTTTTATGATGTAATAATTACGACCTACGGAACGGTGCGAAACGATGTTGATGTGCTTGCTGAAAACGACTTTTTTTATTTGATTTTAGATGAAAGCCAGGCGGTTAAAAATGCATCATCAAAAACCTATAAAGCCATAATGAAATTAAAAGCCATGCATCGACTGGTTATTACCGGAACTCCTATTGAAAATTCACTTTCAGACTTATGGTCGCAGATGAACTTTTTGAATCCCGGGATATTTGGCAGTTTGGCTTATTTTAAGAGCGCTTTTATTACGCCTATTGAAAAACATGTGGATGAAAAACAAATGGATAAGCTGCAAATGATGATTCATCCCTTTGTTTTGCGCCGTAAGAAAAACGAGGTTGCCAAAGACCTTCCTCCTTTAATGGAGGAAATACGGATTTGTCCAATGGCCGTCGAACAAAAGAAAATATACGACAAAGAAAAATCCATAATTCGAAACACGATATTGGCTTCTGTGGAAGAAAAAGGAGCCAATAAAGTTTCGTTTGTTGTTCTTCAGGGGCTTGCTAAGTTGCGACAGTTGGCCAACCATCCTGCTTTAATTGGAAAAGAAACTGCCGATGGCTCTGGAAAATTTGATGAAATATTCAGGATGTTGCACAACCTGCTTGCCGAGAAGCATAAAGTTTTAATTTTCTCATCATTTGTTACGCATCTCGAATTGATTGAACAGGGAATCAGGCAGGAAAACTGGAAATACAGTAAATTAACCGGGCAAACAACAAACCGGGAAAAGGTGATTTCTGAATTTCAGAATAATGTCGAAAATCGTATTTTCCTAATTTCGTTAAAAGCCGGAGGTGTAGGCTTAAATCTTACACAGGCCGATTATGTTTTTATTCTCGACCCCTGGTGGAACCCTGCTGCCGAAAATCAGGCCATTAACCGGGCGCATCGTATCGGGCAAAATAAACATGTATTTGTATATCGCTTTATTACCAAAAATTCGATTGAAGAAAAAATTCAAAAATTAAAGGAACGCAAAAGCGCATTGGCCGATAAATTTATCAACTCCAATAACCCTTTCGAACAGGTGAGTATGGAAGAGATCGTTGAATTATTTGATTAATGGTGTTGCAATGTTGTTGCATTTAGTGTATATTTGCACTTGTGAAAGCAGTTGAAATATTAACAAAACATCATTTAAAGCGAACTGGTTGTCGAGAGGGGATAATCGATGTGATTATGGCCTCTGCTAATGCTTTGTCGGAAAATGAGATAAGGGATCGTCTGTCCGGGAATTACGATCGAACAACATTTTATCGTTCGTTTAAAACCCTGGAGCGATGCAATATTCTTCATAAAATTGTAGTCGATAATCATTTTGTGAAATATGCTCTGAATGATTTGCATACGCACGGTTCAAACCATGCTCATTTTTATTGCAATAAGTGTCAAACGGTACAATGCCTTGATTCTATAGAACTTACCATGCCCGGTTTACCAAAGGGATTTCACGGAGAAGAAATGAACCTCGTTATAAAAGGAACCTGCAATTTATGCAACCCTAATACTTCGGAGGAGTGAAGCGCTGGGCTCGAAATATAGCTTGTGCGTTATTGGTAATTTTTGTTTTTCCAATAATTTATCAGCCATTGCACATTATGTGGCATCGTGCTAATAATGTCGCTTGTTGTGGTTGTGGAAAACATATTGTTTGCCTGCATTCTTCTGTAGGAAAATCAGAACCACAGATAAATAAAGGGAAATATCATTGTCCTGTTTGTGAATATGATTTGGTGATTAACAGTCTGCCTGAATATTTTACATTTGATAATTTTATTCCCCGGTTAAGGGCAATTCTTAAAACGGTAATCCCCGTTAAGCATATTTGGCTTTTTGTTCAAACAAAATTATCGCGGGCACCTCCTGCTGTTGTTCCCTTGAATATAAAATAAAAAAGAATTGACTCTTGAAATCGTTTGTTACGTTTTGGCAACGTTGGGTTTGGCTATTCTAATTTTAATGTAAATCTTTCCGCTTGCGGTTTTTGTCTTGATACTTAAATTTAAGAATAAGTTCTGTCGTTTATAAAATAAAAGATTCTAAAACCTGAAAATTTATTGCCTGGCATCTAAGAGCTGACAATCTGTATAAAAGAGGCGAATATACTTCGGGGATTAATCTTCCCCTATAACTTAACAAAAATTATAATTTAAAAAATCACATGAAAACAAAACATTCATGGGGCATCATTATCTTGCTTTTTTTTATGATGATGAGTCCGGTTTGCTTTGCCCAAAACAGTATAAAAGGACGGGTGAGCGATAAAACAAATAACGAGGCTTTACCTTTGGCCAATGTTTATATTCTTGAACAAAATAAAGGAACCCTTACCGACGAAAACGGGAAGTTTGTATTGAACAATTTGCCGGATGGAAAAATAAAAATTCAGTTTTCGTATGTGGGGTACAAAACCGTTATTAAAACCATTATTGGCGGTAATGTTGATTCCGAACTGAATGTGGAGCTGGAGCCATCTGCCTTTCAAACCGAAGAAGTAGTTGTTTCGGGAGGTACTTATTCCACACAACACGAAAATGCTATTAAAATTGATTTATTAAAGAGTAAAGACATTGCTTCGCAAGGTACGCCTACTTTTATGGAAGCCTTGGCAAATGTTCCCGGGGTTGATATGATTGCAAAGGGGGCAGGGGTGGCCAAACCTGTTATTCGGGGCTTGTCAATGACGAATATCCTGATGCTTAACAATGGCGTTAAGATGGAGAATTTTCAGTTTTCAGAAAATCACCCATTTATTGTTGATGAATTCGGGCTCGACCATGTTGAAATTGTTAAAGGACCGGCTTCGTTGCTTTATGGTTCCGATGCTGTTGGGGGTGTTATCAACCTGATAAAAGAGAAACCTGCTCCTGCCGGGAAAATTATTGGCGATTACAATGCTCAATATCATTCAAATACCGAAGGGGTGGCAAGTAACCTTGGAGTAAGGGGAAGTTCTGAAAGTTTCTTCTGGGATATACGTGCCGGTGTTAAAAGTCATAAGGACTATACCGATGGAAATGGAGACCGTATTCCGAATACGCGTTTCAGGGAAAAAAGCCTTAAAGCAGGTATCGGTTTAAATAAATCTTTTGGTTTGTTTCGGCTGTATTACGATTATAACCGACCTAAACTGGGAATGTGTGTCGACAATGCAGTGTCGCGTGTTACCAAAAACGGCAGGAAAAACGAGTTTTGGTATCAGGATTTAACAAACCATATTATTTCAACCCGGAATACTTTATTTTTGCAGAAATACAAAATAGACCTGAATGCTGCTTATCAAATGAACAACAGGCGTTTGCAAACCGATGAAAGTAAGCTTGCTTTTGAACTGGTGGATATGGACATGAACACTTTGTCGTATGAAGTAAAAACCTATTTGCCATCAACTGCCGGTTCGGAGTACATCGTGGGTTTGCAGGGAGCCAACAAAACCAATCGCAATAATGAGGCTCCTAGTCATGTAATTCCGGATGCTGATGTGAATGATTTGTCTGTTTTCGGTTTAGCTCAAAAAACATTTTTCGGAAAACTGGAAGCACAGGCCGGAGTCAGATATGATTACCGATCAATTTCAACAGAAGCAGAAACAGGAAAAGAAGCTGTTGATGAGGATTTTGGGAACATAAGCGCATCGTTGGGGGCAACTTACAGGGTGTCGGACGAATTTTTGTTAAGAGCCAACCTTGCATCGGCATACCGGACTCCGAATATTGCCGAGTTAACCCAGAACGGGATGCATGGATCGCGTTACGAACAGGGAAATGCCGATTTAAAATCGCAGCGCAATTACGAAGCCGATTTAAGTGCGCATTACCATTCTAAATATGTGGTTGTTGATCTTTCCGGATTCTATAATCGTATTAACGATTATATCTACATTGCTCCTACTGCTGATACAACTTCAGGAGGCAGCAAAATTTATCGTTATTCACAGACCGATTCAAAAATATACGGAGGAGAACTTGTTGTTGACCTGTTGCCGGTTAGTTGGTTGAGTATTAATACCAGTTACGCTTATTTGGTTGGCAAACAGGACGATGGTAATTATTTGCCCTTTATCCCGCAAAATAAAGCGCGTTTTGAAGTAAAATTAAAAAAAGAGAAGTTGGCTTTTCTTGAGAATCCTTTCGTTAAAATAGGCGGACTTTATGCTTCAAAACAGGACAATCCGGCTATGTTCGAAACAGAAACCGACAGCTACTTTGTATTAAATGCAGGCATTGGCGCCGAAATAAAATGGAACAATCAAATGTTAAATTTCTCTGTCCGGGTTAATAACCTGTTAGATGAAGATTATATCGATCATTTGTCTACATTAAAAGGAATGGGGTATAACAATATCGGCCGAAATATATGTTTTAGCCTCAGGGTTCCGTTTGGAATAAAGTAGAGCTGTAGTTGAAAAGTTGCAAGTATCTAAAAACTTAGCCGGAATGTTTGCAGATATAATGCAATTGCAAATAGAATAATTCCTGCTCCTGAAATTCGATTGACAAAAAGTAAAACTTTCGGGGTAAAACGCGATTGTAGATGTGTTAAGAGTTTTGTGAGTAGGAACCACCACAAAATATCTCCGGTAAGAAAACCTGACAATACAAGAATGGTATCTGTCAGGTTTTTTTGTTCTGGAATAATTTTGAACCCGGAGAAAATAGCGAGGTACCAAAAAATTATTAGCGGGTTTGAAATCGTAAGTAAAAAAGAAGAGAATATATAGCCGACAGGTGTGTTTATTTTATTTTGTCGTTTTCTTTTGTGTTTTTCAGGATGAGACAGGAAAATAAAAATACCGGTAATCGAAAGGATAATAACTCCTGCCAGGCGGAACCAACATTCGTGTTGTTGAATATAGCCGATGATTATCGATAAGCCAAGGTAAGTGATTGAAGCATAAAATATATCAGAAAAAGCAGCTCCTATGCCGGAATAAAAACCTGCCTGGCGGTTTTTATTTGATGTCCGTTGAATAATCAGCAGGCTTATTGGACCAATGGGCATAGTTGCCAGGAAACCCGCCATGATTCCTTTTAACAAGCAGTAAATTAGCATGTTTCAAAGATAATTTAATGCCATATTTATTTGTAAGCTTAATGTTAAAATTTTGGAACGTAATGTTTATTTATCTTTTTAAAAGTTTATAAGTTGCTTACCATTTCTATTGTAATTTTGGGGCTATCGTTAAAAATAACGTGTCAAATTTAGTGTATTTAGTGAGCGTGAAATAGTTAATAGGAATTTTAGAGATTTTAAAATCAGGAAGTTAGAACATAATTCGAAGTTTAACTGAAATCTTTGTATTGCAACCTTGTTGCATTTGGTAATGATTTTATTATTTTTGCAACTTTGTTGCGTTTAGCAGAATTGTAATCATAAAAAACGATAAAAAATGGCACATCCAAAGCGGAAAACATCAAAGCAAAGAAAAAGAAAGAGAAGAACTCATTACAAAGCAACAGAACCAACTCTTGCAATTTGTCAGACGACCGGAGTTACACACCTGTATCACAGGGCCTATGATGTAGAAGGTGATTTATACTACAAAGGTAAACTTGTTATTCCGAAGGAGTCGCTTTGATCGAAATTAGATTTTATACATAAGACGATTAGACTTTAGACACAAGAAGCGAAAGTGCAGTCGGCAGTCAACAAACCGGTGTGGAGGAAATTATACTAGCCCTCCCGATTAAAACCGGACGAAAGAAAGCATACGCAAAATTTTTCGAAGCAGCCACTAAAATAGTTTGAAATACATCGGAACTATGCGTCGAAAGAGCAGAAAGTTTATGTTGTTGAAAAACAGGTGGCTGTGTTTTATTTATATGAATTGCTTTTTTTTGTAGTCTAACATCTTTTAACCTTTCTCTTTGAAAACGATTAACTACTAGAAGAATGAGTATATCGGTTGTTATTCTTAACGGTTTTTTGGGGGCTGGAAAGACAACCCTGTTACGGAAATTGCTTGCCCAGTCTTACCGAAAAGATTTGTCGGTGAGTGTTATCGTAAATGATATGAGCGAGCTTGATGTGGATGGGGCGTTGATTGCCGATACGGATATCGTCGGACGGAAACAGCATAATTTTGTTTCTATTCCTTCCGATAGCTTGGGAAGTAAGACCGGGATAAAGAAACTAGGGCAGGCGTTGGCGGATATGTTGTTGCATCAGCAGCCGGATTTGATTCTTATTGAAACCTCCGGGAGTTGTCATCCCTTGCCGTTAATCGAGTTTTTCCGTACACAGCCAAATGTTTTTCTTACCGGTGTACTTGTGTTGGTAGATAGCTTAATGCTTAATCAGGACTTTGCCGGAGCAACGCAACTTGTTCCTCGTTTTCAGTATAATTTGCAGCATCAACAGCGCGATACGGTTAATTTACTGGCCGAACAGATTTTATTTTGCAGTCATCTGCTTCTTACAAAGGCCGACCGTTTGGCTGCGGGGCAACTTGAAAATATCGCCAGGGCCGTTCATCCGCTCAATCCTTATGTTGCAATAACCTCGGTGCCCTGGGGAAATCTGTCTGTTGATGAGGTTTTGGCAATGCCTGCGTATGATTTTCATCGGGTTGAACAATTAATAGAAGAGCTTAAACCTGTACTCGACGCGGAAGCCCAAAACCAGCGTCCTTATAATATGGCAACAAGTGTGCTAAAAGATGACCGGCCATTCCATCCGCAACGTTTATGGGAAACCTGTCATCAGTATTTGGGACAGGGAATATATCGAAGCAAAGGTTTTTTCTGGTTGCCGGGGCGCGATAAGGTTTCTCTGCTGTGGAATCAGGCTGCTGGAAGTATTGGTCTGGAGATTGTTGGTTACTGGCGAGCCGGAATTATTGAAACGGAAAATAACGGCCTTTCGGAAATGGAGCTAACCTTGTTGAAAGAAAGACTGGCAAAAGAACCCGGGAGATTTGGCGATCGACACTGTGAGCTTACGGTAATCGGGGATAAATCCCATGTGGAAGCTTTTTCCGGAGCACTTAAAGGTTGTTTACTTACCGAAGAAGAAATTATTCATTGGAAATCCGGTGGGAAATTCCTGGATCCCTGGCCTAAAAATCTGGTAAAAATAAAGTGATAAGAGCAATGTGTTCAAAATAATTTTTCCAGAACTCAATAAAGATAAAGAAAGAGAATGCTGTTGTTTTCGTTGTGAATAGCATTTCCGAGTCTTTTCCTCCGGATACCACTGCGGGATATTTGCATTTAGGACATTGGAGTGTTATTCTTGTTCCCATTTTTTCGTATACTTTTTTTCTTTTTTACAGAAATGAGAATTTTGTCCGGATGTTGTCCTGTTTTTGGGAGTATATCCATACTGTGCCTAAAAACAAATCTTTATTCAGAAAGGGTGTTGAATTCATCTCAAGGCAACAGAAAATAAAATTGATTAGAAGACTCCTTGTAATTTTTTCTCATTTCCAACATTCGTATAAGTTTTCAAAACATTTGTTGTGCTTTAAGGGCATATTATCCCTGATATTTGGCTGAAAATTTAATCAAATTGTAAAGGAATGAACAAAAAATTACTCAACTCAATCTGGATATATTTTACGATTGTATTTTTTACTTTTTCGTGTACGGGAAAAAAGGAAGAATGCATAAAAACAAACGGCCTTGAAACGGTCGATTTTAAGGTTTTGCCTTTCGATATAAAGGATGTAAAACTGTTAGATGGCCCGTTTAAACGTGCTACGGAGTTAAATGTGCAGTCGTTGCTGAATTATGAACCCGACCGTTTATTGGCAAAATTCAGGATTGAAGCGGGGCTGAAACCCAAAGCCGAACATTACAAGGGCTGGGAAGCGAATACCATTGCCGGCCATAGCCTGGGGCATTATCTTACTGCCATTGGTTTGATGTACGAAACAACAGGAAATAACGAATTTCTGAAACGTGTAAATTATATTGTTGATGAACTTGCCGAGTGCCAGGATGCCGATGGAGAAGGATACATTGGGGCGTTCCCGAATGGTAAAAAAATATTGGAAGACCAGGTGGCTAAAGGTGATATCCGTTCTCATGGATTTGACCTGAATGGCATTTGGGTGCCGATTTATACCGAGCACAAGGTAATGGACGGTTTGTTTCATGCCTATAAACTGTGTGGTAATAAAAAAGCATTGGAGGTAGAAACAAAATTTGCAGACTGGCTTTATACAATTGTGGCAAACCTGAACGATAAGCAAATCCAGGAAATACTGAATTGCGAGCATGGTGGAATTAATGAGGCACTGGCAGAGCTTTATGCACAAACCGGTAACAGGAAATACCTAAAAATGTCGTATGTCTTTCATCATAAATCGATTTTGGATTCACTGGCGCATCATAAAGATATTTTGCCGGGGAAACATGCCAATACGCAAATTCCAAAACTGGTCGGTACGGCGCGGCGTTACGAGCTTACCGGCGATAAAAATGACCGTGAAGCATCTGAGTTTTTCTGGAACAGGGTGGTGCATCATCATTCTTATGTTACCGGGGGAAATGGCGACCATGAGTATTTTGGCCCTCCCGATACATTGAATAATCGACTGAATGACGGGACTACCGAAACTTGCAACGTATATAATATGCTGAAACTATCGAGGCATTTATTTTTATGGAATGCCCAACCCGAAGTGGCTGATTTTTACGAGCGGGCTTTGTTTAATCATATTTTATCGTCGCAGGATCCTCGAAATGGACGGGTTACCTACAACCTTTCACTCGAAATGGGTGGGCATAAAGCTTTTCAGGATCCGGAATGGTTTACCTGCTGCATTGGTACCGGTATGGAAAATCATTCGAAATACGGGGCAAATATTTACTATCATAATCATGCCGAATTGTATGTCGGTCAATACATAGCTTCAGAATTGAATTGGAAAGAAAAAGGACTGAAAGTTATTCAGCAAACAAAATATCCCGACGAGCAAGGGAGCTGCTTTTCTTTTTTCTGCGAAAAACCGGTGCAATTGGATATGAAAATTCGTTATCCGTATTGGGCCGAAAAAGGCATTACTGTTTTGCTGAATGGCAAAGAGGTGAGTGTGAAAGAACAGCCCGGGAGTTTTGTGAGTATTAACCGGAAGTGGGAGAGTGGAGATAAACTTGAAGTGAAAATACCGTTTTCTTTGCGCTTCGAAACAATGCCTGATAATAAAAATCGTGTGGCTGTAATGTACGGACCTTTGGTGCTGGCCGGCGATTTAGGCCCGGAAGACGACCTAAAAGCTTCCGATCTTTTGTATGTGCCAGTTTTTATGACAAACGACCGTAAGCCTGCGTCATGGCTCAAACCTGTTGTAGGTAAACCGAATACCTTTGTTACGCACAATGTTGGACGTCCGCGTGATGTGGTGCTGAAACCGTTTTATGCAATATATAATCGTAGCTATTCGGTGTATTTTGATTTGTTTACCAAAGGGCAATGGGATAAACAGCAGTCCGAATACAAGGCGCGACAGGAGAAACTGAAAAAAATGGAAGAAATGACCATCGACTTTTTCCAATTGGGCGAAATGCAGCCCGAACGAAACCATAATTTCAAAGATGAAAAAACATGGGTGAACGAGTTCAAACACCGGAAATATCGTGAAGCTGACTGGGGAGGCTGGTTTGCTTTTGAAATGGAGGTGTATGCCGGTCAGCCCATGGAATTGGTATGCGAATACTGGGGCGGATTCCCGGGGGCAAAGACTTTTGATATTTATGTGAATGGGAAAAAGCTGGCAACCGAAAATCTTGCCAATGCCAAACCGGGGGCGTTCTTTTATAAATATTACGAATTGCCCGATAAATTAACCGTAAACGGAAAGAAAATTAAGGTGAAAGTTGTGCCTCAAAACGGGCATCGTGCCGGACCTATATTTAGTGTGCGCACCATGAAGCGATAGTCATCAATAAAATAGTTTTAGTTATCAGCAGGACTATTCTTTGAGAAAAGGACGGTTCTGTTTTTTGCCGAACTATTAATACTTCTTATCTTGTGTTTAATAATTTTGAATAGCTCCTTTTTTTGTATGTATTTGATTATGTGTGTCTTAATTGTCTGTTTTTTTGTGATGTACTGATAGTTAATATGTTGACAGCAGTCTTATCCCTCATGTCTAAAAATCTAACGGTCTATTGTAATAATCTAATCTTATAAATTTATATTTTCATGAAACTATTTTTTATTCTAATCATTATCGGAATTCTAACACTTAATTCCTTTGCACAAAACAAGAAGCATCAGACGAAAACAGGCAATCCTGTCTTGCCGGGATGGTTTGCCGACCCTACCATTAAAAAGTTTGACGATACTTATTATATTTATGCTACAACTGATAACGAAATGCTGGCTTCGGGAGCTCCTACTGTCTGGTATAGCAACGATTTGAAGCATTGGTACAACTATATTATGGAAGTGCCTTCGTTGGAGGCAGTTACCCTACGTAACTTTTGGGCGCCCGATATTGTAAAAGGCGATGGTGGAAGGTATTACCTGTATTTTGGTAACTGCCAAGCAGGGTGTAACATCTATGGCTATGTTTCGGATACTCCTGTTGGGCCGTGGCGTAAATTACATGAAAATGATGCTCCTGTAATTGCCAATGGCTATCCGCGTCAAAATTATCCGTCGTTGGATGCTCAGTTTTTTCGTGATAATGACGGGACAATTTACGGGTATTGGGGCACCTGGGTGCATTGTAACGGAGGGTATGCAGTTGGAGTGTTGAACCGTGAAAACATGGGTGAAATGAGTAAAGCTAAAAATATACCGGTAGAGCAAACGCCCAATCCGTTTGAGGCGGCTTATATGCTGAAAAAAGGCGACAAGTATATTTTGATGTATTCGGCCGAGTCGTGTCATAACGAAACCTACAAGGTGCTGTATGCGTATGCCGATTCTCCTTATGGCCCGTTTCATCCCGGCAAAAATAATCCCGTTTTGCAAACCAATGCGGATGGTACGGTAAATGGCCCCGGTCATCATTCCGTTTTGCAGGAAGGCAACAAGTATTATATTGTTTATCATCGTCATGATTATCCTTTCACGCGGGGAGGCATGGCACGACAGGTTTGTATGGATGAGCTTATTTTTGAAAATGATTCGACCCTGAAGGCTGTTGTGCCTACCAACCAGGGGATACGGGTTTCTGAGAAAACGAATCTCCCGGAAGATTTGGCCTGCGGGGCAAAAGCAACGGCTTCGTCGTATTATCATTTGCAGTCGCCGGACTACGATTATCGATATGCGCCTAAACTGGCTTTCGATGCAAATAATGCAACGATGTGGAAAGCTGCCGGCAATACTTTCCCACAAAGTTTAAGTGTTGACCTTGGCAAAATAACGAGAATCGGCCGGGTTTGTACAGAATTTGAATTTGCACAATACTACTATCAGTATAAAATTGAATATTCGGTGGATTCTAAAAGCTGGAGAACATTTGTCGACCGCACTGCTAATCGTATTCCCGGTAGCCCGATGGTTGACGATGCAAATGTTGAGGCCCGTTACCTGAAATTAACGGTATTGGCCACTGAGAAAATAGGAACTTTTGCTGCTGTTTGGAACATGCATGTTTATGGTTCCGATTTCGAGCTTCCTTTGTGTTTAACCAATAAACCTTCCGAGAATGAACCGGAGGCTGCCAGTACAAAAAGTATGTTGGTAGGTTTTGAATTGGGCAGGAAGCTTAAGCGTTTGGAGAAACTGCCCAATATCGGGACTTTGGGTGGTAATCTGGTAAAACAAGGCGATGTGGAAATTGTTACCGATAAAGAAACCCGCCATAAAGTTATTGAATTTAAGAAAGGTGAACTGATTTTGGAAGAAATGCCGGTGCCGGGAAGTTTAGCATGGAATGGTGCTTTTTCTGTTGCTGTGTGGGTGAAAAATCCGGATATTGACAAAAAAGATGAGTGCCTGGCTTCTTGGTGCGACCGTACCGAATATTATTTGGCAAATACTTTTAATGCTCCTTTTTATAACCGAAGCAATTATGGCGCAGTAGCCCATCTCGACGGGCATTTCGATATGCCGTATAAAAAACTGCCCGCGGCAAATGAGTGGCACCACATTGTGCTAACCTTCGATGGAGTAGTAGAAAAAGTGTATGTAGATGGGAAGCTGGACAACGCGCAGAACATGCTTTTATCGTCAGCCGTGAAAAATGCAAAAATAAGAATTGGTGCTTCTGATATAGGAGAATACTACACCGGATTTATGGCTTCATTTCGTTTGTACGATTATGCTTTGTGTACAGACGATATCTCTGAGTTATTTGATACCACAAAGTTCTTTTAAAAGATGAATTGTTAAATTTGTAGAACCCCCCAAGCTGATCCAATCAAGCCACAATCACAAAGATTTGTTTCGGGGGGTTATCTACAATTAACGATATTGACTTATCGTTATAAACCACAAAAAAGGAAATAGTACTATTCAATATTAGGAGTGCAGGAAGAGAATCTTAAAAAAAGAAAATAATCAGCATTCCTTTTTCCTCATTAATTTTTTTTCAAATTTATAGTTACTTCTCCAGTCAAATGATTCAAAGAAATTACACATAATATTATCTACTAATCGGTATTATAACTTTTCCGGACAATCTACGAAACAAAAAATTATTCCGTTACCTTAATCCGGTTTCTTTCGCAGTCTTCGATAACACTTTCGTAATATCCGTCTCCGGTTGACTGTGGTTCGGTTACTATTTTATATTAAGCACTTGATACAGGCCTAAAATCTACATTAAAACCAATATTCTTATTATTATCAACGGTTGCTAAATTTTGTTTTTAGTTTTACTTAGCTAATAGAGCTCCAGTCGAAGCTGGTGTCTTTTGATGATAACAGGTTTTTTAGTAAAAGTTGATTTTCCTGTTTTTGCAGGAACGGGTCATCATCAAGGATGTCATTTGCTTCATTTCTGGCCAGTTGGAGAATTTCGCCATCTTTTCCTAGGTTGGCAATTTTCAGGTCGAAGCCTATTCCGCTTTGCTGTGTTCCTTCCAGGTCGCCTGGCCCGCGGAGTTTCATATCGGCTTCGGCAATTTCAAATCCGTCGTTGGTGCGAACCATTGTATTCAGACGCTTGCGGCTTTCTGTACTTATTTTGTACGACGACATTAAAACACAATACGATTGTTTAGCCCCTCGTCCAACGCGTCCGCGCAGCTGGTGTAGCTGCGACAGTCCAAAACGCTCGGCACTTTCAATAATCATAACCGAAGCATTCGGGACATCAACGCCTACCTCAATAACAGTGGTGGCGACCATGATTTGGGTCTCGCCCCGTTTAAAAGCCTGCATGGCATTTTCTTTTATTGTCGGCTTCATTTTGCCATGAACCATGCTTATTTCATAATCGGGAAAGGTTTCGGATAGCTGTCGATAGCCCTCTTCCAGGTTTTTCAAGTCCATTTTTTCCGATTCCGTTATGAGCGGAAAAACAATATAAACCTGTGCTCCTTTTTCGATCTGTTGTTTTATGAAATTATTGACCTGGGTTCTCCTGTTTTCAAAAAAATGCATGGTTTGAATGGGCTTGCGTCCGGGAGGAAGCTCATCAATAACAGAAACATCCAGGTCGCCGTAAACCGTCATTGCCAGTGTGCGTGGAATTGGAGTGGCTGTCATAACCAAAATATGAGGCGGAATCAAATCGTTTTTTTTCCAGAGTTTGGCGCGTTGTGCCACTCCAAAACGGTGTTGCTCGTCGATAACCACCAGCCCCAGTTTGCTGAAAATTACCGTGTCTTCGATAAGAGCATGTGTACCGATGATAATCTGCATCTTGCCCGATTGCAGCTCTTCGTGTATTTTTTTTCGTTCGCCGGTTTTTGTCGATCCTGTAAGTAATCCGATGTTAAGATTCATCCCGCTCAGAAATTTTGAAATTCCCTGGAAATGTTGTTGTGCCAATATCTCGGTAGGAGCCATAAGGCATGCCTGGTATCCGTTGTCGATTGCAATCAGCATTGCCATGAGTGCCACCAGCGTTTTTCCGCTTCCTACGTCGCCTTGTAACAGCCGGTTCATTTGTAGAGGACGGTTTACGTCGCGCCTGATTTCTCTGATAACTTTTTTTTGTGCCCCGGTTAGTTCAAAGGGCAGGAAATCGTTATAAAAAGTGTTGAAATTATACCCGACCTTTTCAAAGCGAAATCCTTTGAATTTTTGCTGACGGTTATTTTTTAATGCCAGTATTTTAAGTTGAATAAAAAACAATTCTTCGAACTTTAAACGGAACGTCGCTTTTTGTAGCTCATGCGTGTTTTCGGGCTTGTGAATATTGGTAAGAGCGTGTTCCAGTGGCATTAACTTTAGTTTGGCAATCAGTTTGTCGGGAAGTGTCTCTTTTATTTTGCCTCTGGCCATCGCAACCATGGTAAGTTGTATTTTGTTTATGGCTTTTGAGTTGAGGTATTTTTTCTTCATACTTTCAGTGGTATTGTAATAGCCCACAAAAAGTCCCGATGATTGTAAGGTCTTTTCCTTCGTCGATTCCATTTCGGGATGAACCACACTGATTTTTCCTCCAAATTCCGAAGGTTTCCCAAAAACAATATATTCCTTGTTGGTGCTCAGGTTTTCTTTTTGCCATTTAATTCCCCTGAACCAGAGTAGTTCAATACTACCTGTATTGTCGTAAAAACGAGCACTCAACCGCTGTTTTGCCCCGTGCCCGATGGTTTCAAACATTCGGATTACTCCTTTTACCTGGATGTAAGGCATGTTAGCGTGTATCTCTGAAATGTTGTAAAATTTTGTACGGTCGATGTATTTATAAGGGTAATAATGTATTAAGTCGTTGAAAGTAAATAGCTTCAATTCTTTGTTTAATACTCCGGCACGTTTCGGGCCAACACCGGGCAAAAATTGTATTTCCTGGTTAAGAAAGTCTGACATAAAGCAAAAATAATATTTCGAATCTTTGGTCATGCGAAATTTTAAAATAATTTGATTTGTTCCCGGGATGTTTTAAACATGCTGATAGATTTGTTTGTTATTTTTGTAAGTAAAAATTAAAGAAAGGATTGTAAGATGACAGGGAAAATATATACCAAAACTGGCGACGACGGGACAACCGGGCTGGTTGGAGGAAATCGCCGGAAAAAATACGACTTTCGTTTGGAAGCATATGGTGCCGTTGATGAGTTGAATGCAGCGCTTGGGGTAATTCGCTCTATGGAAGTTGATGAACTGATGGGGAAATTAATGCTGCAAATCCAGCATAAACTTTTTAATATAGGTTCCCGTCTGGCTTCGGATGAGAAAGGGGAGGGGTTTACGGCCAAACTGGCAATAAAGACGGAGGATGTGGAGGTGCTGGAACATGCCATCGATAATTTTGAAAAAGAATTGCCCCGGTTAACCGATTTTATATTGCCCGGAGGAGACAGCCTTTCTGCCCAGTGCCACGTAGCGCGTACTGTTTGCAGAAGAGCCGAACGCCGTATTGTGGAACTATCCGATCATGAGCCTGTTCGTCCAGAGCTGAAAAAATACATCAATCGATTGTCGGATTTGTTGTTTATTCTGGCTCGTTTCTCAAATTTTAGGGCGGGTGTTGATGAAACATTATGGAAGTATTGATATTTTTTTATTATGAACGTTTTTTCATTTCATTTTTTTACTATATTCGCGATTCTATAAAAAGTGAGTTTAACAAAAATTATTAGTCGATGTATTGGACATTGGAATTAGCGTCGAAACTGGAAGATGCACCCTGGCCTGCAACAAAAGACGAATTGATTGATTATGCAATTCGTTCGGGCGCGCCGCTTGAGGTTATTGAAAATTTGCAGGAGATTGAGGATGAGGGCGAAATGTATGAAAGTATCGAAGATATTTGGCCGGATTATCCCAGTAAAGATGATTTCTTTTTTAACGAAGATGAGTATTGAAAAGCTAAAATATTAGTTGATAAGCACTTGTCGAGAACTGGCAGGTGCTTTTTTGTTTTTTTGAAAAGGCTTTTCGTGGATTTCCCGATAGAAAAAAGAGTAAGGGAAACATGTGTTAACTTTTGTTTTGCATTTCCGGTAAATACTGCCAAAACCTGCGAGGCATAAATTGACGTTGCAGTTTTAAATTTTTGCGTTCTTTAATGGTGGTATGCTTAAAGTATAAACACCATAGTTTCTTGTAAAAATCTTCGTCGCCATCAAGTAGAGCCTGTTTTACCTGTCCGTTGCAGGCATTAAATTCTTTTTGACTGATGGTAATTTCGTCTACTTTGTGTTTGTCGTAGAAAATGCCATAATTTCGTTGTAAGTCATAAATCATCCATTGTTGGTCGGCAAAACGTTCCCTGTAGTGCTTAATGAGCAAAGGAATAACATCGTATTTAGGTGATATTCCGCAAAAATAAATATCGTCTTTTGTTTGCTGAAAGCGTATGAATTGCAAGGTTCTGGTGGCTTCTTTTTTTACTTTTTCTGCCAATTGTATGAGTGGTAATACATCGGCATCCCCGTAATCGGTTTCTAAGTTTTTATATCCGTTAAATAAGCGTCGGGCAAAACGGTAGATTTTCATCTCAATATCCGTATTTTCCGACAGGTAAGCGTAATACAGAAGCTGTTTGTTGCGGCTCGACAGCTTTTTTTGCATCCCTTTCCATACCCTTTCTGCTTTTTCCCGGGCTGTTTCAATGTAAATGCCAGCAACAAACAACGATTGCTGGCCCCGTGTTTGAGGTAGAATAGTCAAGGGCTCTTCTTTTCTACTGTAGATTTCAAAAATACAGGTCAAAAGCCCTTCAAAAGTGTTATCATAAATGTAAGTCAGCATATTGGATTTTATTTGTAGCCACGAACTACGAGTTGTGAATATTCATTTTTGTCCTTCGTTTTTTGCGTCTTTATTCGTTAATCATTTTTTTGATTTATTCCCGGTGTTAAGTTCTAAATTTACCATAATCACCAAATTTCCCAGAGTAATTCATGGATTTCTCGGCTTTTTTTCCCCATCTTTTTTCTTTTTTACCGCTTTCTTTGTCTGCAACTGAGGCTGCCAACTTTTTTAATGCAATGGAGGCAGAGCCGGTTTAAAGTCCATAAATAAACAAAGTTGAGTGTCAGTTGCTTTTTTATTTTTCGAATTCATATCGCATAAAAGTTTATGTTTCAAACGTTTGGGTTCCCAGTCGGTGGTTGTTGCCGGAAGTTCGTTGCATGTAATAAAATATTTCGCACGTTTCATGGCTATGCCCAATTTTTTTAGGTGAAGAGTGTTTAAGCGCCGGTGTTTGCGTGCCATGATAATTTTTTGTGCCGATTTTACACCTATTCCGGGAACGCGCAAAATCATTTCGTAATCGTCCCGGTTAATGTCTACCGGGAATAAATGCATGTTACGCAGGGCAAAGCCCAGTTTAGGGTCAATGTCCAGGTCAAGGAAAGGCTGGTCTTTTGTTAAAATCTCTTCGGCTTTAAAATGATAAAAGCGCATTAGCCAGTCGCTTTGGTACAAACGGTTTTCGCGTACTAATGGTGGCCGGTCGATAGCCGGAAGTCGTTTGTCGTAACTATTTACCGGCAGGTAGCCCGAATAGTAAACCCGTTTCAGGTTTTGTTTTTTGTATAAGCCAGAGGAGAGTAAAATAATTTGCCGGTCGGTTTCGGGGGTTGCCCCTACAATCAGTTGGGTGCTTTGTCCGGCAGGGGCAAAACGGGGAGCTTTCCTGTATTTTCTTCGTTCTTCTTTGCTTATTAAAATTGAGTTTCGGATTTGGCTCATCGGGGTAATAATGTCGGGATAGTTTTTTTCCGGAGCCAGTTTGGTTAGGTTTTGTTCGGTTGGTATTTCAACATTCACACTCATTCGATCGGCCCATATTCCTGCTTCTGAAATTAATTCTTTGCTAGCTCCCGGGATTGCTTTCAGGTGGATGTATCCGTTGAAGTTTTCTTCTGTTCGGAGTTTGCGGGCTACCTGTACCATACGTTCCATAGTGTAATCGGGATTTTTTATAACTCCTGAGCTAAGAAACAGTCCTTCAATGTAATTTCTCCGGTAAAAACCAATGGTGAGGTCAACAATTTCTTGTGGAGTGAAAGTCGCCTTTGGCCTGTCGTTGCTGCGGCGGTTGATGCAATAGGCGCAATCATACATGCAGTTGTTGGTCATTAAGGTTTTAAACAGACTTATGCAGCGCCCGTCTTCGGTAAAGCTATGACAGATGCCCCAGGATACACTGGTGCCAATTCCTTTGCTTGTATTTTTGCGATTACTGCCGCTTGATGCACAGGAAACATCATATTTTGCTGCGTCGGCTAATATTTTGAGCTTTTCTGTAACTTTATCATTCATTATATGTAGTCTATCGATTGTTGTTGTAATAAACAGTAGTTGTTTTAATTTTTATTTTGATAATTTAATTATCATTATTGTCGATAATAAAATAATCATTTCTTTGGTGCTGGCAATGGAATTTTTTATTTTTGTTGAAAAAAATGAGAAGTTCGCTTAATAGTCTAATGGTCTAAAATTTATTAAAAATGAATTACTTCGGAAGAAACATAAAACTGCTTCGTAAACGCCGGAAGCGGACACAAGGAGAGGTTGCATCTGCTCTTGATATTAAACGAACAACTGTTAATGCTCTGGAGAATAAAATTAGTCAGCCAACTGTTGTGCTATTGCAGGCTTTTTCGAAATATTTTGGTATTGCTATCGATGCTTTGCTTAATATTAATCTCGAACAGTTGTCCGAAAGTCAGTTTACCGATTTGCAGAATGGCTTTGATGTTTTTATCCGGGGCTCTAACCTAAGAGTAATTGCCACAACGGTTGATGCTGAAAATAACGATAATATCGAGTTGGTAAGCGAAAAGGCTAAAGCAGGCTATGTGAATTGCTTTGCCGACCCTGAATACATTGGTAAGTTGCCCGTTTTCCAACTTCCTTTTCTGTCGAAAGAAAAAAAGTACCGTGCTTTTTCTATTGAAGGCGATTCGATGCTGCCTATACCCGACGGCGCGATTGTAATAGGAGAATTTGTGCAGGATTTTTATGATATCAGCAATAAACAGGCCTGTGTTGTTGTTACTCGCGATCAGGGGATTGTTTTTAAAATTGCCGAAAATAACCTGAGAAAGGAGCAGTCGATCCGGCTTATCTCTTTAAATCCTGATTTTGAACCCTATAATGTTTCTATTAACGAAGTAAGCGAGGTGTGGAAATTTGTATGTTATATAAATACGCAAATTCCGGATTCCGAATCTGAAATTGCACAAATCCGAAATGCAGTGAATGCCATGCGGGGAGAGCTGGGGGAATGGATGAAACGACCATGAATTTTAATATCTATTTTTTCTCGCATAACAAATGGGCTATACAAAAATTTAGACAGATGAAAAAAACAACGACTTAGGTGCATCCGGGAAAGTAGATTTTTTGTTTTATTCACAAATTTCCCGAATTATACTAAATCTACCAACTTTCCTGCTCGCGATGGACAAGGACAATATTAATTGTAGGGTAATTATTCTGTAAGTATTCTGCCAGTTTCTCGGCTGAGTAAACCGAACGGTGTCGGCCGCCGGTGCATCCAAATCCAACAGAGAGGTGGGTAAAACCTCTGTCGATATAAACTTTTACCGATTGGTCAATTAGTTTTTTTATAGGGTCAAGAAAAAGTCCAATTTCCGATTGTTTTTCAAGGAATTCCTGGATTGCAAGCTGTTTGCCTGTCAGTTTCTTGTATTTCTCAATACGGCCGGGATTATTTATGGCCCGGCAGTCGAATACAAAACCGCCCCCGTTTCCCGACGGGTCTTCCGGAAAGCCTTTTTTGTAAGAGAAACTGCTTATTCGTACGGTTAAGTTCGATTTAGACCGGCCAATTTCTTTTAATACTTCCGATTGGGTTAACTGTTTTAATACCGATACCAGCTCGGGTAATTCTATCGGAAGGTTCAGGTCTTTTAGCAGGAACTCTAGGTTTTTTAATGCATATGGGATGCTTTTCAGGAAATGTTCTTTCTTTTCGTAAAAGCCCCGGAAGCCATAGGCTCCCATCGCTTGCATGATCCGGATGATAACAAATCCTCGAAAGTAAGACGAAAACCTTTCTTCATCAACCCGCATGTACTTTTTTAGCTCGCTGATGTAATGCTCGTAAAGTTCTTTTCGTACGCTTTCAGGGATATCCGCTTTCCCGTCGTACAGCAGCGAAGCTAGGTCGTATTGCAGTGCTCCTCGCCGGCCTCCCTGGTAGTCGATGAAATAAACTTCGTTGTTTTTCAGCATAACATTTCGTGACTGAAAATCGCGATACATAAAAAAGTTCGCTCCTGCGCTGAGGAGGTAGTTGCTGAATTGTTGAAAATCATCTTCCAAAGCCTGTTCATCGAATGAGATTTTAGCCAGTTTCAAAAAATAATATTTAAAATAATTCAGATCCCACATCATTGATTGCTTGTCGAAAGCCTCACGTGGGTAGCAAACCGAAAAATCAATATCTTTTCCTGCAATAATTTGAATTTTGGGTAAAGCCGTCAATACTTTTTTGTATTCATGGATAATGTTGGCCGAAAATCCTTCTTCCTCCCGTGTTTTTGTTAAGAATGAAAATAGTGTGGTATCTCCCAGGTCTTCAAGCAGGTATTTTTTTAAGTCGGAGCTAACAGCATGCACTTGCGGAACTTTTATCTCTTTGTTGTAAAAGTGATTGGAAAACGAGAGAAAAGCTGTGTTTTCTTTTACATCGTTGTTTAAAGCTCCTATTATTGTCCGTTTTTCGTTTGACAGCCGGCAATACTCGCGGTATGAACCCGACGGGGGAAGCATTTCAAAATTAGTAACTTTTTCGCCAAACTGATGTTCGAAAAGTTCTATGAGTTCGTTTTTTTCAGATGTATTCAAATCAAGCGCATTTTAAATTATACAATACCTTTATTTTCGAAATAAGAAATCAAAAGTATTAAATTTTTATCTTTACCAAAAAATGAATGCTGAATACAGCAGCTATTAAAATAATTTGATTCATTTCGGAATAAAATATTGTTTTGTCTTTTTATTGGCTGTAATAACTGCAGCTCTTGTAGTTAGCCTGTTTTTATATTTCAGAAATAAAGCGTATGATTTGTCGAAATGGCAAATCAGGTTACTTGCAGCATTGCGTTTTTTTTCTTTTTTCATGGTCGCTTTTTTATTGCTTTCGCCATTTGTGCGCAACCTGAAAAAAATTAAGCAGAAGCCGCTTATTGTAGCAGCCTGGGATAATTCGGAATCGGTTGTTGTCGAAAAGAATCCGGCAGAGATGCACAAGCGTTTTGTCGAAATGCAGGATAAGTTGCACAAAGCACTTGGTGATAAATACGAAATTGTAGATTATACTTTTGGCGATAACGTAAAAATTGGGAAAACGTTGACTTTTTCAGAGAAAAGGTCGGATTACAGCCGCCTGATTTCGACTGTAAACAACAATTATTTTAACCAGAATGTGGGAGCGCTTGTTATTGTTGGCGACGGAATTTATAATCAGGGCAAAAATCCGCTTAACCAATCGGGCGAAATTCCGTTCCCGGTTTATGCGGTTGGAGTAGGCGATACCAGTGTGGTTGCTGATGCGAAAATTGAAAGTATCCGTACCAACCGCACTGCATTTTCGGGAAATAAATTCCAGGTTGAAGCAGATGTGCACTTCTCTATGGTGAAAAATCGCCCGTTAAAACTATCTGTCTGGCAGGGAGAAAAAGAGATTCAACGTGTTGTGATTACTCCACCCGGCGACAATTATTTTATTACCAAAGAATTTATCCTTGAAGCAGGAACGCCCGGGCTAAAACATTATTCTGCAAAAATACAGGCCGTAGAAAACGAGAGAAATACAGCGAACAATACGGCCGATTTTGTAATAAATGTGCTTAAAAACAAACAGAAAATATTAATCCTGTCGGATGGCCCGCATCCTGATGTTGGAGCCATTAAAAGTACGCTGGAAAAACAAAAAACGTATGAGGTTTCGGTATTTACAGAAGAACCGTATCCTCGGGAGCTTAGGCAATTTAATCTAATTGTTCTGAATCAGCTTCCAACTGCATCTAAATCGATGAAAAGCATTGTGGAAAAAGCCAATAAAAATCGTTTGCCCCTGCTTTTTATTGTAGGGCAAAAAACGTTTATTTCCCAGTTAAATCAACTCAGCCAGGGCGTGCAAATAAAAACACTGTCCGAATCAGGCGAAGAGGCACAGGCTTTTGTAAACAGCAATTATGTAACCTTTAATTTATCGGAAGATTTTGGAGCGATTTTGCCTAAATTTCCACCGTTGCTGGTGCCTTTTGCCGACTATGATTTAGATGCCGGGCTTACCCCTGTCTTGTATCAGAAATTGAAAAATATTGAGACGGATAAACCGTTAATCGTTACCGGTAAAATTGATGGGCGAAAAATAGGTTTTATTTTTGGCGAAGGTATTTGGCGTTGGCGACTGTCGGACTATTACCTGTCGCAAAACCATAAACATTTTACTGAATTAACAGGGCAGATGGTTCAATACCTTGCTCTTCGGGAAAATGAAGACAATTTTATAGTAGATTTTAGTCCTGTTTATACCGAAACAGACGATGTTATACTAAGGGCAGAATTGTATAATGATGCTTACGAAAAGATTACTTCGGGAGAGGTGAATATCGAATTGAGAAATGCTGAAAATGAAGTTTTCGATTTTGTGTTTGATGTGCAGGGCGGGGACTATTACCTCAATGCCGGTCATTTACCTGTTGGGGATTATTCTTTTACTGCAAACGTAACTCTTGGCGATGATACATTTGCCGAGCAAGGCAGTTTTACGGTAGTGGCAGTTAATCTTGAAAATATTGCGACTCAAGCCAATCATCACATGTTGTATCAATTGGCGTCGTTGAGTGGCGGGCAGTTTTTTCTTGCTGAGGGATATAATGCGTTGATTGCGAGTTTGAAAGATGATCATAAGCTAAAAACTGTTAATTATTACCAGGAAATGATTAACGAATTGCTAAATATGAAAGCACTTTTTTTTATTTTACTGCTTTTGTTAAGTGTGGAATGGTTTTTGAGGAAATACTGGGGAATTTATTAGAAAATATTGAATCATTGTAGGCTTGGGGATAATTTTGTCGGAAATCGTTATCGCCGTATGGTGTGAAGAAAAAAAACGGTATAAATAACTTGAATTTAATAGCATAAGATGCAACTTTTTAAAAGATATTGTCTTGTATTGGCTGTTATTTTTACGGCTGTATGTGTTTCGGCACAAAATATTACTGTTGAGATTCCACAAAAAGCCCGACATGAACTACCGCAGGAGGTACAAAGCCTGTTGCTTGTAAATCGTACGGTTGATGATAGTTATTCTAATCTTTCCGGCGATTCTCTTCAACGTATCTTTTATCGCAGGCGCTTTAATCTCGATGTTGTAATACACGATTTTCAGGCTGCCGATACAATGTTGGTTGCAATGAATAACCTGCTTTTTGAGTCGAGACGTTATGATGTAGTTATTCCGAAGGATTGTTTTCTTGCGCACACCAAAGATTCGCTTTATAGCCATCCGCTAGCACAGGAAGAGGTGAAATATTTGTGCGAAACTTTTAATACCGATGCTGTTGTGTCGGTCGATTATTTTTCGACCCGTGTAAAAGCGCGTTTGGGAAATAAAAAGTATTATGATCCTTTTGTTGAAAAGACCGTGTCGGTGCTTGAGGCTGACATGGAGATCCCGTATGCCGCATTATTTTCCGTTCATGTTCCTCAGAAAGAAAAAGAAATATATCGCGATTTTGTTTGTGATACTTTAAAATGGGTCGGTTATGGCAAAACAGTATTTGCAAAACTCACTACGGTAAAACAGGGGCTTACGGAAGCTGCTATTGCTGCTGCACTTGATTTTACTGCAAAGATAGCTCCATACTGGAGCGAAGAGCAACGGTATATTTTTGGGTCAGGAGATAAGAAGCTAAAAGAAGCCAGTGATTTTGTTGCTTCCTATAAATGGGATGAGGCTGGTAAAATATGGGAAGAACTTGTTGCTGAAAATAAATCAAAATCGATAAAAAGTAAAGCACAATTTAACCTTGCAGTTGTTGCCGAATTGCAGGGCGATATAGAGCTGGCAATAAAAAAAGGACTGGAATCGTATAATACAATGTATCGCCAGCAAACTTATAATTACCTGGAACGCTTAAAACGACGAAGAGAAGAAATTAAAAAGTAACTGCCATGAATAAAGTTGTTTTATGGGCCATCTTTGCATTGTTGGCTTCGTCTTGTACGGTTTACAAAGAATATTCAATTGATGTTTTGCAACCCGGGAAAATAACAATTCCCCGGGAAACAAAGAAAGCTGCAATCGTTTACCGGAACTTTAAATACTATAACGATACGCTTCAACATTATTACAAACGCAATTTCAGGCTGAAAAAAGCCCGGCGCGATCCTGCTAGGCTCGATTCTACACTGGCCAATATTTGTATCAACAAACTGGCTGCCGATTTAAAGAAACACAAAACGTTTGATGAAATCCGAATTTTCCCAGAACTGTTTAAAATGCACCGGGGGCGAAAAATGCCCATGCTTAATGCTAAGTTGACAAAGAAAATAGCAGCTTCTTTTGGTGTAGATGTACTCATATCGTTAGAGACTTACTCTTATTTTTATAGTGAATATCCGGCAACAGGAGAAAACGGAAAGTCGAACAAGGTAATAACGGCAGCTGTATGGGCGGTTTTTTATCCGAATACCTCAGAATTATTGGATCGGAAAACGATGGTTGATACTGTTTTTTGGAATAATATGAATGACGATGGTTCGTATAACCAGAATAAGTTGCCACCCCGGATTCCTGCTCTGAAAATGGCCTCTCAATTAGCAGGAGAAAGCTATGCCCGGCGTTTTTTTTCCTCGTGGCAAACGGTAAAACGAATCTACTTTGTCTCGTCAGGGGGTGATTTTGAAGCGGCAGATAAATATGTTCAAAAGGGAGAATGGGATAAGGCTATTGAGTTATGGAAACGTAATGCCGGGGAAAACAATGGAAAGAAAGCGATAAGAGCATGTTATAATCTTGCCTTTGCTTACGAAATGAAAGATGAACTTGATATTTCAGAGAAATGGCTGGTTTCGGCACAAAAAATTGCAGAGAAATACCACAAAAAAGAAGATAGGAAAACTATTTTGAAATACTGGAAAATAATACAACAACGCAAGAAAGATATTGCATTAATTAATCAGCAGGGAGAGGAATAACTAATAGCTTTTCGCATACCTGCTGGCTTAGGTTAACGTTGGTTTTGTCGTTGTACGAAACCGCCATGCTGTTGTCAAAGGCTTCAACTTTGTTAACTGTAATGTGTGTGCCCAGTTCCAGTTCTTTACTGTTTAGATAGCTTAAAAGGTCATTGTAGTCGTGCTGTAATGCCTTTAAAATTAACTTGTCGCCTTGTTGGGCATCCGACAGTTTAAGGTAATGCGGAAGAACAATTACCCCGTTTTTATCTGGAATTGGGGAACCGTGCGGGCTAAAGGCCGGGGCGTCAAGTAGTTCGTACATTCGGTCGAAAAATGTTTCTGACTGAACATGTTCCATCTCTTCTGCAATGTCGTGAACTTCTTCCCATCCAAAATTTAGTTTCTCGACCAAAAACATCTCTGCAATGCGGTGTTTACGAACAATAAGAGCGGCTTCTTTTTTGCCTTTCTTTGTTAGTTTCGAAGGCTTATACTTTTCATAAATGGTTAGTCCTTCTTCCTGTAGTCTTTTTACCATACTATTAGTAGTCGGAATACTAACATTAAGTCTTCTTGCTAGTTCTGACAAAGAGATGCTGCCTGATTCCTCTTCGATCAGATACATGGTTTTTAGGTAATTTTCTTTGGCTATCAACGGCATATTCAAAATTAATTGTTACAAAGATAACAAAAAGGATACAAGTATTTAAAGTTAGAGCGTTCAGTATTTATATAAATGAATAAAAAAATTGTTGTATCAAAAAAGTTTATTTTCTTCGTAACAGTGAAAGCAATATTTCGAAATAGAATACAAAAACTGGTAGCATGGTTGCTTATACTGGCGGTCGGATTGTGTATTGTCGATAATGTTGTTTTTCTCCATTCGCATAAACTAAGTAACGGGCAAATAATTATCCATGCCCATCCTTATGATAAAAGCCAGGATTCAACGCCGTTTAAAAAACATAGTCATACAACAAAGGAGTTGCTTCAAATTTCACACTTGCATCTTCTTTTTGTCATTTTTGTTTTTCTAAGCGTTCTTGTGTCATTTATTGGACACAGGAAGGATTGTTTTTTTGTTCTCCCCCATGTTTGCTTTAAATATTATTTTCGGTTAAAAGGCCGGGAGCCCCCATGTGTTGTTTTTTCGTAAATAACACTTCTTTTTTTATTTCCCTGGTGGCATGTATTGCTGTTTTGTTCTTTCGGAGGGATATTATGATTTTTCCTGGTATTGATTAGGTGAATCCGTAATTCTTTGAGGCAGATAATTTGGTCTGTTTATAAGATGTTATAGTTCAGAGCCTGTCCCGGGGCGTGTGTAGGGAAAGTTAAATTCATTTGAAACAGTTTTTACGGAATCTTACGTCGTCCCGATGTGCCGGGAGGATAATTTATATTTTGGGGGGTAAAAAGGCAACAGAACCAATAGGAATCGTCTGGTTGTTTTGAAATGCTTTCTCGGTGTACGAAATTAATAAGGAAATTTTTGGTATGTCTTATTTTTAGGGGATTGCGCTTCCTGTAGGTGGTCTTATCTTTTTCGAATGAAGAAGAAAGGTCGCAATTAACCGGTAATGTAAAATATTTGTTATGATACAAGAAAGTGTTGTTGAATATTTAAGTTAGTATAGTCTAAGTTTTTATATTTGTATTGTCGTAAATAGAAACTTAACATAGTAAAAAATTATGAGAAAGAAACAAAAGCCCAAAAAGCAATCTCCCCAGGCTTTGGTTTGTGCCTGTAAGGGATGTAGTAATAAAAACTGTAAGTGTCGAAAAAATAATTCGAAACAGAATCCTCCCACGGAGCTGTTAACTGGTTTATGAATGTTTGGATAAATAATTTATTAAACAGCCCGTGTCCGGGATGTAAACATTACTGCAATTTTATCTCATCCAGACGGGCTTCACAAAAATTTAGACAGATGAAAAAGATATTAGTTTTTGCAATGATGCTATTTTTTGCAATGGATGTTTTTTCTCAGAGAAAAACAGATGCAAATGTAATAGGCGATGTTCAATGCGAAGGAGAACATGTTCCTTATATTAATGTTACGGTTGATGGAACTACAATAGGTACGGCTACTGATGCAACCGGACACTTCCAATTAATAAATCTTCCTGTAGGCGAACTGGTAATAAGAGCCAGTGGTGTTGGCTATAAGGCCGTTGTGCGTAAAATAACGACAGTAGCAGATAAAACGATCGAAATAAAATTTAAGATTGAACAAGATGTTTTAAACATTGAAGGAGTTGTCGTTACTGCCGATCGTAATCAGACCAATCGGGCCGAAGCTCCGGTTGTGGTAACCACTCTTTCTCCTAAATTAATGGAAAGCACTCAGTCTGTAAATGTTTACGATGCATTGAACTTTACCCCCGGGTTGCGTACCGAAACCAATTGTCAGAATTGCGGTTTTAGTCAGTTGCGGATGAACGGGATGGATGGCCCTTATACGCAGATTTTGATGAATAGTCGGCCGGTGTTTAGCGGATTGGCCGGTGTTTATGGATTAGAACTTATTCCGGCTAACATGATTGAACGTATGGAGGTTGTTCGTGGCGGAGGCTCTGCACTTTTTGGTGGAAATGCGATTGCCGGGACAGTGAATATTATTACTAAAGAGCCTGTGCGTAATTCTTTTCTTCTTGATGGACGTATTGGTGCTGTTGGTGTTGGAGGTGAATCGGAGTCTAATACTGCAACCGACGGACAGTTAAACATGAATGCTTCTATTATTTCCGATAATCAAAAGTCCGGGGGATATATTTATGCAATGCTGCGTAACCGTGGTTCTTACGATGCCAATGGCGATGACTTTACCGAAATGGTTAAAATGAAAAATACCACTTTTGGTTTTAATGTATTTCATAAGCCGGGAAACCGGAGTAAAATTTCATTGGATGGTTATCGTATTAGCGAGTTTCGCAGAGGTGGAAATAAGTTGGATTACCTTCCGCATGAAGCGGATATTGCCGAACAGTTGGAACATCTGATTACCGGGGGAAATTTGGCATATGACGCATTTTTGAATGATGATTATGATAAATTTTCGGTTTATGTCTCGGCGCAGCATGTTAATCGTAACTCGTATTACGGCGCACAGCAGGATCCTGATGCCTACGGGCATACCAAAAACCTGACTTCTTCGTCAGGTGTAAATTATACCTTGAATTCATCTTCATTCCTGTTTGCTCCTTCTTCAACTGTTTTTGGTGTCGACAATACCTGTGATTATTTGAAAGATGAAAAACTGGGTGCCAATGGCAATGCCAATACAACGCTTACCAGGCAATATGTGAATACACTGGGAGCTTATGCGCAGCACGATTGGAAGTCGGAAAAAGTAAATGTTTCGCTGGGCTTGCGCTACGATTATTATTGGGTGAAAGACAAAGAGGGAGATACCGGCGATTTGGACGATGGTGTATTGGCCCCGAGGCTTAGTGTGATGTATAAATTAACACCTGGGTTGCGTTTTCGTGCCGGCTATGCAAGAGGTTATCGTGCGCCACAGGTGTTTAACGAAGATTTGCATATCGACTTGGTGAATGCTAAACGGGTTGAAACAATTAATTCGGATGATTTGAAACAGGAAACATCGAATGCATTTACGGCATCTTTAAATGCGGTATTCAATATTGGCAATGCTCCCAATGATGTGTTAATCGAAGGCTTTTATACCTGTCTGAAAAACCCGTTCTCAAATGTTTATGAAGAATATGAAGATAAGCCGGGAACTTATTATTATAAGCGAAAAAATGCCGAAGACGGCGCTTATGTTGCCGGAGCAAATTTCGAATGGAAATCGTTTGTCTCTAAAAAGCTGGAAGCGCAGTTTGGGCTTACCGTACAAACCAGTCGCTACGAGGAAGCACAGGGATGGGGAGATGATGATGCCAGTGTATCAAAAGATTTTATGCGTACGCCAGATTGTTATGGTTATGCTACTTTTATATGGAACCCTTTGGAGAATTTTTCAACAACCCTTTCGCTGAATTATACCGGATCTATGTATGTGCCTCACATGGGAGTTGATCCTGATGGCGCAGCAACCGACGATGAGAAACAGGCTATGGAAGAGGCGATAGCTAAAGGGTATGTTATCAAAGGCGAAAAACTGAAAAAATCAGATGATTTTATTGTTGCTGATTTGTTGTTCTCTTATGATTTTCATTTTGATAACGAGATCGGTTTGCAGGTTTATGCCGGGGTGAAAAATATTTTTAATCAAATGCAGGATGATTACGACAAAGGAGTTTATCGTGATGCAGCTTATGTTTATGGTCCTTCTCAACCGCGTATTATTAACTTCGGGATTAAATTCGGAAATTTGTTTTAGATGATATTTTTTTGATATGTTGTTTTTTTTATAAAGTATGACGGCTTGCTGTGAGGCAAGCCGTTTTTATTATTAGCGAAACGAAAATAGAGATTTGATTTTAGAGTATCTGCTGTAATGCATTTTATATCCTTGTTGTTGAATATTGGATTGTCCGGCAGACTTGGTATCTTTTTACTTGTTTTATTCAACGATTTTATCCTGCTTTCGTTTGAAAGCTCGTTTCATTTTGATTACTTTGATGAGAAAAAGAAATAGGATGCATATGAAAATAATAGTAGGATTAGTTTGTGCAGTTGTATTGTTTAGCTGTCAGCAAAAAAAAGTTTCAATGAATATAGATAAAAATTATGTACCTCAAACGCCTCAGTTGAGTTCTGATGTAATGACTCCCGAAGTACTTTGGTCGTTTGGACGGGTAGGAGGGGCACAGCTTTCGCCCGATGGAAAAACCGTATTGTATACGGTTACTTATTTTAATATTGAAGAAGATAAATCGTATCGAGATATTTATACGATACCTGTTGCAGGAGGTGTGGCAAGAAACATAACCCGTTCGGTTGCAAAAGAATCAGACCCGGTTTGGCGGCCTGACGGGAAAAAGATTGCCTATTTGTCGGCGATTTCCGGTAGTGTGCAGGCCTGGGAGATAAACCCCGACGGAAGTAATGCAACGCAGCTTACCGACGTGGAGGGAGGAATTTCAGGATTGCGGTATGCGCCGGAGCAAAGCAGGGTGTATTACCTGAAGACGGTAAAGCTGGATAAGGATATTCACGATATGTTTCCGGATCTTCCAAAAACAAACGCACGGCTGGAAAGTGATATTATGTATCGCCACTGGGATGCCTGGCACAATTATACTTACAATCATATATTTGTTGCCGATTATTCAAAAGGAAAAATAAGCAACGGGATTGATATCATGAAGGGCGAGCGTTTTGATTCGCCTATGAAACCTTTTGGAGGAACAGAGCAGATTGCATGGAGTCCCGATGGAAAAACGCTGGCATATACCTGCAAAAAAAAGGTGGGGAAAGCTTATTCGCTTTCAACAAATTCAGACATTTATCTTTATAATGTTGAAACCCGGAAAACCTTCAATTTTACTTCGGGGATGATGGGATACGACCAAAATCCGGTCTTCTCTCCCGATGGAAAATATCTGGCCTGGGAAAGCATGGAGCGCGACGGTTACGAATCGGACAAAGTGCGTTTGTTTGTGGCAGATTTAAAAACGGGCGAGAAAAAAGATTATACCACAAGTTTTGGCCAGAACGTACAGGGACTGAATTGGAGTGCTGATGGAAAATCCATTTATTTTATCAGTGATATTCATGCTACCGATGAAATTTACCGGCTTGATTTAGCTGATGCTTCTATTGCACGCCTGACCGATGGTGTGCATAATTATCAAAGTGTAATCCCGGCAGGGGAGAACTTGCTGGCACAAAAAGTTTCGATGTCGCAGCCGGCCGAACTTTACCTTGTCGATCCGGTAACCGGGAAAGATCACGCCCTTACAAGTGTAAATAAAGGTATCCTTAACCAGTTAACAATGGGAAAAGTCGAGAAGCGCTGGATAAAAACTACCGACAACAAAAAAATGCTGGTCTGGGTGATTTACCCGCCTCATTTCGATCCATCTAAAAAATACCCGGCATTGTTGTACAACCAGGGAGGACCGCAGGGAACGGTAAGCCAGTTTTGGTCATATCGTTGGAACTTCCAGATGATGGCTGCTAGCGGTTATGTCGTAGTGGCTCCTAATCGCAGGGGCTTGCCAGGATTTGGGCAAGAGTGGAACGAACAAATATCAAAAGATTATGGCGGGCAAAATATTAAAGATTTGTTGTCGGCTATCGATGAAATGGCACGGGAACCTTATGTCGACGAGAAACGTCTTGGGGCAGTTGGTGCCAGTTATGGTGGCTATTCGGTGATGTATCTTGCCGGGAATCATCAGGGGCGTTTTAAAGCTTTTATTGCCCACGATGGCATTTTTAATTTTGAACAGATGTATACGACTACTGAAGAAATGTGGTTTCCGAATTGGGATTATGGTGGTGCTTACTGGGATAAGAATAATGCTGCGGCACAACGTTCGTATTCATTCTCTCCCCATAAATATATTCAGAATTGGGATACCCCGATTTTAATTGTTCAGGGAGGGAAAGATTATCGTGTGCCGGAAGGGCAGGGGATGGCTGCTTTTAATGCAGCGGTACTTCGTGATGTGCCTGCCGAATTTTTGTATTTCCCCGAAGAGAACCACTGGGTATTGCATCCGCAAAACGGGATATTGTGGCAACGCGTGTTCTTTAATTGGTTAGATAAATGGCTAAAGAAGAAGTAAATATATTCATATGAAAAGGGTCGTCGTATTTTTGAGCCTTGTGTTTTTAGTTACGGGCATTTCGAATGGACAAACAAACGGTGCTCCCGGGTTGACGAACCTTGAGGGGAGAACGCCAACATCGCAGTGGAAGGGGAAGCGAGTAGCTTATCTCGGAGATTCCATGACGCAAAAATGGGATACAGCCATTGTTGTTTATTGGGAATATTTGTCAGAATTGATGGATACCCGACCTTTTGTGTATGGAATTAATGGAAATCAGTGGAATGGAATATATCGACAGGCTTTAAAGCTAAAAAAAGAAAGAGGTGCGGCAATTGATGCGATTCTGATTTTTGCCGGAACAAATGATTATAATCACAATATTCCGCTGGGGAATTTTTATGCTGAAACATTTCGTCAGACTAATTTTAACGGGAAAACAGTAACGCGAAAATACCGTACGTTAATCGAAAATGACACAACATTTTGCGGACGAATAAATAAGGTTATGGCCTTTTTGAAAGCAAATTTCCCGGATCAGCAAATTGTTATTATGACACCAATACATCGGGGGTTTGCAAAATTTAATGCCAAAAATGTTCAGCCCGAAGAGCGTTTTGCAAATGACTTGGGACTGTACATTGATGCTTATGTGGAAACATTAAAGAAGGCTGCATCGGTATGGTCGGTGCCCCTGGTTGACCTTTATTCGCTTAGCGGACTCTATCCGATGGAGGATTCTAATATAAAATATTTCAGAAATGCAAAAAACGATCGTTTGCATCCCTGCTCGTTAGGGTATTATCGTTTGGCGAAAACCATACAGTATCAACTTTTGGCTTTGCCTTCTACTTTTGTTTCTGCAGGGCATTAATAGCTGAGACGTTGCAGTTGTTTGAATAAGATTGAACAATAGGTTGAAAGCGAAAGTCAGCTAAGAATTAGTTTTGATATAGTCCAAAAGGACAGGTTTCATTCGTCTTGTATCTTGCTGCTTTTTTATTGGCCTGATTTTTTAAACACATGAAAAAACATTTATGCATCAATCGGTTCTGGAAGCGGTTTTGGGGAATTATTGCTGTGCTTCTTATATTGTTTTTTGCAGGAGGTTTTTTTATCCCGTGTCCTTTGTTTCGAACAAGTTATTCTACTGTCCTGGAGAGTAGAAACGGGCATTTGCTTGGTGCACGTATCTCGGATGATGAGCAATGGCGTTTTCCTTTGGCCGGTTCTGTTCCCGAAAAATATGTAAAATGTTTGTTGTGTTTCGAAGATCGTTATTTCTATAAGCATCCCGGGGTGAACGCTTTTGCCCTGGCTCGGGCTTTGTTTCAGGATATAAAAGCCGGAAAGATTGTGAGTGGAGGCAGTACCATTACTATGCAGGTTTGTCGTTTGGCTCGGGGACAAAAGAAGCGTACGTTGAAGAATAAGCTAATCGAGCTATTTGGGGCTTTGCATATTGAGTTGAGATATTCAAAGTCGCAAATTCTTCGCTTGTATGCCTCTCATGCACCTTTTGGGGGGAATGTGGTTGGTATTGATGCTGCTTCGTGGCGTTATTTTGGATGTGAAAGTAGTCAGCTTTCGTGGGCAGAATCTGCAACCCTGGCTGTGTTGCCAAACGCGCCATCGTTGATTTATCCCGGGAAACTGGATGTGAAGCTGAAAGAAAAACGCGATCGTTTGTTGCGAAAATTGCTTGCTGAAAATGAGATTGACAGCCTGACTTTTGATTTGTCGATTGATGAGCCTTTGCCTGAAAAGGTTAACCCGCTCCCCGGAATGGCTTATCATCTCACCGAAAAGGCAAACCGGGAAAAGAAAGGAAAGCGGGTTCGTTCTACGCTCGATTCTGAATTGCAAAAACGTGTAAATGCAATTGTTGCGAAGCATAAGCGAAGGTTGAAATCGAATTACATTAATAATGTCGCCGTTTTGGTTGCTGAAATTCCTTCGAAGAAAGTGCTGGCTTATGTGGGTAATACTGTCGGGGATAGTTCTAATCATGGAAATCTGGTCGATGTTATTCGGGCGCCAAGAAGTTCGGGGAGTATTCTGAAACCGTTTTTGTATGCAAAGATGCTGGACGACGGCTTGTTGTTGCCTAAAATGTTGATTCCGGATATTCCTGTGCGTTTCGGTGGTTTTACGCCTATGAATTTTGATCATGAATATAATGGCGCTGTTCCGGCGGAAGAAGCCCTGGCGCGTTCGTTGAATATTCCGGCGGTGAATATGCTTCGTAGCTATGGTGTTGCACCTTTTCATTCATTCTTGAAAAAGGCAGGCATGACCACTCTTGTGAAAAATCCCGATCATTATGGGCTGGCTTTGATTTTGGGTGGGGCTGAAGTCAAATTGTGGGATTTGGCTGGGATGTATGCTTCGTTGGGAACTATTCTGAAGCGTTATAGCGACGAGGATGGTTTTTATGCTTCCAAGCCTTTTGCTGAATTGATTTGGGAAGAGTATGCCAGTCCTGAGAAATCAAAAGAAATAGTGCAGCCGGTTATTCGTGCAGCTTCGGTGTATTGTACTTTTGATGCCCTGCTGAAAGTGAAACGTCCGGAAAGTGAAGCGGGATGGGAAAATTTTGCCCGTTCCAAAAAGATAGCATGGAAAACAGGTACCAGTTTCGGTTTTCGAGATGCGTGGGCGGTTGGGGTTACTTCACGTTGTGTGGTTGCTGTTTGGGTCGGAAATGCCGATGGCGAAGGACGCGCCGGGCTGACCGGAGTTGCAGCAGCCGCTCCTGTTATGTTTGATGTCTTTAATGTTTTGCCCTCTTCTGATTGGTTTGACGTGCCTGTTGATGAGATGGAGAAGGTTGAAGTCTGTGCTGAGAGCGGTTATCTACCTGGGGAATATTGCGATAATGTTGATGCAATACTTGTTCCCCGAGGAAATAAAGTGGGTATTTGTCCTTGGCACAAAAGAATTCACCTGAACAAAGAGGGCACTTGTCGGGTGTCGTCCGGTTGCTATCCGGTTGCTCAAATGAAGCATGAAAATTGGTTTGTTTTGTCCCCTGCCATGGAGTATTATTTTAAAAAGAAAAATGTTTTGTATGAAACGTTGCCGCCTCTTTTTTCGGGATGTGATGAAAATCAGTGCTATCTGGAATTTATTTATCCGCGAGAATGGAATCGCTTATTTATTCCGGTTGATTTGGATGGTACGCCCGGAAAATTGGTTTTTGATCTGGCGCATCGCTCCGGCAATGCAAAGGTCTTTTGGTATCTCGACGGAGAATTTCTCGGGACAACTACTGCCATGCATCAATTTGAGTTGCGCCCTGATGTTGGCTGGCATAATATAACGGTGATCGATAATCAGGGGAATACTCTTTCTAAATCCTTTTTTGTGGTAAATCGTGTGCGTTAAGGATTTTGGTGGAGAGACTTAGTGATTTCTTTCTTTTGGCTTTTTCAAAATTTATTAATTGAATATCGCCTCAGAGTGTCGTCCGTAGCGCTTAAAAAAAAACTTTTAGGACACCTTCGTTTCAAAGTTTCGGCAGGAGCAACACCTTTTATCTTTTGTAGTCGACAAGTCGGTTATTTTATTTCGTTAACAGTTCTTGGGTGATTTATGAGTGTGTATAAATATTGGACTCGATGACAAAATTGCATAGTCTGTGTCTTTTATGTGTCATTATGGCACCATTGAAGGGCTTTGGTTGTTATTATGACTGAAAAACAATAATGGAACAGGAGTTGTCTTTAGGGAAAGTGAATTTGAAAACAATTATTAATTTAAAGAAAAGGAGATTGAATCATGAATTTAGTGAAATTTTACAACCCGCACTACAATGTAACCCGCAATTTAGTTGACGACTTATTTGGTAATTTTTTCAATAACGATTATCATGAAAATTATGTGAAACATTGTTCCGAAAATCCTGCAACGAATGTTTTGGAAACCGAAAAGGATTTTAAACTTGAAATTTTATTGCCCGGTTTTGCAAAAGAGGATGTGTCATTAAATTGTAAGAACAGGGTGTTGACAATCAAGGCTGAAACCAAAAAAGAAAACGCCGGTAAAACCGAAGGATACAAATACGAACATCGCGAATTTGAAACCTTTGCTTTCGAGAAACAATATCGTTTGCCTAAAGAAGTTGATGTTGATAAAATTTCAGCAGGCTTTGAAAACGGAGTGCTTACTTTGTTACTTCCTAAAAAAGAAGAAGCCCCGGAAAAAGCACCATTGAAAATTGAAATTGCATAAAAACAAATTGACTAAGAACAGAGAAGGCTGTCTGGATTTAATCCGGACAGCCTTTTTTTTATTTCATTTAGAAAGAGACTTAAGGAGTGCCGCAAGCTTAAGTCTCTTTGATATCTGAAATTTGTATTACATATTATTTTGAAAAATAAATTTTTGCTTTTGCTTTGTATATGAGCTTGTGTTTTGTATTTGAAGGTATGTTTTTTGTTCTTAAAAGTCATGGATGTAAATATTTGTCATACATATTTTCTGTTTTTTGTGCAAAGCATCTGATATTTTTTTAATTTTACCACAGATTACAGAATTTATAGCAATTTAACTTCGAAATGAACTGTAAAAATAAGGCTCAATCAGAGTTTATTTTGCTGTTAGCTTATAAAAATGATGCAACAACTCAATTTAAAACGACTGAAATCACAACTCGAAGGTGATTTGTTTGTCGATAATGTTTGGAGGATACTTTATTCTACCGATGCTTCACAGTACAAAGAAAAACCATTAGCAGTAACCCGTCCTAAAAACAAAGAGGATATAAAAAAGATTATTGCGTTTGCCCGCGAAAACGGAATTTCCATTATTCCTCGCGGAGCCGGGACATCGCTTGCCGGACAGGTTGTTGGTACGGGGATTGTCGTTGATGTGTCGAAATATATGAACCGTATAATTGAATATAATCAATCAGAAAATTATGTAATTGTTGAACCCGGGGTTGTGTTGGCAGAGTTGAACCAGTTTTTGGCAGAGCATGGGATGTTGTTTGGCCCGGAAACGTCTACTGCTAATCGTTGCGTTCTGGGCGGAATGTTAGGAAACAATTCCTGTGGTTTGCATTCGTTGGCCTATGGAAGTGTGCGGGAGCATATTCTTGAGGTAGAAGCTATTCTCTCAGATGGTTCGGAAACAACATTTAAGGCATTGAGTAAAGCTGATTTTGCCGAAAAAATGAATGGGAATCCCAATTTGTTGGAAAAAAGTATTTATCAAACTACCTCCAAGATTCTTTCTGACCCTGGAAATCAAAAGGAAATTCGGGAGAAATTTCCTGATCAGCGGGTTACGCGCCGAAATATGGGCTATGCCATTGATGTTTTAATGAATTCAGAACGCTTCACAGAAGGAGGAGAGCCGTTCAATTTTTGCAAACTTCTGGCTGGTTCCGAGGGAACGCTTGCTTTTTCTACGCAATTAAAATTGAATGTAATTCCACTCCCTCCCAAACACAAGGGATTGCTTTGTGTTCATTTTAAAACTGTTGAAGAAGCTATCGACGGCAATCTTGTGGCTTTGAATTTTAATCCTATGGCTATCGAGCTAATGGATGATCCGATTATGCAGGCTGCAAAACAAAATATTGAGCAAAATAAAAACCGTTTTTTTATAAAAGGAGATCCGGGGGCTTTGTTAATGATTGAGTTTGCGTTTGAATCGGAAGAAGAATTGCAAACCACGGCGGCTGCACTCGAAAAAGAATTAAGAAAGGCGGGACTGGGCTATCATTATCCGCTTATTACCGGAGCTGATAAGATAAAGCGGGTTTGGGCTTTGCGTACTGCCGGATTGGGGTTGCTGGCCAATATTCCCGGCGACAAAAAAGGGGTTCCGGGAATTGAAGACACTGCAGTACATCCCGAATTTTTGGCCGATTATATTGCCGATTTGAAAAAGGTGTTGAACAAACTCGGCCTTTCCAGTGTTTATTATGCCCACATTGCTACCGGTGAAATTCATTTTCGGCCGCTGATTAATTTTAAGGAAAAGGAAGATGTGCAAAAGTTTGAGAGCCTGATGCAGGAAGTTGCAACACTGGTGAAGAAGTACCGTGGGTCGATGAGTGGCGAGCATGGAGATGGAAGGGCGCGGGGAAAATTTATTCCTTTTATGCTGGGCGAAAAAAATTATGAGCTTGTTCGACTTGTAAAGAAAACATGGGATCCCGCTAATCTTTTTAATCCCGGGAAAATTGTTGATACTCCTCCAATTACCGAGAATCTGCGGGTGATTCCCGGGAAGAAAATCCCGGAAGTTGAAACGCTTTTTGATTTCTCGCGAAACAAAGGCTTCTTTCGTAGTATTGAGAAATGTAATGGTTCGGGAGATTGCCGGAAAAATGCTCGGATTGGAGGAACAATGTGTCCCATTTTTATGGCTACCCGCGATGAAGACAAAAGCACACGGGGACGAGCTAATATCCTGCGGGAATTCCTATATAATAATGATAAGAAAAATATTTTTGACCATCGGGAAATTTATGAAATTCTCGATTTGTGTCTTTCCTGCAAAGCCTGTAAAAGCGAATGCCCTTCGAATGTGGATATGGCAAAATTGAAAGCCGAATTCATGCAGCATTATTATGATATCCATGGAATTCCGCTGCGGTCGAAACTTATTGCTTACCTGCCAAGGCTTAACAAATTGTCCGTTTTGTTTCGTCCGCTTGTAAATTTATTGATGAAAACAGCTGTTTTTAAGTCTTCTGTTGGCTTTTCTACACAAAGAAGTATTCCCGGTTATTCAAAGATTACGCTAAAACGCTGGGCAAATAGGCAATTGCTTAACCATGGAGGTGGAAATAACCGAAAAACGGTTTATCTTTTTAATGATGAATTTACCAATTATAATGAAAGTGATATAGGGATAAAGGCGATTTTGTTGTTAAATCATTTGGGCTACGAGGTGAAAATTCCGATAACCAAAGAGAGCGGACGTACATTTCTTTCAAAAGGCTTGGTGCGAACAGCAAAAAAAATTGCCAATAATAATGTTCTACGATTGAAAGATTGCATTTCAGCAACAACTCCATTGATAGGAATTGAACCCTCTGCCATTCTTGCTTTTCGTGATGAGTATCCCGAGCTGGTAGATTCGGAGTTAAAACCGGCAGCCGAAAAACTGGCAACAAATGCTTTACTTTTCGAAGAATTTTTTTCAGGTGAAATAGAAAAGGGGAATATTTCGGCCGATAGTTTTACCCCGGACGGGAAAAAGATATTGTTGCATGGGCATTGTCAGCAAAAGGCTGTCGCATCAACAGCTTCTACCAAAAAGATGTTATCGTTGCCGGAGAATTATTTTGTTGAAGAAATTCCTTCGGGCTGTTGTGGAATGGCCGGTTCTTTTGGTTACGAGAAAGAACACTTTGATTTGTCAATGAAAATAGGGGAGATGGTACTGTTTCCGGCAGTAAGGTCGGCAGAAGAATCGGTTATTATTGTTGCCCCGGGAACTTCGTGCCGTCATCATATTAAAGACGGAACCGGAAAAACTGCCTTGCATCCGGTAGAAGTTTTGTATGACGCATTGCTTGGTGATTGAGAAAGAGGAAATTTAGTTTCTGTAAGACTTTGTTGCCGGGGTCTCAATTCGTAGCTTGTTATTTATTGCTGTTTTAATATTCATCCGGTCAGTGTAAAACAACATTTTTTCCAAATACAATAGTGCTAAATGTAAAAAATGCTGATTTTTAACCACTAATAGACAATAAAAAAGAAAAATGTTTGTTTTGTAAGTAGTATTTGTATATACTTGCACACGATTTCAACGAAATCGCTCCCCTCGTATATTGTTCCAAAAGAAATATTTAAATCAAAACAATAGTAATCGAGAAATAGATTTAATCTCAAATTAATGTATGTACGATATTCTAGAATTAAACAAGAAGCTGCTTCCTGAGTTGAAGGAGATAGCTAAGGGATTGAAAATTAAACGGGTAGATTCTTTTAAAAAACAGGATCTAATCTATAAAATTTTAGATACCCAGGCTGTACTTGAAGTAGAAAAAAAGGAAAGCAAGGTGGTTCAGAAAGAACAGAAAACAGGAGGAATACTAGGTCGCCTGAAAAAGAATACTGAGCAGCCGGAAGAACAGAAAACAGATGCAAAACGCACCAAACGTCCGCGAAAACGTGTAGAAACAGTAACGCGGGAAAAGGTGGTTGCCGGAGAAAAGAAAAAGAAAGAAAAGGCGAAAGCTGCTACTCCCAAAAGGGAGTCAGAAGGAGATAGTCCTTTAATGCAGAAACAGGTTAAAGTTGTAAAAAAAGAGCTCAATATCGGCAATGTTGCTCCGGAGCGTCCGTCGAGAGATGAAAAGACTGAACAGGAAAAACAAAATAAGCCTAAAAATCAGAGACAGCAACAGCAACCGGTAATAAAAAAAGAGGTAAAAGAGAAGAAAGCTGTTCAAGAACCTACACAGAATAATAATAGTAACAACAATTCCCCAAAACAACAACGAAACGATAATTATAACGGGAACAACAGACAAAAAAATCGACAATTTGAGTTTGACGGGATTATCACCAATATTGGTGTTTTGGAAATTTTGCAGGACGGTTACGGATTTTTACGTTCGTCGGATTATAATTACCTGAATTCGCCTGATGATATTTATGTTTCGCAGTCGCAAATCAAATTATTTGGGTTAAAAACCGGAGATACCGTAAAAGGTACCGTGCGTCCTCCCAAAGAAGGCGAAAAGTATTTTCCGCTAATTAAAGTATTGGAAATTAACGGACGTAGTCCCGAATTTATTCGTGATAGGGTGCAATTCGACCATCTTACACCTCTTTTTCCCGATGAGAAATTTGAAGTAACAGGAAATGGGCACGACAATATTTCTACACGTATTGTTGACATGTTTGCCCCTATCGGTAAAGGACAGCGTGGTTTGATTGTTGCGCAGCCCAAAACCGGGAAAACCGTGTTGTTAAAAGAAATAGCAAATGCAATTGCGGCGAATCATCCCGAGGTTTATATGATTGTTTTGCTGGTTGATGAACGTCCGGAAGAGGTAACTGATATGGCGCGTAGTGTTAATGCCGAAGTGATATCTTCTACTTTTGATGAACCGGCAGAAAAACACGTGAAAGTAGCCAATATTGTATTAGAAAAAGCCAAACGTTTGGTTGAATGCGGCCACGATGTGGTAATTCTGCTTGACTCTATCACACGACTGGCTCGTGCATACAATACCGTTCAGCCTGCTTCAGGAAAGGTGCTTTCGGGAGGTGTGGATGCAAATGCTCTGCATAAACCCAAACGTTTCTTTGGAGCAGCCCGTAACATTGAAGAAGGAGGATCGCTTACTATCCTTGCAACGGCTCTTACCGAAACTGGTTCGAAAATGGATGAAGTTATTTTTGAAGAGTTTAAAGGAACCGGAAATATGGAATTGCAGTTAGACCGGAAGTTGTCGAATAAACGTATCTTCCCGGCTGTTGATATTCCTTCGTCAAGTACTCGTCGCGAAGATTTGTTGCTACAAAAAGAAGTGCTCGACAAGCTTTGGATATTGCGTAATTATTTGGGAGATATGAACTCGCTGGAAGCTATGGAGTTTATGAAAACCCGTTTGATGCGTTCCCGAAGTGTTGCCGAATTCCTGACTTCAATGAACGATGGTTAGGAATAAAAAAAGAAAATGAAATAGAAAAAGCAGACTCAAAATGGGTTTGCTTTTTTTGTTTTTAAGATGAAGGATTTCGGAATCTGCTATTGCTTCTTGTTTCTTATCATTTTCCGAGCCAGTGCCAATTGCTCGGGCTTGCCAACGTCCATCCAGAGTTTCGATTCGTCCAAATAACCTTTAATTGTTTTTGTTTTTGCTTGTTCGAGGTAGAATCTTACGATTGAAAAACGTTCTTCCCGTGGCATATCCTGAAATATTTCAGGTTGAACGATGTGTATGCCGCTAAAGGCTAGTTCTGTAATGTTTGGGAGGTTGCTTGCTCTTGAAATTTTATTTGCGCCGGTTGCTTTATTTATCCAGCCTGTTAGCTGCATTTCGTTGTTGAATTGAAAGTAGCGTTGTGTTTCCCGTTTTCTTACAACAAGTGTAGCTAAAGCGCCGGAATCAAGATGTGTGTGGTTGAGCTCTTTTAGGTTTATGCTACTCAGGATATCTACATTATAAATTAATATGGGCGCTTTTCCCGAAAATAAAGGTGCCGCTTTTTTTAGTCCGCCTCCGGTGTCTAAAAGTTGTTCCGACTCATCCGAAATTAAAATAGGGATATCCTGTTTTTGTTGATCAATAAAAGCGATTACCTGCTTGGCAAAATGATGCACATTCACCACAATTTTGGTAACCCCGGCAATTTTTAATTTATCAATGGCATGTTGTAATAAAGGTTTGCCTCCAACATCTACCAATGCTTTAGGTTTGTTCGCTGTTTCGGTTTGCAGGCGAGTGCCCAGTCCGGCAGCAAAAATCATTGCTTCCATGGCTAACGTATCCGGTCAAGACTACGAACCAATGCTTCATCTTTCCCGATAAAACGAATTGCAAGCCAGTCTAGAATAACTGTGACTAACGGAAATGCAACCGGAATTTTAAATGCAATATTGGCATTGTTTACTCCTGTGTAGGCAAAAAATAAACACAAGCCAAATAGCCCGAGTAACAGGATAATGGTGAAAACCAATAGCCTGATTTGGCGTATTCTTTTTTTGAAAGAAAAAAGAACGATTATATGTAAAACAACAATTATTCCGATAAGAATTTGCAGGGGAAGTCCATCGAAAATTAGTCGTTCATTATTTGAAATGCCTCGGGCAAAAAAAGTCATTAGTTGTCCGTCGGCCGATATGTCCGCTAATTTGAATTTGAAAATAGCTGCCGTTAAAAGTTCGGCAATTAAAATAAATATGGTTTGTATTCTTTGTAACATAATATTTTTTTAGCAAAAATAGCTAAACCGGGGTTTTCTCAAAATGAAAAGGGGATGAAAATTATAAATAAAAAAAGTATTTCAGGTGATTCCTTATTTTTTACCCGTTTCTTTCCTGTATTTTTCTCCTTTCTCGTAACGAATAACGCTCAATTCCTGGAATGTAACGAGGGCTCCGCGTTTGCTTTGTTCCAGTAGTGTGTTGAGACGTCCCTGGAAATCATCTAACTTTTCTATGTTATCTATAATTTCGATAATAATAGGCAGGTCGCTTGATAGCGCAAATATTTTCATGGTATTGATTGAATGACTGGCGCCAAACGACATAACTCCTTTATAGGCCGTTGCACCGGCAAGTCCGGCATCGCGGGCTGCAAAAATGATTGTTTCATACAACAATCTGCCCCTGATTTTGTCCGACTCTCCAACGTAAATTTTCAGTACTCCGTTTTTTTCTGAGGTTTTCATGGCATTAGTGATTTGGTTATTTTTAAGTTGATGCTATTGTGTTATATGCTGATTTGTATGTATCTTATTTTGGGAAAGCTGAAAAACTGAAGATTTTTATATTGATTTCCGGCTTCCATTTTTATTCTCCCTGTTAAATTAGTAATATTTTTTGAATTATACCATTTTGCCAATGAAATTAGCTTTTGGTATTTCAGCATTTTGCGGGAGGAAAACAATGCTATTGGCAGATAGCGAAATAATTTGGAACTTATTCGGGTTAAAAAATAGAGCGGATCATAAACATTCCAAGATAAACGGCCAAAATTCCAAAAACAAGACTTGCTCCAATATTTAATGCCAGTTGTCCGAAAACTCCGTCTTTTAACATTGTCAGGTTATTGTATGCAAATGAAGAGAAAGTGGTGAAACCGCCACAAAGTCCTACCGCTAAAAACATCCGGGCTTCCGAGCTTAATATATTTCCTTTTTCGGCCAGGGCATAAACAGCACCAATAATAAAACATCCGGCAATGTTTGCAACAAACGTTCCCCATGGAAATGCAATAGGAATGCTGCGTTCTACAAGAATTTGTACGAGGTAACGCAATACGCTGCCAATAAAACCACCGGAGCCGACAATCAAAATCGTTCTCAACATAATTTCGTTATTTTTGATGCTCAAAAGTAATAAAAATGATTGCACGTAACTTGTTCTTTATTTGTTTCCTGTTTTTTGTTGTTTTTGCGCAAGGGCAGGTGAGCTTTGGTGAGGCAGTAAAACAATTGATGGGAAAATCGGAATATGCACAGGCATCGGCAGGGATTTCTGTAGTTGATTTATCGTCGGGCAAGGAATTGTATGCCCGCAATGCCGCGAAATTATTAATCCCGGCTTCTACTTTAAAATTGATAACCACAGCCACGGCACTTGAACTGCTTGGTGCCGATTATCGTTTTGAAACAAAGATTGCGTATCGTGGAATTATAGATAAGAACGGGGTGTTGCACGGGGATGTTATTTTGCAAGGAGGTGCCGATCCTGCCCTTGGATCTGAATATTTTTCTGAATATTATAATCATTTTTTACAGCAATGGGCACAAAAAATATACGATGCAGGAATAAAAGAGGTTCGTGGAAATATGGTGTTGGATGCATCGGTTTATGATGGTGAAAAAATTCCGGCAACATGGATTTGGGAAGATATTGGAAATTATTATGGTGCCGGGGCAAGTGCTTTTACGGTTTATGATAATCGGTTTCTGATTACTTTTTGTTCTCAGAAAAAGGAGGGAGCGTTAACAACGGTTATTTCCACCCGGCCTTCAATCCCCGGGATGACCATTAAAAATGAAGTGCGTTCAGCCAGCAATAATCGTGATAATGCTTATGTGTTTGGAAGTCCATGGGATAAAAAGCGGGTAATTAGGGGAACTATTCCTGCTAACCGGAACGCTTTTACGATAAAAGCGGCCATTCATCATCCGGGAGAAATACTGGCAGCTGCTTTTGTTGAAGCCCTTGCGCATGATAGTATTGCAATCTCCGGAGAGGTTAAGTTTCAAAAAAGTACGGCAAAAAATGTTCGAACTGTTTTTGTGCAACACTCGCCACCTTTATCCGAAATTGTTAAAGTAACCAACCACGAAAGTGTAAATTTGTTTGCCGAGCATTGTTTAAAGCAATTGGCGGTAGTGAAATACGGGCAGGGAAGCAGGAAGAAAGGAATTGAGATTGTGAAAAATTATTGGGAAGAAAAAGGAGTGTTAACGAAGCATATTTTTCTTGAAGATGGAAGCGGACTATCTCATTTTAATGCAGTATCTCCTCGTTTTTTTACCCAACTGCTGACTTATGAAGCGAAAAACAAGTCGTTTGTAAAGTCATTGCCCTGTGTCGGAGAAGGAACTTTATCGGGGTTTGATACGAACTTTTTCCCTGGAGATACGTTGCGGGCGAAAAGCGGAAGCATGACCCGGGTCAGGTGCTATGCCGGTTATATTACTGCCCGATCAGGGAAAAAGATTGCTTTTGCATTTATGTTTAATCATTTTTCAGGTTCGCATTATATGCTAAAAAAAGAACTAGAGCAGTTGATGTTGAACTTGAAAAAAGACAACTAATGGTCAAAGACAACATGCCTGTCTTCGTAACTTTGTTTTATGTGGTAAGTATTTTTTTATATCAATTTTTACTCCAATTGGAACATTGTATATGCTTCGAAAGTGCTTATAAGATATTGCAATCTGCTACTGGATACTGCGACTGCCTGCTCTCTTTTTATTCCCTTTTTTCTTTCTGTCAACAGAGACAGAGATTGCGACTTTTTCAGTTTTCCTTTAATTTTTCTGCCAGTGCCTGTCCTGTGTACGACTCTTTTACATGGATTAAGTCTTCCGGAAGTCCTTCGTAAACAAGACTCCCGCCCTTATCTCCACCTTCCGGCCCCAGATCAATAATCCAATCTGCCGATTTTATAACATCCATGTTGTGTTCGATAACAATTATGGAATGTCCGCGAGAGATAAGCGCATTAAAAGAATCCAACAGTTTTCGGATATCATGAAAATGTAACCCGGTGGTTGGTTCATCAAAAACAAAAAGGGTAGGGGCATCTTTTTCTTTTGCAAGGAAAGAAGCCAGTTTTACCCGTTGGCTTTCACCTCCCGAAAGAGTATTCGATGATTGCCCCAGTTTTATATAACCCAGTCCTACGTCCTGTAATGGTTTCAGACGTTTGGTAATTTTTTTCTCTGTTGACGATTTTCCTTCTTTAAAAAGCTCAATCGCTTGGTTTATCGTCATGCTAAGTATGTCGTCGATGTTAAACCCTTTGTAGCGTACTTCCAGTATGTCTTCTTTAAAACGTTTTCCACCGCAACTCTCGCAAACAAGGTACACGTCGGCCAGGAACTGCATTTCTACCTTTATGGTGCCTTCTCCCTTGCATTCGTCACAACGTCCGCCATCTACATTAAACGAGAAATGCGAAGGTTTTAATCCCTGGATTTTTGCTGCTTGTTGGTTTGCAAATAATTTTCGGATTTCGTCATAAGCTTTCAGGTAAGTAACCGGATTCGAGCGCGATGACTTTCCTATTGGATTCTGGTCGATAAATTCTAATGCATTCAACATTTTATAGTCGCCCCGGAGGGCATCATGCAGGCCGGTACGTTCGCCATAGTTACCCAGTATTTTGGTTAATGCCGGTGTGAGTATTTTCGTAACCAGCGATGATTTTCCCGATCCACTAACCCCGGTAACAACGGTAAGGATATTTAACGGGAATTTTACGCTGATATTTTGCAGATTATTTTCGCGTGCCCCGACAATTTCAATCGAATTTATCCATTTTCTTCGATGGGGCGGAATCTCAATTTTTTTTATTCCGGTAAGGTATTGAGTGGTTAAGCTTTCCGGTTTTTGTTGCAATTTTTTATGGTTTCCCTGGAATACCACTTCGCCGCCATGTTGTCCGGCCAAAGGACCGATGTCTATTACTTCATCGGCAGCCCGGATGATGTCTTCGTCGTGTTCAACAACCAGAACGGTATTGCCTGTTTTCTGTAATTGCCGGAGTACTTTTATCAGGCGTTCGGTATCACGCGAATGTAGTCCTATACTCGGCTCGTCGAGTATATATAACGAGCCTACAAGACTGCTTCCCAGTGAGGTTGCCAGATTTATACGTTGCGACTCGCCACCTGACAACGTTGACGAAAGTCGGTTTAGGGTAAGATAGCCTAAGCCCACATCGCATAAAAATTCCAGTCGGTTATTTATTTCGGTTAAAATTCGTTTGGCAACTTCTTTTTCGTGTGCCGATAGCTGGATTTCTGAGAAGAATTTACGTAGCTCGGAAACAGGCATCAGTACCAATTCCTGTATGGATTTCCCTGCAATTTTAACGTATCCTGCTTCTTTTTTTAATCGGCTTCCTTTACACGCCGGGCAGGTGGTTTTTCCCCGATAGCGTGAAAGCATAACCCTGTATTGTATTTTGTAACTTTTTTCTTCTAGGTATTTAAAAAAAGTATTTAATCCCTTAAAATATTTATTGCCGGTCCAAACCAAAAAACGTTGTTCTTCTGTGAGTTCGTAAAATGGTTTATGAATGGGAAAATTAAATTTTTCGGATGAATAAATCAGCTCATTCTTCCATTTGCTCATTTTTTCGCCTTTCCAGCAAACAATGGCATCCTGGTAAATAGATAGCGATTTATTGGGAATAACAAGGTCTTCGTCAATCCCGATAACTTTCCCGTAGCCTTCGCAAACAGGACAGGCACCCACCGGATTGTTGAAACTGAACATATGGATGCTTGGTTCTTCAAATTCGATCCCGTCGGCTTCAAAACGGTTGGAGAAGTCTCGGGATTGCACCTCGTCTTTTAAATAGATTTTAACAATACATTGTCCTTCGCCTTCGTAAAAAGCGGTTTGAACCGAATCGGCTATTCTGCTCCTGAAATCCCGGGTGTTTTGTACGGCTACCCTGTCAATCACTAGGTTGCAATTTCCGTTACATAAACCGGCATTGTTTCCTGTTACAATTTCGTCGATTCTTATTATTTTATCGTTAATTTCTATTCTTGAAAAGCCTTGCTGCATTAAAAGTCCTGCTTCTTCCTTTAGATTCCTTCCTTTTGGGATGATTAGCGGAGACGTAATAATCAGTCGCGTGTTTTCTTCAAAAGACTTAATGTAATTTACTACATCCGAAACACTGTTGCGCGTTACTTCTCTCCCCGAAACCGGCGACAATGTTTTGCCTGCCCGGGCATAAAGCAATTTGAGGTAGTCGTATATTTCAGTCGATGTTCCTACGGTAGAGCGTGGGTTTCGGGTGTTAACCTTTTGTTCGATGGCAATAGCAGGCGGAATACTGTTGATGAAATCTACCTCAGGTTTGTTGATTCTTCCTAAAAATTGACGTGCATACGACGACAGACTTTCTACATAGCGTCTTTGTCCTTCGGCAAAGAGAGTGTCGAATGCTAATGATGATTTCCCGGAACCCGAAACTCCTGTAACAACAATAAATTTGTTGTGTGGAATTTTCAGGCTGATGTTTTTGAGGTTATGAACCCTTGCATTTTGGATTTCAATATATTTAGCAGTTTTACGATTGGACATAATAGTATATAAAAAGCAATAGTTTGTTCAAAAATTTGTGAATTTCAATAAAATGTTACATTTTTAATCCCACAAAAGTATAATAAAAGTTAAACTTCATCTAAAAATCAACGCCTATCGATAAATTTTACTTTTTGTTATAAAATAAAAGGTAATGTCAGAAATTAAATTGCAAAGTGATAATGAGCTTGTGCAAAGATTTATTAATGGCGATCAAAATTCTCTTGAAACTTTAGTGTTGCGCCATAAAAGCAGGGTGTATTCATATATCTTGCTGATTGTGAAGAATCAGGAACTGGCGGAAGATATTTTCCAGGAGACTTTTATAAAAGTAATCCGCTCTTTAAAAAAAAGGAAATATGTAGAAAACGGGAAGTTTATTTCCTGGGTTTTACGGATTTCTCATAACCTGATTATTGATCATTTCAGAAAAGAAAAATTAAAAGGGACAATCTCTAACGATGGGACAGAGGTTGATATTTTTAATTCACAGAGATACTCCGATCGGACTATTGAAGACCGAATGATTAATGAACATATTTTATGTGTAGTGAAAGATTTGGTGCAGAAACTCCCAGATGATCAGAAGCAGGTTATTTACATGCGTCATTATATGGGGTTGAGTTTCAGGGAAATATCGGAGCAAACTGATGTGAGTATAAATACTGCTTTGGGGCGTATGCGTTATGCGTTAATAAATCTGCGAAAATTGATTGAAGAGAAAAAATTGAGCCTTACAATGATTTAACAATTATTAATACAATATTAACTTTGCATCTGCGTTTGTTTAAAAAAATAAAAATGCCTATGCACTATTCTACTTTAATTTATTGTGTAAATACTTTTGTGAAAGATTTGGATGGAGTTCAGCAGGATGGAGAAGCTACAGGGAGTGGTAAAATTGTAAAAAGGGAGCCGTCGGAGGTAGCTTTGAAAAATATTTTTGATTTTGCCCGTTTTTATGATGTGGTGGAAACAGAATCGGCAGGATATGTTGAGATGATATTGAATTGACTGAAAGTATTTCTGTTGCCGAGGCATATTCAATATATTATTCAGTTCTTTATAAGGATGTTTTTACGGTTTTATTTTATGTGTTCATTTAGTAAGTTTGAAAGACTATAAAATAGCCACTAATTCACAAAAACACCCAATTGTGCCCCCAAAAATAATATCGTTACATCTTTTTGCAATCATTTTTTAGAAATTCAGGATTGCCACTAATCTATACATAGAAATACAAGGTGTCATAATTTACTGTTTTTTTATCTTACTGTTTGGATTTCTGCAAAAAATAAATTTATTTTATGATATTGAAATGATATCAAAATGCTAAATTTTAATGGTATGGAAAAAAAGTATTCTGCAATGTCGGGTTATTTATTTTTGTTATTAGAGTTGATAACCTTGTGTCTGGTGATATTTGGCTTTGTTCGGGGCATGGTTGTAATGTCAGTGGTGTTGATTCCTGTTTTTATATTGATGGCAGTTGGCTTTACGGTCGTAGATCCGAATCAAAGTTGTGTGATGATTCTTTTTGGAGCCTATAAGGGAACCATCAAAAAGAATGGTTTCTATTGGGTAAATCCGTTTTTTGTACGAAAGAAAATTTCGCTGCGTGCGCGGAATTTTGATAGCGAAACCATTAAAGTAAACGATAAGCTGGGGAATCCTATAATGATTGGACTGGTTTTGGTCTGGCAGGTGGAAGAAACTTATAAGGCTGCTTTTGGGGTCGATGAGTATGAGCAATTTGTTGTAGTACAAAGTGAAGCAGCATTGCGCAAACTGGCCGGAATGTATCCCTATGATAATATTGAGGATGAAGAGGCTCGGGTTACTTTGCGTGAAGGAACAGAAGAGGTAAACGTGCAGCTAGAAAAAGAAATTGTTGAGCGTTTGGAAATTGCCGGTATTCATGTAATAGAAGCGCGCATTAACCACATTGCCTATGCACAGGAAATTGCCCAGGCCATGCTGAAACGGCAACAGGCAACAGCAATTGTTGCTGCTCGTTATAAAATAGTGGAAGGCGCAGTTAGTATGGTAGAAATGGCTTTGGATGAACTTAGTAAGAAGGAAATTGTTGATTTGGACGAAGAGAAAAAAGCCACAATGGTTAGTAATCTTATGGTGGTGTTATGTGGCGATAAAGATGCCACACCTGTGGTAAATACCGGTACTATTTATTAATGTTGTTTTATTTGCGGTTATGAAAAGAATACAGCTTTTTTTATTGCCTTTGTTTTTTGTGCATTGTTCTTTTGGCCAGAATATTACAGGAATATGGAATGGTGCACTGCAAACTCCGCTGATGTCACTTCGTCTTGTAATCCATATTACTAAAACAGAAGATGGCTACCGTTCAACAATGGACAGCCCCGATCAAAATGCATTTGATATGCCTGTTACCTCAACAACATTTGATAATAGGCATTTAAAACTTATCATAAAGAATTTGGGAATAGAGTATCTGGGAACATTGAATGAAAAACAGGAAATAGAAGGTATTTTTAAGCAAGGGGGACAATCGTTTCCATTGAAACTAGCAAGAGTAAATATTGAAAAGAAGGAAATGATTCGTTCCCAGGAGCCAACCGTTCCGTTTCCTTATTATTCGGAAGATATAATGTTCGGGAATAAACGAGCCTTGATAAAATTGGCAGGAACACTCACTTTACCTCAAAAAAACGGGATTTTTCCTGCTGTTGTTTTAATTAGCGGAAGCGGGGCGCAAAATAGGGATGAAGAAGTTTTCGGACATAAACCTTTTCTTGTTTTGTCTGACTTTTTAACCCGAAATGGAATTGCTGTTTTGCGTTTCGACGATAGGGGGACGGCTGCGTCGACAGGTAATTTTGCATCTGCAACCAGTTTTGATTTTTCAACCGATGTGGAAGCTGCAGTGAATTACTTGCTTGACCGGAAGGAAATAGATAAGACAAGAATTGGACTGATAGGGCATAGCGAAGGCGGAATGATTGCATCAATGGTAGCAAGTGTTTCTGATAATATTGCGTTTATTGTTCTGTTGGCTGCTTCCGGAGTTCCGGGAGGAGAGTTGCTTTTACAGCAACAAAAAGCAATCGGAAAGGCCTTGGGAATGAGCAATGAAGAATTGCATAGTGCCGAAACTGTAAATGAAGGGGCGTATAATATCGTTGTTAATTCAGTAAACACCGAACGGCTGAAAGTGAAATTGAGTGCTTATTTCAGAAAAATGATTAATGAATCGAAAGTTCATCTGCCCCGGGGAATGACCGAAAAAGAGTATTTGATAAAGACTACTGAACAATATTCAAATCCATGGATTCAATATTTTATACGGTATAATCCGGCAGAGGATTTGGAGAAAGTAAAATGTCCGGTTCTGACAATTAATGGTGGAAAAGATTTACAAGTTCCACCAAAAGAAAATTTGCTGGCAATAAAGGCAGCGTTAGAAAAAGGCGGCAATAAGGATGTAACGATTAAAGAATTATCCGGATTAAATCATTTGTTTCAGGAATGCACAACTGGTTTGCCAAATGAATATATGACGATTGAGCAAACATTGTCGCCAATTGCTTTAAATGAAGTTTTGAATTGGCTAAACAATCATCTGAAATAAAGGCAATTATGGAAAAAAATCTTTACAAGGAGGAACAGCGTTTTTCACAATGGATGAGTGTCGTTTTATTTGTTGTATTTGGATTGCCGGTGATGTTCCTGGGAAATGAACTTGCTCTAAAAATCAATACCAGCGAATATTTACCATTGAGTATCGTTTTGTCATTTCTACTTATTTTATGGGGCTCAGGAGTATATTTTTGGGGAAAAATGAAATTAGTTGTAGCGATTGTTGAAAATGGTATTCGTTTAAAATATCCGCCGTTATTAAGAAAATGGAAGCTTATTGGTAAAAATGAAATTGAACGTTTGGTTGTTCGGAAGTATAATCCACTGATGGAATACGGAGGTTGGGGCATAAAAAGAAATCGGCAAAAACGCAGTTATGCCTATAATGTAAAAGGAAATGTCGGCTTGCAATTATTTCTGAAAAATGGTAAAAAAATATTGATAGGAACTCAAAAGAAACAGGCCATTGAATATGCAATGAAAAAGCTAATGGAGAAAGGGGGGTGAGATGGCAAAGAAGAAGTCGTTTGTATTGAGAGTGAGCCCGGAGATGATGGAAGCTGTTGAAAAATGGGCTGCCGACGATTTTCGGAGTATTAACGGGCAGTTGGAATGGATTATTCATAATGCATTGAAAGATGCTAAACGCCAGAAGAAGCGAGAGGGGGAATAGTTGGCAGTCGCAGTTGCAGAGAAACCGGTGAAAAAGAAAAAAGAAGGGAAAGAAAAGCCGTGGAATATATGGATTCCCTATGGATTTGGAGGGTATGGTAAATTTAGAACTTAACTCCAGAATATACATCAAGAACAAATTAAGAGATAACAAATAATTTAAAAAGTAAACAATGAGTAAACAGTATGTTTGTCCCAAATGCAATAGCTGGGAATATGAGACGGATGAAATAAGGACAACCGGATCGGGACTGTCTCGATTTTTTGATGTTCAAAATCGCCGTTTTACAGTTGTTACCTGCAAAAGATGTGGGTATTCCGAATTTTACAAAGCCGGAAATGGAGGTGTCGCTGGAAATATTTTGGATTTTCTTACTTCTTAACTTTTCTTTAAATTCATTCGTAGAGATTTTTATACATTGGAAATCCCGTTAATTTCTTTAATTTTGGTCTGCTTTTCTAAAAAACAATTAATAAAAAGTATATGAATATTAGCGCGTTACAAAAGGAAAGGGCAAAATATCAACCCAAATTGCCAAAATCGTTAAAAGGTGCAGTTAAGCTCGTTGAGGGCGAAAAAACAGAATCTGTTGCCGACCAGAAAGAAATAAAGGAATTATTTCCAAACACTTATGGAATGCCTTTAATCCGGTTTGAAGAAGGAGAAGAACAAGGCACAAATGCTCCGATAAATGTTGGTGTTATCTTGTCGGGCGGACAGGCTCCGGGCGGACACAATGTGATTTCCGGTATTTTCGACGGGGTGAAAAAAATACATCCTGACAGTAAATTATATGGATTCCTTTTAGGCCCGGGTGGACTGGTTGACCATAAATATGTTGAACTTACTGCTGATATCATTGACAATTATCGGAATACCGGTGGTTTTGATATTATCGGCTCAGGACGTACAAAACTGGAGGAAGAAGCCCAGTTCGATAAAGGACTGGATATTGCAAAAGACTTAAATCTGAAAGCTCTGGTAATAATTGGTGGCGACGACTCAAACACAAATGCCTGTGTATTGGCCGAATACTATAAGAAAATTAATGCAGGAGTACAGGTAATCGGTTGCCCAAAAACCATTGATGGTGACCTGAAAAATGAAATGATTGAAGCTTCTTTTGGTTTCGATACCGCAACAAAAGTATATTCAGAGTTAATCGGTAATATTCAGCGCGATGCCAATTCTGCAAAAAAATACTGGCACTTTATTAAACTGATGGGGCGTTCTGCTTCTCACATTGCACTGGAATGTGCATTGAAAACACAACCGAACATTACCCTGATTTCTGAAGAAATTGAAGCCAACCAGAAAACACTTTCCGAGATTGTGGATTACATGGCCGGCATTATTGGCAAACGTGCCGAAAATGGCGATAATTTTGGAGTAGCACTTATTCCTGAAGGATTGATTGAATTCGTTCCTGAAATGAAAGTGCTTATTGCTGAATTGAATGATGTTCTTGCAGAAGGTTCGGTTACCGAACACGAGTTCAGAATGCTGAAAAAAGTGCATCGTAACGACTGGATTGCCGGTCATTTGAGTGACGAATCAGCAAAAGTATTTAAATCGTTGCCATCGGGAATAAAAACACAACTTACACTTGACCGTGATCCTCATGGAAATGTTCAGGTTTCGTTAATTGAAACTGAAAAACTTTTGGGAGAGATGGTTAAAACACGTTTGGAAGAATGGAAGAAAGAAGGAAAGTATGTTGGTAAATTCGGAACTCAATACCATTTCTTTGGTTACGAAGGCCGTTGTGCTGCTCCTTCAAATTACGATGCCGATTATTGCTATTCGCTTGGTTATACCGCATCGGTGCTTATTGCCGAAGGAAGAACCGGTTATATGTCGTCGGTACGTAATACCACTGCCCCAGCCGAAGAATGGATTGCAGGAGGTGTGCCAACAACAATGATGATGAATATGGAAAAACGTCATGGACACATGAAACCAGTAATCCAGAAAGCATTGGTTGAACTGGATGGTGCTCCGTTTAAGTATTTCTGCTCAAAACGTGGCGAATGGGCTTACGAGACACATTTTCTGTATCCGGGGCCAATTCAGTATTTTGGACCAACCGAAGTGTGTGACCAAACTACCGAAACATTAAAACTCGAACAGGAGAAGTAATTTCGACTTTTGGTTTTAAAGAAGACGTTCTAAAAAACAATAAATAAAGAAAGATCCTCCTGTTGCATCAGGAGGGTCTTTTTTTATTTTCTATATTCAAATATTATATCTAATGAAAGCAGAAATTATAACCATTGGCGACGAAATTCTTATTGGGCAGATTACAGATACCAATTCGGCCTGGCTTGCTGATCAATTCAGTAAAAACGGGATTGAAACTTACCAGGTAACATCGGTACATGACGCGCGTGAACACATTCTGAATGCCATAACAAACGCTGCAAATAATGTGGATTTAGTTGTGATTACCGGTGGTTTGGGGCCAACAAAAGACGATATAACCAAAGGTGTGCTTTGTGAATATTTCAATACCGAACTGTTTTTTCATGAGCCAACCCTAGAGCATATCAAAAAACGTTTCGGCAGACGGGGAATTGCAATCAATAAACTCAATCGCGGGCAGGCTATGTTGCCGAAAAATTGTACAATATTGCCTAATGAATTAGGAACTGCTCCGGGGATGTGGTTCGAAAAAAATGATACTATTTTTGTCTCAATGCCGGGAGTTCCTTTCGAAATGAAATACATAACAGAACATGAGCTTTTGCCCAAACTTCTTGAAACCGGTAGGACTACAGCAATATTCCATAAAACGATATTAACGCAGGGGATTCCGGAGTCGATGCTGGCCGAAAGAATTGCAAAATGGGAAGAGGCTTTGCCCGATTTCATAAAGTTGGCTTATTTGCCAAGCCCTATGGCTGTAAGGCTTCGCTTGTCGGCAAAGGGAGAAAACATGGAGGTGCTGAAGCAACAGGTAGTGCAGGAAGTGGATAAATTAATTCCTCTTATTTCAGAAAGTATTTATGGATACGATAACGAAACTTTTTCTGAAGTAATCGGCCGGATGCTAAAGATACAGGGAAAAAAACTGGCTGTTGCCGAAAGTTGTACCGGCGGCTGTATTTCGCATTTGATTACGGCTGTCCCCGGATGTTCTGAATATTATAACGGTTCGGTTACTTCGTATTCCAACCAAGCAAAAGAAAATGTGCTGGGTGTTTTTCATGATACCTTAGAAGAATACGGGGCTGTAAGTAAAGCCGTGGCCATTCAGATGGCCGAAGGGGTGAAAACGGTGTTAAATGCCGATTATTCGGTTTCGACAACAGGCATTGCCGGGCCTTCCGGAGGAACAGATGAAAAACCTGTCGGAACGGTTTGGATTGCTGTTTCGGGACCCACCAAAACATGTGCCGAGAAATTTGTTTTCGTAGGAGACGAACGTGAACGGAATATTACCCGTGCTGCCCAAACTGCTATGCAGATGTTGCGCAGGCTTGTTTTGGAAGAAGGCGGGAAATAAGGGCGTAGTTCAATATTCGGAAAAAATAAAGGAGAAAGCCTTCAATTGCCAGTCGGCATATTCAGCGATCTAACGAAAGGAAGCGTCAGAAATTAAAAATTTTGGGATTCCTGTTTATTCATCCGATAACTATCTGTTTTTAGCTGTAGTCATCGGATGAATATTGTGTTAGATTTCAAGTTTATGATATTTATTCCCAACTTGACTTTGACGTTTATCATAAATAACGAGGATGCGATTCTTGATTCCCTGATTTTAAAATAAATTTTATTTAGGCAATATTGGTATATACAGCCTGTACATCGTCGTCTTCTTCTAACTTGTCCAACATTTTTTCAATGTCATCAAGTTGTTCTTCTGTAAATTCGACTGGAGTGGTTGGAATGCGTTTTAATTCGGCTTTGCAGACCTCAACATTCAGACGTTCGAGTTCATGAGCCATGTCGCTAAAACTAGTGTAATCGCCATAAGCATAATACAAACCTTCGTTTTCTTCTATTTCTTCCAGCCCGGCGTCAATCAATTCCAGTTCTATGTCATCAATTGCCATACCTTCCTGCATTTTAAACTCAAAAACAGCCTTGCGGTTAAACATAAATTCCAACGATCCGTTAGGCACCTGGCCTCCTCCTGCTTTATTAAAATAGCTTTTTACATTTGCAACCGTACGGGTGGTATTATCGGTAGCTGCTTCTACAAAAACCAGCACACCATGAGGCCCTTTTCCCTCGTAAGTCGTTTCAATGTAGGACGCAGCATCTTTCCCTGATGCTCTTTTTATTGCTGCATCTATGTTGGCTTTGGGCATATTTTGTGCTTTTGCACTTAATATGGCTGTCCGCAAGGCCGGGTTCATATCCGGATCGGGGCCACCTTCTTTGGCTGCAATTGTTATTTTTCTGCCGAGTTTCGGAAAAATTCTCGACATTTTATCCCAGCGTTTTTCTTTCGCTGCCCTGCGGTATTCAAATGCTCTTCCCATAAATCTTATGATTTTTGAAATTTTTTGCGAAAATAAAAACAGAAAGCTGATTTACCAAAATACACCGAATCTATTTTATTTGTATTTTGAGAGAATTCTGAATTTATTCAGATTGAAAATCTTCCCGGAAAGCTTTGATAAAGAGGAAAGAATGCGTTTTTTTTCTGATTTTTTGTCTGTATAATTTGTGATTGTAGAATAATTTGTAGATTTGAACAGATAGGTATTATACACCTTAATAGTTATTAACTAATTGCAATATCCTGTAATTTTCGTAAGGGTTTAATTTTCAGTTCGGCGTAGATTAATTAGTTTTGCACTTTAATTTTTAAAAGTTTTTTGTTGTGCCTGATACAAGATACATATTCGTTACCGGAGGAGTTACCTCCTCGCTGGGAAAAGGTATTCTCGCCTCTTCGCTGGCCAAGTTGTTACAATCGCGTGGTTATAGTGTAACCATTCAAAAGCTGGATCCATACATAAATGTAGATCCCGGAACCTTGAATCCTTATGAACACGGAGAGTGTTTTGTTACGGAAGACGGGGCTGAAACCGATCTTGACCTTGGTCATTATGAACGTTTTTTGAACGAGCCTACTTCTCAGGCCAACAATGTTACTACCGGTAGGATTTACCAATCGGTGATTGAAAAAGAAAGAAAAGGCGATTATCTTGGAAAAACAGTTCAGATTATTCCGCATATTACCGATGAAATAAAACGCCGGATAAAAATCCTAGGCTCAAAAGATAAATACGATATTGTTATTACCGAAATAGGAGGGACGGTTGGTGATATTGAGTCATTGCCTTATATTGAAGCCGTACGGCAGTTAAAATGGGAGCTGGGCAATAAGTCGCTTGTTATTCATCTTACTTTGGTGCCCTACCTGGCAGCAACCGGCGAGCTAAAAACAAAACCAACCCAGCATTCGGTAAAAACCCTGCTGGAAACCGGAGTTCAGCCCGATATTTTGGTGTTGCGTACCGAACATGATATTGATTTGTCGATTCGTAAAAAAGTGGCCTTGTTTTGTAACGTGGGCCTGGATTCTGTCATCCAGTCGGTAAATGTGCCTACTATTTATGAGGTTCCGTTAAAAATGTTGGAAGAAAAGCTGGATCTTACCGTTTTGAAGAAACTTGACCTTGTATTGAAAAAGGATATCGACTTATCGGCATGGAATAAATTTCTGAAAAAACTTAAAAATCCTAAAAAAACAGTAGAAATAGGTATCGTCGGGAAATACGTTGAATTGCATGATGCTTACAAATCAATTGTTGAGGCACTTGTGCATGCCGGAGCCGAAAATCAATGCCGCGTAAAACGCAGATGGATTCATTCGGAAGAAATAAATGCCGATAATGTTGCCGAAAAGCTATCGGGGCTGAACGGGGTTATAATTGCGCCCGGTTTTGGACACCGCGGAATAGAAGGCAAGATTATCGCGGCACAATATGCCCGTGAAAACAATATTACATTCCTAGGTATTTGTCTGGGAATGCAGGTGGCTGTTATTGAATTTGCTCGTAATGTATTGAAACTCGAAGATGCAGACTCAAGCGAAATGAACCCCAAAACACCTTACCCGGTTATTGACCTGATGGAAGAACAAAAAGGAATTACCCATTTCGGCGGAACCATGCGCTTAGGAGCTTACGAGTGCCGTATTGTTGAAAAAGATTCAAATGTTTGTAAGGCGTATAATAAATTAACGACCCACGAACGTCATCGTCATCGTTACGAGTTTAACGACGATTTCAGGGAACAATATATAAACGCAGGAATGGTTCCTACCGGAATTAATCCTGATACCAATTTGGTGGAGATAATGGAAGTGCCTGCTCATAAGTGGTTTGTGGGGGTTCAGTTTCATCCGGAATACAGTAGCACGGTATTAAATCCACACCCGATTTTTGTAGATTTTGTTAAAAACTCATTACTTTAAATTTTATGGATAAAAAATCGATTATTGGAATCGTTCTGATTTTTTTGATTTTGGTGGTGTTTTCCTACATCAACCGGCCATCGAAAGAGCAAATTGCCCGACAAGAACACATCAGGGATTCAATTGCACAGGTAGAACAGCAGAAAGCCATTGAGCAACAGCGAATACAGGATGAGCAGGAAGCTCAAAAAAAGGCCATTAGTACCGGTGATACCCTGGGAAGGCAACAACTGGAACAACAAAAAACAGCAGAACTTGGCGTTTTTGGGGCTGCTGCCATCGGAAACGAAGAATTTACAACACTCGAAAATGACCGGATGATTATTACTTTTTCCAATAAAGGGGGAAGAATATATTCTGTAGAGTTAAAAGATTATAAACGACATGATTCAACTGCTTTGGTTTTGTTTGATGGCGAGAATACGCTTTTCGGATTAAACTTTTTTGCACAAAACCGAAGTATACATACCGAAGAACTTTATTTTAAACAGGTTGGAGGAAATAAAAACATTGTTGTTGCCGGATCCGAGGTAAAGCGGGGAAGTGAAGGACTTGAGAAATACAACCGTAAAAATCCGGGGGAAAGCAAATCGGTTTCTTTTCGCTTAGAGCCGATGCCCGGGAAGTACATCGAATATACGTATACCCTGAGCCATAATTCGTATATGGTTGATTTTGATGTAAAGATACAGGGAATGAAAAACTACATTGATGCGAAGCGCTCGTACCTCGATTTTGCCTTTGCGTACGATGTCCCCCGGCAGGAACGTTATTCTCCCCGTTTTGGAGAGGATCGATATACTTACATGACCTATAATTTTTTTGAAGGCGATGAGAATAACCTGAGTAAGGCAAAATCGGATGAGAAAAATCTTTCAACCAAAATTAAATGGATTGGTTTTAAACAGTTATTTTTTAGTTCTACTGTTATTGCCGACGAATCGTTCCCCAATGCACTGGTAAAACAAACAATCTATAAGGACAACATGCAGTACCTTGCTAACTTCAGTACCGAAATCGGTATTCCGTATTCCGGTAAGCAGCAGGAACAAACAGGTATGCAGTTTTATTTTGGCCCGAACCATTATCAAACCTTAAAACAGTATGGCTTGGGAATGGAGCGCCAAATCGACCTGGGCTATGCCATTGTCCGTCCGGTGAACAAATGGTTGATTATTCCGGTATTCAACTTTTTACGGAAGTATATTCATAACTTTGGGCTTATTATTCTTATTCTTACGATTTTAATAAAGACCGTTTTATTCCCGTTTACTTATAAATCGTATATGTCGCAGGCCAAAATGCGTGTGTTGAAACCTGAAGTAGACGAGATAAATGAGAAATACGGCAAAGACCAGTCGAAAGCCATGGAAAAACAGCAGGCAACCATGGCTCTCTATAAAAAGGCAGGGGTGAATCCAATGGGAGGTTGTTTGCCGATGCTGTTGCAAATGCCGATTTTGTTTGCCATGTTCTTTTTCTTCCCTACTTCGATAGAATTGCGCGGGCAGAGTTTTTTATGGGCACACGACCTTTCAACTTACGATTCAATTCTTGATTTGCCATTTAATATACCGATGTATGGCGCTCATGTAAGTTTATTTTGTTTGCTGATGTCAATCTCCAACATTATATATACGCGTGTAAACCAGGCAGCAACAGCCGGGAGTCAAAGTATGCCAGGCATGAAAACAATGATGTATATGATGCCGGTAATGTTTTTGTTTATATTAAATAGCTATCCGTCGGGATTGAGTTACTATTATTTGCTGGCTAACCTGATTACTATTGGGCAGACCTTCCTTATTCGTCGGTTTTTTGTTGATGAAGAAAAAATTCATGCACAGCTACAGGCCAATAAAAAGAAACCTGCAAAAAAATCAGGCTTTCAGAAACGTTTGGAAGAAATGGCTAAACAGCAACAAACTGCTCAGCGGAAAAGAAAAAGATAGTTGTACTATTCGTCCGTAGTTTTTTGCGGGAATTTTTAAAAAATGGAATTTAAAGAATACATTTCTTCAAATTCCATTTTTTGTATCTGTCTGATTTTTCATAATAAGCCGGATCGGTTTTACATTGTGCCTGGTAGAATAGAGCAAGGAAGTTTTACCGTGATTCGATTAGCTTATATCCTGTTCCCCTGATATTCAGAATACAAACCGAAGAGTCTTTCGATAATTTTTTGCGAAGTTTGGTGATGAAAACATGCAGGCTTCGGGTTGTAAAATAGCCATCATCGCCCCAAAGTTCTGTTAGTAAATTTTTTGTGTGTACTACCTGGTTCCTGTTTTCGCACAGGCGTTTCAATATTTCCGATTCGCGGTGGGAGAGTAGTGTCTTTTCCCCGGAGAGGAAAAGCGTTTGACTAATGCTGTCGAACAAGTATTGTCCGATTTTATATTGCTTCGATTTTTGTTTTTGAATATAAGCACGATTGAGCAATGCTTTTATGCGCACAATGAGTTCGCCCATTCCGAAAGGTTTTTTCAGGTAGTCGTTGCCTCCAATTTCGAAACCGGTAACTACATCGTTTACTTCCGATCGGGCGGTGAGAAAAAGAACCGGAACTTCGTGGTTACTTTCCCTTATTTGTTCCACCATTTCGAATCCGTCCATTTGGGGCATCATAACATCGGCAACCACAATGTCGGGATGCAGCGAATGAAACTTATGCAATCCTTCTTCTCCGTTTTTTGCGGTATGTACAATAAACTCTCCTTTTTCTTCAAGCGTTTCTTTAACAATCATTGCTAAAGTGAGTTCGTCTTCAACTAAAAGTACGTCTATTTTATCCATTGCTTCGGAATTTTAATCATAAATGTTGCGCCTTTGTTTGTTTGGCTTTCAACAACAATTTCGCCTCCATGTCGCTCTGCCATTTCTTTTACGTAAAATAACCCGATTCCGTATCCTTTGGTGTTATATCTGTTGCCGGTTGGAATACGATAAAATTTATCGAAAATACGACTTTGGTATTTAGCATCAATCCCCGGACCGTTATCTGTAACTTTAAGTATTGTGCCTTCGCTTTTTTCGTACGATGAGATTTTTATATGCACTTTTTCGGAGCTGTATTTAATGCCGTTTTCAATTAAATTGTTTAACATATTAAAAAGGTGCATTTTGTCGGCATTTAAAGATGGTGTTTTTAGGTCTGTTTCAAAAGTTACTTCTTTGTCTGAAAATAGTTTTGCTCGTTCAATAAGATTCTGAATCATTTGTGGCAAATCAATCTTTTCGGGTTTTAAATCAATTTTTTTATTGTCTTTTCGCGACATCGAGAGGATTTGCTCGACCAATCCTGTAAGCTGTTCCATTTGGTCTTTGGCAATATTAAGGTATTTTTCTTGCCTTTTTTCGTCTGCCGGAGAATCAGATACTAACAATGCATCAATTGCTGCATACGACACGGCAATTGGCGTTTTTAGCTCATGAGTCATATTATTGGTGAAGTTATTTTTCAGTTCCTCTTCGGTTTGCATCTTTCGAATCGTTTTCAGCAAATAATAAAAGGTAAAAATCAGAAAGGCTAAGATTAAAACCGAAGAAATAAGCATTCCTAGCATTTGTGATAATAACTGTTTGTTCGGATTTTTTACAAACAAGCGATAGGAATGTTCGTCGTTAAAATCGTAGTAAAAATCGTATTGCCGGGCATATTTTGTATTGAATTTCGAATTGTTATTTCCTGCGGCACAAATCGAATCGTTACCGCATTGTATTATAAAAATCTGATATGGACGGTTGATGTTTGCTTTAGTCAATTGTTCAACCAAAGTGCTGTCGAAAACATTAATATCTACAGCTATAAATTGGTCGTTTATGTAGTGCATTGTTTTTTTTAGATAGGCAGCTAGTTTCTCGGTATCTTTAACATGTTCGCTAAGCGAATTTTTATCGTCTTGGCTTGCATTTGATTGATTTACGGTATCTTTTGTTGCCTGGTTATACGAATACATTACCTTGTTTCCGGTAGAATCACTATGCATGCCAATATTCATTGACGCAGATTCTTCACTAACTGTATCATTTATCATTTCTGAGCGTACTGCTATCTCGTATTGGTCGGCAATATCCATTGCCTCGTAAATATCTTTGTCAAACTGTTTGGAGGTAGTTTGATATAAGCCGTTTAGCCAATACAGTTGGTAAAAAAATACCCCTAACATTATTACGCTTATTGCAATTGCTATATTTCGTAGTGAGATTTTCATGCTGTTGTTTTTTTTTCACAAAGACGCAGATATGCTGAGATTTATTCTCTTGCTGTTACGAAAATATATAAAATCAATCGATAAAATTATAAGGTGTTAAGACTATTTAAGAATTTTGTATGCGAAGCAAAACAATAATTAATGATGTTTTGTTTAATTGGGAAATAAGAAATTGAGAGTTTCGAGAATTAGGTATTTAATTAATACAGGAAATAATTCTTATAAGTGTCACTCCTAACGGAGCTTCTGTGTTTCGTTGTTGAATTTAATTCTACCATACTGACGTTCCTAACGGAGTTTTTAAACCTCGTAGAGGTGGTAGTATGGTAGAGACATTTTTATATCAACAACAACAAAGCGCCGTTAGGTGCGATACAAAAATTATTTATTAAGTGCTTAATTCAAAAATATTAATTTTGATTCTTTTTTATTATTTGTTTTGATAATACTCCAACACATTCATTGCAAAACGTGCCGATGCAGTTCCCGAACCTCCGCTCATCTTAATACCTACTTCTATCTATTCAATAACTCATTTTCGTATTTTTCCTTTGTCGCCAATACGTTCGAATACGACAAAAAACGATTTATACTCAATTCATACAAAATATTTAGGTTTTGAAAGACGGATAAACTGAATTAATTTTGTTGTAACAAAAACGTTAACGTTACGTTGAGTATTCAGGGAACATATGATGGAAAGGTGTTAAAATTATTTGACAAGGTTCAGGTAAATTCACCTCGGAAAGTTATAATAACATTTTTAGAAGAGCCTAAAGATGATTTAACTTTGGAAGAACTACATCTGATTGAACAACAGGGAGGTGCATTTGATTTTCTCGAAAGCGAAGAAGAAGATATTTATTCTGATAACGATTTAAAAGTTAAATACTAAATGCAGAGAGGCACAATTGTTTTAACCCTTTTCCCTTTTACTGATTTAACTTCTGCCAAAAAAAGATCAGTGTCGTGTCATGCTTGAAATGTCGGTTAAGTCGCCATTATTTTTTGAATTTTACGAAATTAGAGAAAGTGAGCATAGCCGTAGCTACGTGAATCTTTTTATGATGAGTAAAAACGAAAAAGAACAAGAATTGGGGAGGCAGAGCAGGCATGACACGACACTAGCTATTGTTATTTCACATCCTTCGAAGAAAGCAGATGTAATTGTTGCATTTATATCTTCTGTCGTTCCTAATGAATTATAAGAAAACCGATTTGTTATTTGATTATAAAAGAAAAGATTATCTCGAATCTGGATTAAAAAAAACATCAATATTTAAATTAGATAAGTTGGCAACCCTAAATAAGGCAATATTTAGAGGCGAATTAGGTTCTGTAGATTCTGACACTTTAAAAGATATTGATAAAAGATTAAAAATAGCGCTAGGATTATAATTATGTGCTAAGCGCATAAGCACCAAATATTCCGTTAAGACTATTTAAGACTAAGTAAGCATTCAATAACCCATAATCTCGTCTTCTTGCTCTTTTTTTGTATCCATATTATTTTAAATAAAATAGTTATGATACGAACTTTATCAATTTTATTGGGAATATTGTTTGCTTCAATGCTTTTTTCGTCAACAGCTACGGCGCAAACTTATTCTGTTTCAGGAAAATTAGTTGATGCCAACGACTCTACAATTTATACAGCTTCAATAATTCTTACCAACCAAGCTGATTCGTCGTTTGTGCAGGGGACTGTTTCTGACTTAAATGGAAATTTTACCTTAAACGATGTAAAAGAAGGGAAATATATTTTGTTTATCCAGCATTTACTTTATGCTAAAAAAAGTATTTCGGCAGATGTGAGTAAGAATCTACAACTTGGGAACATTGCTCTTTCTGAAAAAGAAAACGAGTTAGACGAAATTAGTGTAAAAGCAACCCGTCCGGTTGTGAAAATGGTGAATAATGTGCTTTCGTACGATGCAACAGCAGTAAGCGAAAAGTTTGTGCGAGATAATGCTATGGAAGTACTCGGCGATGTTCCCGGTGTGTTTTTAAAAGACGAAAGTGTAGAATTGTTGGGAGTAAGTAAATTAAATATTGCCATTAACGGCAAACCAACAACTTTGAGTATGAGTCAGGTTTTAAATATGCTGAAAGCCATGCCCAATACCAACGTAAAAGAAATTCAGGTAATGTATGCACCTCCTGCAAAATACAATGTAAAAGGAGCACTTATCAATATTATTTTAAATAAAGCCAATGTTAACGAAATTAACGGCTCGGTAAATGCGGGGTTTCGTCAGCGTCGTAACTCGGGTGCGTTGGGTGGTTTCAATCTTCAATATGCAAAAGAGAAATGGAATTTCAATTTACTGTATTCGTTCGATTACGACCATCGGAATTCAATAAATGGAATAGACATTAATCATACCTATAAAGATACTTTGTATCAGATTGAACAAGATATGGAGAATCAAAATGAATCTCAAATACATCAGGTTCAGTTTAGTACCGATTATCAAATTGACACACTGCAAACTTTATCGTTTAGCTATTCAGGTAATTTGGGCGACGATTCAGGAGGTCCAACAACTACCGATGCCAGCTTTACGTCGGTAAAAGGTGTTACTACTGAGCTTGATACCAGCTTCTCGCATTCGGATGAAACACTTCATAATTTAAAGTTAGACTACTCTTTAACCGAAAAACTGAATATTGGAGCGGAATATACTTATTACAAAAGTCCGTCGACCGATGATTATACAAGCATTGTTAATGGCGAAGCTACCGATTTCCGAACAAAATCGAGTCAAACCGTTAATAAATGGATGATGTATGCAAACCATTCGTTTAATTTATGGAATACTGATTTCTCTTATGGAGCAAATGTTTCGTATAGTGGAAATGAAAATTATTACACTTATTACAACTGTGCCAACGGGCAATATACTGTAGACCAATCGCAATCGACAGTTAACGATTTTAACGAGCAAGCTTATTCCGGCTTTGTTTCTTTTTCGAAACAATTAACACCGAAATTTTTATTGAATTTTAGCTTGAAAGGCGAGTTCGATCGCATGCAGAAAGACTCGTCGGGTACAAAAAACGATATCTGGAACACATTCTATTGGTATCCGACAATGAATGCTTCTTATACTGCCGATGCTCAGGCAAATCATATTTTCCAGTTATCGGTAAAATCATACACAACCTATCCGTCATATTGGGAAATTAGTCCGGCAACGTGGTACTCAAATCAGTATATGTTGGTGCAGGGAAATCCTGAATTGAAACCATCACAAACCTATACTGCTAGTTTAAATTACATTTTTAAGCGTAAGTATGTGCTAGTTTTATCGTTCGAAAGCAATAACGACGATATTACACAAATTCCGTTTGCATCGAGCGATCGTTTCAATACCATTGCAAAAAATGAAAATATTGATTACAACAGGCAAACAACGGTTGCATTGGTTTTGCCTTTCAATCTCGGGAAATACATAAACATTAATCCGACAGCTATTTATTTGCATCAACACCTGAAAAACAGCACTTCGGAAGACAAGGCTTTCGACCGTAAAGCTGATATATTTGTATTGCAATGCAACAGCGCCGTATCGCTATGGAAAGCAAAAGGCTTAAAGGCAACTCTCTCGGGGCATTATTACGGCAGAGGCATCCAGGGTATCTACGATTTTGAACCATCCTGCTTGGTCGATTGTGGTGTGTCGTGCAATATGTTGAAAAACAAAGCAGTGTTATCGCTAAAAGTAAATGATGTTTTTAGTTCGAGTATTCCCAAATTGAATATCGATTACAAAAACCAGAAAAGCCATTACGATTTAGACCAGGATACCCGGATGTTTACCGTAACATTCCGCTATAACTTCGGAAAACCAATTAAAGCTAAAAAAATTGACGTGGACGATAGCCGTTTTCGGAGAATGAATTAATGCTTAAAACCGGAATCCGTAGCCAATCGAAAAATACAAGGGCGAAAGTTTAAATGTTCCTATCGTTGATATTTTTAGCAATTCGGAGGAATAATGCTGCTTGTAATCGCGTTTCCCATATCTGTAACCAGTATTTATTATCAGAGAATGTCTTTTTGATTTGCCAATAATCCGGGAATATTTCATTCCTGCCTGGGTTGTTGGTGTTATGGCGTTGTAATAATCGTTATTCGGAATATAAATGCCCAGTTTTACCTGGACGTCCAGATTGTTTTTAGGATTTGAAAAGATATTGTAACCCATTTTTACGCCTGTAAGAAAATCGTCAAAACTACTGTTAATGTCTTGATTGCCGACCCCAATAAAGGCTCCTGCGCTAAAGTTTTCTGAGAAGATTTTGTGTTGATATTCAAGCTCAAATTGATGAATCGACAATGCTATTTCCAGACTGTTGTTTTTTTGTGCTCTCCCGTTGTTTACAAACAATGGAACGAGTAATATGCAAATAAGTAATTTATTCATCTAATTAAAATTGTTTATTTATTAAGGTAACTCATGCAATTCGCCTCGATAAATCGGGGCTCGTTTCATTTGTATTATTATTTTACCGTTACAGTAATGGCTTTTACTATTTTTTTCGCAGAAGTAAGTCCGCTTATGTCGGTGTAGATGTTTCCATCGCTTCCATCCGGGCTGCTGTGCCCAATCAATTGTAACGTTGTTTTTTCTGTTTGTGCCGAAATGGTTGCAGAATAAATTATTGCCGGCTGGCCACTTCCTTCTTTTCCTCCCGAGTAATTATCGTCATTTTTGTCAGCATTTTTCGGGTAAGAATCGTTGAAATCAGTTGAATGGTTAAATTCGGCTTTTACCACAAATGGAGTATCAAGCGTTCCTGGACTTATTTTTATTGTTTTGTCCGAAGTCGGAGTTGCTCCGGTTATCCCGTCATCTAGCGGATTTTCTTTTGTGGGCAGCAGTAGGCCATCGCTGTATACAACTCCTCGTTGATAACACCAGTAGGGAAGCGCCTCTTTACGCCTGTTGCCTTGGTTGTTTTGCCAGCCTTCAGTTGCTATTTTATAGGTGGCAAATATTGTTGAGAGATAATTGCCGCAGGTATCTTCAATCCATATTGCAAATTGTGGCGGATTTTTTTTCTTTATACCCAGAAACAGGGGATAGTCGTGCAGCCAGTTTTCGCCGGTTGTTACTTTTATTTCAATATCACCGCTCGAAAACTCTAGTTCTTCTTTTTGGCAGGATGCAAAGCATAATGCACAGGTTAGGAAACCGATTGTCAATACTGTCATTTTCATCTTATTATAATTTTGTGCAAAAATCGACAGAACGAAAATGATTTCTTTTGACAATTATCAAAAAAAACTATCGGATTGTTTTTCGCATTCTGCTCAGCGTTTCTTTGGTAATGCCAAGATAGGATGCAATGTATTGTAACGGAATGGTATTGACATATTCCGGATGTTTGTCAAGTAGGTTTTTATAGCGCATTTCAGCCGTTTGGTTGAGCAGCAGAAACAAATGTTTTTCAGAAGTAATAGCAACCGATTCGGCAATTAACCGTCCCAGGCGTTCAACGTTGGGATATTTGTGGTAGAGGTTGTACAGATTACTTTTTTGAATTTCTATTACTTCCATATCAACCATTGCCTGAACGTTAACAAAGGATGCTTTGCCGGTTATAAAACTGGTGTAAGAGGTAATAAAATTGGGTGCAAAATAAAAATCGCTGGTTATTTCGTTGCCCGCATAGTCGAAATGATAAAACCGGAAGTAACCGTTATTGATAAATACTACTTTTGTACAAACTTTGTTGTACTCAACCAAATGCTCTTTCTTTTGTAGTTTTTTTAGTGTTAAAACTTTTTCCAGAGCTTTATTTTCTTCATCTGATAAACGAACAAAATTGCTGATGTATTTATTTAATGCATTAATCATTGGGCTATTTTTTTATGCATACCAAATTCCGTTTTTGTATAATTGACGCCATTTTTCGATAGTGGGTTCGCTGTTTTTCCCTTGATTTTTTATGATATACTGTAAAACCATAATTAAAGGTATTATTTACAACCGAAAATTCGCAGCTTTTTGTATCAACAAATCATCCTATGACTCGCGAAATCAAGTTAATATTATACAAATTTAGATAATTCTGGTAATAAAAAGAAAATGTGTTTTAGAAAGGGAATGGAAGTATAAAAGGGATACGGCAATTTATATTATTGGAGCATTTAAAGAGTTGTTAAATACGATTGTTCTGTAAATTCTTGTTTCCCAGTGTAAAAGCGCTCCAAAGTTTTTCTTTTTTTTCAACTCCACAATTCTCCTGTAGTTCTCCGAATGTTAAGAGAAGTGTTTTTTTACAGGAACCGTTTTTCCTTTGTCTTCAATCCTTTTATTTTTGCAGCATCAAAAAACAGAAAAGATGAACGATAAAGTACCAGCGGCAGAGCTGGAAAGGCGAATGAAAAAAATTCGCAGACTGATGGATGTACAACATCCTGAGTGGAAGATGGCGGTTATTTTTAGTAAGATAAATCTATTGTATTTTACAGGTTCAATGCCTGAAGGAATGTTAATTATTGAGCGGGAAAACGGAGCTGCTTTGTGGGCGCGTCATGGTTATGAACGGGCGATGGCCGAATCGGCCTTTCCTGTAATAAAACCGATGCACAGTTATCGCGATGCTGCTCCGGAATATCCGAATACTCCTGATGAAGTATATTTTGAAACTGAATTTGTCCCTTTGGCAATGTTCCAGCGTTTTCGAAAACATTTTTCTTTTACTTCCTATAAACCAATTGATATTCAAATAGCTCAGGCACGGGCTGTGAAAAGCGACTGGGAATTGGAATGTATGGAACGAGCAGCAGCATTACATCAACGGGTATTGGAAGAACAAGTGCCGAATATGTTGCGGGAAGGAATGTCTGAAACGGATCTGGCCTCTGAAATGTATCCGGTAATGGTAAAAGAAGGGCACCAGGGAACCATTCGTTTTGGAATGCACGATACCGAAATGGCTTTAGGGCAGCTTGGCTTTGGCGAAAGTTCGTTGTTCCCCACTAATTTTGATGGCCCCGGAGGTAATTTAGGCGAGAGTCCGGCAGTTCCCAGCTTTGGCAACCGAAATAAAAAATTGCACAAAGGAAACCTTGTTTTTGTTGATATTGCCGTTGCTGTAAATGGTTACCATTCCGACAAAACCATGACTTATATGTTCGGCGAATCGCTTCCTAATGAGGCGAAAAGTGTTCATCAACAATGTGTTGATATTCAAAATCGTGTTGCCGAGCTTTTAAAACCAGGTAATACCCCCGAAGGAATTTACGAAACAATTATGGGTGGACTTAGCCTCGATTTTCAGAAGAATTTTATGGGATTTGGTCCACGCCAGGTGAAATTTTTAGGGCATGGTATCGGGTTAACGATTGACGAATACCCGGTGTTGGCAAAAGGTTTTAAAGCTCCTTTGGAAGAGAATATGGTCTTTGCCATAGAGCCCAAAAAAGGAATTGCTGGCGTTGGAATGGTGGGTATTGAAAATACTTTTGTGGTAACTCCTGAAGGAGGCCGTTGTTTATCGGGAACTAATCCGGGATTGATTTTGGTAAAATAGGCAGGAGTGGCTTGTGTCGATAATGAACGGGAACATAAAATTTGCTTCTGCATTGCCTTTTTCTATGGGAAATAAAAAAAAACGATAGGAATTTGTATATTTTTTTCCATTGCAATGTCGTTTTTCATTAGTTTTGTATGAAAACATTGAAATATAGAAATTATGCAGCAAGTTAATCTTTCCCAAGATATCTATTATTTAGGCGTAAACGATCGGCGTACCCATCTTTTTGAGAATCTTTGGCCTATCCCTTATGGAATTTCGTATAATAGTTATCTTATTGTTGATGAAAAAGTTACCTTGATTGATACGGTTGAACGTGCCTTTATTGACGATTATTTTGACTCAATTGACAGAATTTTAGGGGATAGACAGGTGGATTACCTCGTGATTAATCATATGGAACCCGACCATTCCGGGGCTTTGAATGCAATTGTACGCCGTTATCCGGGAATTACTCTGGTGGGGAACAAAAAGACTTTTGGGATTGCTGAAAATTATTATCATTCTCCGGTCAATACGCTGGTAGTTAAGGATGATTTTGTATTGGATTTGGGCAGGCATAAATTACAATTCCAAACTATTCCAATGGTGCATTGGCCCGAAACAATGGTTACTTATGAAGAAACAAATAAAATTGTTTTTTCGGGCGATGCTTTTGGTAGCTTCGGAACTCTTGACGGAGGTATTTTCGACGATGAAGTTAACCTCAATTTTTACGAGGAAGAGTCAATGCGCTATTTTACCAATATTGTAGGGAAATATTGTCCGCATACCCAACGTGCGCTAAAAAAGCTTGCTTCGCTTGATATAAAGATGATTGCCGCAACTCACGGTCCAATTTGGCGTAGTAATTTAAACTGGATACTTTCGCGTTACAACAAATGGAGTTCGTACGATCTTGATTGCGGAGCCGTAGTGGTATATGGCTCAATGTATGGAAATACCAGGAAGATGGCAGAAACCATTGCCCGTCAACTGGCTGTTCGGGGAATTAAAAATATTCGCGTTTATGATGCTTCAAAAACACATCCATCGTACATTATTAACGACATTTTTAAATACAAAGCTTTTATTGTGGGAAGCGCAGCTTATAATAATGAAATGTTTCCGAGTGTTGAAGCCTTGTTGGCTAAAATAGAACACATGGCACCCAAGAATCATTTGTTGGGAATTTTTGGTAACTGTTCGTGGAGCGGGGGAGGAGTAAAGAATCTGAAAAACTTTGCCGAAAAGATAAAGTGGGATTTGGTTGCTGCTCCTGTTGAAGAAAAAGGAAATCTGAAAGTGACGACGCAGGATGAATTAATTAGGCTTGCAGATGACATGGCTGACAGGTTGCTGGAATAAAAAAAATAAGAACTGTCCGGCAGCATGGTTACGGTAATATAGCCAATAAGCTCGTAATTGTTATTTCCCATTTTTTTGAGAAACAAAACACAGATGTTATTTCCATAAAAAAAACAGCGACTTTAAATAAGCCGCTGTTTTTTTATTTTGAACAACACGTTATGTCATACATTTTTGTTGTGTTACATATCTACCTTAACGCTTGCGAGATGCTCTTTGTCGTATTTTCCTGCTTCCAGTTTTTTACGGACATCTTTAAATGCTTTTACTGTATATTCAACATCCTCTAAACTATGCATCGCAGTCGGTATCAGACGAAGAATTAGTTCTCCTTTGGGGATAACCGGATAGATAATCATCGAACAGAAAATTCCATAATTTTCACGCAAATCATAAACCAGGTTTGTGGCTTCAGCCTCTCCGCCTTTCAGATAAACCGGTGTAACCGGCGTATTGGTATTGCCCAGGTCAAATCCTGCATCTTTTAGTCCGCTTTGCAAGGCGTTTACAATTTTCCATAGTTTGTCCTTGTGCTCTGGTTCGTTGCGCAACATATCCAAACGTTTCAATGCTCCTTTGGTCATGGCCATTGGGAGTGATTTTGCAAAAGTTTGCGAACGCATGTTGTAGCGCAAATAGTAGCAAATATCGGTATCGCAGGCAATAAAACCGCCAATTCCTGCCATTGCTTTGGCAAAAGTTCCAAATTGCAGGTCAACACCATCCTGTACTCCATAATGCTCAGCAGTTCCGGCACCTGTTTTACCCATTGTTCCGAATCCATGTGCATCGTCAACCAACAGTCGGAAATTAAAATCTTTTTTCATGGCAACAATCTCGTCCAGTTTCCCCATATCACCCGACATACCGAAAACGCCTTCGGTTATTACCAAAATACCTCCGCCGGTTTCAGCGGCACGTTTTGTTGCAAAGCCTAACATCTTACGGCATTTTTCCATGTCGTTATGCGGAAAAACAAAACTTTTACCCCCTTTGGCTTTATGCAGGAATACACCATCCATAATGCAGGCATGCGATTCTGAATCATATACCAAAACATCGTTACGACTGGCAATGCTGTCGATTACTGATACCATTCCCTGGTAACCATAATTTAAAAGAAAAGCATCTTCTTTTCCCAGGAATTCAGCAAGCTCGTGCTCCAGCTGTTCGTGTTCAACCGTTTGTCCCGACATCATGCGGGCTCCCATAGGATAGGCCATTCCGTAGTCAGCAGCTGCCTCTGCGTCAACTTTTCTAACATCGGGATGGTTGGCCAGTCCCAAATAATTGTTAAGACTCCAGGCTAATACTTCTTTCCCCCTGAAAGTCATATGAGCCGCAATTTCTCCTTCCAGTTTTGGGAATGCAAAATAACCATGAATTTGTTTCATGTATTGCCCTATGTTCCCCTGGTTCTTATCACCTCTGAATTTTGCAAATATATCCACGTCGTTATGATTTAAAATACATTAATAAGAATGCAAATGTAAACTTTTTTAAAATTACGACAAATGTGTTAAATAAAACTAAGGATTATATATATTCTGGATAAAACTGTGTTACTTTGAACGTGATTTGATTTCGGGGAACCAAAAAAAAGTATATTTTTGCGCCATGTTTATGAAAATGAGATTTATATGGATTGGGTTGGTACTATGTGCCCTTTTGCTGAATTCTTGCGGAGATTTTAACAGGGTCATAAAAAGTACCGATTATGATTTTAAATACAAAAAGGCTATTGAGTATTATGATGATGGTGATTATGTGAAAGCCAGTACTTTATTTCGTGAACTGGTTAACATATACAGGGGAACCAGTCGTGCCGATAAAATCTATTACTATTATGCCAAAAGTATGTTGGGACAGAACGACTATTTAATGGCCGGTCATTTTTTCGGTTCGCTCATTAAAGAATTCCCGATGAGTGAATATGCCGAAGAAGCCCAGTTTATGGTTGGTTATTGTTATTATTTGCAATCGCCTAAACCCCGGCTCGACCAACAAGTTACACAAAAGTCGATTGATGCATTGCAGTTGTTTATCAACCTTTATCCGTATAGCGAGCGAGTAAACGAAGCTGATCGCCTAATTGATGAACTGACCGAAAAAATGGTATACAAATCGTATTTGAGTGCTAAGTTGTATTATGATTTGGAGGAATATAAAGCCGCAGTTGTTGCTTTGGAGAATAGTATAAATAAATATCCTGACAGCAGATATCGTGAAGAGTTGAAATTTATGTTATTAAAATCGAGATACCTGTTGGCAATGCGAAGTGTTGAAGATAAGAAAGAAAACAGGTTCTCGGCTGCAATCGATGAATATTTCTCATTTATTGATGAGTTCCCGGAAAGCAAACACAGGAAAGAGGTTGAGAAGTATTACAAAACAGCTTCTCATGAAATAGATTATAAAGAAGAATAAAATAAATCAGAAGATGGATTACAAAAAAACAAAAGCTGCCCCGTCAACTATTTCGCGCGATTTGGATGTGTTGACACAAGAAACTGGTAATATTTACGAAACGGTTATGGTGCTGGCTAAAAGAGCCAATCAGATTTCTTCGGAATTAAAAGAAGAGTTAAACCAGAAATTACAGGAGTTTGCTTCTTATACCGATAATTTGGAAGAAATTTTTGAGAATAGGGAGCAAATTGAAATTTCTAAATTCTACGAACGTCTTCCCAAACCCACACTTATTGCCTTTGAGGAATTGAAAAATAACGAAATTTATCATCGTAATCCTGCCCGCGAGAACAAAAAAAGATCATAGAGTTGCAGGAGAAATGAGATTAAAAGGTAAAAATATAATACTTGGCGTTTCGGGAAGTATTGCCGCTTATAAAGCAGCAATACTTCTTCGTTTATTGGTAAAAGAAGGCGCTGAAGTAAAGGTGGTAATAACTCCGTCCGGAAAAGAATTTATTACGCCGGTTACCTTATCTGCGCTTTCCGGGAATCCCGTAATCAGCGAGTTTTTTGGAACCACTGACGGGACATGGAACAGCCATGTTGATTTGGGACTGTGGGCCGATTTAATGCTGGTGGCGCCGGCAACTGCTTCTACGCTCGGGAAAATGGCAAATAGTATTGCTGATAACATGTTGGTAACCACCTATCTTTCGGCAAAATGCCCGGTGGTTATAGCTCCTGCAATGGATTTGCATATGTATGTCCATCCTTCGACACAACGTAATCTGCAATTGTTGAAATCTTACGGCAATCTTATTCTGGAACCCGAAGCCGGTGAATTGGCCAGTGGACTGGAAGGAAAAGGCCGCATGCAGAATCCTGAAGTTATTGTCGAAGAACTTGTTGCATTCTTTTCCCGAAAAAGAAAACTGCTAAATAAATCGTTCTTAGTAACAGCAGGGCCAACCTACGAGAAAATTGATCCGGTTCGTTTTATTGCAAATTATTCATCCGGAAAGATGGGCTATGCTATTGCCGAAGAGCTAGCTGACAGAGGGGCTGATGTAACTCTAATCTCAGGTCCTACTGGTCTTATTCCTCAAAATCCTTTAATAAAACGAATTAATGTTGTTTCGGCGCAGGAAATGTATGAAAAGTCGATGAATGTTTTTCCTGCATGCGATGGGGCTGTATTGTGTGCTGCGGTAGCCGATTTTACTCCTGTTGTAAAGGCGGATGAAAAACAGAAGCGGGGAGCAGAAAATCTGAAACTGGAACTAGAACCAACAAAAGATATTGCGGCAGAACTCGGAAAAACAAAAAAACAAAAACAAATATTAGTGGGCTTTGCCCTGGAAACCAACAATGAAATGGAAAATGCGGGGAAAAAACTGGAAAAGAAAAACCTCGATTTTATAGTATTGAATTCGTTGAAAGACCAGGGGGCCGGTTTTGGCGGAGACACGAATAAGATTACAATTTTGGAAAAAGGCAATAAAATTCACAAATTTGAGTTAAAAACAAAGAAAGATGTTGCTGCGGATATTGTGGAGAAGATTATTGAACTGAATCCAAAATAGTATGAGATACAGAATTGTTATACTCTTGTTTTTTGTGTGTTGGGGCTTGACAGCGTATGCTCAGGAATTGCGTTGTAATGTATCGGTATCCGGAACTGCACTTACCCGTGTAAACCAAAACCTGTTTCGGAATATGCAGGCTGATTTACAGGAATTTATGAATAATCGTAAGTGGACAAACAATGTATTTAGTTATAATGAAAAAATAAGATGCAGCATTGTAATTCGTTTTACCGAACAGGTTTCTTCCGATCAGTTTAAAGGTTCTATACAGGTTAGCTCCAGCCGTCCGGTTTATAATTCCAGCTTTACTACTTCTATATTAAATATAAAGGACGAAGATTTTAAATGTAAATATGTCGAGTTTCAACCGCTTGAATTCGATGAAATGTCGAACAGTGATAACCTTACCAATGTTATGGCTTTTTATGCCTACATGATACTTGGTTTTGATTATGATACTTTTTCTCCAGAAGGAGGCACTACTTATTTCGAAAAAGCACAGGCCATTGTTAATAACTCGCAAAATCTTGATGCAACCGGTTGGCATGCCTACGAAAGTGAACAGAACCGCTACTGGTTGGTTGAGAATGTTTTAAATAAATCATATTCAGCTTTTCGGTCGGCTGTATATAAATATCATCGCAAAGGGCTTGATATGATGTCGGAAAGAGTTGAATCCGGACGAGCAAATGTTGCAGATGCTTTGAGGGATATACAAAAGGTATATAAACGTAAAACTTCAACTTACATTCTACAGGTATTTTTTGATACCAAATCCAATGAATTGGTTAATATCTTTTCGCAATCGTATGCTGACGAAAGAACCCGTGTATTGGCAATTCTAAATGAAGTAGACCCTTCGAATGCTGGTAAATACGAAAAAATCTCGGAAAGTGCAGATGATATGTAGCCGAATTAGCAAAAGCTCTTAACCGCCAGTTTGTACGATTGCAGCCCAAATCCCATAATACAACCATGACAAACAGGCCCTATGATTGATTTATGACGGAAATCTTCGCGTGTTAAGGTATTTGAAATGTGCACTTCAACTACCGGCGCTTTTATTCCGGCAATGGCATCGCGAATAGCTACCGAAGTGTGCGTATAAGCTCCTGCGTTCATGATTATGCCATCAACTTCAAATCCATATTCGTGAAGTTTGTTTACAATCTCTCCTTCTATGTTCGATTGGTAATAAGTAAGCTCAATTTCCGGGAAATCCTGCTTTAAAGTTTCGTAATAACTTTCAAAACTTTCGGATCCGTATATGTTTTTTTCCCTTACGCCAAGTAAATTTAAATTTGGCCCGTTTATAATTACTATTTTCATCTGTCTAAATTTTTGTATTGCCCATTTGTTATGTGAGAAAAAATAACAGTCATGCTCCTGTGTGCCTCAGTTATTATCTCAGCCATGGGCTGTTTCATCTTATTAAAATTGTTTATTTATTCGGCATAAAAAGTAACACTCAATTATATTACTTGCAATAATAATGTCAATTCCGAAAATAATAACTTTAGTTTTAGATTTAATTCTAAAATAATAATGTTAATTTAGAAAATAATCTAAAAGATAGCTATTTAATTTCGAAGATAATGAAATGGGAAGAAAGCAAACAGAGTTATAAAAATTATTTGAAATTAGAAAAATCGTTGTCCGAAAATTCAATAATCGCTTATTTAACTGATATTAATAAGTTCGAACATTTTTTACTTAACGAATTTAAGGAGATTGCACCCGGTAACGTAGAATTAATTCATTTGAAAGCTTATCTTGAACGTTTAACCCGAGAGGGAATCAGCTCTCGGTCTCAGGCACGTATTATTTCGGCGCTAAAATCGTTCTTTAATTTTTTGTTTATCTACGGGGAAATCGAAAACAATCCAGGTGTTTTGCTGGAATCGCCAAAGATTGGAGTAAAACTTCCGGACGTGTTATCTATTGATGAAATAGATGCACTGATTAACGCCATTGACCTGGCAAAAGCCGAAGGACAGCGCAACAGGGCAATGTTGGAAACGCTTTATAGTTGTGGCTTGCGGGTATCAGAATTGATTGGATTGAAAATTACCAATTTATTTTTTGAACAGGGATATATAAAGGTAGAAGGAAAAGGAGAGAAGCAACGCTTTGTGCCTATAAGCAATAGTGCAATTGTTGAAATTAATCGTTATATGGAAAACGGACGTGGCAATTTAAAAATAAGCCATGAAAGCGAAAATATTTTATTTTTGAACCGACGAGGAAGGAAGTTGACAAGGGTAATGATTTTTACTATAATAAAAAGACTGGCACAACAAATAGACTTGAAAAAAAAGATAAGTCCGCATACTTTCCGGCATTCTTTTGCGTCTCACCTGGTTGACGGGGGAGCCGACTTAAGGGTCGTTCAGGAAATGCTGGGGCACGAATCCATTCTTACGACCGAAATATATACCCACCTCGACAGTGAATATTTGAAAGATACGATAAACAGGTATCATCCCCGGTCGTGATGAAAGAATGCCCCGGAATACTTTTGTTATATACGAAACACTGATGTTGAGCCAAACCTCTGTTTTTTTTATAAAAATCAGCTTAAAAATGCCCAATAATAAACATGTGTTCAAAATAGGTATTGCTAAAGATTTTGCAATGTTAAATAAGTGTTTATTCGGGTGAACTTTTCCTTTAAGAATACCTTTTGACCCCTGCAAATTGAGAAAAAAAACTAATTTTGTTTGCCGAATAAAAAAGTGTAGAATTATTTATTATAAAGTTAATTGTTAGATAGTTATGGCAAATTTAGATTTAACGAAGTACGGAATTGTTGACGTAAAAGAAATTGTACATAACCCTTCATACGAACAATTGTTCGAAGAAGAAACCAAAGAAGGTTTAGTAGGGTTTGAAAAAGGTCAGCTTACAGAGCTTGACGCAGTAAACGTAATGACTGGTATTTTTACAGGTCGTTCTCCTAAAGATAAATACATTGTAAAAGACGATACCACTAAAGATACTATTTGGTGGACAAGTCCTGAATCTCCAAACGATAACAAACCTGTTTCTACCGAAGTTTGGAACGACTTAAAAGCAAATACAGTAAAAGAACTTTCAGGCAAAAGATTGTTCGTTATGGATTGCTATTGCGGTGCTAACGAAAACACTCGTTTAAAAGTTCGTTTCATCATGGAAGTTGCATGGCAGGCTCACTTTGTAAAAAATATGTTCATCCGTCCTACTGACGAAGAATTAGAAACATTTGAGCCTGATTTCGTTTCATTAAACGGTGCAAAAACAGTCAATCCTAATTGGGAAGCTCAAGGTTTGAACTCCGAAGTTTATACTGTATTCAACTTAACTGAAAAAATGCACGTATTAGGTGGTTCTTGGTATGGTGGCGAAATGAAAAAAGGTATTTTCGCAATGATGAACTACTACCTGCCATTAAAAGGAATGGCTGCAATGCACTGTTCTGCTAACGTTGGTAAAGATGGTAAAACTGCTATTTTCTTCGGTCTTTCAGGTACCGGAAAAACAACTTTGTCTACAGACCCGAACCGTGCGTTAATTGGTGATGATGAACACGGATGGGACGACGAAGGTGTATTTAACTTCGAAGGTGGATGCTACGCTAAAACCATTAATTTGGATAAAGAAGCAGAACCTGAAATTTACGGGGCTATCAAACGTAACGCATTGTTAGAAAACGTTACTGTTGATGCAAATGGTAAAATCGACTTCACTGATGGTTCTACAACTCAAAATACTCGTGTATCTTACCCGATTTATCACATCGAAAATATTGTAAAACCAGTTTCTAAAGCTGGTCATGCAACAAAAGTTATTTTCTTAACTGCTGATGCGTTTGGCGTACTTCCTCCGGTTGCTAAATTGACAAAAGAACAAACTAAATACCACTTCCTTTCAGGATTTACTGCAAAATTAGCTGGTACCGAGCGTGGTGTAACAACTCCACAACCTACTTTCTCAGCTTGTTTCGGAGAAGCATTCCTTTCATTACACCCAACTAAATATGGTCAGGAATTGGTGAAAAAAATGGAAGCTAACGGCGCTGAAGCTTACTTGGTAAACACTGGTTGGAACGGAACCGGTAAACGTATCTCTATTCAGGACACACGTGGTATTATCAATGCTATTCTTGATGGTTCTATCGAAGGAGCACCAACTAAAAACCTGCCAATTTTCAACCTTGAAGTTCCTACTGAATTGAAAGGTGTTGATACTGGCATCCTTGATCCTCGTGATACTTATGCCGATGCAGCAGAGTGGGATACTAAAGCAAAAGACCTCGCAGGCCGCTTTATCAAAAACTTCGTTAAATTTACTGATAACGAAGAAGGTAAATCATTGGTTGCTGCTGGTCCTCAACTTGACTAAGAACATTTTAGTTCAAAATATCTTAAGCCTCCCGGTTTTCCGGGGGGCTTTTTTTTCTTATTTCCTCAAGTACAAAAAGATTAAATATTTATTTCCCTTGTATTTTTTTTGAATTTCAAAGCTTGCTTAAGTCTTGCTTTGGAAACAATAGGTATTATTCTTCTATCCCATTTGTATTTTCTTTTTTTAAAATTGTTGTTTAAATTTTACGAATAAAAGTAAGATTATGAATGTATTAAAGAATAAAATAGACAAAAATACAGGCTTATTAAAAGCTATTTTGGAGAATTTAGGCGTAGGGATTATTATCCTCGACAAAAATTATATTATTCGGGATGTAAATGAAACTGTTGGTGAAATAATTGGTTATAAAAAAAATGAACTTCTAGGACAGCTATATGAAACAGTCTATCCTTTTGTAGAAAGATTAAAGAAACAATTAGCTACAAAAAGTTTTTCATATGATATAAAAGGAGAGGAAACCTTTATGAAGAGTAAAGACGGCGTAATGATACCAATCCTGAAAAATACGAAGTTGATTCCTTATAATGGAATAGAATTTGTTTTGGAAATTTTTCAGGATATGCGTGAGCGGAAATTTATGGAAAAAGTATTGTGTGAATCGGAAAATATGTACAGAACTTTGCTGGAAGCTTCGCCGGAAGGCATTTTAATTATTAATCTTTCCGGTCGTATCATTGAAGTGTCGGGAATTGCTCTTGAGATTTTTGGAACAGAAAAAAGACAGGAACTGGTCGGAAAACATTTTTTGCGTTTTATTGATGACAAGTCGCTTCGGAAAGTGAGGAATGTTATTGAAAAAACGTTATCGGAAGGGCTCGAACAGGACGTCGAATTTATTCTGAAAAGAATAAAAAAAGGTAGTTTTATTGGCGAAGTAAGTACTACTCTTATCCAGGATAATCATGGTCGGCCAAGTTCTTTTCTTGCTGTTATAAAAGATATTTCACAACGAAAAGAAGCTGAAAAACAAATGGTACATACAGAACGTATGGCCGGACTTGGTGAAATGGCAACCGGAATAGCACATGAAATAAACCAGCCGCTTAATACGATTTCAATGAGTCTTGAAAATATGCTGATGAGAATCGCTCAGCTACCACCGAAAAAAAGCTTCTATTTTGAGGGGAAGATTAATAAAATATTTGAAAACATATATAGGATTAGTAAAATAATCGACCATATTCGTGCTTTTTCAAGAGATCATGATGATTTCGTATCAACAGCTTTTGATATTAACGAGGGCATAAAAAATGCCTTGTCTATGATTTCGGTGCAATGCGAGCACCGTGGAATTGATATTGTTACTGAATTAAATACTAAAATACCTGCAATACAGGGAAATACATATAGCTTTGAGCAGGTTGTTATGAATTTGCTGATTAATGCAAAAGATGCTTTGGAAGAAAAAGGGAAACAGGAGAGCTTTAACAAAGAGATTCGGGTACGTTCTTTTTTATCAAACCAAACAATCAATGTTGTGATCAGTGATAACGGGCAAGGAATAAAAAAAGAAGACATCCGAAATGTGATGCTTCCTTTTTATTCGACCAAAGAAGTAGGAAAAGGTACGGGCATCGGACTTTCCATTTCTTTTGGTATCATAAAAAAAATGAATGGAACAATAGACATTCAAAGTGAAACTCTCAAAGGAACTTCTGTTGTTATAAAGTTACCTCTCTAATGCCGGGATAACCGTTTGTAATATCCAAAAAATCATGCTGGGAAAACGCACAGGTGTGCGATTTTTTTTCAAACTGTGCGGCACTTTCAGAATTTATGTAAAAAAAAGAAAAACAGACAAATTCTTGTTATAGAATGGCTTTCTTGTCTGATAGATTTAGCAGAATGCTATTTTCTAAAACTGGCATAGGTATTGAATATGTAAAGACTCATGTAGTAAAGAAGGAGTTGATTGTTGGTCAGGATAAAGCTCTTTCTGCAATTCAAATCTATGCAAGTTTTCTATCTTATGCCATATAAGATGTCGAAAACATCAATAAAAAACCTGGCAAGAAAAAAATGTGCCCTCAGAGCAGTGTGTTAAGGACTTTATGCAGAGTAATATTTTTGCTATGGGGTGTATAAAAATTATAGTTTTTGCAGGTCTTTTAAATGCCGTTTTTCCTGTTTTTTCTCTGGCAGATAAAGGGGTAAGACTACTTAGCTCTGTAGTATCTATAAATGAAAGCAAAAAACGTTTTTTGCAATGGAGAAAATTACCATTTAACGACAAAGCAGATGATTTCTACTATTTCAAAACTAAGATTTAAGGAGAAGGCAGCTTATTCCGGTCTTTTGAGAGTACTCGTTCTTGATGACGAGAAACCTTTTACGGAAGAGTTGTGTGAGTTGTTGGGAAGATCCGGTTTTTATGCCTTCGAATCAAATACGGCATCGGAAGGAATGAAAATTATGGAAAAAGAACAAATTGATTTATTAATTCTGGATGTAAGGCTTCGCCGGGTTGACGGGCTGGAAGTATTAAAAAAAGTAAAAGAAGCATATCCAAATGTGGAGGTAATAATTGTTTCGGCACATGGTGATATGGACACCGTAATAAAAGCAATGAGGCTTGGGGCTATTGATTATTTAAGAAAACCTTTCAGGCATATCGATATTCAAATTGCGATTGAGAGAACCAATAAGTTCTTTTTTTTACAGCAAAAAATTAGTCGAATGGAAGAAAAGAATTCGTTGATATCTAAAGATTTGGAACGAAGAATAGAGCGACATCTTATAGGAGATAGCCCTCAGCTGAAAAAAGTGCTGGAGCTTGCACTTACTGCAGCAAAATATCCGTTTACAAATGTATTGGTAACCGGCGAAAGTGGAACCGGAAAAGAAAATATTGCCCGTATTATTCATTATGCCAGCCCGTTAAAAGATAATGTTTTTTGCCCGGTAAATAGCAGTGCTATTGCCGACACTCTCTTGGAAAGTGAGTTTTTTGGTCATAAAAAAGGTTCTTTTACCGGGGCATTAAGCGATAAAAAAGGCTTTTTCGAGATTAGCAATAACGGAACTTTGTTTTTGGATGAAATAGCAGATATGCCCTATAATTTACAGGCCAAAATATTAAGAGCAATAGAGGAAAAAAAAATAACACGGGTGGGAGAAACCGAAGAACGTTCTACAAATTTTCGGATTATTTCGGCAACAAATCATAATGTTGACAAACTGGTGGAAAAACAAAAATTCCGGCTTGATTTGCTGCATCGTTTAAATACCTTGCGGATTCATATTCCTCCGCTAAGGGAGAGAACTCAGGATATTGAGCCCTTGTTGTATTATTTTGCCGAAGAATTTTCGGTAAAAATGAATAAACCGGTTTTTAAAATTGCACCAGACGTAGTTGCGGCATTAAAAAAATATAGTTTCCCCGGGAATATCAGGGAATTAAAAAATATAACAGAGCGGGCAATTATTTTGTGTAAGGGGAATACGCTTCAGATAAGTGATTTTCCGCTGGAGTACGAAAAGCCTATCCAGACAGTTTCCGGAACCGAATCATTTAATCTGAAAAAAGTAGAGCAGGATCTAATCCGGCTATCCCTGAAAAACAATGATTATAACCAATCTGTTGCTGCCAGGCAATTAGGAATAACAAGAGATGCACTTATTCGCAGGATGAGAAAGTACGGAATTGTTATCCATAAAGGAGGATGATATAAGCGCACAACTGTGCGTTTTGTTTGTGCTTTTTTTTTGTTTGTGCTTAAAATGATTTTTTCATCGAAAAAAAATAAAAAAAATAAATATCGGGAAATCAGTTGATTATATTTTGTTTGAGATTCTTTCTGCTTTCCCGTTTTTTATTTGGCATGTCTATTGGAAATAAAAGCACAGCAAGGTAACCCTGTCCCTTGAATAATTAAAGTACAGGATTTTTAATTAACCATTTAAAATTTAAGAAAATGGCAGTAGAAAAAACAATCGGCTCATCAAGCCTTGTTGAAGTTGTCGATCGTATCCTCGACAAAGGAGTAGTTGTTGATGCTTGGGTAAGAGTATCATTAGTAGGTATCGAATTGCTTGCAATTGAAGCAAGGGTAGTTGTTGCATCTGTAGAAACTTACCTGAAGTATGCAGAAGCAATTGGCTTAACTGCAACAGCAGCATAAGCTGAATTAACTACATGAGTGAATTTTTGTTAGAGCATCCTTCCTTATTGCAGCGAAGCATGATTTGCCAAAAATTCTGAATATGTAGTACGCTCCGGGATTATCAGCATAACGGAGTATTTTTTTTGTTGACCCTGCCAGCTACGCAATAGTGTTATGTATGTAGATTTTAATTTTTTAAATGGATACAAAGCAGGAAAACAACATCTTTGAGAATTTGATTGGTTCGTATGAATCCAGAATTCAATATATCGAAAATATTTTTTTAAAATCAGGAGAAGTTGCCCAGTCTTCTTTTGATTTATTACAGGAATTTAACAGCTCCCTTGATGGGTACAAAAAGGAAAGGGAAAAAGTGAATTTCGAACTTCAAAAATGTCTTGCCCAAAAAGCATCGCTGCGTAAAAAAGATTATAACCGGTTAATGGGCGACATCCTTACAAAATTAGATGAAAAAGAACAGGAAGTAGGGAAGTATTTTTCCGTTTTTATTGGAGAACAAAAAATAATGACCCGATTCCTGAAAAACGGGATTCCGGCAATAAAAGAAAGCCTGTCAAATGGCGAATCCGGAAATGTCAAATTATTTCGGGAAGGATTGGAACATCTTACAAAAGATATGGAAATAAAAAAGAAACGGGTAATTGACCAATTAAACGGCTACCGCGAAATGCACAGCAAAACCATTGAAAAACTGAAAGGGCTTTTAGCTAAAGAAGATAGTATTCATGCTAAAGATGTAAAAGAAGTACAACACGAGTTATTAACCGAAATGCAATAAAAAAAAGATACGGCAGTATGTTCGACAAGGGAACTCAAGTCTGACTGCTCCCATTAATTTAATTAATGCGATACGAAAAAAAAATATTGTTAACTGTCTGTTTTTTTCAGACCTAAAAATAACAGGAGAAAAATAAAATGGGATTATCGGATGAAATGAGAAAATTGAAAGAAGAGATATTGGATTCGTATAAAAAAAGAGCGGAGGAATATCAGCAAAGACTTAAAGGTAACGAGAAACTGGTTGCCGAAGTACAGAAAACCCTGGAAAAATTTCGAACCAGTCATTTGGAAATGGCTGCAGCACTCAGACTTGATGCTGAAAACTTAAAGAAAAATATAGCCGGGGCACGAAAAAAACTCGGAGAAGATGAAAAAAACAGGTTAAATGCTTTTGGCGAGTTAATGGCGGGGATATCAGGATCAGTGGCCGGGATTAAAGACGAAGTTAAAGATATTCAGAAAACAACCGAAAGTTTACTGAAACAGTTTGCAAGTTTACGCGCCGACAGAGCAAATGAATTACAAACGAAATTTTCGGAAGAAAAGGCCAACAGGCAAAAACAGGAAAAGAACCGAATTGAAGAATATAATCTTTTGCAAAAAAATATTCACGAAGATATAAAACGCTCGAAAGACGAAACTCAAAAGATTATTACCGATACCAACGAGTTGCTCCAAAAATGTGCAAACAATCGTATGCAGTTGACAAAAGACCGTAAACAACGCGCCAAAGACCTGAGAATAAGTTTGCACGAAAATATGGAAGAACGTATTCGTAGTACTCGTGCTATGTTGGACAGTTTCAGAAATCGTATGGCTGAGATTGTAAACGAAAATCAGGCAATGGCCGATACACTAAAAAAAGAATTGCTTCAGTCTCGTAAAAAAATGTCGGAGAATGAAAAAACAAGGATGAAAACATTCGATAAGGAGATGGGGGCAATCCGGGAAAGAGTAAAAGGCATTCAAAATGAAATAACCAGAATGTTAGATAATTTAACACAGGAACGTGTCGGATCGGCAAAAGAATGGAAGGAGATGGCTGATGCTATTGCTCTGCTTAAAAAGAATATTGCTTCTCCGCTAACCGATATAAAACCGGAACCGGAAGCGAATTCTCAGTCTTTTGATGCCACAGAAGAAAAAGAAGCAACTGAAAAAGAGAAAGCATCAGCTAACACGATGGTAACGGAAAATGCCTCAAACGAAGAGAAAACGCCGGAGCCGGAAATAAAAGAAACGAAAAAAGATAAAAACAAAAAGGAAAAGGTTTCTGGCCAACAAGAAAAGATTGCCGAGCCGGAGAAAAAAAAGAGTCTTGAAGAAAAAATTCTTGATTTTCTAATGCTAAATCCCAAAGGGGTAAAAGTTTCTGAAATGGAAAAGCCATTGGGAGAGCAAAGGATGAGAATCGGGTATGTTTGTAAAAAGATGTTAGAAGAAGGAAAAATTACGAAGAAGGAACATTCGTATTTTCCTAAAGAGAAAAAAGGATAAACCGACGAAAAATAGTTCGCTTTGGGGAACTAAAAAAAGCCTTCTTGCAATTTTTATGCAAAAGGCTTTTTCTCAAATTTAATAAAAGTAAAAAAAATTATGCAGGAAAACAGTACCGTATTAGAACCATCTCCACTTCCTGATTTTGTAGAGACAGATTATGTTCTGGATATTACCAATCGGGCTCAAACGTATATAAAAGCAGGGTTTCCTGTTCATTTTCGAGGGCCTTCCGGAACCGGAAAAACGACTATTGCCATGCATTTGGCCAATAAAATAGGACGCCCGGTTGTTATTATTCATGGCGATTCAGAGTTTAAAACTTCTGATTTAATTGGAGGAGAGCAGGGATACCGGTTTAAAAAAATTGATGACCGGTTTATTCATACCGTGCACAAATACGAGGAAAATATGACAAAAGAGTGGGTGAATAACCGTTTGACATTGGCGATTAAACATGGTTTTACGCTTGTGTATGACGAATTTACGCGTTCTCGTCCGGAGGCAAATAATATCTTACTTCCTATTCTTCAGGAAAGAATGATGAGTACGTCTGCTCCTTCTTCCGGGAATTCATATTGGTCGGTACATCCCGATTTTTGTGCCATTTTTACTTCTAATCCGGAGGAATATGCCGGAGTAAACCGTACACAGGATGCACTGAGAGACAGGATGGTTACTTTAGATGTCGATTATTTTGATTATGATACAGAGCTGAGAATTACCATGGCCAAATCGAATTTGCCAATGGAAGAAGCAGCTACGATTGTTCAGGTTGTACGAGGTTTGCGCGAATCGGGAAAAACAGAATTTGATCCTACTGTAAGGGCTTGTGTTATGATTGCTAAAACCCTGGGAGTAATGGAAACCACGCCATCTCAATCAAATGAAATATTTCGGAGGATATGCCAGGATATTCTTACATCTGAAACAAGCCGGATTGGGTCAAAAACAAATCAAAATCGTGTGCGTGATTTAGTTGATAAGCTGATTGATAAATATACCCTCGTGCCGGAACTTCATGGCATAGGGAAATAAGTATAAACCAATAAATAAGAACACAATGGTAAACGATTTGGCCGCATTAATCGAGAAAAACAAGGAAGAACTGAGTAGCCTGATTGGCCTGAAGGTTTCCTCCATTGTTGGTGTCGTTAAAGATGAAAAAGGATGGAGAATATCTGTTGAAATGTTAGAAAAACAATCTATTCCAGATTTAATGGACATACTCTCTCTTTATGAATCGTTGGTAGATGAGAACGGAAATTTATTGGGGTTTGAGAGAAAAAGAATGCGAAAACGCAAGGATACTGATGATTGAGAAATAAAAAATGGCATTAGCAGCAGAGAAAAATTCGAGCGCGACCTTAATTGATGTGATTGACCGCATATTAGACAAAGGCCTGGTAATAAATGCAGACATTACGGTTTCTGTCGCAGGGGTTGAGTTATTGGGGATTAAAATAAGGGCAACACTGGCTTCTTTTGAAACAGCTGCAAAATACGGATTGGAATTCCCTTCCGGAACCGATACTGAAACCGCAGCATGGCAAACTGCAGAAAAAGAAAAAGAGGAATGTCCTCAGTGCGGAAAGCGTATCCCGAAAGATGAACTTTTAAGCGACGGTTGTCCATGGTGTGGATGGCAGAGTGCTTTGGCTAAAACAAAAGCATCATCATTAAAATAAAGTTATTATGAGAAGAGTTAGAACTTACCGTGATCTGAAGAATAAAAGCCTTGATGTTGCACGCAAACAGCTTATTCCTTCTTTTACGGCAGAAATCGAAAAAGAAATAAAAACAGAAATAGAAAAGGATTTAGGACCTGTTCTATCGGAAGAAGAACGTTCTGATATCTTGAAACAAGAAAAAGAAAGAAAAGAAAAACAGGACATGGCGATAAGAAAATCGAGGGTTAAAATTTTAACAGTAAAAGAAAAGGCCAAAGAAACACAAAGAATAAGAGATGCCTTAAATGAACAGGAAATAACGGCAACAAAGTCTGATAACAATTTCAGGAATAAGAAAACAGGGAAAGTAAAATCTGAAATATCAGAACAGGAATTCAATACGATAAGTATTCGTTACTAACCCAAAAAGAGTATTTCCTGTTATTTCCCTGGAAATAACACAATTAAATAATGTTTTTGTAAAGAAATGCCAATAGATATTGACGAAAACAATCTGAAACAGGGAGTGTTGGGATTAGTGCTTGCCCTTACCGAAATTGTCAGGGATGCATTAAAAATTCAGGCTTTTAAAAGAATGGAGGCCGGAAGTCTTACAAACGAAGAAATGGAGCGCCTCGGCGAAGGATTGATGGATTTGGATATTGCAATTGAGGAAATAAAGGAAGAGCAGGGAGTGGTTGAATCGGTAAAAGCAGTTCGGGACGGATTGGATGAAATTGTTGATGACGTGGTTGACCGGATGCTTAATCCGGAGAGGTGGAAAGAGGATGCAGAAAAACAGGGAATATAAAAAAAGGCAGGATCGCTCTAATACCGATTATACACCAGGAGCTAATTTCATTGTCAAAATGGTATAAGATGGAACAAACAAAAGATTTTATAACATGGATGGTTCGGAAGGAAATGCAGGAATTGTTAGCCAATAACCGTGAAACAATTGACGAACTGGTAAAAACAACTCTTTTTCCTGAATTGAAAAATGCTACCCGCAATGCTATCCTGGATTCATTGAACGATTTAATGGATGAAACCCGAGCAGAGGCAGAGAACGACTGTACAATAAAAGAACAAAAGCCCGGGAATAATTATATCCCAAAAATTCAGCACTTGCCAGATGATGATTGTAGTTGCGAAAAGCGAAGCAAGATCGAAAACAAACAGTCTGAAAGCAACAGGAAGAACACGATCTCCGGAGGAGAAAAAGAGGCAGGAGATGGCAGATATTTATATGGGATTGTTGAATGTAACCACGAAATAATCCTGGAAACATCCGGAATAGACGGGAATGAAGTTTATACCATTTCGTATAAGGATATTTCGGCTGTTGTTCATAATTGTCCGGCAGAGCCTTACAAATCAGATGATCAGGAGGTAATGACTGCCTGGGTATTGGCACATCAACAGGTAGTTGATGCTGCTCGCGAGAAATTTGGAACGATACTTCCCTTGGGATTCGATACAATTATTCAGCAAAAAGAAGGGATTAACCCCGAAGAAAATACCCGGAAATGGATGGAAAATGATTATGATAATTTGAAAGCTAAGTTCGAGAAAATAAGGGATAAGGCAGAATATGGCATACAGGTAATATGGGATCCGGAAGTAATTTCAGCGAAAATAATGCAAACAAGCCCGGAGATAAAAAAAATGCAAAACGAAATAAATGCAAAACCCAAAGGAATTGCTTATATGTTTAAACAGAAACTGGAAAAAGTATTGAAGACAGAAATGGAAAAAGAAGCAGACAGGTACTTTAAAGATTTTTTTGAAAAAATTAAGGCTTGCGTATATGATGTTAAGGTCGAGAAAACTAAAAAAGTAGAAAAGGGGAAACAAATGTTGTTGAACCTTTCCTGCCTGCTTCCGGAAAAAGAAAGCGAAAAATTGGGTAACGAACTGGAAAAAATTAATAATATGGAAGGCTTTGCCGTTCGTTTTACCGGCCCCTGGGCTCCTTATGGCTTTGTTTAATTTGCGGCACAAACAGAATGGAACCAACGAGAGATAGCAATGCAACTTTAGTTGATTTGTTGGACAGGATACTGGACAAAGGATTAATACTGAATGCCGACCTGATTATTTCCGTGGCAGGGGTGCCCTTATTGGGCGTTAACCTGAGGGCTGCCTTGGCCGGAATGGAAACAATGCTCAAATTTGGAGTAATGCAGGACTGGGATCAGAAAACCCGGGCGTGGGAAACAAAACACCGGAACAAGCCTCTTCCTTTTATTAAGGCTGATGAAAAAATAGAACTGAAAGTATATGGCTCTTTTTATTACAGTAACGGAATTTACGAGACCTGGAAGCCTTGTCACTTCTATGTAACAAACATGCGACTGGTGCTTTATCGCAGCGATTTTGAAGAGGTTGTTTTTCAGATAACCCGGGATAACATAAAGTCGTTAGAGCTAAAAGAGGAGAAAATGTTGGATAAAAATACCAAGAGGCAGATATTATATCTTATTGATAAGGAAGAGCGGTTAACGCGAATTAACTCCGTATCTGTAAATCAAATAAAGGAAGTTTTGGAGCGAAAAATGATACCACAAGAGGCGCGCATAGAATAATGGAAACAACGAGGCGAAAAAAAAAGACAATCAAAGAGTTTTGCTCTGAACTGGATGCAGGAAGTTGCCGGATGCTTACATTTTTGCAAAAACATAAGCATGCCCCATTAGCTATGTTGACCGAAATTCTGGGGGAATCGTGCCAGATGAATACGCTGGTAAGAATAAAAAAAACAATTAACCCGAAAGCAGTTAAGTTTTTGAAGAGGCCTGTTCTGATATTCGAAAAATCCCGAATAGACAGGGATAGTGGCAAAAATATTCTGTTTAGCTGGTGGTTGGCAGATGAGCAGGAGCAGGAAAAAGATGCAGAAGAACAGTTTGCCGATGTTTTTGATGAAGAAGATGAAGTATTGATTATTATAGATACAAAAGGTGGCCGGCATGAAAACATTAGATTCGAAATAACATCTGAGAAAACAGACATTCTTTATGTCGATACTAATGGTTGTAAACATGTGCAGCAAATTTCGTTGCCCCAGAATATCGATTTTTCGAGGCTTGAAAAACAAGTCCGAAATCAGATTGTAACTTATCATATCCCTAAAAAATGAAGACATTTTCCGAAATACAGCGCAATAAAACGGAGCAAGCGGGAATAAACACCGAAAAAACATTACGTACCTATACTGCGTCTTATGATGCCGGATGTGTCGCTTTCCCGTCGTGGCGCTTAGGTAATTTGCATTTAACCGAACAACACCTGTTTTTTGTACAGGTACAGAAAGTGATATTCCGGATTCCTGTTGACCGTATTGCACAAATTAAGCTTGTAAAAAGACGATGGATACTGGGGAAAAGAGTACTGCAACTTCATATTCAGTGGAACGCGAATGGCTTTAAACGAAGGGTTTTTATTGCCGTAAAAGAGCCTCAGGTATGGAAAAAAGAAATTGAAATACAGAAAGCCATAAGTGAAAAAAATGACAAATTAAATGTATAACCGAAAAGAAACTTTGAAAAAAATGAACCAACCTTGATAAAGCGTTGATACACAATAGTGTGATTTAAAAGTCTTGTATAATTGATACTTTTTGTCCTGGTACTAATTTTAAACAGATGAACCAGCCCATGGCTGAGATAATAACAGAAGACACACAGGAGCATGACTGATATTTTATCTCACCTAACAAACGGGCTACATAAAAATTTAGACAGATGAAAGAAAAAGAATCAGATTTCTTTGGACTCGGTGGCTTGTTTAAAGGAATTGAAAAACTAATCGATCTGGCAGGAAAAGCTGCCGGAGAAGGTAGCGAAATCAGCCAAAAAGGAACATTTGATTTTGACGACCTGAAAAAAGGAATGAAAGGTGTTTATGGTTTTACCATAAAAACCGCAACAGGAGGAAATCCTAAAGTAGAAACTTTTGGGAATATTAAAAAGACCCCAGAAGGACCAAAAGTGGATGCAGAAAGAGAACCGATTACCGATGTGTTTGATGAAGAAAAAGAATTGTTGGTAATTGCCGAAATGCCGGGAATGGCAGAAAATGAAATTGTTGTTGATTTAAAAGAAGATATGCTGGAGATTTCTGCTGTAAACGAATTACGAAAGTATCATAAGGAAATTCTTTTGCCTGTGAAAGGAAATGCGGAGGAACTCTCGTTGTCGTACAACAATGGCATTCTTGAAATCAGAATTAAAAAGAAATAAATGGAACCTTCTGTTTTGTCCGGAAACCGGTTTAAACTGATATTCTTTGGCGGAAAAGGAGGAGTGGGGAAGACTTCCTGTGCTGTTGCTACTGCCATAAGCTTATCCCAAAAATTTCGTACGCTACTCGTTTCTACAGACCCGGCTCATTCTGTATCTGATAGTTTGGAACAACAACTAAGTACGGAGATACAGGAAGTAAAAAACGTTGAAAATCTTTCGGCTATTGAAATTGCAGCAGACAAAGCCTTTGAGAATTTTAAACAGCAATATCATAAAGAATTGAACGTATTTTGGAAAACATCGCTGGGTTTTGATAATGAGGATGTTGAGCAGCTGTTGGGCTTGTCTGTTCCCGGAATTGACGAGATAATGAGCCTAAAGGTTATTATGGAAATAATTGAAAAGCATGAGTTTGAACGCTATATTGTTGATATGGCTCCAACCGGGCATGCCTTGAGGTTACTCGCATCTCCTCATGTACTGGAACAATGGATTAAGGTTGCAGCACAGATCCGATGGAAATATCGTTATATGCTTACCCGTTTCTCTGGCGGTTATCTGCCGGACAGTACAGATGACATGTTGCTGAACCTGAAAAAAACAACCCGGCATATCCGGGAACTCCTTTGCAACAATAGCGCGTGCGAATTTATTGCAGTTTGTATTCCCGAAGCAATGGCTGTTCGGGAAACCTTCAGGCTATTGGCAACCTTGCAGGAAAACAAAATGCCGGTACAACAAATAATTATAAACCAGGTAATGAGTTATGGAACATGTAGTTTTTGTCTAAGAAAAAAGGAAGTACAGCAAAAGTACATAAAGCAGGTTGAAGAGACCTGTAGAGATTGTATTGAAATAAGAAAAGTTCCGTCTTTTCCCGAAGAAATAAAAGGGATTGAAAAATTAAATATGCTGAGGGAAACACTTTGGGACTGTCGTAAAATAAAGTAATCAAATAAAGACCGGACGAAAAAGAGAGATTGTACAAAAAATGGAAGATCTGTTGTTTAAAGTAAAAGAAGCATTGGTAAAAGATGTTGGACGAGCAATTGCCCGTATTGATCCGGCCGATATGAAACGTGCAGGGTTAACCCCGGGAGATATTATCCGGGTTGAAGGAAAACGAAATACATCGGCAAAGGTGATGCCTTGTTTTTCTGATGAAAGAGGGCAGCAAATGATTCAGATTGATGGAATAACCCGTGGAAACGCACAGATTGGAATCGGCGAAAAAGTGAAAATTAGTAGAGCCGATTATCGTCCGGCGCAAAAAATTAGGCTTCATCCCGAGGCTTTGTCTGCATCCTCCCTAAAATCAAACGATGCACGGTATATCGGCTCCCTAATTGACGGGATTCCTGTTGTAAAAGGAGACAAGGTGCGGGCAACTTTGTTTGGAGCCCGTTCTGTCGATTATGAAATCACCAGCCATAGTCCTTCCGGAGTTGTCGTGATAACTCCCGAAACCCGTGTGGTTGTGGAACAACAGTCAGAACCCGGAAAAACTCGTTCTTCCAGCGTTTCTTACGAAGATATTGGCGGACTCTCCGGACAGGTGCAACGAATACGAGAAATGATAGAACTACCCCTGAGATATCCCGAAATATTTGACCGACTGGGTATTACTCCTCCCAAAGGCGTTTTCTTTTACGGTCCTCCTGGAACCGGAAAAACATTGATTGTAAGAGCAGTTGCAAACGAAACCGATGCGCACTTTGTAAATGTTTCAGGTCCCGAAATCATGGGAAAATTTTATGGAGAGAGCGAAGAACGGTTACGAAAAATATTCTCGGAAGCCCAGGCAAAAGCACCTTCCATTATTTTTATTGATGAAATTGATGCCATTGCCCCCAAACGGGAAGATATGGGAGGCGAGAAACAGGTTGAAAAAAGAGTGGTTGCACAGCTTCTAGCCCTGATGGATGGATTAGAGTCGAGAGGGAAAGTGATTGTGATAGGAGCAACCAATATCCCGAATACAATTGATTCGGCATTGCGTCGTCCCGGACGTTTCGATCGGGAAATATCAGTAACAATTCCCGATAAAAAGGCACGTTTTGAAATATTGGAAATTCATACAAGAGGTATTCCTTTGGCCGAAGATGTTTGTTTGCAAAAGCTTGCTGAAATTACCCATGGATTTGTTGGTGCCGATTTGGAAGCGCTTGCACGGGAAGCTGCTATGGCTGCGCTAAGAAAAATATTGCCCCAAATTGATTTCGAAATGGCCCAAATTCCTTATGAATTGTTGCGAACCCTGGAAGTGAGCATGGATAATTTCCGTGAGGCAATGAAAGAGGTAGAACCATCGGCTATTCGTGAAGTTTTTGTGGAACTTCCGGATGTAAGATGGGAAGATGTAGGAGGACACGACGAAGTTAAACAGGCAATGCAGGAAGCTGTTATCTGGCCTTTAAAATATGCCGGCCTGTATGAAAAAACGTCAACAACAACATCAAAGGGAATTATTTTATACGGAAAGCCGGGAACCGGGAAAACTTATCTGGTAAAGGCACTTGCTCATGAGAGCGGAGTCAATTTTATCCCGGTAAAAGGCCCGCAGATTATTAATAAATACATTGGCGAATCGGAGCGGGGAGTTCGGGAGTTGTTTCGTAAAGCCAGGCAGGTTGCGCCCTCTATTCTTTTTATTGACGAAATCGACAGCCTTATTCCGAAACGTTCTTCGGGAAAGGGGGCGTCTGATGTTATTCAACGCGTTATTTGCCAATTTTTGACAGAAATGGATGGTGTTGAAGAATTAAAGGGAGTTGTAGTAGTGGCTGCAACCAACCGAATTGACCTGATTGACCCCGCACTGCTTCGTAGTGGGCGTTTCGACCTGCTCTTTGAACTCCCCGAACCAGACATAAATACCCGGGAAACTATATTTAAGATACATACGCGTAAAAAAATATTGGCTCCGGATGTTAATTTACATGAATTGGCAGAGAAAACCCAGGGAATGGTAGGAGCCGACATTGAATTTATTTGTCGCAAAACTTCAATGCTGGCTATCAGAGAAGCCATTACCCATGTCGAAAAAGTGCCGGAAAAAGAACCCTGTGTTGTGCTTTCAGATAAATATTTTAAAGAAGTTATTGAACTAGTGAAGAATCAAAATCAGATAAAATTGAATTAATATGACAGAAACAAATCATTTTTATTTTTATGGAATTATTCATAATTATTATTCTCCGGGGAAATTTTTAGAATTAAAAGGAATTGGTTTAGAGATTGTTTCTTTTGATAAAATATCGGCAATCGTTGCCCAAAAAAGTTATGTTGATTTTAACCGTACAGGGAAAGAAATGCTTGCCGTATTATTGGTTGAACACCAAAAAGTGTTGGAAGAGATTATGAAATTGGGATTTTCAATATTGCTTCCAATGAAACTTGGAACATGGGGGAAAGATAAGGCTGATGTTCAGACAATATTGCAAAAAGGCTATGCTATTTTTCTAGAGAATCTTGAAAAAGTACAAGATATGGTTGAAGTAGATGTTGCTGTGACCTGGAATAATTTAAATCAAATAATACCCTTACTTGCTGAAGAACCGGAGATTGTTGCCTTTAAAAAAGAACTTGAGAAGAAAGGGCAAATCACGGTTAACGACCAGGTCGAAATTGGTAAGTTAATACGGGAAAAATTGGAACAGAAATCAAAAACGGTTCGGGAGGAAATAGTAAAACAGCTTAAGCCTCATTACCAGGAATTGAAACAACATGAACTAATGAACGATCAAATGGTTGCTAACATTGCTTTTCTTGTAAAAAAAGGGAAAGCACATGGCATTGAAAATACGTTGAATCATCTGGATGCAGATTTTAATGGAACGCTGAATTTTAAATATGTTGGCCCATTACCGTGTTATAGCTTTTATACAATGGAAGTAATCAGTTTGAATTTCATGAAAATAGATCAGGCCCGAATCGAATTAGGACTCGGCACAAAGGTGGCTGCCAAAGAAATCAGGCAGGCCTATCATGCCAAAGTAAAAATGGTACATCCTGATGTTTCGCGTGTAAATAATGAAACTTATTTTGCGGTACTCACCAAGGCCTATCAGCTTATGTGCGATTATGTGAAAAATTTCGGAAATGCATCAGATGAAGCTATTTTGGACTTTTCAGAGGAAAAGGTGACTGAAAATTCATTATTGATAAAAACAAGAAGATAATCGCTATGCTTAAAGACGGAAAATACGTTTACTGCATTATCGAGTCTGAATACGATTGCAACTTTGGAGCAATTGGTATTGGAGAAGATAACCCTTTGGTAACAACCATTGGGCTCGATGGGTTGTGTATGGTAGTAAGCAACCATACGCTCAATAAATTTGTTGTAAATCCTGAAAATATACTGAATCATCAAAAGGTTATTGAAAAGGTAATGCAGGAGTTCAATGCGGTAATTCCGGTGCGTTTTGGTACTGTTGCTGCTACTCCTGATGAAATTCGGAATCTTTTGCAATGCCGTTATCGCGAGTTTTCGGAAACGTTACGGGCTTTCGAAAATAAAGTTGAAATTAATGTAAAAGGAATTTGGAAAAATATGGATACTATTTTTCAGGAAATTGATGCCCAAAATGCCGAAATTCAAAAAATCCGGGAAGAAGTAGAGAGGGAGCCTGAATCGGGAAAAAAGGAGGAAAAAATGTACAATGCCGGTCATATTATCCAAAAAGCTCTGGATGAAAAGAAAAAACAGGAGGCGGAACAAATTTTGACTGCTTTCAATCGGTCGGTATTTGATTTTAAGCAAAACAAAATAAAAGACGATAATATGTTTATGAATGTCGCTTTTTTGATAAACAGTGGTCGTGAAAAAGAAATTGATAATATAATGGACGATTTGGGCGAATGTTATAAAGATCGTATCGATTTTATTTATACCGCTCCCATTCCTATTTTTAGTTTCGTCGATTTGAGGATTCTTCCGGAAGAATGGGAAATAGACTAAGAGATGAAGCCTCTTCACAATGGGGTTGATTTATACAAAAGGATATGAATAAACGATTGCTTGCTCCTCATTATCAGCATTTTTTTTAGAATCAAAGTGTTGATGATAATAGTTTTATACAAAATATTATTCACCTAAAAATAAAGGCTTATAGCTCGTTGCAAAAAGTATATGGAAAACAAAAAAAATAACGAAGGAAAATATATTTATGGTATTATCCGGCATCAGGGGACTATTGATTTTGGCCCGATAGGAATTGGTAAACGTGGCGACCAGGTTTATGGAATCGGGTACAAAGATATTTGTGCGATTGTTAGCAATTCTCCACTTGTTCAGTACGAAGCCCGAAGAGCCAATCTTACGGCACACGAATTGGTTTTGGAAGAAGTTATGAAACATTATTCTGTACTTCCTGTGCGTTTTTCTACCATTGCCGATATAAACGATGATGCTGACCTTGTAAAAATTCTCGAACGCGATTATAACCAGTTCTCGGAAATGTTAACCCTGATTGATCGGAAAAAAGAACTGGGATTAAAAGTAACAGCTATTGAAAAAAATATTTTTGGCTACATTCTCGAAAAACATAGCGAAATTCGGGAAATGAAAGAAAAAATAATGCATTTGCCGCCAGATAAAACACACTATCAACGCATGAAAATAGGGGAGATGGTTAGTGTGGCATTGCAGAAAGAAAAAGAATTGCTGAAAGAACGAATACTTGAGCATCTTACGCCCTTTTGTGAAGATAGCCGGGTGAATGACAATTATGGTGACCGAATGGTTTTAAACGCATCGTTTTTGGTTTGTAACAATAAAGAATCCGAATTTGACAAAGCGGTTTTTGAGCTGGACGAGCAGTTGGGCGAACTTTTGAATTTTAAATACGTGGGAAATTTACCTCCTTATAATTTTGTGAATATGGCTATTAATATTGAAAATAAAGAAAATGCTGATAATTGATGATATTTTTTTGAAAGCTCCGTTAAAGGGATTGGTTTTCCTTGGGAAAAAAATCGGGGAAATTGTAGATCACGAACAGTCGGACGAAGGTACTGTTAAAGAGCGATTGATGGAATTACAGATGAAATTTGAGATGGATGAAATTAGTGAAGAAGAATACGACAGGCAGGAAGACGAGCTTCTTGGTCTTCTTGAAAAAATAAGAAACGAAAAATAAAATAAAATGAGTAATATATTGGATGTGAAAAAAGCAGCGGTTGCTTTTCTGAAAAAAGGGATTGAAGACTGTGAAAATATACGGGTTGTAAAGCTTGAAAAAAAAGAGGAACAATGGGATGCCGTTGCCGAAGTTTACGAAGATGATACTTTCCTGAAAGCAATGAATCTGCCGACAAAAAAAACACGGGTATTCTACTTTGTGCAACTTAATAACGAACTGGAGGTAACTGCATTCGAACGAATGGACGATGAAGGCTGATTGTATAAGATAAAACATAAAGTGGCCTAAACTTTCCTGTTAAGAATTAGGAACTGTGCTCAAAAATAACCCAATCATTCTTGTTTGTCTTTTGGGGGTGAATGTCAAAAAATGAAAGTTCATTGCGTATAAACGGGGCTATTTGTTTCAGCACAGTTCCTGAGTTTTGTTAGTTTAACAAAAACTTTCTTATATTATTTTCTTAAAAATTGTTAAGAGCCTTTTGGTTTTTATAATTTTACAGCCCAAAATGAACAGGAAAGTTCACATATTGATTAAACTGCACCGATGGCGACTAAAATATTTTAGTGAACGCGCTTTCATAACAATCCTTAGCATTGTTATTGGAATATTAGCAGGAATAGCTGCGGTAATCATGAAAAATACCGTACGGATTACCGAAAATATGCTTCATTCTTTGATCTCAACGGATGTCGTAAACTATATCTATTTTGCTCTTCCGATGATTGGTATTTTTATCGCCATACTTGCCATGCGATATGTTATTCGCTCGGAAGTAAGGCATGGTATTCCTATAGTATTACATAGTATCTCGAAAAGAAAGGGAAAACTCAGATTACATAATTTGTATTCATCAGTACTAACGGCATCGTTAACGGTTGGTTTTGGTGGATCGGTTGGACTGGAAGGTCCAAGTGTGGCAACCGGAACTGCATGGGGATCGTGGTTAGCCGGTGTGTTTCGGTTGAGTTATAGGGATACAATACTAATGTTGGGGTGCGCGTGCGCAGGAGCCATGGCGGCAATTTTCAAAGCCCCCATCGCAGCTATTGTTTTTTCCGTGGAAGTAATAATGATTGATTTAACTGTTTTTTCGTTGGTGCCCTTGCTCTTGTCTTCTTCTTCGGCGGTACTTACTTCTTATTTCTTTTTAGGCCAGGATGTTTTGTACCCGTTTAAGGTGGTAACTGCATTCGATTTGGCAGATCTTCCCTATTACATTCTACTGGGTATTATTGCCGGATTTGTTTCTGTATATTTTACGAAAATGTATATGTTTTGGGGAGAAATATTCAGTAAGCTGAAAAATAACAAGATTCGCTTGCTTGTTGGAGGTATTGGTCTAGGCGGGTTGATTTTTCTTTTCCCGTCGTTATATGGCGAAGGTTACAAATCAATCAATCAATGCCTGTCTGGAAATTTGAATTATTTATTTGATAATAGCCTGTTTTTTTCATTACGAAACGAAATCTGGGCTGTATTTGCCCTTCTCTCTGCAGTAATCCTATTTAAAATTATTGCCACATCATTTACTTTTGGAGCTGGTGGAGTAGGGGGAATATTTGCCCCTACATTGTTTATGGGGGTGAATACAGGGATGTTGTTCTCCATGCTTGTTAATCGTTTGGGCATTCGCGAAATTAATATGAATAATTTTTCGCTTATCGGGATGGCGGGTTTAATAGCGGGTGTTTTACATGCCCCTTTAACCGGTATATTCCTGATTGCCGATATTTCGGGGGGCTACAAGTTGTTTGTGCCACTTATGATTACGGCAACATTTTCGTACCTCGTCGTTCGTGCTTTTACGTCTAATTCAGTATATCATATACAGTTGGCACAGCGAAAGGAATTGTTGACACATGACAAAGATGCCAATGTTTTGCAGTTGATGGAAGTAAAAAAGATGATTGAAACCGATTTTGAAGTTCTTTCTCCAGATTCAACATTACGCGATTTAACAGTGGCTATTTCCCGGAATCACCGCAATCTGTTTCCGGTAGTGGATGAAAAAGGAATGATGGCAGGAATGGTGAAGATGGACGATGTAAGACAAATGATTTTCGACCACGAATTGTACGATAAGGTAAAGATAAAAGATTTGATGTATATGCCTGAATATTATATCGATCCTGGGGATAATATGGATGTTGTAGCTCAAAAATTTGAAACATCGGGAAGATATAACCTGGCAGTTATTGAAAACGGAAAATATATTGGTTTTATTTCAAGGGCACGCGTGTTTTCCCGTTACCGAAAACAGATTAAGAGAGTTTCTCAAATTTAATAATAATGATAATAGAATGAGAAAATTAAGTAAGATTTTAAACAGACTTGTTGCATGGAGAATTGCAAAAACTTCGGAGCGGAATTTTCTGTATTTTTTAAGTCTGGTAGTAGGGGTTTTAAGTGGATTGGCTGCCTTATTTCTAAAAAATATAATTCATTTTATTGCACATCAGTTGACTCATGTTGTTGAAAAAGCAGGAATTAGCTGCCTTTATTTTTTTATTCCTTTTTTAGGAATTCTATTAACAGTACTTTTTGTAAAATATCTTATTCGCGATGACATTGGCCATGGTGTAACCAAAATTCTGTATGCGATATCAAAAAAGGGAAGCAAAATAAAACCGCATAATACGTACTCTTCAATGTTAGCCAGTTCGTTAACCATTGGTTTTGGCGGATCGGTCGGAGCCGAGGCTCCTATTGTGTTGACCGGCGCCTCTATAGGGTCAAATCTGGCGCGTATTTTTAAGTTAAGGTATAAATATGTTACGTTGATGGTGGGCTGTGGTGCTGCCGGTGCTATTGCCGGTATTTTTAATGCACCTATTGCCGGTATTGTTTTTACCCTTGAAGTGCTGATGCTGGATTTGAATATGGCCTTTCTTATTCCTTTGCTTATATCATCGGTTAGCGCTACTGTTATGTCCTATTTCTTTATGGGCGAAGGGGCATTAATCCGTTTCTCCCAGGTCGCTCCTTTTGAAATAAATACAATTTGGGTTTATATTCTGGTTGGGATTTTTACCGGCCTCTTGGGGATTTATTTTACGCGGGGAACCATGTTTATTGAGAAACATTTGGGACGCATAAAAAACTGGTTTGTAAAATTATTTGTCGGCACTTTTGTATTGGGCGTTTTAATATTTCTTTTTCCCCCGCTTTGGGGCGAAGGTTACGATGGTATAAAGATGGCATTCGGTAACGAAGGGTCTCATTTGCTGAATAACTCGATATTTCAGTCATGGCAGGATAATCCCTACGTTCTATTGGCAGTTTTGGCCGGGATTTTAATTTTTAAAGTATTTGCGATGGCTGCAACAACCGGTTCCGGTGGTAATGGTGGTATTTTTGCTCCAACCCTTTTTATGGGAGCTATTGCCGGTTATTTCCTGATAGCCCTGTTGAATACTTTTTTTGATTTAGGACTTCCTGAAAATAATTTTGCACTTGCCGGCATGGCAGGAATGATGGCCGCTGTTATGCATGCCCCGCTAACCGGAATATTCCTTACGGCCGAACTTACCGGTGGATATGGAATGTTTATTCCCCTTTTAATTGCTTCAACTGTTGCTTATGTAACAATTATGCGATTCGAACCTCATTCTATTTATACAAAACGTTTGGCGGTTACCGGCGATTTAATTACACACCATAAGGACAAAGCAATTCTTCGTTCTATGAAACTGAAACAGATGATTCAGACGGATTTTGAGGTACTTCCACCCGAAGGAACCTTGAAGGATTTGGTAAAAGCCATTTCAAAATCAAACCGAAATTTATTCCCAGTTGTCGATAATTCAGGATATCTGAAGGGAATTATTAAGTTGTCAAAAATAAAAACGCTGATTTTTGAGCCTGAATTATACGATAAAATAAAGGTGAAAGACCTTATGTTTATGCCCGAATATTATATTTCTTCAACCGATAGTATGGAGGTTGTGGCCAAAAAGTTTGAAACGTCAAATCGATACAATCTTGCCGTTATCGACAATGGAAAATACCTTGGCTTTATTTCGCGGGCTATTGTTTTTTCAAATTATCGGAAAACACTGGAGTATTTCTCGCACGATTAATCGGAACCTAAAGGAAAGGGGCGATATTGATTTAAGCCTGAAAAACTTTTAATTCCGCCCGAGCATTATCGAAGACTAGTTTCTGGGGATGGTCTTACCTCCGTTTTTTCTCAATCATTTCAGAATTACCCTGCATTTTTATAGGTATTTTTCCCGAAAATAGTCAGCCATATTATCCTTAAATCCCAAACAAAAGTCCAGTTTTCAATATATTCCATATCTGCTTTTACCCGATGTTCCATTGCACTTAAATGGCGGGTTTCTCCCCGAAGCCCTTTTACCTGTGCCCATCCGGTTATGCCTGGTTTTACGTAATGCCTGCCAAGGTAATCTTTTATCAGTTTTGAGTATTCTTCCGTGTGTTTTAGCATGTGTGGCCGTGGCCCTACTACCGACATAGCCCCCAACAGAACATTAAAAAATTGTGGCAGTTCATCAATATTGGTCTTACGCATGAATTGTCCCAGCCGGGTTATTCTGGAGTCGTTAGCGGTAGCCTGTTGGTCATTCGCCCTGTTGTTTACTTTCATGCTTCTGAATTTCATACATCTGAATGTCTTATTATTTATTCCGGTACGTTCCTGAATAAAGAAGACTGGGCCTTTTGAACTTAATTTAATCAGCAATGCAATTATGGGTAACAGCCATGAAAGAAGCAATAAAATAACTGCTCCTGAAAAAATGATGTCGAACAAACGTTTTTGAATACGCGATCCGGTATCATCAAGTGGTATCTCTTGTGGATTGATAACCACAAACTCACCTATTGATTCCATATTCATCCGGTTGCGAAACCAGCGTTGATTTTTCGGAATAAAACGAAGTCGTATCCCTTTCCGGTTACATATTTTTATGATTTCTTTTCCTTTTTGTTCGACATTATCGCCATTAAAAAAAGAAATCGAATAAAAAATAATGTTTATATTATGTTTGTCTATTAGTGCTTCCAGATTATCTGGATTCCCCAGGTAGTTTTCAATGTTTTTGTTTTTCGAACAAATAAATCCTGAAAAAACATAGCCCAGATTCGGGTTGCTTTCGATAATGCGTTTTAGGATAAGTGCTGTTTCATCGCTTCCAACAATTGCGGCCTGGGTGGTATTTATTCTTCTGCCCCTCCTGTACCTGATTATCTTATAAAAAATCCAGTAAAAAAATACTTTTTCGAAATAGAAAAAACAGGAATATATCACAAAAAAACGACGGGGAAAGTTATGTGGAAAAAAAATTAACGACAAAAATGCGGCTATGAGCAAAAAAATAACATGACGTTGGGTTATACGCCAAACCCGATTCCTGAATCGGTCGCGTAAAAACAGGTTCTTTTTTGAGAAAGTGAAGTAACTGATAACCCATGCAAAATTTCCATGCAATAAAATCGGGCTTATCTGGTAGTAATTTCTTACCGAAATTTGCATATCAAGCCATGCAAAAAATAGTATGGCAAGATTAAGAATAAACAAATCTATAGCAAGATAAATAAAAAATAGTTCCGTCTCTCTTGATTTCATGTTTCCTCCCCCCTGCTAGCTTCGTTAATAGTTAGGTGTGCCGAATTTAAGTATTTTTAACAAATAAAACTAATTTGTTCTTTTTATCTTATAACTGCCTTTTAATTTCTGGGGTAAAACAATTAATAGGCAATTATATAAACTCAACGTGTGTTTCCTGCAAAGAAACAATTTGTTAGCTATTTTACAAATTATTTTGTTTGTTTACTTGTTTAGAATTTGATATTTAATCGAGATCATCCCTCCGGTTCGGGTTGTTGATTTTCCCTGGTCAAACAAACTCCCATGGTCAACAGCTAACGAAAGTGCAATACTCAGAGGTATTTTCGCCGGGGTATATTTAACTTGTGCCATTGTTGCCAGTAATTTTCGCGATGGGTTGTATGATGTTATTCCTTTTGAGTTATATTTTCCAAAGTTATTGGAATAAGTAAACATTCCCTGCCATTGTAGTTTATTATTGATGTAACCTTTGGCACCTGCATGAAATCCTGCGAAGCGTGTGCTTTCAAATCCCGAGCACAGTCCGTTGCTTGTTGTTGTTACCGGGGCAAAAAGCGGACTGCACATAGCCATTTTATGGTAGGTTACTCCTGATTTGTATATTCCGTGATTAAAATAATCATCTCGGCCTCGTCGGTGTTTTTCTCCTTCCGGGGCTTCACTTAAATGATATTTGCCACTTTGATTTTTGGTGTGGAAGTATTCTATAACAATATTTTGAAGAAATGAATTTTCTTTTCTGTTCTCGAAAAAAAGACCGATTAAATTATCTTTATAATTTTCTAATTCCATTCCTGAACGGTCATCAAAAGGGTGACTTATGTAAAGAGCCATTTTAAATTTATTCCAGGTTTTATTTACTTCTAACTGGTAAGTACCATAACCATTTCCTAAAACATTTAACTGATCGGTTTGCAATGACCCCTCGTCACCAGCCTGCCCCGTAACGTATTGAAAATATTCTTTCCAGCCTTGTAGTTTCCCGTAAACGGGATGTGTTCCTCCCCACATTACAAAATGTTCTCCTCCTGCAATGACCTGAAGCCCGGAAGGTTTCCCGAAACGAAGGAAAAAAGCCTTGCGGTGCAGGTGAGTGTCTTTTACGTAACGGTGGTTGTCATTTAACAGACCCTCTTCGTAAAAAACACGGATCGCAAACCAGTCGAAAAATAATGGGATAAAGCGATTTATACCCAACCTTATTCGCGGATGTGGCCGTGAATTCCTAGAAGCTGAAAGATTTCCATTTGTTGTTGATAATCCTCCATAGAGTTCTTTGTCGGGGAAAAGACCGATCTGTAAACTTGCTGATTTCCAGTTGACTTTTCCGTATAACTGCGTAATACGAAGGGTGGTGCTGTTGTCTACAAGAAAATCAACATCTGTGCCTGTTTCGATGCTCAGCGGAGAATTTATCTGGAATTTATTGTATGCCGATAGCCCAAGATGCTGAACTGAACTGTTATTTTGATCGTAACGCCCCAATTGATTGGCCCATAGCCAAAAAGGTAGCTGACTTTTGCTGCCGGCCAGACTGTTGAACTCAACATTTAAAGATTGGGCGTGCAGGACTGAATTCAGTGTTATGAAAAAAAAGAACAGAAAGAGTCTGTTTTTATTACAGGTTTTAAGCATAATATTTTAAATTTTTACAAAAAAAAATACCCCTACCGCTAATTGCGAGCAGGGGTGAATTTTTTCATTTCAGCTACAAAAGTAAAAAAAAAAGCACTGAATTGAAATGACATTTTTTATATGACTTTTTTTGACTTTATTCAACCGGGACTTTAATTACAACTTTCTTCACCTTTTCCGGTTTTTCTATCATAATTTGTGGAGCATGGGCATCCCGGGGAAAAAAGAGTGCGAAGACCGTCTTGCTTAGTTCAGTTATTCCTTGTTCGGCGCTATCTTTATAGAAAGTACAATCTTTAGATTCATTGTAGTTGGTTGTGGGAACAAGCGAATCCGAAAGTGGGCGCCACTTTATATATTCTTTGCCTGTTAAGCAAAACTGAATGTCGATATACTTTTTATGTGTTTCCCAACCGTGTTTAAACGTTTGCGAGGTTTCATATTCAGATACGTGGGCCATTAATCCGGGAGCAATTTCATAACTTCCGACAGGTGTGTCTGCTTTTAATGTTTTTAAGAATTCAAAGCTTTGCTCGAAACTGGCATTTAGCTTATAGTATGATTTAGCGTTTAATAAAGTATCAGTTATCATAATTTGTAAATTTTAGTACAACAAAAATATGCTTATTATTGAATATTGATAAAGAATGACAGATAAAGTTTTTTTTATTCTGAAAAGTTGTAACGGGAAGTGTTTGGAGAGGATAACCTTATTTTCTCATATAAATTTTCATAAAATTATTTTTAAAAACGCGTCCGATTGGAAGTTTTATGGCCACCATTTCAACAAAATTTCCACTTACTATTTCAATATAATTTATATTAACGATATAAGAACGGTGGATTTGTTGGAAGTTTTCCCCTGGTAATTTTTCCAGCCAGTGTTTTAATGGATTCAGAGCCATGTATTTTTTCTCTTGTGTTACAATAATGCTGTAATCCCCGTCTGATTTGATGTACATTATATCGTTAATTTTTACGCGGAAGTAGTTGTAACCTTCTTTTATTAATATTGAGCTTTGTTCTTCCTGTGAGGTATTTTCTTTTTGTCCGAGCTGGCGTTGGACTTTTAACACTGCTTTAAAAAAACGTTCGAAAGTAAAGGGCTTTAAAAGATAATCGGCCACATCAAGTTCGTAGCTTTCCAATGCATATTGCGCAAAAGCAGTGGTTAAAACAATAAGAGGACGCGGAGAAAGAAGCCCGATAAAGTTGAGCCCGGATATTTTGGGCAGATGAACGTCAAGGAAAATCAGGTCAATCGAAATTTTCTTCAGGAAATCCATGGCTGAAAGAGCATCGCAAAATATTCCGCAAAGTTCCAGCTCATTGGTTTCCGAAATGTATTTCTTTAACAAACGTTGTGCCGGTGCCTGGTCTTCTACTATAATACAGGTTATCATCAGTTCATTTTTTTTAAGTTAATGTGTAGGGTTACGGCATAAAAGTTTTCATCGTTTTTTATTGTAAGCTTATGCGTCTCAGGGTAAATCAGTTTTAATTGTGTTTTTACATTATTTAACCCAATACCTTCGGCGATATCCTGGAGATTGGACGTTTGTGAGAGGTTGTTTTCGCATCTGAAAATAAGCCGATCATTTTTAATTCCAATTTTTATGAAAATACAAATATTATCGGATAAACTGGCCATGCTGTGCTTAAATGCGTTTTCAACAAAAACGAAAAGAATTGAAGGAGCAATCATATAATCTTCCAGGTAACTGTCTGCTATAAAACTGATTTCTCCCCGTTGTCCCATTTGTATTTTATTTAATCGGATATAATTTCGTAACTGGTTTATTTCATCGCTTAAGCGTACGTATTTTTCTTTACAATCGTATAGCATATATCTTAAAACCTGCGATAGTTCCAGTATTAACGAAGGTGTTTGGGGCGATTGCTCAAGTGCATACGAATAAATGTTGTTCAGGTTATTGAACAGAAAATGAGGATTGATTTGTGATTTTAAAAGTTGCATCTTGTTTTCAACCATTAGCTGTTTTAATTTATCTAGTTCCCTTTTTTTCTGGTTGGCATCCCATAATAATTTGTAGCCTACCAAAATTATTATGGCAGGAGTAGCATGTGCATACGAAAATAAAATTCCGTTTAATTCTTCCAGAAAAGGGGCATTAAATATAAGGGGCTCAATAATAAGTTCTTCTGAAAATACACAAAGCGAAATGGTTAAGGCCGTGTACCCCAGGAATTTAACAATCTTTTTTTTGTTATAATATTTAGGAACCAGGATATAACAAATTATTGCTGCAAAAATCATATAGTTTACAGCAATAACAAGATAACCAAACCTGAATTTTAGCCGCTCTTCGTCGAAAAACATCGCTAGGAACAAAAGTAAGGCAAGTAGGAGATGGTATATGTATTCTTTTTTTAATCGCATAACCTATAACTAAATAAAACGCAATATTGCAAAAGTTCTTGTGTAAATGAACAATAATCGGTAAGCGACAGTTTTGTGCCGACAAAATGCGTGTCATTATCCATTTTGCCCGGTTCAACAGGAAAGTCGCGCTATTTACAGATTAATTTTTTTTCTCCCGAACGCCGTCAATAATTTCACTTTCGAATAAAAAAAAACAGATCATGAAAGTACGTTATTATTTGCTAATAAGCAGTATTATATGTATGAAATTTGTTGCCGGACAGGAGAAGCCTTTGGCAAACGACTCGTTGAACCTGTTATTTCCGAAAAAAACACAAAGCCAGTTATTTGATCCCGTTCCCAAAATGGTATTTAGCCCGAAAACAGGGCGTTTTATCCATAAAAAAAGAAATTTCCTGAATTTCAACAGGCAGCCGGTTAATAAAAACATTTTTAACAAATTAAAACCTTATTATGCTCCGGCAGCTTTATTAACACTGGCACTGTATTCTGTTTCGGACGAGGCTTCGCGGGATAGTCCCTTTGATAAATATGCCTTTCAGAATGATATTCAAAATAATATCTTTTTTCGCAGCAATATTGACGATTACCTCCGACATGCTCCCCTGGCTATTACCGCAGGTCTGAAACTGGCCGGGGTAAAAGGCCGAAGTGATGGATTAAACACTGCAATATTAGCTGCAAAATCGTTTTTGCTTGTCGACCTGGTTGTTACAAGATTAAAACGGACAACAAAAATGGAGCGCCCCGATAAAAGTTCTTATACTTCGTTTCCCTCGGCACATACCGCTACTGCATTTTGTAATGCTACTATTATGCATATGGAATTTAAAGACGAAAGTATATGGTATTCAATTGCAGCTTATTCTATGGCATCGGTAACAGGAGCTATGCGTATAGTTAACAATAAACACTGGCTCCCCGATGTTTTGGCAGGAGCTGCAATCGGAATGCTTGTGCCACGTATTGTGTATGCCACACACCGGTATAGGTGGGGGGAAAAGCCAGCAAATCTTTTTGTCGCGCCAACTTATTCAAACCGGACTTTAGGGCTGAAGTTATCCTATAAATTTTAGCAGGATGAAAGCCGGTTGGACGAATGAATGCATAAAAAAAGAACAACGATAATTCCTTATAAATAAACGATTTTAATAAGATGAAAGGCACACCATTGGGGGAATAAATTAAACTGAGCAAAGACAAAAGGACATGATTATCAGCCCTGAAAAGGGCTAAACAAAAATAGCCGTAGGTAAAACCTACGGTGCTGTAATAAAAAACACAAGAACCCCGAAGATGGTTCAATAGTCGAATGTGAAAAGTGATTGATTTATAAATATTTAACATCAATATAATCAAGTGAAATAGCCCATGGCTGAGATAATAACTGAGACACACAGGAGCATGACTGATATTTTATCTCACCCAACAAACGGGCTTCACAAAAATTTAGACAGATGAAACAGCTCGTTAAAAACAACCGATTTTTTATTTATCCCTACCTTTTGTTTCTTTTTATAAGCATTCTTTGTATGTTGTTTTATTCAAAAGGAGAGATTCATTCTGCTATAAACTCATTGCACTCGCCATTTTTTGATGTTTTTTTTAAGCGGATAACTTTTGGGGGCAACGGACTAATGTATTTATTGCCACTGTTGTATCTGCTAAAAGGAAGAAACAAATGGCTCATTGCTTATCTTGTTGCTGTTGTTTCCAGTGTAGCTTTAGTTTTTTTATTTAAGCATTGTTTATTTGAGAAAGCCTGTCGTCCTGTGAAATATTTTGAAATGTTTTCTAATTTAAACCTTTATCTTGTTGACGGAGTGCGGTTGAGTCGATTGCATAGTTTTCCTTCGGGGCATACCACTACTGCATTTACTGTGTTTTTTATATTCGCTGTAATGATGCGAAAAAACAGCCTGAAACTACTGTGTTTTATTTTTGCCTTATTGGTTGCATATTCCCGGATGTATTTGTCGCAGCACTTTTTAATTGATATTGTTGCCGGTTCATTTTTTGCCGTAGGAAGTGCAATGTTGTCAATTCGCTATTCTATGTTCCTGTTTTCTTTGTTCGAGCGTATAGTTATTCGTGTTTTTGCCAAAAAGAAACAAATATTTTGGAAGTAGTTTCTGGTAGAGATTATGTCGGTTTATTTCCGGAAAGGTCTGGTTATTTCGAAACAGTTCATAAATTTGCATTGCTTTACAATAGACTATTAGATTTTTAGATTTGAGACATGAGACTTTTGTCAATGTGTTAATTATTAGTTTATTACTCTTTGGGGTGAGTGGTATTTAAATCGTTTATAGTCAGTTGTATATAAAAAACGAATTGTTATTATATAAATCATAGAAATAAATAATATGAATGCAATTTTAGAACACCGATCCATCCGGAAATATAAAAACGAACCTGTTTCTGATACATTATTTACTGAAATTATTGAGGCTGGTATCCGGGCATCAACTACCGGGAATATGCAAACTTATTCCATTGTAAATACAACCGATAGCGAACTTAAAAAGAAACTGGCGCCGGTTCATTTTAACCAGCCTATGATAAACGGGGCTGCCAACGTGTTGACTTTTTGTGCCGACTTTAACCGTTTTAACAAATGGTGCCGACAAAATAATGCAGATCCTGGATTCGACAATTTCCTTTCGTTTATAAATGCCGCAATTGATGCTACTCTAGTGGCACAAAATGTTGCGATAGCTGCAGAAGATAAAGGATTGGGTATTTGTTACCTCGGTACAACAACTTACAATGCCGGTGAAATTATCGACCTGTTAAAATTGCCCAAAGGGGTTGTGCCAATTACTACCATAACTCTTGGCTGGCCCGATGAAACACCCGGTAAATCAGATCGGTTGCCTGTAGAGGCCGTCCTTCATAACGAAACTTACTGCGATTATACAAAAGAACAAATCAATAATTTGTATGCAGCTAAAGAATCTCTCGAAGAGAATAAAGGCTTTGTGAAAGAAAATAATAAAGAGACTTTGGCGCAGGTATTTACCGATGTCCGTTATACAAAGTCAGACAATGAACTTTTTTCCGGGAAATTTATTGAAGCAATAAGGAAACAGGGATTTGTCTTCTAAATCTCCCCCAAACAGTATCACCATAATTTTTGTTACAGCAGAAGGTATCGAAAACACAGAAAGAAAATCGACTTTTCAATTTAAAAAATCAGTGTTTTCGGTGCTTTTTCTGTTTCTTGTGTCATTTTTAGATTTTGGCATAAAGTATTATTCCTAAAATTAATCCTGCCATTTTTTTATAGTGTAGTAGGCATGGTAGTATGGTCGAAAAAGTTATTAAGAGTTCCGGTTCACGATGTACCGAAACAAAAAGTGATGCCGTTTTGTTTCCTCTCTAGATTTTTAAATTGATTCGTTGTTCAGATTTTTTTGCTATTTTAGTTCAAAAAATTAGCCATGCCATCTATGAAAACTCCGGGAGTTTATATTCGTGAAAATAGCTGCTCACCCAATTCGGTAGTTGAAGTTGCTACGGACATTCCTGCTTTTGTCGGTTATACAGAGAAAGCAATACTTGGAAAGAAATCGTTACTAAACAAGCCACATCGGATTACTTCAATGACTGAATTTCGAACTTGTTTTGGTGGTGCCCCTAACCCCGTTTTTTCAATTACAGAACTTTTGGGTGATACCACAGGTAAAACGGATTTCGAATGCAACACAAAAAAATACAGTCTGAAACAGGAACAAGGAAAGTATTTGCTTTATTATAGTATATTGCTTTTTTTATACAATGGTGGAGGGCCATGTTATATTGTTTCTGTTGGCGATTATTCTGAAGAAATCAGTACAGAAGCACTAAAAAAAGGGATTGATGAACTCACAAATGAGCAGGAACCTGCAATGCTGATTGTTCCTGAAACCACACAGCTCCCCAATGCAGATGCAAGTGCCGAAGTACACCAGGCGATGTTAAACCATTGTGGAAATAAAATGAAAAACAGGATTGCTATTCTTGACCTCTACGAAGGGTATAAGAGTTGCAATGATCCTTCAGGGAATACAATACAGGAATTTCGTAATAAAATAGGAAACGATTTTCTTAGCTTTGGAGCTGTTTATTATCCATGGGTGAATACCACTCTGGTGCAGGATGATGTGTTGGGCTATCAGAATATTACAAATAAAAATGTTTTACAAAATATATTAAGAGAAGAGCTTCAGTCCGATGGAGTACGAACTGAGGCATATAAAAAAGCTGCTGTTTTGGACGAAATTGCCAAAATAAGCAAGGATAATTTTACAGGAGTTGTGCCGGGAGTGCTGAACAAAACGTTGAAATCGGCCATCCCTGTATTTAACGTTATAATCAGCAGCATGAAGGCCAAATTAAACCGAATGCCTCCGGGAGCAGCAATGGCCGGAGTTTATGCCAAGGTAGATGGCGAGAGGGGAGTGTGGAAAGCACCGGCCAATGTTATTTTAGAATCAGTAGTTTCTCTTACCGTAAATATAACAGGCGACGAACAGGAATACATGATAGGTGCGCCGGATGGAAAATCGGTTAATGCAATTCGTAATTTCGTTGGCGAAGGACTGTTGGTATGGGGAGCCCGAACGTTAGACGGCAATTCAGATGAATGGCGTTATATTAATGTGCGCCGAACCATTATTATGCTCTCCGAATCAATTAAGATGGCCATTAAGGCTTATGTGTTTGAACCTAATGATGCCAGTACCTGGAATGCAATAAAAAATAGGGTTACCTGTTTTTTAGAGGGAGTTTGGAAACGAGGAGGATTGGTTGGCCCGGCTCCTGATGATGCCTTTCGTGTGCAGGTTGGACTCGGAGAAACAATGACTTCGGAAGATACTTTCAATAATATATTACGCATGAAAGTATTAGTGGCCATAGCTCGCCCCTCAGATTTCCTGGAAATTACGCTTCAGCAACAAATGCAAAAGTAAATAACCATTGCGCTTAAAATACGAATGAATCAGTGGCTATACGTATAGTCTTTTTTGTTCTTTTTTACGACGAAAAAAATATTTTAACATCTGTTAGCATAACAAACTGTTAATGGAAATAAGCCGCAGTCCATTAAAAAATCAGGATGAGAGTATGTTTCTCCATCAACATCAGTGAATTCTTGTTCAAAAATTATTTTCATTTTAAGCTTAATAAATTTTAACAAATTATAAGGCTTTTTATCTTTGCAATCGTATAAATTCGTGCTTCGAATTTTAGAACGGATAAAACCGAAAAGGAAAACGGATATAATTTTTCCCTTTTGATAGTTTCCATGTAATTGAATATTAAAAATCACAACAGAATAAAGCATATGAATCAAGCTGTTGACATTAAAGAATTAAACGAGAGAATTCAAAAAGAAAGTTCGTTTGTCGATATGGTATCGATGGAAATGAATAAAGTAATTATCGGTCAAAAACATTTGGTAGAGAGCCTGCTGATTGGTTTATTGTCAAACGGGCATATCTTGCTCGAAGGTGTTCCTGGGCTGGCCAAAACTTTAGCCATTAAATCGCTGGCACAAACCATTAGTGCCAAGTTTGCACGCATCCAGTTTACGCCCGACCTGTTGCCTGCCGATTTGTTGGGAACGATGATTTATAGTCAGAAAAAAGAAGAATTTACGATAAAAAAAGGGCCCTTGTTTGCCAACTTTATCCTGGCCGACGAAATTAACCGTGCTCCTGCAAAAGTGCAATCGGCATTACTAGAAGCCATGCAGGAACGCCAGGTTACCATTGGCGACAATACTTTTAAGTTAGACGAGCCTTTCCTGGTGATGGCAACACAAAACCCTATTGAACAGGAAGGTACATACCCGTTACCGGAAGCACAGGTCGACCGTTTTATGCTGAAAGTAGTTATTAATTATCCGAAAAAGGAAGAAGAGAGGCAGATTATTAATCAAAACCTCCTGCGTCAGTTTCCAGAAACCAATACCATTTTAAAACCGGAAGATATAATCAAGGCACGGGATGTTGTAAAAGACGTTTATATTGACGAAAAAATACAGAAGTATATTGTTGATATTGTTTTCGCTACCCGCGAACCCGGTGATTATAAGCTCGCGAAATACCGCGATATGATTGCCTACGGAGCCTCTCCAAGAGCCGGGATAAGTTTGGCAAAAGCCGCCAAAGCCTTTGCTTTTATAAAACGTCGTGGCTATGTTATTCCTGAAGATGTACGTGCAGTATGCCCCGATGTATTGAGGCATCGTATAGGGGTAAGCTACGAAGCTGAAGCCAATAACATTACTTCGGAAGAAATTATTACTGATATCCTAAATGCGGTAGAGGTACCATAAGTGAATGAGTAAATTCGTAAGTTAGTAAATTAGTGATTGAGAGATTGAAGTGTGGTGGTGCTTGGGAATATACTAAGTAATTAATTCCTTATTTTGATTGTAAAACGCTGAATATTTAACGCTTTCAGATGGAAGAAACAACAGATTTATTACAGAAAGTACGGAAAATAGAAATTAAAACGCGCGGACTCTCGCGAAATATTTTTGCAGGAGAATATCATAGCGCGTTTAAAGGAAGGGGAATGGCATTTTCCGAAGTGCGCGAATACCAGTTTGGCGACGATATTCGTAGTATAGACTGGAACGTTACTGCCCGCTACAATCATCCGTATATTAAGGTTTTTGAGGAAGAGCGGGAACTTACTGTCGTATTGCTTATTGATGTAAGTGGTTCGCGCGAGTTTGGCAGTTGCGAAAAATTGAAAAAGAATGTCATTACCGAATTGTCGGCGGTACTTTCGTTTTCGGCAATCCAGAATAACGATAAAATAGGTGTAATTTTTTTCTCAGATATCATCGAAAAATTTATTCCTCCTAAAAAAGGGAAAAGTCATATTTTGCGTATTATCCGCGAATTAATTGATTTTAAACCGGAACACCGTAAAACCGATATTACCGGAGCTATTCGTTACATGACCAATGTAATAAAGAAACGTTGTACTGTTTTTGTAATTTCCGATTTTATGGACAACAGTCCGGAATTGGAACAGGCCCTTTCTATTGCCAATAACAAACACGACGTTGTTGCGCTGAAAATATACGATGAAAGGGAAACCGAACTTCCGCCTGTTGGAATGATTAAAATGAAAGATGCCGAAACCGGCGAATATACATGGGTTGACAGTAGTTCCGGAAGAATACGTAAAACTTATGCCGATTGGTGGCGGAAACATATGCAGAAGATGGATGTGATGTTCAAAAAATGCAATATTGATTACACCTCTGTAAATACAAACGAGGATTATGTAAAAGCTTTAATGACCTTGTTCCGAAAGCGGGCGTAGGAGGAAAGTTGGCCGGAGAAATGTGTTAAGCACATAGTAAGAAAGAAAGTGCCAGTAGCAAAAGAAGAGGGATAAAAAGATTGAAAGCAGATTGCGATCAATGTTCATTGAGATTTCACTCAACTCGTGGCTGGTAGCATGAGACTAAAATATTATTTGCAGAATAGCTAAAAGCCTGAGAATTGCATTTCGTAGCGAGTAGTTCGTAGCTAAAAAGAAAAAAAATGAGAATACATTTTAAACTATTATTATTCATTGCATTTATATCAATTGGGAAAGTGCAGGCTCAACAGGTGAAAGCCACAGCAAGCCTTGATTCTTCCAGGATTTTAATTGGAGACCAAGCCAAACTCTTCCTGCAAATTGATTATCCCAAAGATGTTAAGGTAAGTTTCCCGGAATTGCCCGATACCATTGGCAACCGTATTGAGGTGCTGAAACGTTCAGGGATTGATACAATTCAGATGGATAATAAAAAATTCTTGAAACAGATACAGGCATACACCATTACCTGTTTCGACAGTGGTAGTTACCGTATCCCTCCTTACTGGTTCAGGGTTAATGTTGATGGGCATATTGATTCGATTCCGAGCAACGGGGTTACCCTGAATGTGTTTACCATGAAAATTGACAGCACCAAAGGTCCATGCGATATAAAAATGCCCTATGGGGCTCCTCTTACTTTAAAAGAAGTATCGCCTTATATGCTGGGGGTGATTTTGTTGGGGGCTATCATTTTCTTTTTGTTGTATTCAATAAAACGAAAGAAACGGAACCTGCCTATTTTCTCGAAACCGCAAAAGCCTAAAGAACCGGCACATATTGTTGTTTTACGAGAGTTAGACAGAATAAAACAGGAAAAAATATGGCAACAGGGAAAAACGAAGCAGTATTACAGTGAATTAACCGATGCGTTGCGGATTTATTTGGAAGACCGTTTCGAAGTACAGACCATGGAAAAGGTAACCGATGAGATTTTAGAAAGTATCCGTTACCGAAAAGGCCTGTTATCCCAAAAATCGTTTAATAACCTTGCCCAAATATTGCAACTTGCCGATTTGGTGAAGTTTGCAAAATATAAACCATTGCCCGACGACGATAACCTGGCGCTGGTAAATGCCTATTTCTTTGTTAACGACACCAAAAAAGAAGAACCAAAGAAAGTAGACGAAAGCGAAGGGAAGAAAGGAGATAATGATGATGAAATTGTTGAGGAAGTTGAGATAAAATAAATTGTGATGTTGGAAGGAGTAACATTTAAAAATCCTGAGTTGTTCCATATTTTATGGGTATTGATTCCCATGATTGCTTGGTATATATGGAAGCAGAAAAGAAGCACTGCCAGTATTCAGGTATCGTCAACAGCTTCAGTTTTTAAGGCCCCTAAAACCTTGAGGCAATATCTACGACATCTTGTTTTTGTTTGTCTGTGTATGGCCATTGCCTGCTTTGTGGTAGTAATGGCACGTCCGCAGTCATCAAAAAACTGGGAAAATGTAACCACCGAAGGAATTGACATTGTTGTTGCTTTAGATATTTCCAGTTCGATGTTGGCACAGGATTTTCAACCCAATCGTCTGGAAGCAGCCAAGGATGTAGCCATGAAATTTATTTCCGGACGCGAATACGACCGCATGGGGCTGGTGGTTTTTGCCGGCGAAGCATTTACCCAATGTCCCTTAACAACCGACCGTGCTGTACTGTTAAACCTCTTTAAAGATATAAAAAGCGGGATGATTGAAGATGGAACTGCAATCGGGAACGGTTTGGCTACTGCTGTTTCCCGCTTAAAAGACAGTAAAGCAATCAGTCGTGTGGTTATTCTGCTTACCGATGGAGAAAACAATAGGGGAGAGGTTGCCCCTGTTACTGCCGCCGAAATTGCAAAAACTTTTGGAATCAGGGTATATACTATCGGTGTCGGATCTATCGGAACAGCACCATATCCTGTACAGGTGCAAACACCTGTGGGGGTACAAACCCAGATGCGTGATATGGAAGTTAAAATTGACGAAAAAACACTAAAAGAAATTTCAGCAAAAACCGACGGACAATATTTCAGGGCAACCGGGAATACCAAATTGGAAGAAATTTATAAAGAAATTGATGCGCTTGAAAAATCTAAGATAGAGGTGCGCGAATTTAGTCGAAAATCAGAAGAATTTTTGCCGTTCGCCACAATTGGCGCGTTGTTTTTGTTATTGAGCTTATTATTAAGAATAACTGTATTTAAAAGTATTCCTTAAAAACGAACCGGAGTATGGAAATGTTTAGATTTGGAAATATTGAGTATTTGTGGAGCCTGTTGATTGTTCCGGTATTGGTCGGATTTTTTGTATGGTCGCGCATTTCACGACGCAGGGCTCTGAAAAAATTTGGGAATCATAAAATTTTACAACAATTAATGCCATTTTCGTCGCAGGGGAGGCCGGTATTGAAGTTTGTACTATTAATGTTGGCATTAACTTCGATTATTATTGGAATTGCCCGTCCGCAGTTTGGTTCAAAATTAAAAACCGAAAAGCGAAAAGGGGTTGAACTTGTTATTGCCCTTGATGTGTCGAACAGTATGATGGCCGAAGATATTAAACCCAATCGTCTGGAACGGGCAAAGCGTGCTATATCGCGGCTAATCGACCGTTTAAAAGACGATAAAATAGGCTTGATTGTTTTTGCCGGCGATGCTTATACTCAAATTCCGGTTACAAGCGATTACAATTCAGCTAAATTATTCCTTAATTCGATAAATACCGATATTGTGCCGAAACAGGGAACAGCTATTGGGGCTGCCATCGATTTGGCACATTGTTCGTTTTCGCCCAACGGAGAGGCAAACAAAGCCATAATTGTTATTACCGATGGCGAAAATCACGAAGACGATGCAACGGCAGCAGCCAAATCTGCAAAAGAAGATGGAATTGTAGTGCATACCATTGGAATGGGGCTGCCATCCGGTTCGCCTATTCCGGTACATAAAAACGGGCAAACCGATTATTTGAAAGACAGGGATGGAAATGTTGTGGTTACCAAACTCAACGAAAACATGCTCGAAGAAATTTCTGCGGCCGGTGAAGGAATTTATGTAAGAGCCAATAATGCACAGGTAGGATTAAACGAATTGTTTGACGAGATAAATAAAATGAACAAAGAAGAAATGGAAACACGTACTTATTCGGAATATAACGACCAGTTTCAGTTCTTTTTTGCCGCAGGATTACTTCTGCTCTTGCTCGATTTTATTATCTTGGAGCGTAAGAACAAATACTTTAAAAATGTGCATTTGTTTAAATAAAAACAGATTGATAAACCCAATAGCTCGTAGTTAAAAGCGCGTAGCTGGTAGCTTTTTTTATATGAAACGAATATATTATATACTGATTTTACTGATGGTTTCAGGATCGGTTTTCGGACAAAACGAACGGAAATATGTCCGTAGAGGAAATCGTATCTTTATGGATGCAGCAAAGGATACAACTAAACTGGATACGCTAAAATTTCAACAGGCAGAAGCAGAATACCAAAAAGCCTTAGATAAACGCCCGGAGGATAAGAAATGGAATTTTAATCTGGCCGATGCTCTTTACAAACAAAAACGTTTTAAAGAATCTGCAGAAACCTTTTCTCAGTTGGCTAAAAGTCTAGAAAAACCGGAAGAACAGGCACGTGCCTTCCATAACTTGGGAAATTCGCAGCTGATGCAGAAAAAATTAGACGAAAGTATCGAATCGTATAAACAGGCACTTCGACGGAATCCTTCTGATTTAGAGACCAAATACAACCTGGCTTTTGCGCAAAAGTTGAAAAAACAACAGGAACAGCAGCAAAAGCAAAATAAAAAGAATCAACAGAATAAAAACAATAAGAATAATAAAGATCAGAACAAGGAGCAAAATAAGGATAAACAAAACAAAGACCAGCAAAATAAAGATAAAAACAAGCAGGATCAACAAAAAGACAAAAATAAAGATCAGCAGAATAAGGATAAAAAGCAACAAAATAAAGATCAGCAAAAACAGCAGGATAAACAGAAACAACAACAGCAAAAAAAACAGGTTAAAATATCGAAGCAGGATGCTGAGCAGTTATTGAAAGCTTTGGAAAATGACGAAAGGGCTATTCAACAGAAAGTAAAAAAAGCCAAGGCTGCCAAAGCCCGGAAGTCGAAAACCGAAAAACAATGGTAGGGGATTCCTGATTGAAGAGATTGACAGGGACACTGAAGAAAGGAGAAGCAACAACCGTTTTGTGTATAGCTATTAATGAAATTCGAAGATAAACTTTTCGATTTAAGACAAAACTATAATTTTGTGGTATAGAATAATGATGATGAAGAAACTGATAATATATATATTTCTTGTATGTACTGTGCTGACGGCAAAAGCCGAAGAAACAAGCTTTACCATGTCGGCACCCAATGCCGTGGAAAAAGGACAGCAGTTCCGCCTGAGTTTTACCGTAAACAAACGAAGTAAAGACCTTAAACTACCTCCCGGCTTAAACGATAATTTCCAGCTGTTAATGGGGCCAAGTACCAGCCAGAGTTTTAGCAGCATAAACGGGCAAACTTCAGTTTCTTTCTCATATACCTATATTTTAAGAGCCAAAGCAGTGGGAAGTTTTGAAATTCGTCCGGCAACCATAAAAGTGAAGGGAAGGGTTATCGAATCGAATGCATTGAAAATACAGGTAGTAAAAGCACAATCTCAGCCTACTCAACAACAGACACAACGCGGAAATACAAGTCAGCAAAATCAAACGCAAGCCGTTGACTACGGAAAGGATAACGTATTTTTAAAGGTTAGTCTAAGTAAAAGCAATGTGTACCGGGGCGAACAGATTTTGGCTACCGTAAAACTTTATGCCAGCCCTAACGTGCCGATTACCAATTTCGATGAAGTAAACCTGCCTACTTATGAAGGATTTTATACGCAGGATATTGAAATTCCCCAGCAAATAAACTTTAAACGCGAGGTGTATAACGGGAAAATATACCAGGTAGGAATACTAAAAAAGACCATTCTTTTTCCTCAACAAAACGGGAAAATTACAATAAATCCTTTTAGCATGACCCTGCTTGTTCGGCAACGGACTGCCCCGCGTAGTTTCTTCGACGATTTTTTTGATAATTCGAGAACCGTAAAAGTACGCATAACAAGTAAGCCAGCTACGGTTCGTGTAAAGGATTTGCCTCCTGCCCCCGTAAATTATATGGGAGGGGTCGGTAATTTCAATATCACATCAGAGCTTAGTAGTGAAAATGTAAAGGCTAACGATGCCGTAACGTTAAAACTTAAAATTATCGGAAATGGAAATCTTCGTTTAATACGTTCGCCGGAGTTGAAATTGCCGGGCGATTTTGAAGTATACGATCCAAAGGCAACCGACAATGTGAAAGCGGGGAATAATGGTGCTTCCGGTACAAAAACAATTGAATACCTGTTTCAGCCACGTTACGAAGGAGACTATACCATCCCGTCAATTAAGTTTGCTTATTTTAATCCGGCCTCCGGAAGTTATGTTACAAAATCAACCCCCGAATACCGCTTGCATGTAGATAAAGGTGCTGATGAACAAACCACAATGATTAGTTCGTTGCATAAAGAAGACATAAGGGTGCTTGGAAAAGATATTCGCTATATAAAACAGGGCGATTCATTATTGAAACAAAAAGGGCATTTTTTCTTTGGCAGTACGACTTTCTACCTGATTTACCTGCTTAGTGCTTTAGCTTTTGTGGCTTTATATTTTATATACCAAAAGAAAGCCCGTGAAAATGCCAATATTGCCTTAATGCGCAATAAAAAAGCCAACCGGGTGGCAACAAAACGATTAAAAGAAGCTGCTTCTTATATGAAACAAAATAACAATGAGGCTTTCCACGAGGCCATTTTAAAAGCTTTCTGGGGCTACCTGAGCGACAAACTAAGTATTCCTGTTGCTGACTTAAACCGCGAAGCTGCAGTTAACCGTTTGAAAAAGAAAAATGTAGCGGAAGACGCAATCGCCGATTTCGAAGAAGTGGTTGAACAATGTGAATTTGCCCGTTATGCTCCGGTTGGAGGAGCCGAAGCCCGGCATGAATTATACAAAAAAGCTGAAACAACAATGGGGCGTTTTGAAAAACAGATAAAGAAATAGTAGCTTATAATAATTATGAAACGACCATGAATTTTAACATTTTAAAATACACACACAAAAATGATTAAAATTTATAGGGAGTTACATCTTATACCAAATAAATAAACAATTTTAATAAGATGAAAAAATTGATTATCATCCTGTTAGTCGTTTTTCCTGTCTTGCTTTTTGCGCAGGAAAATAATAAAACATTGTGGGAAAAGGCAAACAAAGAATATGCTTCCGAAGAATATCAAAAAGCAATAGCTTCTTATTCCCTGATTTTGGAGTCAGGTCAAGAGTCGGCAAAGTTGTATTTTAATTTGGGAAACGCTTATTATAAAACAGGCGATGTAAACCATGCCATTTTAAATTATGAACGCGCCAAATTACTTGCCCCGCAGGACGAAGACATTGCTTTTAACCTGAAAATAGCCAACCAGTTTGTGGTAACTAAAACCGAAGATTTGCCTCTGCCATTTTTTGTGTGCTGGCGCAATGGGATAATCAATAAATATAAGGCTGATACATGGGCACATATTAGTGTTGTTGCGTTTATCGTATTGTTGGTATTATTGGGCGGATTTTTCTTTGGAAGAAGAGGAACTACAAAAAGATTCGCCTTTTGGTTGGGTATTTTAGCACTTTTAATTTCCGGATTCTCTTTTTCGTTTGCAGCCCGGCAAAAGAAAAATGTGGAAAGCCACGGCCATGCTATTGTTTTTTGTCCTAGGGTTACCGTAAAAAGCTCCCCGTCTGAAGCAGGTACCGATTTGTTTTTAATTTATGAAGGACTAAAAGTACGGGTAATAAAAAGCAGAGGAAAATGGGAAGAGATCAGGCTTTCTGATGGAAACCAGGGCTGGTTACGCGATTCTTGTATTGTAAAAATCTGATGGATATAATGTTTATTGCTTCCAAAATATCAATGTAATCCTTTTTTTAATAGTTCGAGTAGCTGATAAAAGGAATGAAAAAAAATTAAAAGAGGCAATACAAGATACTTCAAAAGGAGGATTCGTGAAAATGCCACCAGCGCACAGAAAGGAACGCTTTAAAGGTTTATGAATACGAGATACAATTTTCTACAAAAAGTTGATTCCAATCAGGAATAAAATCTGTAATATTTTGTTCTTTTGTAATCTGTGGTAAAACAGGGCAAAAATAAGTGTTGATGGAAAAAACAAACGCAAGATATTTAGCTTACTGCGAAATATTACACGAAGAACTAATTCCGGCAATGGGCTGTACCGAACCTATTGCAATTGCTTATGCCGGGGCAATGGCACGAAAAGTATTGGGCAAACTTCCCGAAAAAATAGTAGTTGAAGCAAGCGATAATATTATTAAAAATGTAAAAAGTGTAGTTGTTCCTAATTCCGGGGGATTAAAAGGCATTGAAGCTGCTGTGGTTGCCGGTGTGGTTGCCGGAGATGCCGATAAAATGCTGGAGGTAATCTGTGACGTAAATAGTGCAGAACGTAAAGCCATTGCCAATTATCTTACAACAAACGAAGTGCAGGTTAATGCATTAAAAAGCAGTTTTATTTTCGATTTGATTGTTACTGTTTTTGACGAAAATACAAAAGTAGCGGTACAAATATCAAATTATCACACCAACATTGTAAGTATAACAAAAAATAACAAGCCTGTAGCTTTTGAACAACATTGCGACGATCTAAGCTCTACGCAAATTACCGATCGTTCTTTTATGAATGTCCGCGATATTATTGATTTTGCATGTTCGGTTGATATAAATGAGGTAAAAAAAATACTTCAGCGACAAATTGATTACAATACAGCTATTGCCAACGAAGGTATCAATGGAAATTGGGGGGCAAATATTGGTTCGGTTCTTTTATCGGCATGGGGAAAAGACGATGTAAAGGTGCGAGCCAAAGCAATGGCTGCTGCCGGTTCCGATGCCCGGATGAGCGGATGTGAGTTGCCGGTTATCATTGTTTCGGGCAGTGGCAATCAGGGACTAACAGCTTCGGTACCTGTTATTGAGTATGCCAAAGAACTAAAAACAACACCAGATATGCTTTACAGAGCCCTGGTGGTTTCTAATCTGGTAACCATACATCTGAAAACCGGAATAGGACGACTCTCGGCTTATTGTGGTGCAGTATCGGCAGGAGTTGGGGCAGGTGCCGGAATTACATGGTTACACGGAGGCCGTTTTGATGAAGTAGCGCATACTATTGTTAATGCGCTTGCCATTGTCTCCGGGATTATTTGCGATGGCGCCAAGCCATCGTGTGCAGGTAAAATAGCATCGGCAGTAGAGGCCGGAATATTGGGATATCATATGTACAAAAACGGCCAGCAGTTTTACGGCGGCGAAGGAATCGTTACCAAAGGCGTAGAGAATACGATCTCGAATGTGGGGAGGCTGGGGAGTTTGGGTATGCGCGAAACCGACAAAGAGATTATTCGTATTATGCTGGGACGGTAGGGGAGAAGAAGAAAGTTGGCAGTCTCAGTTGGCAGAAAGAAAAAGAGCCAGGAAAAAGAACTTGATGGCACTAGTGTTAAGTCAAGTGTAAGTATAGCCTTATTGCTATGTGTGTCTTTTTATAATGAAACAAAACCGAAAGAGAACAAAGCTTAGCTGACAGGTTATTCCTGGCTTGACATTTGAACTTTAAAGTCTCCTGGATTAAAAAAAAATGTAGTAAAATTGCAGTATCCTTAATTTCTTACAAAAAAAACAGGAACAATACCAATGATAAATAGCTGGACAAAAAAAACACAGGAAGAGATAAATAACAGGGTTTTTAATGCATTAAAGGAGAATACCAGTTTTAACGAGTATCATGCACTGGGAATTCCTGCGTCTTATTTAGATTCAAAGGTTTTTAATCAGGATGAATCGTTCCTGGCACTTGCGCCTTTTATGTCGGCGATGGCTCGAAATCCAAATCACATCGGCTGCCATACCTTAGGCGAATCCGAATCTTTTTTTAAAGGAACGCAGTCGATTGAAAAAGAATTGCTGGACATCTGTGCTGTTGATATTTTAAAAGCCCGGAAAGGCGAATACGATGGTTATGTAGCTTCGGGAGGAACCGAAGCCAACATCGAAGCAATATGGATTTACCGGAATTATTTTTGTAGCGAAAACAATGCTAAACGTGACGAAATTGCAATTGTTTGTAGCAACGACAGTCATTATTCAATGGATAAAGCCGCAAATATTTTGGCAATTGATGTTTACAAAATTGCGGTAGATGAAGACACTCGGGAGTTGTCGCCCGAAACTGTCGAACAGGTATTAAAGCAGGCACAAACCGACGGAAAGAAATATTTCATCGTAGTTTGTAATATGATGACCACTATGTTTGGTTCAATCGATGATATTGATGTACTTACCGCTACCCTAAATAAATTGTCGTGCAACTTTAAACTGCATGTCGATGGTGCTTTTGGAGGCTTTTACTATCCTTTTTCGAACGAGAAAAGTAGCTTAACGTTTCAGAATCCGTATGTTTCGTCGGTAGCATTAGATGCCCATAAAATGGCACAGGCTCCTTATGGTACTGGCATTTTTATTATCCGCAAAGGTTTGATTGGCTATGTTAATACCAAGGAAGCAAGTTATGTAGAAGGGCAGGACTTTACATTAATAGGTAGCCGATCGGGGGCTAATGCTATTGCTGCCTGGATGATTTTGTCGAAATACGGCCCACATGGTTGGTTCGAAAAAATATTGATACTGCAAAACCGCACAAAATGGCTGTGTAAAGAGCTCGAAAAATTGAATATCCGGTATTTCAGAAGCCCGTATTCTAATATTGTAACAATTGATGCCCATGACGTTTGCCACGAAACCGTAGAACAATTTGGTTTGGTTCCCGACAATCATCACCAGCCCAAATGGTACAAAATTGTGGTAATGGAGCACGTTGAAATTGAGAAAGTTGAAAAACTTATTGACGATTTAACAACACGGAGGCAATAGTACATAGATTGCTATAGGCGAAGAAAACAATAAGTAACCGGTTTATTGCCTTGTTTGCCCAACAAAACGGCGGAGTATAATGGTGTGTAAAAAAAGCAATTATTATGAGGTTTATGGGAGGAATACGTGATTTTCTGAAGGTAAAATCGTACAGAACGCTTTCGATATCTACCGTTTCAGTAGTTTGTGGAGGAACTGTTATTTTTCATTTTGTAGAAGGATGGCGTTGGATTGATGCTTTGTATTATACCGTAATAACGCTCACTACGGTTGGATACGGCGACTTCTCTCCCCAGACTGACTTCGGAAAAATAATTAGCATTTTTTATATACTTATTGGAATCGGAACTATTTTTGCTTTTATCGATGCAATTTTCCAGCATCGACAGAAACGAAAAGCTGAAATGATTAAAAACCTGAAAAAATAATTTTGGGTTACCCGTTTTTTATTAATTTCGTACCCGATTGAAGTGACATCTATAGAATGAAATGCAGCGTAAGACTTGCCACTCTTTTTAAATCAAACATAGATATTTAAAGTATTGTCGTTTAAAGGGTAAATGACAAAAAGAATTATTTTTTTGTATAAAAAAGGTTGAGAAAATTTATTCAACCGAGTATTTTGCATTAAAAGATAAGATTGTAAAAGCCTCAAACGAAACAAAATTTAAAAGTTCATTTTTAATGCAATAGCTGGAAAAGAAGATGAGTAGAAACTATAAATTATAAACACTAATTTTTAATATTATGTCTGAAGCAGAACAAACAACAGGCCAGAATACTTCCGGCCAAACGATTGTAATCAATCAACAGGAAAAAAAGTCAAATGGAATGGGGACAGCAGGATTTGTATTAGCATTAGTTGCTTTATTTTTTGGCTGGATTCCTGTATTTGGATGGATAATCTGGGCATTGGGTTTTATTTTTTCTTTTGTTGGCGTATTTAAAAAGCCTAAAGGTTTGTCTATTGCCGGGCTGGTAATTTCTTTAATTGGAATTATATTTTTACTGGTTGTTTTTGCAAGTATAGGAGCGGCCTTTGCATCTATGATGTAGAAATAAGTACTAAATGCCGTTAATAAACCGGCAAATCTATTCGTTGTAAAATAAACCAACTGACCAATGAAGAAAAGTATAGTTGGTTTTATCTTGTTATTTGGGGGAATTGCCTGTAGTAGCATTCTGCCCAAATACATTATAAAACCGGAAAGTGATTTATATGCGGTTGATTGGACAAATAACTACCTGAATTATATTCCTTTAACCGATAATGACTTAAAAGAGTCGCCCCTTCTTGATACCACCTGCCAGTTTATAGCCAATAAAAAATATTCAGCATTAAATAAGCTGCTTTCATCGGGGCAGCTTAATTCGCCCGATTGGTATTTAGCCGAAACGCTATATCATATTTCGAAAAATGAATACAAGGAGGCCGGAAACTACCTGTATATGATAACCGGAAACAATTATACGTTAGTAAAAGAGTTGTTGCATATCGATTTAAGTTACGAATTAGCAAAGTTAAACAAGGCTAAAAATTACCATAAATTTTTGAATGATTACCAGGTACTTATCGATAAATATCCGGAGAATACACTTCTGAAAAAAATTGTCTCGCTAAGAATAAGGTATGTTCGATACAATTATTAATTATCAATTATAAAGCGAATTTGATTTTTTTATATAAAAAAAGCTACACCTAAAACGATTTTAAAACATCGAAAAAAACATTTTACAAAAAAAATAAAACCACATGAAACGCATTGTTTTATTCCTTTTGCCTTTATTCCTGATTTCGTGTTCACAGTCAAAAATGTTGCTGAAAAGTTTAAACAACTACCAGGCTCCTTTAAATTATTTATATGACAGTAAAAAACAGGACAGTAGTAAGCCTGTTACCACCATTGCCGTTGAACGATTCGATAATAATGCATTAGATTCGGTAACGTCGGTTGCTAAAATCAATCATAAAATATTACCGTTTATTATTTATACCTATACCGAGTTAAACTTTTCGGTAAAATTAGGACAAAGCTCATTAGATGAGAATTATGCCGGTTTTTTCACGAAATCGTTTGCCGAAGAAAGTCAAAGAACCGGTTGTTATGCTTTAACCGAAAATATAGACCAATCGGAATATACCATTGAATTTGCACTCGACAGCTGTTCTGTTAATTCAAAATATCAACGCAATACAACCGTTTTGTTTTTTCTTTTTGCTTATTCAATGTATTTCCAGGAAATTGGATCACCAGCACAAACCGATTTGGTGATGAATGTTAAATTGAAGAAAAAAGGCGAACTTGTTTTTGAAAAAAAATATTCAATACACAAAATACAACCTTTTATAACCCGAAAAACACTAACAATTGATGCATTACGTGCCGACTTTATTACTAACATGGCCGAATCGTTATCGCTTAGCACAAAAGACTGTATCGAAAGTATAATAGCCGATATAAACCAATCGATTAAATAATCGAAAAAGGTATAATACTAATGTATGTCCCCGGGTATATACCTGCTAACTTTTTTTGTCTGGGCATTGCTTTTGCTTGCCATGGGACTGAAATAAACCGTGCTTTTAGCCCGATTAGGTATTTGCAAGGGAATCTCTATTGTATACTATACATTTAAAGGAATCCATTTCGTCCACCAATTATGCGCATTATATTTGGGGGGGACTTTTATTTATAGATTGAAACTGTTTTAATGCTAATGGCATTAACGAATCGGCCTTAACAATATTTTTTAACGCTGCTTAACACTTTTTTTGTTAAAATGTAGATATATTCGCATCGGTTAGGGACTGCTGGAAAATAAGCCGTTCTTAACGAAACGATTTTAAAGGATATTGTTTTTTCAATGAAGAAACTATTTTTTATAGTAACAGGACTAATCTTTTTAAGCGGGATTGAATTTGGTACACCTGCGATGGTTAAAGCCAGGCAGGCAACTGTTTGCCTTTCGTTCCGCAATTTTGCCGTACGGTCTTTTAACAATGTAATAAAGTTCCCGTCGATAAAATCGAATGACCCGGACAATTCAGATGTGGAAATAAGCGAAAAGCGTGTTTCTAAAAATTTTGTTCAATTTACAGGAATCAAGTTAAAGGTAAAATACCGGGTTTGTTTGCTTGCAACATTTTTTTCGCCTTTAATTTTTGATCTTCCTCCGCCTCAAAACATTATTTAACCCCCTCAGTCACGGCTTTCTTATAAATATCTTTTTCGAATGTAAACGATGTAGCATGTTTGCATCTCAAAAATAATTTTAAACAAAACTTACCACCGGCTCAAATAGTTACAAGCCCGGAGGGTATAGGGCACTGTTGCAGACAGCATTGTTCGGCTAATCCTGTGGCTTGTTCCTTTGTGCCGTGGTACTAAAATTTTTAAACGAATGAAAACACATTTATTTACCAGACCATTGGTTATGGCGTTCTTTTTTATGGCTTTTTTTTCGACTCAAGCCTCCGAAAAAATAGATAGTTTAGAACTTTATACGCCTTATACAAAGGTTTCTGTATCACCCGGAAACCCGGTAAACTATTCAATTAAAGTAATAAATAACGGAACAAATACCCGGAATGAAAACATTACGCTTACCGACATGCCCCGTTCGTGGAATTATTCGCTTACTGCTGGTGCTTATAACATAAAAAAACTGTCCGTTTTACCTGCCGAAAAACAAACATTGTCGTTAAAAGTAGAAGTACCCAATAAAGTGCGAAAAGGCAATTATACTTTTTATGTAAAAGCAGGAAATAACGTTATACTCCCGCTAACCATAAGGGTAGCATCAGCAGGCTCTAATGTTACCGAATTTACCTGCGGGCAAAAAAATATGGAAGGTACGCCAAAGTCGTCGTTTAATTTTAATGCAGTATTAAAAAACAAAACAGTTTCTACTCAGCAATATGCGCTTATGGCCCGGGCTCCAAGGGGATGGAGGGTGCTTATAAAGCCCGGACACAAACAGGCTACTTCGACCGAAGTTGAGCCCAACAAAACCAAGAACATAACTTACGAGGTAAAACCATCGCCATCGGTAAAAGCAGGGAGCTATAAAATACCGGTTAAAGTAGTATCGGGCACTACGTCTGCCGCTTTGGAACTGGAAGTGGTAATTACCGGTACTTACGAAATGACGTTAACTACCCCTTCCGGATTATTAAGTGACCATGTTACTGCCGGGGCGAATAAAAAAGTAGAGTTTGAAATAAAAAACACAGGCTCTGCCGATCTTGATAATGTTGAATTAAAAGCCTCGAAACCTAAAAAATGGAATGTAAGCTTCGACCATAAGAAAATTGAAAAAATAGCTCCCGGGAAAACCGAAACCGTTTATGCAACCATACTGGCCGATAAAAAAGCAATACCGGGCGATTATGTTACACAAATAGAAGCCAAAACCCCCGATGTTAAAAGCTCGGTTTCGTTTCGTATATCAGTTCGTACTCCTGTTACTGTTGGGCTTATCGGTATTGTCATTATTATTTTGGTGCTGCTTGGTATTATTGCTTTGTTTCGAAAATACGGAAGGAGGTAAAACATGCCCGGACAACCCATTATTGAATTGCTTAATATTACCAAAAAATATGGTGATTTTACGGCCGTAGATAAATTAAACCTGTCGGTTGAACAGGGCGAAATATTTGGACTGTTAGGGCCAAATGGCTCAGGGAAATCAACAACTATTCTTATGCTTCTGGGATTAACCGAACCTTCAACCGGCGAGGTCAGGGTATGTGGCATAAATTCTACAACAAATCCTATTGAAGTAAAAAAGAGGGTCGGGTACTTGCCCGAAGACATAGGCTTTTATGACGACCATACGGCATTGGAGAATCTAGTGTATTCGGCTCGTTTAAACCGAATTCCCCGCGATGAAGCACAACAAAAAGCCCGGAGTTTAATCGAAAGGGTAGGGCTAAGCGATGTGATAAATAAAAAGACCGGGAAATTTTCGAAAGGAATGAGACAAAGGCTTGGCCTGGCCGATGTGCTTATAAAAGAGCCTGAAATTATTATTCTTGACGAGCCTACCTCGGGAATTGACCCCAGAGGGGTACGCGATTTTCTTGATTTGATTGTAGAGTTAAGAGACGAGCACGGTATAAGCATCCTGTTTTCGTCGCACGATTTACAGCATGTGCAACAGGTTTGTAACCGGATAGGAATATTTATGAAAGGAAAACTACTAGCCGATGGAGATATCCGATCCTTATCGGAAAAATTCCTGACCAAAGGGCGATACCTTATCGAATTAAAAGCCGACAATACGGCCGAAAAAACATTAACGCCCAGTTGGTTCCGGGAGATTGGCAAAAATATAAGCGGCATAGTATCGGTTACGGAAGAGAACAACCTGTTTCGGGTGCTTGCGGCTTATGATATATCTGTTGAAATTTCGAAAAAGATAATAAAAGACGGTTACAATCTAAGTTTTCTGAATAAAAAAGAATACGGAATAGAAGCCATTTATAATCATTTTATTGAAGGAGGAACAGCTTATGCAAACTAAATCATCCGTAATAAAACCCTTTTGGGTGATTGTAAACAAAGAAATTGCAGATACAATAAAAAGCTGGCGTTTTATTATTATGCTGGCCATTGTTTTGCTCACCTGTACCGGATCGTTATATACCGCTTTAAGTAATTTTGCTTCGGCAGGGAATACAAATGCCGAAAATGCTTTTTTCTTTTTAAAATTGTTTACCATTTCCGATGGAACGCTCCCGTCATTTATTGTTTTTGTTAGCTTTTTAGGCCCCTTGTTGGGCATTAGTATCGGATTCGACAGCATTAACTCGGAGCACAATAAAGGAACATTAAGCCGGGTATTGTCGCAACCTGTTTATCGCGATTACTTTTTAAATGCCAAATTTGTTGCGGTACTTATTGTGCTGGCTATTTTATTCTTTTCTCTTAATTTACTGGTTTTCGGCTTCGGTTTAATTTTTATTGGCATTCCGCCAACAGGCGAAGAGGTGTTACGTATATTAGCCTTTTCAGTACTAAGCATTGTTTATGTCGCTTTCTGGTTAAATTTATCCATCCTGTTTTCGGTGCGGTTCAGGCAGGCAACAACGTCGGCTTTAACCGGAATTTCGGTTTGGCTGTTTTTTACCCTATTTTTTAATATGATTGTAAAACTGATAGCCAAAGGAATTGTGCCGCAACATATGGTTAGCCGCGGACGATTGATTGCGCTTCAGCATTTTATTCAAAACATTATGCGTATTAATCCTGGGCAACTGTTCGAAGATGCAACCACAACATTGCTTATGCCAACCGTAAGAAGCCTTGGCCCTTTAACCATGGAGCAAATGCAAGGAGCAATACCAGGTCCGCTACCTCTCGGACAAAGCCTTATTCTTGTATGGCCCCAGTTAACGGCATTACTTGCCGGTACACTGGTGTTTTTTGCCATTGCATATATATTGTTTATGCGTAGGGAAATACGGTCGAGATAGCCGTTGATAGGGCATTTTCTGCTATCCTCTCAGCCCTTGTGTCTTAACGAAACCGTTCTTTTGTGCAGGAACGGTTTCTTTTTTATTCGGCCGGATTATTTACATTTGAACCATACTATTCGGAAAATGAGCCGAAAAAAATGGTATAATAAAAAAATAAGCGGTATGAATAAATCTTTAAAGTACGGAAAAGTAAGCCTTCGCCCCCTGGAACCAAACGATTTAGACTTATTATATGCATGGGAAAATAATATGGAAATATGGGCAGTAAGCAATACAAAAACTCCTTTTTCTAAACATGTTTTAGCGCAATACCTGGTAGAATCGGTACAGGATATTTATACAACCAAACAATTGCGCCTGGTTATACAGGATGAAAAAGGGAAGGCCGCAGGGGCAGTTGACCTTTTTGATTTCGAACCTTATCATCTGCGTGCCGGGGTCGGAATTTTAATTCATAATACAAACGACCGGCAGCACGGATATGCCGGCGATGCACTACAGGCTCTTTGTATTTATGCTTTCGAAGTTTTGGGCTTAAAACAGCTTTATGCCAACATTGCTGCAGATAATATAGCAAGTATCCGTTTGTTTACAAAAGCTGGTTTTAAACAAACCGGCCATAAAAAAGACTGGCTGAAAACGATGCAGGGCTGGAAAGACGAACTATTGTTTCAAAAAATATTATCCTGACGGAAAGGACACATTGAAACGACCATGAATTTATATGGTTTGGTACCAGTAAACCACGAAGATTATTGCCGGCATAAAACAAGAAGGTACAGCCTTGGAGAACAAACGCAATATTTGAATGAAGGAAAAAGCATGCTTATTAATTTTGTTATTTTTTCTGTTTCCAGGGATTCTCCTTTCTTTCTTGTAGATACCTTTCTTATTTTTGCCGAAAATTTTCCCGGATGAAGAAACTTCCATCGAATATTCTGAACCTGTACATTATAAAAACAGCCAAATGGTTTAATTTGGTTATGCCTATTGTCGTGCTTTTTTATCAGAAAAACGGCATGAATATGCAGGAAATTTTTATGCTGAAATCGATTTATTCAATAGGCATGGTGGTAATGGAAATACCGTCGGGTTACCTCGCTGATGTGTGGGGACGCAAAAAGACTTTGTTATTGGGGGCATTGCTTGGGGCCTCAGGATTTGCTCTTTATAGCTTTTCGTATGGTTTTGCTGCTTTTGCCATTGCCGAACTAATTTTGGGAGTAGGGTATAGCTTTATTTCCGGGTCCGATTCGGCCATGCTGTACGATACTTTAAAAGCTTCAGGCCACGAAAAAGAGTACATAAAACAGGAAGGCTGGATAACATCGGCCGGACATTTTGCAGAGGCATTGGCCGGTATTTGTGGTGGTTTTCTGGCAACCATAAGTTTGCACATGCCTTTTTATTTCCAGTTTGCAGTAGCATCAACCGCTATTCCTGCTGCTTTTTTATTGAAAGAGCCACAGGTTCATGTGAAAAAACTGGCTGTAAACTTTAAAGCAATATTAGGAACCGTAAAAAACACGTTTTTGCATACCCAGCTTCGTTCGGCTCTGCTGGTATCATCTTTTACCGGAACAGCCTCATTAATTTTTGCCTGGTTTGTGCAGCCTTATTTTCAGCATGCAGGTATCCCGGTTTCTGTGTTCGGCATTTTATGGACACTGTTAAATTTGTCGGTTGGTGTATCTGCCTTTGGTGCTTACCGGGTTGAAAGCTGCCTGGGACAAAAAAAATCGTTGCTTCTTATCATTTTCGGATTAACACTCGGGTATATTCTTTCGGCATGGGAAATTAGTTGGGCCGGACTTTCTATATTGTTTTTCTTTTACATATTGCGCGGAATTGCACATCCAATACTAAAAGACTACATTAATCGTTACACCGAATCGGAAGTACGAGCCACAATCCTTTCATTGCGCGATTTTGTGATACGTATCAATTTTGCAATAATAGGGCCGGTTCTTGGTTTCCTTACCGATCGTTTTAGCCTGAATGTTGCATTGCTTGTTTCCGGGATGAGCTATCTATTGGTGTCGGTAATCGCAGCTTTTCCGTTGCTGAAAAAGAAATAGAGCATCCATTATCCATTTCGGTACTTATAAAAAAACGGCAAATCGGTAAGTCATCTTCTGGAACCGTTCTCTCTATGAGAAAATTAGTTCGCAGTAATCCCTTAAAATTCTGGAATTTCCGGCAGGAAGGCATAGGTGTTTTTTTTGTAGTCAATTGCGCATACATAGTGTTGCAAACCATTTGATACCAACACTTTATCAACATGCAGAGCCATATTGTAGCGCACTACCTGGTCGAATGTAGACTGAGATATTTTCACCCCCGGTGCTTTAAACTCGGCAATTAAATGTGCCTCTCCCTTTCGGTTGTATACCAAAAGGTCGAAACGCCGTTGGTTTCCATTTACAATAACCTGTTTTTCTACAGCCATAAGGTTTGCCGGATATTTTTTTTCATTTATAAGATATTGGATAAAATTTTGCCTCACCCATTCTTCTGGAGTCAATACTACCTGCTTTTTCCGAATGGTATCGAAAATAAATTGCTTTGTTCCAGAGGTTTTAATCCGAAAAACATATTCCGGTAAATTCAATTTTTGTATATTCATCATTGATTTTGGCAGGCGGATACTAAAATTGTACCTTTGCCTAAATTTTTTCGTTCGATTTATTTTGATGGTTCAAAGATAAAACAATTCATTTTTATGAAGACAAAAAAAGAAATTGTAGACAATTGGCTTCCGCGGTATACCGGAAAGCAGCTGAACGAATTTGGACAATACATTCTGTTAACCAATTTTCAGGATTATGTTGAAAAGTTTGCACATAAATTTAACGTTCCGGTTGATGGAGAAGACCAAAATATGCCAAGCGCAACAGCCGAAGGTATTACCATCATTAATTTTGGTATGGGAAGCCCCAATGCAGCAACAGTAATGGATTTATTAAGTGCCATAAATCCAAAAGGAGTGCTTTTCCTTGGGAAATGTGGCGGGTTGAAAATGAAAAATCATCTCGGCGATTTCATACTCCCTATAGCAGCTATTCGCAGGGAAGGTACTTCCGACGAATATTTACCACCCGAAGTTCCGGCACTTCCGGCATTTAGTTTACAACGAGCCGTTTCGCACATTCTCCGAAATGCAGGACAGGATTACTGGACAGGCGTTGTTGTTACCATGAATCGCCGCGTGTGGGAGTTCGATAATAAATTTAAGGAATACCTGGAAAAAACGCGGGCAATGGCCATTGATATGGAAACGGGCACTTTGTTTACCGTAGGTTTTGCCAATCAAATCCCGACAGGTGCCTTGCTGTTAGTATCTGACCAGCCAATGATTTCGTCGGGAGTAAAAACTGAAGAAAGCGATAAAAAAGTATCATCCCAATTTGTTGAACAACACATACAGGCAGGTATTGAAGCCTTGCTGGAAATCAAAAATCATGGACTTTCTGTAAAACATCTGCGATTTTGATGTTCGAAAAGTTCATAAATAAAAATAGCAAATGGAGTTTAGCGAGATATTACAGAATCTTGAAAAAAAGATTTATCATCCGGTGTATTTATTACAGGGCGACGAACCTTATTTTATTGATGTGCTATCGAATTATATTGAGAAAAATGTACTAACCGATGCCGAAAAAGGATTTAACCAGTCTGTCTTTTACGGTAAAGATTCCGACCCGATAACAATTATCGAAAGTGCAAGACGCTTCCCTATGATGGCCGAAAAACAAGTTATTATTGTAAAAGAAGCACAAAGTTTAAGCAAAATAGAAACACTGTTGCCCTATGCCGAACATCCTCTTGAATCAACCATCCTTGTTTTTGCCTACAAATACAAAACTCTCGACGGACGGGGAAAACTAATAAAAGCGATTAAAAAAAACGGGGTTGTTTTTAATTCGAAAAAATTATACGAGAATAAAATACCGGGCTGGATTGATAATTATCTGAAAGGGCAGGGCTACTCAATAACGCCCCAGGCTGCACAATTGCTTACTTCGTTTTTAGGCACCGAACTGGGCAAAATAGTTAATGAGCTCGATAAACTGGTAATTGCAGTAAAAGATTCGAAGAAAATTACTCCAGAACATATTGAAAAAAACATAGGCGTAAGCAAAGATTATAATGTTTTTGAATTGCAAAATGCATTGGGACAAAAGGATATACTGAAAGCCAACAAAATTATCAACTATTTTGGTGCAAATCCTTCACAAAATCCGGTTCAGAAAACAATTCCCGGCCTGTATTCTTTTTTTTCCAAACTGTTTACCTACCATTTTACAAAAGATAAATCGGAACGAAATGTTGCTGCCGAGTTGAAAGTGCACCCGTTTTTTGTGCGCGATTATGTTGCTGCAGCAAAGCGTTATTCGCCGACAAAACTGTACGAAATAATGGGCATATTGCGCGAATACGATATGAAAAGCAAAGGCTTTAATGTTTCTACAATGGTTGATACTGGCGATTTACAGCGAGAAATGATTTACAAAATTCTGCATTAATGATTACCTGGATTATAATTGGCACAACAGTACTTATTTCGTATTTAAGTTTTCAGAACCCAACATTAATGTATCGTTTAAAATACAATGCTGCTTATGTCGTTCATAATAAAGAATATTACCGCTTGATAACACATGCCTTTGTGCATGCCAACTGGACGCATTTAGGCGTAAATATGTTGGTTTTATTTTTTTTCGGACGAAATATTGAGGTGTATTTTGCATATTATTTTGGGAACCGGGCAACATTGTATTATATTTTGCTGTATTTAGGCGGAATACTTGTTTCAAATATATGGAGCCTGCTAAAACAGAAAGACAATTACGACTACAATGCCTTGGGTGCTTCCGGGGCTGTTTCTGCCGTTTTGTTTGCCGCTATATTTTTTGATCCCTGGCGAAAGTTATATTTTTACTTTGCAATTCCTATTCCGGGAATATTATTTGCGATTGCTTATTTGGGCTATTCATACTGGATGAGCAAACAGCAAAAAGATAATGTTGCACACGATGCTCATTTACTGGGAGCTGTATTTGGTTTTATTTTTCCGGTTTTGCTGAAACCAGTATTGTTGGATAACTTTATAAATAATCTTTTTTCGTTTCTTTAATACTATGGATTTTTTTATTGAAAACGGTAGGGTTATTAGCACAAAAGAAGCCAATTTGGGGATTTTTTTATTGGAAGATTCTTTTGTTTTTTCCCAAAAAGTATGGTTTGGGCACGGAGGCATTCCTTTGCTGAACGAAAACATAGAAAGTATACGCCTGCAGCTACAATTGTTAGGTGCAGAATTGCCGGGGCTTTTTTGTAATTACCGGGAACTGTTCAGGTTGTGTAAACGTATGCTGAATAAAAATAAGTTTTACCAGTCCGGGCATATTCTTTTTCGTTTTTTTATTTCGGATAAGAACGTTGATTTTGTTGTTACCTGCCAAAATTATAGTGGCTTTGATTTTCCGATGAAAGGGGAGGGAATTTTGGTGAATTTCGCCGACTATACCAAAAACAGTCAATCGCAATTGTCCGTTTTTCCTTGTTATAACCAAAATTTATGGAAAGCAGCAATAGCACGTATTCGTAAAAGTGCTTTTCAAAACTCCATTTTTTTAAATGAATACGGCAAAGTGTGTGATGGCATTTTTTCTAATCTTTTTTTTATAAAAGGAAACACGTTGTATACACCTTCAATTAAAACAGGTTGTTTTTGTGATATTATCCGTAAAATAATTTTGCAAGAAGCTGCTACGTTGCAGTTGGAAATTGTTGAATCGTCTGAGATTGATGCCGAGCAACTTATGGATGCCGATGAATTATTCTTTGCTGGTGAGGCGCGCGGATTTGAATGGATACTGGGCATCGAAAACAAGCGTTTTCTGCATAACGTTTCAATTATCTTACACGAACGGGTTAATCAGCATTTAAAACGATTCGTTTAATTAAGATAGACAAGAGGAGAGGAGCGAAATATGTCAAAAACTACGACGATTACTAACATTTCAATTATCCTGATACTCCGAAATACGTTTGTCTTTTCCCATTTTCTTCCGGGTATTATTCATTACATCTTTAAATTTTTTCCGTTCTTCTCTGCTCGAAATTAAATTACGGAGTCGTTTTTTAGTACAAGATCCCGGAAGTAAGAGATAGCCGGGTTTATTTGTTGTTTTATGCCTGTAAAATGGCAGAAATTTAATGTCTTCAACATCTGGATGATACGTAGAATGGTTCCGTTTTAACGTAAAACCTACCATCAGGCCGGCATCCGTTAACGTATCTTTTTGATTACTAATAAAATTTCCTAACGACCAAATTACCAGCCTTGCGTTTGCCAAAGAATCGGGTGTATGGATAAGCTCAACAGGTTGTACCACATGCGGATGGCTCCCGATTATTACATCAACTCCTTCGCGAAGTAAAAAAGCAGCAATCGCTTTTTGCCGGCTATTGGGCAAATGCTGGTATTCTTTTCCCCAGTGAATTGCCATTAATATCGCATCTACATTTTGTGCTTTTGCCCGGGCAATGTCTTTTTTTATTTCGATGGTATCAATACGGTTTACAATGCAGGGAGAGGGAACACCTATTCCATTTGTTCCATAAGTGGCATTTAACAGGGCAATTTTCCATCCCTTTATTTTTAAAATCAAAGGATATAAGCTATCCCTTTCTGCTTTGTTTCTGAAGATTCCGGTATGTCCTATTTGAGCACTGTCAGCATAATGAATATTGCCTATTATCCCCTTTCTTCCCCGGTCACAGGCATGATTATTGGCCATAACAAAAAGGTTAAAGCCCGCCCGTACGAGGGCATCTGCGTATTCGCGGGGAGCACAAAAGCGTGGATATCCGCTATATGGCGGGGCGGCAAGAGTCGTTTCTAAGTTTATAATCCGCACATCAGCCTTTTTTACAATTGACCGTATTTCCGTATAGCATGAATCAAACACAGGGATATGTGTTGTAGGATTTTGTACTGCATGATACTGTGAGAGGTGCATCATTGCATCTCCTGTTACCCAAAAAGTTACATCACAATTTGTTGCCTTCGTGGAAATTTTTAATGAGGTGTGCCTGCTATCCGTATCTTTAAGCTTTATCGACAGGAAAACAATGAATAAAACGAAGAACAAACAAACTGTATATTTTAAAATTTTACTGAATCTCATTGCAGCTACTTTCAGTTTTATAAAATCAAAGGCAATACCTTATATAAGTTAAAAAAACGCAAATGTTTCGTTATTGTTTAAAATTAAACTTGTCGATAGTTGGTAAAGTTGTAACGCTTTTTTGTATGCTTTTTGCGATTTGTCCTCATAGCTCAGTACAAATTCTTACCGCTCCATTTCCTTTTACCAGTGGCTTTAATCTCCGGGAGGGGCTCCCTATAAAAGCATCAAGTCCAAGTTCATCCCATTTTTTGTCAATTTTTTTTATTGTTGCATCGTCCATCGTTACAATGTTGGGCCAATCGCGTTCAAAACAATCCTGTTTACTGGTTTTGAACGTAGCATCAACAAAAACAGTATTTGCATGCAAAAAATGAATATCCCTTTCCGGCTCCAGGTTTCCGCCAAGCAGCCAGAATAGTAAAAAAGTATCATCTAGATTGGTGCCGTCATTAAAGGCAACAATAATCCGGAAAGAATCAATCCCGTTTAATGCTGTTAGTTGCCGGATTAGTTCTGTTTTTGAATATCCGATTGATTTGTCGATACTTAGCAATAAAATTGATGCTGAATCTGGGTAAAAAGGCTTGATGTTAAACCGGGTAATCAGGGGAATAGAGGAAAGCTGCTTTTCTTTAAAAACTACAGTTGAAAGATTGTCGGATTTGTTATTTTTTTCTTCCGGAAAGGGGAGGGTAAGGTCTATTCCCAGTTTTGAACCATAAGCGAATTTTTGCGATGAGTGATCCAGTACATCAAGTGGGCCTTTGTCAAAATGCAAGCTGTAGGCGGCATTAAAATTTTGGGCAAATGCTTCGAGAATGGCATTCGGATTTTGAATATCAATCGTTTCATCGGTTACAATTAATACTTTATTGAACATCATTTGTCCGGCGCCCCATAAGGCATGCATTACTTTTATGGCCTGTCCCGGATATGTTTTATGAATTTTTACCACTGTAAAATTATGAGCAACGCCGGCTACCGGCAATGTCATGTCTTTTAGCTCGGGAACCATGGTCATACGAATAGGGGAGAGGAATACTCTTTCGGTAGCCAGTCCAATATAGGCATCTTCCATGGGCGGCACCCCAACAATTGTTGCCGGATAAATGGCATCTTTCCGATGGGTGATGCAGGTAATGTGAAATTTTGGATACCAGTCGGCCAGCGAATAAAACCCCGTGTGATCTCCAAAAGGGCCTTCCCATATAAAATCTTCCGACGGGTCAACATAGCCTTCAATAATAAAATCAGCATCTTCTGGAACATATAAATTGTTGGTAAGGCATTTTACCAATTTTACAGCTCTTTTACGCAGGAAGCCCGCAAGTAAATATTCGTCCATATTTTCGGGCATTGGGGCAGTAGCTGCATAAGTATAAACAGGGTCGCCGCCTAAAGCCACCGATACCGGCATTTTTTTTCCTGTCTTTTTATATTTTTCAAAATGATTGGATCCGGTTTTGTGGCGGTGCCAGTGCATTCCCGTCAGTGCTTTGTCGAATACCTGCATGCGATACATGCCCAGGTTTACAGCATTCGTCTCCGGATCGATGGTATGCACTCCCGGCAGAGTAATAAAAGGTCCGCCGTCAGCAGGCCAGCAGGTAAGTACCGGCAATTTTTTCAAATCGGGCTCCTGCATTACAACTTCCTGGCAAATACCCCGACCTTTTCTCTTTCTCGGCATCCATTGTGCAACATCTTTTAACTGTGGCAATAATCGTAGTTTATCCCATAATGTATCTTTCGGCGCCAGTAAATCTGTTAATAAAGATTCTATTTCTTTTTCAACCCGAAAGATTGATTCCCGCCCCAAAGCCAGTGCCATCCGCTTTTCAGAACCCAGTGCATTTATTAAAACCGGGAAATTGGTGCCTGTATTTTCGAAAAGAAGAGCTTTTCCGCCGTACTGAAGTTTCGAAAAACGGTCGGTAATTTCAGTAATCTCCAACTGCGGATCAACAAACGACTGAATCCGGATAAGTTCGTCGTTTTCTTCCAATAAATCGATAAAACGGGTTAATCCCTGCGATGCTGCCATTAGATATTTGATAATGAATTGTGCGTTAAAAATAGGAAGAAATGTTAAAGTTTTCTTAAAATCTCATTTTTTCTGTAACGTAATTGATAAAACGGAGTCATTTAGATAAACAACAAGAACTAATAACAATTTAAAACTTAAAATTTTTAGTCATGAAAAAAGTAGTTTTTTTTACCGTATTTGTTCTCACATTCTTTATTGCTCTGTTGGTTGCAAATGCTTCAACCACTAATGTGCGTGATGCCCTGAAAAATTACACAATCACTCCGGTTGAGAATGCACTTCTGATGGGGAAAAATATGAACGCCGCCTGGAAAATAAGTTACACTACTAAAGAACTTCCGGTAACGGTGGTGAAAATAGAAACGGATAAAGGTATAGAGTATTTGGTGCAGTCGAAATTTTTTGCTGTTCGTTATGTTTTAACCGATAAGGGGTTTGGAGCACGTTTTCCCAAAGGTGATTGGTGTAATGTTCCGAAACAAATTAATAAAGCGGTAATAAACAAACAAGAGTTGGCACGACAGGAAATTATCAGTCCTAATAAGGTAGACGATAAAACGGCACTTGATTTAATTGCCAATTATTTGCCGGATTTGATTAACGATGGATATACACATTTGCTTAATTAAAAAAATACAGTACTGAAGATTATTAAAAGCCACGAAAATAAATCGTGGCTTTTAATTGAAACATCTTATTTAACATAATATAAATTATAAGACAAACTTGGCTTATAATAAAAGCCGGATTTTATTTCCGGCTTTATTATTATTCTTCATCAATTTCGTCAATTACACGAATTTTTTGTTTTAATGATTCTATTTTTTGTTTTGTCATTTCAATTTTTGTCTGCACATCTTTTATTAAAGACTCTGCATTTTTTGAGGCCGCAAAAAATCCGATATTATTATCAAGCAATACCAAATCGTTTTCAAGCTGTTTTAATTTGTTCATATATTTCTCGCGTTCAAACCTCATTTTATTCTGTCCTCTAGAGGACTCGGAAAAAGTTGTTATTTTATTTTTAAAACGTAGCATATTACGTTTTTCGTCATCCAGATTTAAATCATCGTATAATTTATTGACAGCTTCCCTGAATTGTACCTGAATTGTATCTTTCTTTTTATACGGCACATGCCCAATTTCGGACCAACGACGATGAAACTCCTGTATTTTTGCCAAATTTTCTTCTATATCATCAGAAGATTTAAAGGTATTTATTTCTTCTATCAGCGCTTCTTTAAGCTTTAGATTTGCGATTTGATTGGAATCAACACCCGAGAAATGGTCTGATTTTCTATCGAAAAAATAGTCACATGCAGCCCTGAAACGTTTCCATATGCTTTCTGAATGTTTTCTGGATATAGGTCCTATTTCTTTCCATTTTTTTTGGATGTCAATAAAATCCTGTGTTGTTTTTTTCCAGTCGGTACTATCTTTTAATGCTTCGGCCTGCATGCATAAATCAACCTTTAGTTCCAGGTTGTTTTGTTGAATTTCTTTGTTTTTTGTATAGAACTCTCGTTTTGCATCGAAAAATTTATCACAGGCACTTCTGAAACGATTATAAATTTTATTATTGTCTTTTCTCGGAGCAAAACCTATTGTTCTCCAAACTTTCTGTAAATCAATTATTTCTTTTGAGTTTTTGTCCCATTCTTTGTACGAATCAGAAGCCTTTTCGTTTATTTGTTCTACTTTTTCACACAACGCGATTTTAGTCTCCAGGTTTTTCTTTTGCTCATCTTTACGGTTTTCAAAATATTCCTGATGTTTTTTATTTATTTGAGTAGTAGCTGCTTTAAAACGCTCCCAAATATCATCTTTTTGTTCATGAGGCACCGGGCCTGTTTCTCGCCATTGTTCGTGATATTTCTGCAGGTTGTTAAAAGCTCTGATAGTCGAAGTGTCAAGCAATAATTCTTCCGCTTTTTCGCATAATTTTATTTTTGCTTCCAGATTTTTCTTTAAATCCAAATCGCGAAGTTCACGGTTTATCTTTATATAATCGTAAAAATTCTCAACATGAAAATGGTATAAATCCCAAAGATTTTTCATCTCCGATTGAGGAACTAATCCTATTTCCCGCCATTCTTGTTGTAAATCCCGAAATTCGTTAAAAGTTTTATTTATTGATTCCTCTTTATTTATCAGCGATTTTATTTTTTCAATAACACTGTGTTTTTTCTGAAGGTTCTCCTCTTTTTCTTGTTCGAGTTGCTTGTTTTGCTCAACACGCATTTTACGGTACCGGTTTAATAAATCTTTTATGTCCTTTTCATAAGGATTCGTTTCCGGTTTATAATCCGCTTCTACTCCTCCGGCTTCTATAAAATCTTTAAAGTCAGAATCTGCATTTTCTTTCATCTTTCTATAGAAAGCTGCTTTTATGGCATCTACCTCGTTCTTGATTTCTCCACTAATTTGCTCTTTGTCTAAAATATTGCGCAAACTGTTAATCAATTCAACCTGTGAATGTTTTGAATAATTAACCGGCTCTTTTTTTGTTGGAGCATCATTTTTTATTGCCTCCTCCCCTGTTTTTTGCAGGTTCTTTTCTTTAGCAGAACGATCTTCCTGTTGTATTTTTTTTAGATCACTTTCGTTCTTTTCTGTTTTTTCCGAGACAATCGTATCTTGTTGTTGTTCTGGCGCTTTTCCGTTTTCCAGAGAAGAGACTTCATCCGGCTTCTCTGTATTTGAGGGATCATTTGTAGCTGCCTTTTCTTCTTCTTTTTCTGAAATTTGAGGCGTAATTCCGTTGTTAACAACAGTTTCTTCCGTTTTCTTAAGGTCCTCGCTAGTCGGACTTTTTAACTCTTCTGAGTTTTGCAGGTCTTTAGGTTCCATATCCACACGTTTTAACCATCAACCGGAGATGGTATATGTTATCATTTCTGTACGAAAATAGGGAAAAGCACCTTAATACTCAATATTTTTGGACAGAATTAAATTGCAATACTTTTAATTTGCTTATTTCTAGAAGATTATAAAAACTTGTTGTTTGGGCGTAAAGCTTAATATAAGTTGTGTTTCGGATTGTTTCTTTTCTTTGCCCTTTTTCAAAGAAAGCTTTTCATTAAGATTTCATATCTTTTTTTTCTAAGAAAAATAACTGTTTTAATTCTTATCGAGGAAAGGGGTATTGAGTTTATTTAAACTCTTTAAGAATAAGTTTATGAGTATCTTAGTACGGCAAATAACTAAAATTATTTTAAAAGATACCCGGTCAACTATTACTTTAACCTATTCTGGAGAGAGCCGATTTTAACATAATCTATACAGAAAAGATTAGCTAGAAAGGGAAGAATAAGTATATTTGTCGTTCAAATAACTCATACAAAACTTGTAAGTGAGGAGGCGGAGCTGTGAAAAAAAACACCTAATTTCATCTGTTAACTTTACAGATGTTCTTTGTTCAATTTATTTGAGAAATCGCAAATTTTAATCTTGCAATAATTTTGTACTTTATATATATAACGAAAAAAATCGTATTCGTATGAAAATAGCACAAAAAATCTTTTTTTTATTGATTGTCCTTTTGGGATTTACGAATATCTATGCCCAAGATATTCCAAATATTGATGTAACCTCCCTGTCGAAAGAAGATATCCAAAAAGCCAAAAAAGAAATGCAGGCAGCAGGATTGACAATTGAGCAGGCAGCCAATATCGCTCGGAAAAAAGGTGCGACCGAAGAGCAAATCAAACTTTTTCGTGAACGTTTGGAAGAAGATGGTGAAGTTTTAACCAATGCAAACGTCCAGGATTCAATATTCATGAAAAAGGGCGACCAAAAAGAAAACCAACAAAATTTTGACCAACGAGAAAAGCCTCCGTTAGCACCTTCTGTTTCAAAAATTTTCGGTTCATACTTATTTAATAGTAAAAATCTGACTTTTGAACCAGAATTAAATATCCAAACGCCTAAAAATTATGAAATAGGAATTGGCGACCAAATGTTGATTCATATTTGGGGAAATTCGCAGAATAATTATCAATTAGAAGTTAATAAAAGTGGCCAGATAATTATTCCAGACGTTGGACCGATATATGTGGCAGGACTTACTTTTGATGACGCAGAGAAAAAGATAAAGAAAAGGCTTACCGAAATTTATGCCGATATGCGAGGGAATACGCCGGAAACTTTTGCCCAGATAAATATGGGGCAATTGCGTTCAATACAGGTAAATATTGTTGGAGAAGCGGTTATGCCGGGAACCTATACCCTGCCGGCAACAGCTACTGTCTTTAACGGATTGTACCTTTCCGGAGGACCTGGCGAAATCGGTTCTTTTCGAAATATAAAAGTTATCCGCAATAACAAAACTTATAAAACGGTTGACATCTATGATTTCCTGATAAATGCAGATCCTAAAGCGAACATTACTTTGCAGGATGGTGATATTGTATTTATTCCTCCAGTTGAAAAACAAATAGACGTTACCGGCGAATTTAAACGGAATGCACTTTTTGAATTAAAAGATGGGGAAATGCTCAATAATCTGGTGCGTTTTGCCGGAGGATATACCCCTAATGCTCATTTGGGAAATATACAAATTTACCGTAAAACCCAACAGGGACAAGAAATATTCGACATTGCGTATGATGATATATCCTCTACCCCACTTGAGAATGGAGATAGTATCAGCAATACTCAAATTATAGACATCTTTAAAAACCGTGTTGCAATAGTTGGCGCGGTATATCATCCCGGATCGTACGAATGGAAACAAGGGCTGACGCTTTCACAATTAATTGTAAAGGCTGATAGTTTAACCCGGGATGCGTTCAAAACTCGTGGAATGATAACCCGTTGTAATAAAGATTTAACGACTTCTTCTATTGTTTTCGATGTACAAAAAATAGTTAGCGGGCAAAACGATATACTTTTGCAACCGGATGATTCTGTATTTGTCAAATCTATTTTTGATTTACGAGAAGACCCGATTGTTTCAATTAATGGTGAGGTGCAAGAGCCCGGAGAATTCCACTGGGCAGATAAACTTACCCTGGGCGATGCTATTTTTATGGCTGGAGGACTAACCGAAGGAGCCGATAGTACTTATATTGAAATAGCCCGGAGATTATCGTATAAAGAAGCATCAAGGCTTTCGGATACCTTAGCGCATGTAATTATTGCCAATGTTTCCCGAAATTTAAAGATTGGTACTAATGATACTGAATTAAAACTACAACCGTTTGATGAAATATCAATACGCAGGGCACCAAATTACAGGAGAAAAGGAACGGCATTTATTACCGGCGAGGTAAAATATGCCGGGGCTTATGCCATTAATAATAAGCAACTTCGCATCTCCGATCTTCTTCAGATGGCCGGAGGACTTACTCCACAGGCTTATACCAAAGGAGCAACGCTGGAACGTTTCTCCGAGGAATTAGGAAGTGAACATATTGCTATTAATTTACAAAAGCTGTTAGATAATCCCCGGGGAGAATCAGATATTCTATTGTGCGATGGAGATAGAGTAAACATTCCTGTATTTTTGCAAACCGTAAAAATAACCGGAAGTGTACAGAACCCTTTTTCACTCACTTATGAGCCGGGGAAAAAAGCCAAATATTACATTGATCGTTCAGGAGGTTTCGATGCCAAAGCTCAGAAAAGGAAAACTTATGTGCAATATCCCAACGGAAGCACTGCAGTTACAAAAAGTTTTATTATAAAATCATATCCAAAGGTAACTCCCGGAAGCATGATTGTTGTTCCTGAAAAACCGGAAAAAGACAGCAAGAAGTCATCAATGTGGTTGGCTATTGCCAGTACTTTAGGATCGTTGGCCGTATCGGCAGCAACAATTATTAGTGTTACTAAATAAAAAAACGGCAGCAAAAAGTTTATATTCCCAACAACGAGAGTCGGAAGTATTTAACAGAAAGAAAATGACAGAAGAAATAAAGGAACAACAACAAAACAAAGAAGACGAAATAGATCTTATTGCCTTGACTAAAACATTATGGCAGGCTAGACGCTTTATTTTGATTACGGTATTAATCTTTATGTGCATCGGAATTATTGTTGCATTCTTAAAACCGAAAGAATATACGGCAACAGCAACCGTGGTACCACAGTCTTCAAGCAATACGTCAAAACTAGGCGGGTTATCATCGTTAGCGGCAATGGCCGGATTTAATTTAAGCAATGTAAGCAGCAGCGGAAGCAACGACTTGTCTCCAATGATTTATCCCCAGATTGTAAGCAGTGTCCCTTTTCAGCTCGAAATAATGAACACTTCTTTTAAATTCCCGGACATCGATCATCCGGTATCTTTTTATTCGTATTATACTGATATAAAAAAGCCGGGAGCTTTAGGCCTTGTTGCAAAATATACTGTAGGGCTTCCTTTTGTTATTCTAAAAGCCATAAAAGGGGAACCCAAACCAATCAATACAACAGGGATAGAAGAGAATAATATTATCTCTTTAACAAAAGATCAGGAAAAAATACGCCAACAACTTGACCGGGCAATTATGCTTGAAGTAAATTCAAAAGAGGGATATTTAACGCTATCGGCAACAGCAATGGATGCCGTGCTGGCAGCGCAAATGGCTCAAAAGGCCTTAACTTTATTGCAGCAAAACATTACTTCTTTGAAAATAGAAAAGGCATCAGGACAATTAAAATTTATTGAGGAAAGATTTAATGAAAACAAAAAAGAATTTGATGCCGCACGTAATGCACTAGCCGCCTTTAAAGATAAAAATAAAAATGTAACCTCAGCCCGGGCTCAAATCCGAAAACAGGAATTACAAAACGATTATCAATTGGCATACGATGTATATTCAGAACTGGCAAAACAACTCGAACAGGCCCGTATCCAAGTAAAAGAAGACACCCCGGTACTTTCTGTCATTAAACCAGTTACTGTCCCTTCTAAAGATTCGGGAAGAAGTGGAATGATGACTTTAATTACCTGGATTTTCCTTGGCGGAATTGTGTCTATAGGATGGATTTTCGGAAAACAATTTATGGCAACAATAAAAGAGCGTTGGAATGAGAAAGAAAATAACAAAGGTTAATTTACCCGTTGAATTGAAGATGTTGCCAGACAGAGGGAAAAAGAATAGTTATGTTATTGTTTTATCTAACAAACATCAAATAAAATATTCCCGGATTTTTTAAATGAACACCGACATTATAATAACCATTGTTGTTATTGTTTATATTCTAATCGCATTTCTTTTTGAAATTCTGCGTCCGGGGCTTATATTATTTAGTGCTGCAGTAATATTTCTGGCTACCGGAATTATTTCGGCAGAAGAAATGATAAAAGGCTTTTCAAACACCGGGGTTATTACAATAGGTGTTCTGTTTCTTGTAAACGAAGGCATTAAACAATCGGGGTTGATAACACATTTGGCCAAAATATATCTTCCCCGGAAAAAAAGCAAAATGCCTTTCCTGCTTCCGCGAATTATGATTCCGGTTTCTGTTCTTTCTGCATTCCTGAATAACCTGCCCATTGTGGTAAACTTCTCCCCTATCCTGATAAAATGGTCAAAAATGATGGGGATTTCGTATAAAAAAATTCTAATTCCGCTTTCTTATGCTGCTATTTTGGGAGGAATGTGCACGCTGATAGGAACTTCATCGAACTTGGTGGTACATGGCTTGATGCTTGAAAATGGATACGACGGGCTTCATCTTTTCGAGTTAAGCAAACTCGGGTTAATCATTGCGGCATGTGGTTTTATGTATATGGCTTTTTGCGGCAACTGGCTTCTTCCGGGGCAACGGATATTAACCCGAAAGAAAAAAACAGAAATTAAGGATTACTATTACAATGTAATTCTTACCGAAAACAGCAACCTTATAGGACAACAAGTAACCAATGGTAAACTGAACGGACTTAACGGACTGCAGGTTAATACGATTGAACGAAATCATAAGATTATTCCTCATGAAGATGCTTCTGTTACATTGGCTGCAGGCGATGAAATATTGCTTTCCGGTGCATCCGACCGGTTAAATTATATTCTTACACAAAGTGATATTCGTTTAAAAGGAATTGAAAAATTCGACAGAAAGAAATCGAAAGAACTCAAAAATTACGAAGTGGTGCTCTCTTCCCGCTTTCCGGGATTAGGAAAAACATTGTCGGAATATAAACTTTTCGAGCATTTCAATGCCGTTGTTATTGCCATTCATCGAAATGGAGAAAGGATAACGGCCAATATAAACAACTTGAAACTTAAGGAAGGCGATAATTTGGTTTTACTTGCCACTGAACAATTTGAAAGAAATTGGGGCAACAGCCAGATGTTTTACTTAGTAAGTTATGTGCAGGATATGCCGCGCGGAAAAAACCGGCGAAAAAAATGGATCTCATTTTCTATTTTGGTCTCAATGGTTATCGGAATTCTTGTTAACGAAGCAGTATCATATGGCTTTGGAGTCCGGTTGAATATTATTGTCGTTGTTGGAATAGCGGCTATTTTATTGATATGGACAGGAGTGCTTCCGTGGCAGAATTATACCCGAAATATTAGCTGGGATTTACTAATTGCCATTGCCTCAGCTTTTGCCGTAAGTTCGGCCATAAAAAACACGGGAATAGCAGATGCCCTTGCACGTGAATCGGTAAACACAATGTACTCCATGGGGCCCTGGGGTGTGCTGATTATCCTCTATTTATTTACAGGAATATTGACCGAGATTATCTCGAATAATGCAGCCGTAGCCCTTGTTTTCCCAGTGGCGATTGCAACTGCACATATTTTACAAGTCAACCCCAAACCATTTTTTGTGGCGATTGCCATAGCTGCAGCAGCCAGTTTCTCAACAGCAAGAGGATATCGGATAAATATGATAATGAAAGCCATTGGGCACTATTCCGGCCGTGATTTTGTACGCATAGGCCTGCCCTTACAGTTCGTTGCATTTATTTTAAGCATTGTTTTTATACCTTATATCTGGAAGTTTTGAAAAAGAAGTATTTTTGCGAATTACACCTAATCCGATGCTATAACTAAAAATAGCATTTGCCAGCGCCGATTCGTAATCGGAGTTTTAGTCGTAAAGCTAACAACTAAATAACGATTAAAATAAACGATAAAACAAGTTGTTTAGTCTGTTCTGTTAAATAACTGGTCTGAAAGAGTTGCTTTGGATTTTATAGAGAAAGTGGAGTCGGTTTTATAAACAGAAGTTGTAGAATATCCATTAACACGAAAGGGAAACGTTCGGAAATGTGTTATCTGCAAACAAATAACATTGTTTTACCAAATTAATGGAAACAATGACATTGAACTTCTTAGTTTTTTGAGTAGCTATAAAGACGAGAAAAAAAAGATTTTAGATGCCTCCTCACTACTGCGCGATTGTATAGTGTGGTGTATAAGTCGGACTTCTAACTGATTAACGGTTAAATTTGTTGCATTAATAAACAATAAAACAAAACAAGCTGTTTAGTTTGTCTTCTAGACAGAGGTACGGATTGCAAATCCGCGCTAGCGGAGCCAGCAAAGGAGAATCTTATAAAGAAATATTATATGTGTCAACACATCTATAAATAGGAATTTATTACCTTTGTTTTATAAAAAACAGAATTATGGCAACAATAACATTAAAATATGATGCACGTAATCCTATTTCTAAAAAGACAATTAATTACGTACTTTCCTTAGGACTTTTTGAAGTAAAAACAGGATTAGATGAATCGCTTGATGAAGTAAAAAAAAGGAAGGTTAATACTGCAAAAAATGCCAAAGATTTGATTGCTCAGTGTTTAAAGTAAAATGTATAAAATCAAATATACAAAGATGCCATTCATTTATTACAAAAACAGGGAAAACTGCCGGAAAAATATAAGGCTCACTTATTGTCAGGGAAATATAGTGGTTGTTGGGAATGCCATATAAAACCAGATTGGTTATTGGTATGGCAACAAAATAATGATGAGTTATTACTTTTATTCTTAGGCACAGGAACTCATTCCGATTTATTTTGATAAATACAGCATACCTTCCACGTATAATAGGCTACAACTAATAATTAAAACAAACTATAAAACAAGCTGTTCTGTTCTGTCTTTTAGACAGAAGTATGGATTGCAAATCTGCACCAGCGAGGGATGCACAGCTACCGCGCGATTGTATCGTGTGGTTTAGCCGATAGGCTAACAATATTCAACCTATTGAAGAAACAAATGCACAATTGTTAGGTGATTTTAAACGTTTTACCAGTAAAGCAATTATAAAAGCTATAAAGAATAATCCTCAAGAAAGTCGTAAAGCTTTTTTGCTCACACAATTTTAAAAAGCAGGTGCGATGTCTTCAAATGTTGTTGAAAACCAATTTTGGAGACACGATAATAAACCTATTGAATTATGGAGCAATAAAGTAATAGATGAGAAGATAAACTATATTCATCAAAATCCGGTTGAAGAAGGATATGTTTTTAGGGCAGAAGATTATTTATACAGTAGTGCTGCCGATTATGCAGGTAAAATAGGCTTATTGGGAAATATTATTGTTGTTAAATAACAACAAACCACGCGATATAATCGCGCGGCAGCGAGGGGTATGAGACCACTTCAGTCGCTATATCTCTCATGGAATTTTGCACCGAATATTGTTAAGAATACCCTGCTTCAATCAACATTTGTAGCACCCAATACAACCAAAAAGCAAAGATTAATGTAGAATGTTTGCGTAAGCGAAAAAGAATGAAAAAGAAATTCACGGGATATCAAATTAATTTTACTTTTGTTTCTACAAAATCATCCCGCTTTTCATTTTCGGACGGTGATTGAATTGGCGAAGCCATCCAAAATCATCTCAGTTACATAAACATAAAGAAAAACAATCAAGTGATAAAAAGTAAATTTCTACTTCTCTTTTTGCTTTCTTCCGTAATAGACAATAATAATTAATCAATGAAAAGAGATAAAATACTACAACTGGTAAAAGAATATTATTCAGAACAATTTACATATCAGGCATTTGAAGGGGGGAAAACCATGATTCCTTTTGCCGGGAGAATTTTTGATGAAGAAGAATTAATTAATTTGGTAGATGCATCATTGGATTTCTGGTTAACCACCGGTCGTTATGCCGAAGAATTTGAAGCCAAATTTGCAGAATTTATGCATCAACGGAGTTGCATGTTGGTCAATTCCGGTTCATCGGCCAACCTGATTGCTTTATCCAGCTTAACCTCTCCCCTGCTGAAATCAAAAAGGCTAAAGCCAGGAGATGAAGTACTTGGTGTTGCTGCTGGTTTTCCGACCACTGTAAATCCAATCATTCAAAATGGCTTAACACCTGTTTTTGTAGATGTAGAATTGAATACCTTCAATGTAAAAGTCAGCGAGATAGAAAATGCCTTGTCCGAAAAGACAAAAGCCATTATGCTGGCACATACATTGGGGAACCCGTTTGATTTGGATGCAGTCAGAGCTATCGCCGACAAATACGGATTATTTCTGATTGAGGATTGTTGCGATGCAGTGGGCTCCACTTACAATGGCGAGATGGTTGGTACTTTTGGTGATTTGGCAACCACCAGTTTTTATCCGGCACATCATATTACCATGGGTGAAGGCGGTTCCGTATTAACCAATAATCCACTGCTCAAAAGAATTGCAACTTCCATGCGCGACTGGGGACGCGACTGTTACTGCGATCCGGGATGCGATAATACCTGCGGACGCCGGTTCAAAGGGCAATACGGGGATTTGCCCAAAGGATATGATCACAAATACGTTTACAGTCATATTGGATATAACCTGAAAGTAACTGATATGCAGGCAGCCATTGGAGTAGCACAGTTGAAAAAACTGCCTATATTCATTGAAAAACGAAAAGCAAACTTCTGTAAACTTTACGAAGGGCTAAAACAATATGAAAAATACCTGATCCTTCCAAAAGCAACTCCTAAATCAGATCCATCCTGGTTCGGATTTCCGTTTAATGTACGCGAAAATGAAGAGTTTACGCGTACCCAACTGGCGGAATTTCTTGAAAATCATAAAATTCTGACAAGACAGCTTTTTGCAGGGAATATGGTTCGACAACCCGCTTTTAAAAATGTAAAATACAGGATTTCCGGGTCACTTGAAAATACCGATTATATCATGCGCAATACGATTTTCATCGGAGTATATCCCGGAATCGATGAAGAACGAATGAACTACATTCTGTCGGTTTTTGAACAATTCTTTAACTCTATACACTAATGTCAGTTATAAGCAAAGCAACTATTGTTGCAATAAAGGAATACGGAAAAGAAATCCGTGAGTACGAATTGCAACTTGAAAAGAACTACTATTTCGAGGCAGGTTCCTTTCTATTGCTAACACTCGAAAAACAGGAAAATTATTCCCGCTGGCCCGAATCGCGAAATTTTAGCATTGCATCGGCTTATAATGAGGACGGGATCATCAAATTACTTATCCGGAAGGTGGGAGAATACACAACCCGGATATTTAATGAGTTAGCAGTTGGCAGCTCTTGTATGGTAAAATATGCTTTCGGCGATTTCTTACTACCATTTTTCGATAAAATATCTCCAATTTATTGTTTCGCCGGAGGAACAGGCATTGCCCCTATTCTGAGTTTTTGTGAACAATTAAAGCAGCAAAATCAGGAATCCCGCCTTCATGTTTATTATTCCTTCAAAAACAAAACGGAACAACCGGGGCTTGAAAATTTGAGAAACATTATTCCGCAAAGTCAACTACATCTGTTTTGTACAAGAGAAAAAATTGAAGGAATCCCACACCGCAGAATGAACACGCAGGATATACTACAAGCAAATGTGGACATCACCAATGCCCATTTTTATATTTGCGGTGGCGAGACATTCACTAATGAGTTTGTTTCCTTTTTGGAGGAAAATAAGGCTGAAAATATTTATACCGATGAGTGGTAAGTATACTGTAATAAAAAAACAATTTTAATAAGATGAAAGCAGTTATATTGGCAGGAGGTTTTGGAACCCGCCTCAGTGAAGCCACTAATCTGATTCCCAAGCCTATGGTCGAAATTGGCGGAAAGCCTATTTTATGGCACATTATGAAAACATACAGCTATTACGGAATCAACAATTTTATTATTTGTTGCGGTTATAAGGGCTATGTAATCAAAGAATATTTTGCCAACTACTTCCGGCATAACAGCGATATTGCGGTAGATTTGGCAGAAAACAGCATGAAAATATTAGACAATCACGCAGAGCCATGGAAAGTAACCATGATTGATACAGGGTTAAATACAATGACCGGAGGAAGGATTAAACGGGTGCAAAAATATATAGGAAACGAGCCATTTCTCCTCACATACGGCGATGGCGTTGCTGATTTAAACATACAACAGACCATTGACCGGCATAAAGCATCTGGAAAATTACTAACCGTTACGGCCTATAAGCCCGGTGGAAAATTCGGGGCTTTGGAAATTGCGAAAAACGGAGAAGTTACTTCTTTCATGGAAAAACCGGATGGCGACGGCAACTGGATTAATGCGGGCTATTTTGTATGCCAGCCAGAAATAACTGATTATATCGAAGGGGACAACACCATTTTTGAACGCCAACCTCTCGAACAGATTGCAGCAGAGAAAAAAATGAATGCTTTCAGACACACTGGTTTCTGGAAACCCATGGATACCTTACGGGACAACACAGAATTAAATGAAATGTGGGATAATGGAACTGCCCCGTGGAAAGTATGGTAATTATTTTACACCTTTCGTTATACATGTTTTAAAGAATAAACATATCAACCAACATAACTCCCTAATCACAAGAGGTTGAATTGAAAATTTCTTTTAATATCAAAGTACAACTGTTATTTATTCTGCCGTCCCTCCGAGACTAAGGCTATTATTACTATATCTTTTTCCTACCATACTATCGCCTCTAACGAGGACAAGCCTCGTTAGAGAATTGGTTATGTTGCATGCGGACGGAGTATTATCCTCTGCTCTACAGACGACAGCATTTGACACCCCGGAAATTAATTTAACGACAAAGAGTCAATAAAAATATGTTTGAAAATTTTTACAAAGGCAAAAAAGTACTGATTACAGGACATACCGGTTTTAAAGGTTCCTGGCTGGCTATTTGGTTACATTCCCTCGGAGCTGAGGTTGTTGGCATAGCACTTGATCCGATAACTAACCGGGACAATTATGTACTATCCGGTATTGGAAATAAAATAAAAGCTGATTTAAGGGGCGATATTCGCAACGGTCAGCTAATGAAAGAAATATTTACCCAATACCAGCCCGAGATTGTATTCCATCTTGCTGCCCAGCCCCTGGTACGTTTATCATATGAAATTCCTGTCGAAACTTATGAGACAAACGTGATGGGAACCATTAATATTATGGAGGCGATACGGGCAACAAGCAGCGTAAAAGTAGCAGTAATGATAACCACTGACAAATGCTATGAAAATAAGGAACAAATCTGGGGTTACCGTGAAAATGAGCCGATGGGTGGCTATGACCCCTACTCTTCTTCCAAGGGAGCAGCCGAAATAGCTATTGCCAGTTGGCGAAGAAGTTTCTTTAATCCCGACAAATACCAAGAACATCATCAAGCCATTGCCAGTGTAAGGGCCGGAAATGTTATCGGTGGCGGCGACTGGGCAAAAGACCGCATTATTCCGGATTGTATAAGAGCTCTGGAAACAGGAAATTCGATTAATATACGAAGCCCGAAAGCAATACGCCCCTGGCAGCATGTACTGGAACCTTTGAGTGGCTACATGCTATTGGCAAAAAAAATGTGGAATGAACCGACAAAATACTGTGAAGGCTGGAACTTTGGGCCACGGCATGAATCGATTTCCACCGTATGGGATGTCGCTACCAAGGTAGTTGAAGACTATGGCTCCGGTTCATTAACGGACATCTCTAATCCTAATATTCTGCACGAAGCAAGTTTGCTAATGCTGGATATCTCTAAAGCCAAGTTTAAATTGGGCTGGGAACCAAGGATGAATATAGAACAGACAGTTTGCATGACCATGGATTGGTATAAGAGTTATAAGAAAGAAAATGTGTGGGATTTGTGTTTAAGGCAAATACAGTCATATAACAATCAGGATAGTAATTAAGATATGAAAACGATACTAATAACAGGCATTAATGGTTATCTGGGTAGCAACTTGGCTAAAGCTCTGTCAAAAGAATATACCATTATTGGGCTTGAATATTCTTTAGATAATTTATATAGAATAAAAGATTGCAATTTTAAAATTTATTCTTCACAACAAAATTTGAAGCAAATATTTATAGAAAACACAATTAATACTATTGTTCATACTGCTACAGTATATAGAAAGAATAATGAACCAATTGATAATCTCATATCTTGTAACATTCATTTGCCTGTTAAATTGCTCGAATTGTCAGAAGCATTTGGTGTATCAACATTTATAAATACAGATAGCTTTTTTAATGATCCAAATTCAAGTTATAGCTATTTAGGAGAATATACACTTTCCAAAAGGCACTGTATTGAGTGGCTAAAATCAATTCAGAAAGATACACAACTCATAAATATGAAACTTTTTCATATGTATGGCCCTTATGATTCTCCTTTTAAATTTGTCAATCAAATGATCAATGCCATAAAAGCGAACCAAAAAGAAATTAACCTCACCCCGGGAGAACAAAAGCGGGATTTTACTTTTATACGAGATGTTGTTGATGCATATAAGAGCATAATAAAAAATATACATAAGTTAAAAAAATACAGTGAAATAGAAGTAGGAACAGGTAAGGCGACAACAATAAAAGAATTTGTCAATACAATTAAACAACTCACCCAAAGTAATTCCAAACTAAATTTCGGGGCATTAGATTATCGTAAAGGAGAAATAATGTGTTCTCAAGCAAACAATACACAACTTAAAAGTTTGGGATGGCAACCTAAATGGGAAATTGTTAAGGGCTTATCTGAGTCCATTCGTTGATTAACGAAATATAATTAACTTTAAAAGGCTACAAAAGTAATAAATTTGTTTATGTCTATGAAAATAAAACAAATTATCCACAAAATATTTTCAGGTTCAGAACGCACCAAAATTGTAAAAAAAAATATTTGGGGATCTTTTTTAATAAAGGGATTAAGCATCCTTACCTCATTACTTTTAGTTCCTATAACAATAAAACTACTTGATCAGGAAAAATATGGAATATGGATGACTATTTATTCTATTGTAACTTGGTTCAATATAATGGACATGGGGCTTGGAAATGGATTTAGAAATAAATTTGCTGAAGCATTTGCACATAAAAATAAAAAACTATCTCAAGAATATATTCAAACATTATATTCATCGATGGCATTGATTTCTATTGGCATCTGGGGGGTATTCCTTTTGATTCATCCATTTTTGAACTGGTACAAAATATTAAATATACCTGCAAGCTTTAATGAGAATATCAATACCATATTAATTGTTGTTGTTTCTCTATTCTGTGCACAACTTTTTACAAAAAATATTTCTACAATATTTTTATCCTTACAAAAAACAGCAATAAGTAATTCGTTGCTATTTTTTGCTAATCTTATTTCCCTGTCAGGCATTTTCATTTTAAAATCAACAGGGCAGGAATCTTTATTGTCCATTGCAACTGTTTTTATGCTTTCCCCGCTTATTGTGTATTCAGCTGCAACAGCTATTGTCTTTAAGGGAATACTTAAAAATTTTCGTTTGAAAATTTCATTTCATATCTCAAAGAAAATCTTCGGAGAATTAATGACATTAGGAATAAAATTCTTCATTATTCAAATAACTGGAATTATCATTTTTTCTTCAGCAAACATTATAATTACGCAATTATATGGTCCATCTTATGTTACTCCCTATAATGTGGCCAATCGTTTATTTTTAACCACTCAAAGTATCTTTACAATAATAACAACTCCATTTTGGACGGCATTTACTGAAGCTCATACCCTAAATGATTTTAACTGGATTAAAAAAGCTATAAAAAAACTGGTTCAGATATGGGGTATCTTTTCGATAGGGATATTTATGTTATGGTTAATTTCTCCAGTAATCTTTAAAATTTGGGTAGGGAAAGATGTTGTAATTCCATTTACTTTATCCTTGCAGTTTGCAATTAATTCGATAATCAGTACATTTCAAGGGCCTTTTATTTTTTATATCTATGGAGTCGGTAAAATTAAATTAATTTTTTTCATTACTATTTTTCAAAGTATTATATACATTCCACTTGCAATTATATTTTCAAAAACATTAAATATGAATACAACAGGAGTAATATTAGCCACAAATATTTGCCTATTGATTCCTTGCATTTTTGCACCAATCCAATACAAAAAATTAATAGCAGGTACAGCAAAGAAAATATGGAACAAATAAAAAGAATAGACACAAATCAACTCAAAATATCTTTTTGCATCCCAACCTATAATCGTGCACCAATTTTGGATCAATGCCTCCAAAGCATTGTCTCTCAACCAAGTTTTGAGACTTCTGCCGAAATAGTTATATCAGACAATGCCTCAACAGATAATACACATGAAGTTGCTATAAAATACCAAAATAAATACCCCTATAATATCAGATACAACAGGAATACAGAGAATATTGGGATGGAAGCCAATTTTTTAAAAGCATTGGAGTTAGGCAACGGAAAATTACTTAAATTATTAAACGATTATGCCATACTTGAGCCAAAGTCATTAAATCATTTTATTAAAATTATAGACGATAATAGCGATGAAAATGCGATCATCTTTTTCCGAAATAAACCAAACAAAAAAAGAGAGTATAAACTCTGCACCGATTTTGATTCATTTTTAAGAGATGTAACCTATTGGACAACATGGATTGGGACATTTAGTATTTGGAAGAATGATTTTATAAATATTAAAGGCAAAGAAAAATTAATTGGTCTTTTATTCTTTCACATGCTTTTACTTTTTGAAAATTTCAGAAAGAAAAAAAGGATAATAATTGACTTCAAAAAATTATTGTGTAATAATCGAAATATAACCTTTAAAAGTGGATATAACTTTTATGAAATATTTATACAAAATTATATCGGCATTATTCTTCATAATTTATACAAAAAAAGAGAGATTAATTCCTTCACTTTACGTAAAATTAAATCAAAATTTTGTGTCAATTTCCTCCATTATGAGATATATAAAATAAATAATGAAAGGATTAGCTACTTAACTTACTGCACTGGTGAAAACTATAAATTAATTAAATATTTTAAATTTTATCCTGAATTTTATATATCGTTCATTTATGTTCATATAAAATTTTATATTAAAAATAAACTTGGGAAGAAAATATGATTTATATTAAAAAATGGGGTAGCAGATTGAAAAATATTATCCAATTATATAAATTTTTAGGATTAAACAAGACTTGTTCATTACTCTTATATTTTGTGAAAAATGTATTTCTTTTTTCGAATGATAGTATAATAAATTTTGATCTAAGACGAATTCAAATAATAAGCAAATGGTTAGACAACAAGTATGGATATTTAGTTCCAACCGAATTCGCTATAGAAACCGAATTTAAAAAAGATAGGGAAACGAATGAACCAATTTGGGTATTATGGTATCAAGGTAAAGAAAATATGCCTGAGATTGTGAATCTATGTTATCAGAGTATTCTGAAAAATTCGAATAATCATCCTGTACATTTAATCACAAAAGAGAATTTAATTTGTTATATGGAACTTCCAAACTTTATTTATAAAAAAGTAGAAAGAAAACAAATTTCATATACTCATTTATCTGATATTATACGAATTAATCTTCTTTATAAATATGGAGGATTGTGGATTGATAGTACTACATTCATAACTGCACCTATTGAAACAGGAATGTTTAATCCATTATTTTATTCTATAAAAAATGTACCATTGGCATTAGGAACTATTTCTAATTATAGGTGGGCTGGTTTTTATTTATATTCCATGCAAGGAAGTCCTGCTTTTAAAGTTTTTATAAATCTTTTTTTTGAATATTGGAAAAGCAATAATGCGTTAATCGATTATTTTTTAATTGATTATTTTTTTGATTTATTATACAAAAAAAACAAACAATTCAGAAAAGAAGTTGATTGCATCCCAATAACAAATCCACATCTTCATTTGTTAACGCGGGAGCTGAATAAGACTTATAACAAAAAATTAATGCAAGAATTGAATCAAAAAACATCGGCTTATAAGTTGACTTACAAAGTTCCATTCATAAAAAAAATCAATGGAGAAAAAACTTTATATGGATATTTAATTGATACATATCTTTACAAATGAAAAATATTATAAGAAAAATAATTATATTTATAGGATATATTTTAAATAGAATATATCCATATTCTATTTCTTTAAAATTTAAACATTTAAAAAATAATTTGTATAGTGCATGGATAGCTTCCAATTTTAAAATGTTCGGAAAAAATTCTATTGTAGAATCATCTTTGTATTTGGTAAATGGCAAATTTATTGAAATAGGCTCAAATTGCATTATTGGAAAAAATTCATTTATAACAGCTATTAATTCATCAGATTATAACATAAATCCGAAAATAACTATTGGTGATAATTGCATTTTGGGCTCAGATATTCATATTACATCTGTAAATTTTATTTCAATAGGGAACAATGTTAGAACGGGAAAAAGTATTCTGATTACCGATAATTCTCATGGAAATTATCTAGACATCAATCAAAACAACATACCTCCTAATGAAAGACCTATTTATTCAAAAGGCCCAGTAATTATTGGAAATAACGTTTGGCTTGGAGAAAAAGTTGCGATTATGCCAAATGTTACAATTGAAGATGGTGCTATTATTGGTGCCAATAGTGTTGTTACGAAAAATATACCAGCATATAGTATTGCTGCAGGTTGTCCTGCTAAAATAATTAAAAAGTTATCAATAGGATAAAATGAACATTTTTACATTTATTGGTTTTCTTTTTATTTTTTATGCTTTTATAAACTATAAAAAAGCATTTATTCTATTCCTCCTATTCCGATTATTTCTGAATCAGAATATTAACTTAATAAATATTCCGGGAGTTCCCTTGCTAACATTGGAGTCTACTTTATGTTTTTTATTCTGGTGTATATTTCTAGTAAAACGTCCGACTGTGAGATTAGAAGATAATCCATTCCCGCTAAAATACCCTTTTATTGCAATATCATTATCCTATTTGATTTCTTCAATTTTTGGAGTAGCAGGAATTGCAAATTCGTTTACTAATTTATTAAAAATCGTTTTTGAGAATTATATAAGTATTTGGTTGATATGGAAAGTGCTTACTGATAAGAAAGATTATATATTTTTTCTTAAAGGGCTGATTTTGTTTTTCCTTATTGCCGGGCTATACGGCATTTTTGAATCAATCACTCATACAAATCCTTTAATGGACTATGAAATTTCGATAGCAGGACAAGGAGATAAAGTACTCGATTTTTCTTATGGAGAAGATAACTTCCGGGGTTATCGCATTCGAAGTATATTCTTTCATGCTATTGGAGCAGGAATAAATTGGGGATTATTTTTTCTAATTATATTTTACATTTATATCTATTATAAAAAAATATTCCCTTTAAACTATAAAAGTGCTGCATCAATAGCAACTCTTTCTCTCATATGTCTATTTTTTACAAACTCAAGAGGGCCTATTTTATTTTTGTTAATCGGATTAATTCCTTTATTTAAATTAAAGAACAAACGAAATATTTTATTTTTTATTAGTGCAGGAATTATTTTCATAGGATTTTATGTATATAAAGTAAATTTATTCGAAAACGTAACATCAATATTTAGTTACTCAGCACAACAAAATGTTGGAGGAAGTAATTTGGCTATGCGATTAATGCAATTAAACTCAGCATTAGAAATTATGCAGTCACATCCAATATTGGGCATTGGATTAAAAGGACTATCTTATTATTCAAATCAAACATTAGTCGATTCCTTGTTAGGATTGGAAAGTATGTGGCTCAGTATAATAGTACAACAAGGCATTGTTGGAATAATTGTAAATCTATATTTAATATATACGTTAGTTTTTAAGTTGGGCATAAAACAACACAATCGTTTTGTGTTATTTTTATCATTAGCCTATTTTGTTGTTTATTCAATGACATCTGTTCCTGGATTTGTAACTTCCTTATTATATACTTTTATTTTCATGTTTATAAAAACACATCAAAAAAAATGGAGTACCAATATAAAATAACTGTTTCCGTCGTAGTTGTCTGCATGAACACTCTCAAAAATTTATATCCTTGTTTGGATAGCATAAAAAAGCATACTACGGTAAGTTATGAAATGCTAGTAGTGGCTTATCTTTTTTCAGAAAAGAATTTAATGCAATTAAAAAAGGATTATCCTTGGATTACCATTATTGAAAGTAACGAAATTCGTGGTTTTTCAGAAAATAATAATTTGGCTTTACGATTGGCAAAAGGTGAGTATTGCTTTATTTTAAATGATGATACATTTTTTGATACTCCTGTTATTGACAATCTAGTAAATACAATTGAAGATTTACCTGAGAACGTCGCAATAATTAGCCCTAATATTAAATACCCAGATGGGAGTGAACAATGTTGTGGTCGTCCCCCAATAACTTGGTGGAAATATATTCTTAGTTGTTTCAAATTGTGGAATGAAAAACAAGATACTAAGTATATAAATAAAAAAGGATTATTTCAATCATATAATATTATTGGAGCTGCATTCTTAATAAAAAATGAACTTTTTAGGAATATGGGCTATTTTGATGAACAATATTTCTTTTGTCCTGAAGACATTGCTTTATCAACTTATCTAAATAAAAAAGAATATAAATGTTATGTAAACTCTGAAATTATATTATATCATATTGCAGGAGCGAGCAATCATTCAAAAATTTCAATTGTGACAAAAGCTGTTGGCATTAAAGGTTCATTGTTGTTTTTTTCTAATGATAGCATATTAAAAAAGATAATTATTGCAACTGTTATATGGGGGACCAGTTTGCTTAAATATTTATATTGGCAATTAAAGATCAAGTATAAAAATAATGATTATGCACAAATCCAATCAAAAGCATATTTGAATGTATTAAAAACTATTTTTAGCGAAAAAACACCCAAAGAAATTTTCACGACACTTTATACAAAATTATGAGAAAATCATTTATAAATCTGAATGAGGATATTATCTCAAAAGACCTGTGTACTGCTTGTGGAGCTTGCAAAGGTATTTGTCCTGTTAAAGCTATTGATTTTAAAAATAAATACAATAAATGTATCCCAACTTTAGTAGACAAATGTATTGAGTGTGGAATGTGTTATAATGTCTGTCCGGGAGGTGGAGTAAATTATACAGAATTATTATCCCTCAGAAATCAATTATCAGGGGAGAAGAAACAAAATGGAGATCATTCTTATTTTTTAGCACATTCTGAAGATGAGCTAATCTGGAAAAATTCCGCAAGCGGTGGTTTTGTTACAACATTGTTATTGTATGCATTAGAAAAAAAAATTATTACTCATGCGGCAGTTGTTACAAATGATCCTCATAGTCCTTGGTTACCCAAAGTTGTTCTGACAAATACGAAAGATGGCATTAACAAGGCGATGCAAAGCAAATATTGTATAATACCGACTCTCGAAATTTTACAGGAAATAAAAAAAGTTGATGGAAGAATAGCAATGGTATTATTGCCATGTCAGGCACAAGGCTTATTAAAAATCAAAAAAAATTATCCTAATTTATTTCAGAATGTCGTACTGACAATTGGATTAATGTGTGGAAATGCCTTGCCATTTGAGGCGACAGAAGATGTTTTAAGCCATATTGGAATAAAACAATGTGATAATATTAAAAGCCTAAAATATAGAGATGGACTCTGGCATGGAGAATTGCATGTTATATTTCAGAATGAAGAAGAAAAAAGTATTCCATATATAAGTTATATGCGTTATATGGCCGACTTTTATCGGAAAAAAAGATGTAAATATTGTGTCGATGGTGATGCAATTTTAACGGACATTTCAAGTGGCGATGGATGGTTATATGGAAAGAAAAAAGATGGAGTATATGGCTGGTCAATAGTTCATACCCATACAAAACTTGGCGAAAATCTATTTTCTGATTTAAAAAATTTGTCATTAATACATACTATATCTCTAACAGAAAAAGAGGCTATGCAAATGAAAGGGAATATGTATGAACGATATAAATCAGCTCTTCCAAGAATTGAATATAAAAGAAAAAGAGGGATTGATGTTCCTTTGTATTCGGGGGTAGACTATAATTGTAATAATTTAAAGAAGAGAGACTTATTGAAAAAACAAATAATAGATATAATTAGCGGAATCTTATTCTCTGGCACGACAAAAAAAGTTCTTAAACCATTGCCAATTTCATTTAAAAGCAAATTTATAGAATTAATCTTCAAGTTTTGGTTTAAGGCAAAATGATAAAACTAAAAAAATGGAATTATCAAAAAATAAACTTCCTATATGGATTAGCAAATGATGTCGTATATTAACCACTTCTGGAAAAAATGTGATTAAGGAAAGTATTTATACCGGAATGATCCAGATATGATGATATCATGGGAATGTTGATATTTTTCGACTGGAGACCAGGGAAAATTATTTTTAATGGAAAAACGTTTATTGGACATGGCTCAAAGTTATCTGTTGGGAAATCAGCAAAACTTGAATTCGGGAACAATGTTAGTATTTCAGCAGAAACGGAAATAATTTGTCAAAGAGGCATTCTCATGGGACATTTTAATAATGGATACAGATCAGCATCTTATCAAAGATACAAATGGTAATATTATTAATCATTCACAAAATATAAAATTTCAGACAAAATTTGGGTAGGCTGCCGTTCTTTGATTTTAAAGGGTGTTTGTATAGAAGAAGGTAATGTTATTGGGGCAAACACAGCCGTTTCAAAATCAATATCAACAAAGAATTCAATAGTCGGAGGTTGTCTTGTTAAAATTCTGAAGGAAAATATCACATGGAGCAGGCATTAAATAATAAAAGAAAATATAGTGATTTATGGTCGTGGATATATAGTTGGCGTCAAGCTGATGGTTACGGAGGCTTTTTACACCATGCCATACATGGAACAGTCAATTGGTCACATGCCCGATTGGTACCGTCTTATACCTATCAGCCATTAATGAGCGGGTTTATGAATCTCTATGAAAAAACACAAAATCAAAAATGGCTTGATTATGCTTTACAGACCGCCAATGATTTAATAAATATATTGGATAAGGCGAATCAGTTTAAATATTCAGGCTTTGAGTTTGCACCTGCGGGAGGAAGCATTGTACATACAATAAATCCTTTATTTGCTTTTTTTCGGTTATATCGAATCACAGGAAATAAAAAATTATTACAGGTATCGAAAGCTGTATTGGAATCTGTCGTTTGCATTTATTGGAGAGGTTCAAATTTAGCCGGCCCTTTTAATATGACATTAATGGCTACCGCCGCAATGGCTGAATACGGTGAATTAACCGGAGATTGGAGATTATATAACAACTATGGCAAACCATGTTTCGAACTTGCAAAAGAACATAGAGTTGGATCAGATGAAAAAGATTTGGAAGGACTGTATTATCGATTGGAAAAGGATCATTCAATTATATTCCCGTGGTATAATTGTGTCAAAGCCGATGCTATGATGCGCGTTGCAAAAGCTACAAACAATTCATATTGGAAAGAAGAGGGAATTTCAATATTAAATAAAGTAAAAAGCTTAATGACGCAGGATTACAGGTTACCCCATAGCTATTTATATGAAAAGAGGAAACATACATTAACAACAGAACCTATATTAATTGCTCCTGCGGCTTATTCATTGATGTTGATGCAAAAACATCATCTGCTCACAGAATCTGAGGTACAAAACAGCATTGATTCATTAATTTCAAATCAAGTATCAATAGGATATATACGACCTAATGATGGTTATGATTGGCGGAGTTATACCGGCATAATGGCATGGAATGCCTTTGTCTTTGAATATTTTTCTCAGAATTATACTATAAATCCGGAGCCGTCAAAGTATATTAATCATTACGATGTAACAATAGGTGATGTTACAGTAAATGAATCATGCGATTTTTTTAAATTAAGTTATAAAAAGAATCCGTTCATACGGATTGAAAAAAGAACAGGAACTATAAAACAGTTAAAAGTTACAGAACCTAACAGTTCATTTAAAATCTCCCCAAAATTATTAAAATATAATCCTCATCTAATAAAAATAAATAGGCAACGACATTTAGGGGTATCATATATTGATCAATCAGGTAATGGTATTTGGCTATCTAATTGTAAAAAAGGGAATTTGGGTATCTGGTCCCCCTCTCATAAACTAATAATAGAAGGGGAAAATGAAAATTCGATCCGTGTTATCGGAAAAAGGAATTATGAAAAATATGCGCCGATTATATATCGTTTGGGGAAACATTTCTTGTATAACAAAAGATTCAATATATCATTTTTGATTCGTTGCATCAATAAAAGATAGATGTTTATATGAAATTAGCAATCATCCGAACAAGTTATGCTCCATTGAATACACAATCCTATAACATTCAGGAGATTGGTTTGGCAAAAGGACTTTTGAATTTTAGTATTTCAACCGACATATATTCACGTTTCAATAACATAAATGAAGAAACTGTTTTTTATTCAGAAGAGAATAACCAAATAAAATTAATACCGATTAAAGGCATTTCAATTCTGCAAAAGATAACGTATTTTCCGGATTTAATTAAGCAAGTAGCCACACAGAACTATGATATAGTTCAGGTGCACGAAGATTCACAACTGATGACGCCCTTTATACTTAAAAGACTTCATAAACGAGGTGTCAAAACTGTTTTATATCAGGGTATGTACACCGATTACAGGGGAATTAATCGAGTTTATCAATTATTATTAGATTTTTTGTTTCAAAAAACAATAAAAAAAAATAGTGATATTATTTTTGTCAAAACAGATTTGGCTAAGCAGTATCTATTAAAAAAAAGATTTTCAACGGTAGTCGTTCTTTCTATAGGATTGGATTTCAGCAAAAAGCAGACGCCATATCAATCACAGGAGATTCTACGAAGCTTTAAAAGTAGATATGATAATTTACTTTTATATGTCGGAAAAATAGAAACAAGAAGAAACCCTTTATTTTTAATGGATTTATTTTTTGACATAAGAAGTAAACGAACACAAAATATCGGAATGGTTATCGTAGGGGATGGCCCTCTGCAAATAATGATGGAAGAGTATGCTCAAAAATTAGGCATAAAGGAACATGTTCTATTTATTAAAAAAGTTTCTAATGAAGAAATCCATGAAATATATAAAAGTTGTGACCTTTTTGTTCTTCCAACAAATAATGAAATATACGGGATGGTTATCATGGAAGCTTTATTATACGGGCTTCCGGTTATTTCAACTCCTGAAGCAGGGCCTCTTGCGATATTATCAGATGAAAGATTGGGGGTTTGTCGGCCTCTAAACATTAACGACTGGAGCAAGGTTATATTAAAATATCTTAGAGACAACAATGATAAAGATCGAGAATTCCGTCGGCAAATAATTTTGAATAATTACGATTGGAATAAAATAGCCCAACAATATTATAACGTAGTTTCAAAAAATGCGCATTCTTGAAATCAACCAATGCCATTACCGCAGAGGTGGTGCTGATATTGTCTATTTAGATACAGGTAAATTACTGGAATCCAAAGGACATGAAGTTGCTTATTTCAGTACGGTTAATTCTATAAATGAAAATACCAGCTATAGCAAATATTTTATAGGAAATAAGAACTTACGAAATATTTCCTTTTCAGAGAAATTCAGAAGTGTCAGAACATATTTATACAATAAAGAAGCTAAAAAAAAATTAACGCAATTAATTAAAGATTTCCAACCGGATGTGGCACATATTCATTTATTTTATGCCAGCCTATCTATATCTGTACTTGAGACGTTAAAAGAACACAATATTCCTATTGTACATACAGTACACGATTACCGTCTTCTCTGCCCAGTCAATACCTTGATGGATAGAGATAAACAAGTATGTGAAAAGTGTGCAAAAGGTTCTTCCTTTAATTGCATAGCCCAAAGATGCTCAGAAGGAAGTCTTTTTCAAAGTACAATGCTGACACTTGAAGCAGTATATTGGCGTAATATTAAATCGCCATTAAAGTTTATTGATCACTTTCATTTTGTTAGTAATTTTTGTTTACAAAAGCATTTGGAATATTTACCTGAACTAAAATCAAAATGTTCTGTTCATTATAACTTCTCTGAGATAAATAATAAAAGAATTAAAGAGTATTCCCAAAATTATTTTTTGTATTATGGACGCCTATCTTTTCAGAAAGGTGTTTTAACGTTAATAAAAGCATGGAAAGAATTACCTCCTGACATTAAGCTAAAAATTGTAGGAACAGGAGAGCAAATAAATTCTATAAAGGAAGACATAACCAAACATTCTTTAAATAATATAGAGTTATTAGGATATAAGACTGGAGATGAACTAATTCAACTAATACAAAATGCCTATTTTGTAATTGTACCTTCGGAGTGGTATGAGAATAATCCAATGACCATCATCGAATCATATCATTTAGGTGTTCCGGTTATTGGTGCCAACATTGGAGGCATTTCGGAAATAATCCAGTCAAGAGAAACGGGATTTATTTTTGAATCAAAAAACGAACTCTCGTTAAAAAATAAAATATTAGAAGCAAATTCAATAAGTACGAACAAATATGAAAAAATGGTTAGGAGTTGTAAAAATTATGCAGAGCAAAATTTCTCATCTGAAAGTAATTACACCTATTTAATGAAAATTTTTGAAAATAATTTTCGAACTCAATATTAAAATGATGCTTAACTCTTCTTTTTTAGGAGAAAAATCCATTTTTATGAAAAATAAACAAAATCGATTATTATATTTTCTAATATTTATTCTTTTAGTCGTAATAGTTGTTCCTCTATTGCCTCATGGGGACGATTGGCTGTTTCTAAATTATTTTAATTTTCCTGAAGCTTGGGGAATAAATAATGGTTATAGATGGATAAATAATTGTATTTTACTTCCACGTAATTTTTGGAGGCCTTTTGAAGATTTATTATTGAAATCAGAAACATATTTACCATGGTTGTATCCAACATTAAATCATATATTAATAGTAGCTATTCATGTTTTTTGTGCGAGAGTTGTTTATGAACTGGCAATTGAAATGAAAGTAAAACCTAAAATTTCGTTATTTTTTTCTTTGTTTTTTATGTTTTCAACAGTATCAATGGGGGGAATATTGAGTATAGATTCTATAGCTCAGGTTTTAGTTACATTTTGGGGCTTACTTTCAGTTATTGCATATCTGAAACATAAATATATACTGTGGATTCTGTTTGGCTTTTTTACTTGTTTTAGTAAAGAATCTGGCTTTGTCTGGTTTTTTGTTTCCCCTCTGTTTGAACTTTTATATAATAATAGAATTAATAATATTTCAATAATAAAAAATCTTCCTTTTAAGAAACTAATGATATCAATTATACCGATGGCGATATATTTAACATTATACTTTTATCTTAATAGAAGGACTATAGTTAATACCGTGGAATATCCATCAACTGTTGCATCAGGCATAGAAAATTTGATGACAATAAGTACTTCCACAAACAGTCATCATTTAAACGTATTTGTTTTTATAAAAAATGTTTTCATTTTGTATATAGCCCCGATATTTCCAATAGATACTTCTGCTATTTATTATAAAGAATGGATATTATTGGCAATAACTTGTGCCCTTTCTATTTTTAGTTTCTTTGGATTTATAAAGATTATTTATAACTATATTAAAGAAAAAACTTCAGAATTTTTTCTTACCATATGTATTCTTATTTGTATTTCTTCAATATCATTGGTTACACGTGCCGGAGAAATTTCTCCTCATCCAAGTATGACTATACTAGCATTGTTATTAGCTTTTTGTTTTAATGAAGCCAAAATCAAAAGCAATAAAATGATTTATGTAATAGCTTTTTGTCTTTCAACAATTATCACTGATGTCCATAAGTATTCTTTGGCTTATATAGCAGGTAGAAATGCAAAAGAAATGGCAGTTAATATAAAAGATAATACGAAAGTGATCCCGAACAAAGTGTTATTAATATCTGTTGATGATTATTCTATGCGTAAAGCCGGGGCTTTTATTCCTGTGCCTGGACAAGATTTTCATAAAGGAGCCGCGGCAATTGCAGAATATGGTTATCAGTATCCTCAAAGATTAGATATTAAGATATTTGAAAAAAGAGAGGCCTCTAAGCTTAATAATCAAATAGCTAAAACTATTTCTCAATATATTAAAAATTATGATTGTATTTGGGTTCAACAAGGGAAAAATACTTATGTCGTAAATAATGAGCATAAACAATAATAAATACAATAAAATAATCATTGGTGCCGGTTTGTATGGACTTTATGCGGCAGAATTTTGCGGAAGAAAAGGTGAAGATGTCTTAGTTCTTGAATATGACGATGCCCCGTTTAAACGTGCTACATATATTAATCAGGCTCGTGTGCATAACGGGTACCATTATCCTCGGTCCTACTCTACGGCTATAAAATCCGCTCATTATTTCAATCGTTTTAATAAAGATTACGGTTTTTGTATTCTAAATAAGTTTGAGCAGATATATGCCACAAGCAGTGAATTTTCGTGGAGCGATGCAGAACAATTCAAAAGATTTTGTCAGGCTGCCAATATCCGTTGTGAAGAGTTGAACCCCAATCGGTATTTTAAAGATGGACTTTGCGACGGAGCTTTTCTTACCGAGGAATACACTTATGATGCAGAAATACTAAAACAGTTTTTTTTAGAAAAAATTAAAGCATTGCCCAATGTAACCGTTCGCTACGGGATACGAATCAATAACATAGAAAATAACGGAAAAGAATATGTGTTCACTTTGGCAAATAGAACTCAGGTGAAAGCTCCGTTTGTACTCAATGCTACATATGCTTCGGTAAATCAGATATTAACCCGGCTTAATTTTGAGATGTTCCCTATCAAATATGAATTATGCGAAATTATTCTATGCAAAGTGAATGATAAGTTTAATAATATAGGTTTAACGGTAATGGACGGCCCCTTCTTCTCCATTATGCCATTTGGAAAAACTAGTTTACATTCTCTTACATCGGTTACCTTTACACCACACTTAACCAGCAAACAGGAACTTCCCGAATTCGAATGCCAAACGAGAAATAAAAATTTCTGTTCTCCTCAGCAATTGGGTAATTGCAACGATTGTCCTGCTCGTCCTAAATCGGCATGGCCCTATATGAGCAATCTGGCACGAAAATACATGCACAATGATTTACAATTCGCATACAAACATTCTTTATTTTCAATGAAACCTATTTTACTGGCTTCGGAAATAGACGATTCCCGGCCAACAGTTATCCGAACATATTCAAAAAAGCCTACTTTTGTAAGTGTCTTGTCTGGAAAAATTAATACAGTATATGATTTAGATGAAATACTAATCCATGGAAACGACTAAAGAAAAAAATTTTATTTCGACAGTAGTCTATTGCTATAACGATAATGATTGCATCATTGCTTTTATTGATGGATTATGTCAAAAATTATCCGCAACCTTTTCAAAATATGAAATCATTATCGTTAATGACTTTTCGTCGGACAACAGTATTGAACTTGTTAAAACGTATGCTGCTCAACAAAAGGAAAAGGTAATCAGTATTCTGAATATGAGTTACCATCAAGGCGTTGAAATTTCAATGAATGCAGGTGTAAATTTATCCATAGGCGACTTTGTGTTCGAATTCGACTCCGTGTATGTGGATTATGATTGGGATTTACTTGCCGATATATATTTTCATTCATTGGAGGGATACGATATCGTAAGTGCTAAAATCCAGGGTAAACCCCGTCTTGTTTCTAGATTCTATTACAAAATATTCAATCGATATGCCAATTTACAATATGAAGTTGGCATGGAAACTTTTCGTGTACTTTCACGACGGGCAATTAACAGGATACATTCAATTACCAAAACTATTCCGTTTAGAAAGGCGGCTTATGCAAACTGTGGCTTAGCCATTGATACGATAGAATATCAACCGGTTGCTCGCATAAGACGAAAACGGTATGATGACCGGGGCACCCTTGCCATTGATACGTTGATACTTTTTACCAATATGGCATACCGTGTAACAGCCCTATTAGCCGTTATTATGATGTTGATTACAGTATTTGTAGCCATTTATGCGTTAATTTATAAGTTAATGGAAAATCCGGTGGAAGGATGGACTACTACTATATTGTTTTTGTCGTTCGGTTTTTTTGGCTTGTTTTTTATATTAGCGATGGTAATCAAATATTTGCAAACTTTGGTAAAATTGAATTTTCAGAAAAAACAGTTTATTTTCGAATCGATAGAAAAACTATAATATGGAAAAGCCTTTGATTACAGTAATTGCCCCTATGTATAACGAGGAATCAACCGTAAATAAATATGCTCAAGTTACATTAAAAGCATTAAGTGTCCTGAACGAAAAATACAATTATGAAATTCTGTTTGTCAATGATGGTTCGAGAGATGCTACATTACAAAAAATGGCGGAAGTTCAGGAAAAATATCCGAATAATTGTGGAATCATCAATCATTCAAGAAATTTCGGTTTGGAGGGAGCTGTTAATTCCGGTCTACGGAAAGCCAAAGGAGATGCCGTAGTGGTGATGGATGCGGATTTGCAGGATCCTCCTCCTCTGATTGTGGATATGGTAAAAAAGTGGGAGGAAGGAGCGGATATTGTTGTCGCTTCAAGAGTCGCACGTACGAAAGACAATTTCTTTAAACGCTTTTCTGCAAGTTGCTATTATAAATTATTGGATAGCTTGTCCGGTAAACTTAAATTGGAGAAGAGCGCTGCAAATTACAGATTGTTGTCGCGTAAAGCGGTAGATAAACTTTTGGAATTGCCGGAAGTCAATACCTATTTTCGGGTAAACGTGCCATTTATCGGAATGAAAACCGACAAGGTCGAATATGATAGGGATAAACGCAATGCAGGGGAAACGAAATATAACTTTAAATCTCTTATAAGATGTGCTTTGGATGGACTTACTAGCATTTCAACCGAACCACTTCATAAAATCATATATACTATTCCGGTTACCATCGTTTTGATGATTGCTTCTATAATAGGAATGTTTATTTATCATGATATATATTTTGCTTTGTCGTTGACAGTTTTTATTTTTAGTATTCTTTTCTTTTTCCTCTTTCTAGCATTAGCTGTAATAGGTGAATATGTTGCACAGATCATGATTGAGACAAGACATCGTCCTACAAGCATTATTTATGAATATAAACCGTCTAAAATATCCGAAAAGAAATGAACATAGTAAGATTAGGCAATTCAGGACTGAATATAACTGAGTTAACTTTTGGTACGGCCTTAACCATAGGAACCGAAAGTCATGAACAAAATTATGCCCAAACTTTAATCGATAAAGCTTGGGAGTTGGGCATACGTTCTTTTGATACTTCTAATAATTATGGTTACGGCGAAGCCGAAAGGCTTTTAGGAAAAGCTTTGAAAAAACATCCACGTCATCAATATGTGTTGTCAACAAAAGGTTCTTGGCCTATAGGAGAATCGGTTTATGAAAGAGGCCTTTCGAGAAAACATATACTATGGGCTTTTGAGGAATCGTTGAAAAAACTTGATGTGGATTATGTTGATATCTATTATGCACACAGATATGACCCAGAAGTTCCAATAGAAGAGGTGGTAAGAACTTTTAATAGGCTTATTGACCAGGGAAGAATCCGCTATTGGGGTACCAGTGAGTGGCCTTTGGCTGCTTTGAAAGAGTGCGTCGAAATTTGTGAACGGTTAGGAATGGAAAAACCGATCACGGAACAATTTATATATTCTTTTGCTTTACAAAAGTCTGTGCAAAACAGAGTCTATGATTTTTGTCATGAACATGGGATGGGAACTTTGGGTTTTTCCCCTTTATGTCAAGGTTTTTTAACTGGTAAATATAAAAACGGAGTTCCACAAGATTCTCGTATTGCAAAAAGTTCGAAATTGAAATACGATAAAACCATTAATTTTTATAATCAAAACAAAAAACGTATTGATTATTTTCTAACAGCATGTGAACAATATCAGGTTAATTATACCGCTGCTGCTTTACAGTGGTGCATCCAAAAAAAGATATATCCTGTTTTCGGAGCAAGTAAAATTGAACAGTTAGTAGAAAATGTTCACTCTTTAGAAATAAAAATTTCTGAGGAATTCTGGAACAATTTAACGTTCATATTGGAAAAATAGAAAAATTAGCAATGAATCTATCAATTTCGAATATAGCATGGGAGGCAAAATATGATGACGAAATGTACGTTTTCCTTAAAGAAAAAAAGATTAACGGGCTTGAGATAGCGCCTACAAGAATTTTTCAGGAAGCTCCATACGATCATTTGGAGGAAGCCCATAAATGGGCGAAGACATTAAAAAACGATTATCATTTGGTTATTCCATCCATGCAATCGATTTGGTATGGGCATACGGAAAGAATTTTCGGTTCGGAAGAAGAACGGAAAATTTTAATAGACTATACAAAAAAAGCCATATTGTTTGCAGAATCCATTGAATGCAAAAATCTGGTTTTTGGCAATCCGAAGAATCGTGATACAGATGATATAAAAAAAAATATGCCGATTGCATTGGATTTTTTTAAAGAAATCGGTGATTTTGCATTTGAGCATCACACTTGCATTGCATTGGAGGCGAATCCTCCCATTTACAATACACGATTTATGAATATGACTAAACAAGCCGTAGAGATGGCATATAAAGTAAATTCTAACGGAATCAAAGTTAATGTGGATTTGGGAACGATTCTCTATAATAACGAAAGACTGGAATATTTAACGCAAATCGCTGAGTACATCAATCATATTCATATAAGTGAACCTGGGTTAAAATGTATTGCAAGAAGAGAGAAAAATCATTCTGCCCTTTTGCATTTTGCCAAAGAATGTGTTCCCGATGTTTTTGTTTCTGTTGAAATGGGAAAGCAAAACATACAAAAAGTGAAACAAGTTATTTCTTATATTAAGGAATTAAGCAACGAATAACCCGATGTTTAAAAAAATAAAGGCTATTATTCGAAGAGATTCTAATTTTATGGAAGTCATAAGGTTCGGAATTGTCGGAGTCTTGTCCACGGCAATTACTTACGGAGTCTATTATTTATTGATGCATTGCCTCAACGCTAGCATAGCCTATACGCTTGCTTACATTATCGCCTTTATCATTAATTTTATACTGACTACTTATTTTACTTTTAGTGTAAAACCAACGACAAAACGTGGTATTGGATTCGTTGTCAGCAATGTAATCAATTATTTGCTCTCTGTCGGGTTGCTTAATTTATTCTTATGGATAGGTTTTTCTAAGACATGGGCTCCCATTCCTATGTTTATAATCTGTATCCCTACCAATTTTTTGATAGTAAGATGGGTGATGAAAAGGACAGACGCTAAAAAAAAGATGATATACTCTCCATTTTGTGCATATTTGTATTCTGTAACTCATGGTAAAAGAAAATGATAAGGAATATTGAAGAAATGCCCCTTAAGACGAAATTGAACATGTGTCTTTTCTGTATTTTTTCCAATAGAATATGTTGAACAGAAATGAAAATTATTCTGGAATAAAATTAATAAGGCCATCTTTGGATGGTTAGTTCAGAAGAAAAGTAATACTGTGATTCATTAGAAATAAAAACAATAGATAGTTTTCAGATATTATCAGGTGACGATTACTCTACTGACAAAAATATTCAAAAAGATTGTCTGCACCTGAATGAAACAGGCTATATATTCAAATGAACAAAGCATTGGATATTTTTCTGTCAAAAAATAAGTTGAAAAAAGAATTATGAAACAAGCATATTTTTTCAAGACGCCAAAGTGGATAATTAAAAATGCGAGTTCCATATAATACCGCTAAAAACAAACAATTTTAATCATATGAAAAAGAAAATTTACATTGCCGGCTGCGGAGGTATGCTCGGAGAAGGGTTTTATTCCCGGTTTAAAGACGAATATGAAATTAAATGCACCGATAAAGATGTTAATTCCCCATGGTTATCGTTTCTCGATTTCCGGAATTTTGATGCGTATAAAAAAGATGTGGAAGAATTTAATCCGGATTATTTATTTCACCTTGGCGCCTATACCGATTTGGAATGGTGCGAACAAAATGCCGACGAGGTTTACCTAACCAACACACTTTGTGTAGAAAATGCCGTTTACATTGCAAATTCGTTGAATATTCCGCTCTTATACATTAGCACTGCAGGAATCTTTGATGGCAAAAAAGAATTTTACGACGACTGGGACTTGCCCAATCCTTTGGGAGTTTATGCTCGTACCAAATACATGGGAGAACGTTTTGTAGTTGAAAATGCCCAACGCTATCTCGTTTGCCGCGCCGGCTGGATGATGGGATCTGGACCGTCGAAAGACAAAAAATTCATTCAGAAGTTGATGAAGCAATTAAAAGATGGGAAAAAGGAACTATTTATTGTTGACGACAAAGACGGCACGCCAACCTATACCCACGAATTTGCCTTAACTGTTAAAGAACTGATACAAAAAGAATACTGGGGTCTATATAACTGTGTTTGCGGTGGACAAACCAGCCGTTTTGAAGTTGCTCAGGAATTAATCAAGTTGCTCGGAAAGGAAGACAAAATAAAAATAACTCCGGTAAGTTCCGACTATTTCAAAGATGTTTATTTTGCCGACAGGCCTGCTTCGGAACGCCTTCTAACAAAAAAATTAGACATAAGAGGCGTAAACAAAATGAAAGATTGGAAAATCGCATTGAAAGAATATTTGGATAATTATTATCAGGGGTATTTAGATTAATGTTCTCTATTTGCAATATAAAATGAATAAAAATCCTGAATTTGCAGCATTCGGTGGGTTTCGAACCATTCCTCCCAAAGCCGGCGGTGCCGGATCAGATAAATTTGCATTTGAGTTATATCCGAGAATTGTAAAACGGGGCTTTTCGTTAACAGCTTTCACGAGAATTTATCCGGACGATACAGAAAAACCTCTTTCGGAGTATGCAGGAATAAGATTAATTCCATTGAAAACAGTAAGTAAAGCAGGTTTTGATACGCTGGTTCATTCCGTAAAGGCAACTTTAAAAATACTTTTCAATCGAGAAATTAAATACGTTCATCTCCATAGCGGGGCAAACAGCATTTGGGCTTTGCCTCTGCGCTTGTCAGGGAAAAAGGTTGTCGTTACCCAGTTTGCAATGGACTGGAAACGGGATAAGTGGCCCTGGTACGGAAAACTTTTCTACCTCTTTTCAAATCTTATTACAGCCTATGTTCCGAATCGGGTTGTTTTTGATAACATATTTACCAAAGAATACTTTGAAAAAAAATACAAAAAGCGATTTAACTTCATTCCTTATGGCAGTGAAGTCCCGAAACCTTCTGATAATGATTTAATATTAAAAAAGTATGATCTTAAAAAAGGTTCGTACTTTTTATTTGTTGGCCGTTTTATACCGGATAAAGGCATCCACCTTTTGGTTGAAGCTTTTTCTAAATTAAAAACAGACAAAAAACTGGTACTCATTGGCGGTTCTCCAAACCCGGATCCTTACGAATCAAAAATAAGAGAAACAACCGATAACCGAATTATATTCACAGGTTTTGTTTACGGCGATGATACCAATTCCCTGATTAAAAATGCCTACACATATGTGCAGCCATCGTTAATAGAAGGACTTTCTCCTGTAATTTTAACCGTTATGGGATTAAATACACCTCTGATTTGTAGTAATATAAAAGAAAATACATTCATAACCAAGGATAACGCAACAACATTTCAATCGGGAAATGCGAATGACTTATTGTTAAAATTGAAATGGTCGCTTCAAAATCATGACAAAATGGTTGAGAAAGCTGCTAACGGAAAATTAGATATTTCTACCCGATTTAGTTGGGAAAAAGTTACAGATGCTTACATAAAAGTATTCACAAAAAAAAGATAAAAAAATATGATAAAAACAGCCGTCATTGGCCTTGGAAAAATGGGGCTTTCACACGTTGCCATTCTGGGGGCGCACCCCGATGTTGATTTAGTAGCAGTATGCGATACATCATCAATGGTGTTAAGTGCGTTTAAACAATACAACAGCAAAATAAAAACGTACGACGATTTCAATAAGCTTTATGCTCAGGAAACGCTCGACGCAGTGCTGATTGCAACTCCTACTAAACTGCATCATACAATCGCAAAAATCGCAATAGAAAAAGGGATCAATGTTTTTTGCGAAAAACCGTTTACCTTAACGCTTGAACAAGGCAGGGAATTAGTTGAACTCGTTCAAAAAAAAGAAGTTGTAAATCAGGTTGGTTATCATAACCACTTTATCGGAACTTTCAGGGAAATGAAACGCCTGTTAAAAGCAGGAATACTCGGAGAGTTATTTCACTTTACAGGAGAAGCTTACGGCCCTGTTGTTACCAAGGCTAAAGGGGGTACATGGCGGGCTAACCCGTCTGAAGGCGGAGGCTGCCTTTACGACTATGCCTCACATGTATTAAATCTGATTCAGGAAGTAATTGGCCGTCCGAACAGAGTAAAAGGGACTTTGTTAAAAAAATTCTACAGCAAGGAAGTGGAAGACGGCGTTTTCTCTGCTCTTATTACAGAATCTGGTCTTTCCGGAACTCTTTCGGTAAACTGGAGCGACGAAACTTACCGTAAAATGTCGACATCGTTGATGATAATCGGCGATAAAGGGAAAATAATCTGCGATGCTACCGAACTGAAAATTTATATGAAGGAAGAAAACAAAGCAGAAAATCTCCCCAAAGGATGGACTGTTAAATACATTACCGACCTGGCTCTTCCTGTTAATTTCTATTTGAGAGGAGAAGAATATTCTGCTCAGATTGATTATTTCATTGATAATGTAAAAAATAAAAAGCAGGGTGAACTCAATACCTTCGAGCAGGCTCTTTATACCGATAAAGTAATTGGAATGTTAAAAACCGATGCAAATTAAGAAGACAATGGATAAAATTTTATTTGGAGATAATCAGTTTTTTGCCGTCAACCACTTGTCGGATGAAAAATCGCGTGCACAATCCATGCGGTTTCGCGATACCAAAGCAATTATGTATGTACTGGATCAGGCTATCGATCTGGGAATAAATACTTTCATGTGTACCACCCACGACCGTATTGCAGAAATTACGGAAATTATGCGTAATAATCCTTCTCGTTATCAGGATTTTAAAATATTTCCGTGTATGCCCTATGCTCATAAATATGCCAATGCAGTTACCGAACTCGGCATCATGGGAACCATAAAACAATATGTCCCCGGGAATATTTTCAGTTTTGCAGCAAAAGGAGGAATGGCTTTTCTTGGTAAGAATTACAGCAAATTAATGGAACTGCTTATTGATGCCGAATTAAAAATGTTTAAAGGAATCAACACTCCTGTCATTTTTATACAAAATGTTTTAGTCGATATGATCCTCGGCATGGGCATGTATGATGTATTTGCAGAATACGATGCTTATATTCGTAAAAAATACAATGCAGAACCGGGATATATCACCATGAATATGCCAAAATTATTAGATACGCTGAATTCTGTTGGCATAGAAAATCCAATTATATGTAGTTCCATTAACAAAATCGGATTTCGTATGAGTGGTGGTATTGAATTATACGAGAAATACCTCAATGAAAAACAATTCCGTCCCGTTGCCATGCAAACATTGGCTGCAGGGGCTTTGCGTCCTAAGGAAGCCATCGAGTATTTAAGCAGATTCCCAAAAATTGAATCGGTTCTGTTTGGAGCTTCTTCAAAAGAGCATATTCAGGAGACCAAAGAATTAATAGAAAAAAAACTTGTTAAAAAAGTACTGTTCTCCTAGCTCTCCCAAGTACTCCGCTGGCGAAGATTTGTATTTACACAAATTATAAGGCAGGCTTGTTGCGTCAAACAGGCAATTTGGGAGGCAAGGGAACCGTTCTTTTTTAAGAGAACGGTTCCTTTAGCAGGGGTGCAAAAAGCAAAAAAAATTAAGAACAAGTGAGGTCGCCACTTAGAGTGTCACTCTCCAAAGCAATAGGAAAATTACGGTTTTCAGTCATAGTATTTATGCTCTTTCAATTTATTGACAGCATTGCCATTGATCAAGGGGTAAAATCCAGACATATAGAACTAACGAAATGAATTACGTCCCCGCATAAATATATTGAAAACATTCATTTTTAATACATAAAAAAATGACTCAAAAAACAGCATTAATAACCGGAGTAACAGGACAAGACGGAGCTTATCTTGCCGAATACTTATTAAAAACAGGATACATCGTACATGGCATAAAACGCCGTGCATCGTTATTTAATACCGATCGTATTGACCATTTATACCAGGCTCCGTGGGTTGAAAACCGGAACCTGATTCTTCATTACGGCGACCTTACCGACTCAATGAACCTGACACGTATCATCCAAGAAACACAACCTGATGAAATCTATAATCTGGCAGCAATGAGCCATGTAAAAGTTAGTTTCGAAACACCTGAATATACTGCCAATGCTGATGGTTTGGGAACCTTACGTATTCTTGAAGCAGTGCGTTTGCTTGGACTAACTGAAAAAACACGCATTTATCAGGCTTCTACATCAGAGTTATATGGTTTGGTGCAAGAGGTGCCGCAAAGCGAAAAAACACCATTTTACCCACGTTCGCCTTATGCCGTTGCAAAAATGTATGCTTACTGGATTACTGTAAACTACCGCGAGGCCTATAACATGCATGCCAGCAATGGTATTTTGTTTAATCATGAATCGCCAATCAGGGGCGAAACTTTTGTTACCCGTAAGGTTACCCGTGCCATGTCACGTATTGCCCTGGGACTTCAAAAAACGGTTTTTATGGGCAACCTCGACAGTAAACGCGACTGGGGGCATGCCAAAGACTATGTGCGCGCAATGCACCTTATCCTTCAACAGGAAAAAGCAGACGATTATGTTATTGCCACGGGCGTTACCACTACCATTCGCGATTTCATCCTTCTGGCAGCAAAAGAAGCCGGACTGGAAATTACATTTAAAGGAACAGGTGTCGACGAAAAAGGTATTCTTACCGCGATAGACGAGTCTGTCTTTAATGCAAACGTTGGCGAACAATACCTCGATGCAATAAAAGAAAGGATCGCAAAACAGGAAACAATTGTTGGGGTTGATCCGCAATACTTCCGCCCTACCGAAGTGGACTTGTTGATTGGTGATCCTACGAAATCGAACACAGTTTTAGGCTGGAAACCGAAATACGACCTGGCTGGATTAGTTAAAGACATGATGCAAAGCGACATAAAACTCATGAAAGAAGACTGCTACCTGCAAAACGGCGGCTTTCGTACTTTAAACTATTTTGAATAACAAATACTTAGAGGAGAGAAATGAGAAGAAATCAATAAAAGATATTATAAAATGCCCAAGATAAATAGTTTCAATGATTTAATTGTCTATCAAAAAGCATATAAAATTTCAATGGAGATTTTTAAATTAACTAACGAATTTCCAAAAGAAGAAAAGTATTCTTTAGTGGATCAAATACGTCGTTCTTCTCGCTCTGTATGTGCAAATATTTCTGAATCATGGGCAAAAAGGAAAAATGAGAAAGTGTTTGTAAATAAACTTACTGATTCATTAGGCGAAGAATTTGAAACAGAAACATGGTTGAACTATTCACTTGATTGTAAGTATATTGAAATCAATGAGTATTCTGAACTAATTGAGCAATATGCCGAAGTAAGAAAAATGCTAATTTCGATGATAAATAATCCTGAAAAATTTTACAAGAAATAAAAGATAGTTCAACTTACAATTCTCATCTCTATATTCTCATTTCTCTCCTCTTCTATATTTTATATGATGGATAAAAAACAAAAGATATACATAGCCGGACACCGCGGATTGGTGGGGTCGGCAATATGGAAGAACCTTACAGAAAAAGGTTATACTAACTTGATTGGAAAAACACATTCGGAGTTAAATTTATTGGATCAAAAGGCTGTTGAGAAATTCTTTGCCGAAGAAAAACCAGAATATGTTTTTCAGGCAGCAGCCAAAGTAGGTGGCATTATTGCCAATAATACTTATCGTGCCGATTTTATTTACGAAAACCTTATGATTGAAAGCAATATCATTCATAATGCATGGAAATATGGCGTAAAAAAGCTGCTGTTTTTGGGAAGTACCTGTATTTATCCCAAAGAAGCGCCACAGCCAATGCCTGAAGACTGTTTGCTTACCGATGAGTTAGAATACACCAACGAACCTTATGCTATTTCAAAAATAGCCGGAATAAAACTCTGCGAAAGCTATAACCTGCAATACGGCACTAACTTTATTTCGGTAATGCCAACTAATCTTTACGGACCTAACGATAATTTCGATTTGGAAACAAGCCACGTACTTCCTGCACTTATCCGTAAAATACATCTGGGAAAATGTCTGGAAGACAACAACTGGGATGCAATCCGAAAAGATCTTAACAAAAATCCTATTGAAAATATTTCAGGAACATCTTCTGAATCTGAAATTCTTTCAATTTTAGAAAAATATGGCCTTCGAATTAATGCCGACACATCTCTCCCCTCTCCCGTTTCTGTTGAGATTTGGGGAACTGGCGCACCTTTACGCGAGTTTCTATGGAGTGAAGAGATGGCCGATGCCTGCGTTTATATTATGGAAAAAGTTAATTTTGAGGATGTATCTCTCGAATCAAAAGACAAAGTTTATACAGAAATCAGGAATACGCACATAAACATAGGCACAGGTAAAGAGCTAACCATAAAAGAACTAACAGCCATAATAAAAAAGACCGTTGGTTTTAAAGGTGAACTCTTTTTTAATGCATCGAAACCGGATGGAACAATGCGCAAATTAACCGATGTTAGTAAGCTCCACCAGCTGGGCTGGCAGCATAAAATAGACCTGGCAGAAGGTGTCCGAAAAATATATGATTGGTATGTTAAGGGGTAACTATTTTATCCTAAATCAAGAAAAAAGCTATCTGTGTAACAGATAGCTTTTTTCTTGATTTATTCAATAAATTCAAATTAAAATGACGATTTTGATAAATACCCTGTTTGGATTTATGATGGGATATTTAATATAGGATCGGAAGCCAGCCAGCACTAAAACCCGCTCTTGATAAATCAACCTCTGCCACCGAGGAAAAAATAAGAAATATGCTCAATGCCTTACGCGAATATTACCGCAATAATACCAGTTTGGCTGAAATCCTTAAGGCTCACTGACTTTTATAGTCCGGAAAATATAGCAGTTCATTAGTCTGAAATAATGATTTTAGTACAGTTTTGTTTAGCAGTACAAAAAACTATTGCCCACTCATAAGACACTTCTCAAATTCCCTTCTTTTAAAAATTTATAATTACATTTGAGCTTTATAATATTTTTAAAAACTAATTACCTGGGAATATGCAAAAAACAATCACAAAACATTTTTCCTGTTTATTTTTCATTTTATTTCTCTTTGTACAAGGGAAAACACAAACACCAGCCAGGCTGGTCAATCCATTTATAGGCTCCACCAACTACGGCACAACAAATCCTGGAGCCATTGTTCCGCGGGGCATGGTATCGGTAGTGCCATTTAATGTTTCCGGCAACTCGCCCCTAAACAAACGAGACAAAGACATTGGCTGGTGGTCGACTCCCTATTCGTGGGACAATAAATATTTTACCGGTTATTCGCATGTAAATTTGAGTGGCGTAGGTTGTCCCGAACTGGGGGTAATCCTTGTAATGCCAACAACAGGAACTGTAAATGCCAATTTTCGCGAATACGGCTCGGAAATGAGCAAACAAACAGCAGAACCGGGCTATTATTCCACTTTCCTGAAAAAATACAACATCCTTACCGAAGTTTCGGCTACAAAACATACAGGCATTAGTCGCTTTACTTTCCCTGAAGGACAATCGAATGTTTTAATAGACCTGGGCAATGGGCTTACCAACGAAAGCGGAGCTGCGTTAAAGGTTGTCAACAATCACGAAATTGAAGGCTGGCGAATGACCGGGACTTTTTGTTACAACGACGGAACCGAACGCCCGGTGTATTTTGTTGCCCGTTTCAACAAAGCGGCCGATAATTTCGGGGTATGGAAAAAAATGCCAAAAATGGGCGACGAAGCGGCATGGTCAACGACCAGCAATCAATTTAAATACTATGAGAGGTACAGTGCCGAGATGGCTGGCGATAGTATTGGCGCATGGTTTAGCTTTAATACAAAAGCCAGGGAAACAATTCAGATAGAAGTAGGCATTTCGTATGTGAGTATCGAAAATGCACGACAAAACCTAAATGCCGAATCCAATAATTTTGATTTTGAATCAACCCGTAAGAAAGCTCAAGAACAATGGAACAATGCTCTTTCTGCAATCAAAGTAAAAGGTGGAACCAACCATCAGAAAACGGTTTTCTACACGGCTCTTTACCACATGCTTATTCACCCGAATGTGTTAAGCGATGTAAATGGCGAATACCCGGCAATGGAATCTTTCGAAATAAAAACAAAAGAAAACGGGGAGCGTTATACCACCTTTTCGCTTTGGGATACTTATCGGAATTTCCATCCTTTCATGAGCCTCGTTTACCCGTGGCAGCAACAAAATATGCTTACGTCGATTATTGAAATGTACGAAGAAAGTGGCTGGTTGCCCAAATGGGAATTAAACAGTACAGAAACCCATGTTATGGAAGGTGACCCTGTTATCCCGGTTATTGTAGACTCCTGGTTCAGAGGAATTCGGAACTTCGACATCGAAAAAGCTTACAAAGGCATGTGCAAATCTGCAACGACCCCCGGAAAGGATAACAAAATCAGACCCGATATTGATTTCTACCTTTCGCACGGGTATGTGCCTTTAAAAGACTCGTTTGATAATTCGGTTTCGCATGCTTTGGAATATTATATAGCCGACTGGAACTTGGCACAACTGGCAAAAGATTTGGGAAAGACAGAAGATTACGAACGCTTTCTGCAACAATCAAAGGGCTATAAAAATTATTATAACCAAAATTTTGGCCTTATCTGCCCCAAACTGTCAAATGGAAAATTTATTTCAAATTTCAATCCGAAGCAAGGCGAAAACTTCGAACCAAGTCCTGGATTTCATGAAGGAAATGCCTACCAATATACTTTTTGTGCCCAGCACGACATGAACGGGATGATTGCATTAAACGGCGGGAAAAAACGTTTTGCAAAGAAATTGCAGGCCGTTTTCGACGAAGGTAATTTTGATATGGCTAATGAACCGGATATTCATTATCCCTGGCTTTTCGATTACATTTCAGGGGAAGAATGGCGCACGCAAAAAGAAGTGCGGCGTTTAATTGATACTTATTTCAAAAACATGCCGGGAGGCCTTCCAGGAAACGACGATACCGGTACAATGTCGGCATGGGTAGCTTATGCCATGATGGGCTTTTATCCTGTACTACCGGGCGATATGAACTATGCCCTCTCCTCCCCTGTTTTTGATGAAATCAGCATTCGGCTTGATCCTGATTTTTACCCGGGCCAAACAATTACCATTCGGCAAACAGGTGACATTTCGGCAAAAATAAAACGAATAAAATGGAATGGTAAGAGGCTTCACAGTTATTTTATCAATCATGCCGAATTGGTTAAAGGTGGTGTGCTAGAAATTGTTCATTAAAAAAATTGATACAAAAATTATAAACACAATAAAATCAGGATGAAACAGCCCATGACTGATATTTTATCTCACCCAACAAACGGGCTTCACAAAAATTTAGACAGATGAAACAACCATGAATTTTAGCATTTTAAAATACACTCACGAAAATGGTTAAAATTTATCGGGAGTTACATCTTATACCGAATAAACAAACAATTTTAACAAGATGAAACAACTATTCTATTCAACATTGATTATTACTACACTGTTTTTAGCCTCTTGTAATAACAAACAAACAAATCAAAAAGACAACAAAGTCGATTACACCGCTTTTGTTGACCCGATGATTGGAACCGGCTTCCACGGACACGTATTTGTTGGTGCCAATGTGCCGTTTGGCATGGTACAACTTGGCCCGAATAATCCCACCCAGGGCTGGGACTGGTGCTCAGGCTATCATTATTCCGATTCACTCTTAATTGGTTTTGCTCATACACACCTTAGCGGAACCGGAATCGGCGATTTGGGCGACATTCTTTTCATGCCTCTTTCAGGGGATTATCACCCGGCATTTCATTCAGCCCCCCCAAAAAAGGGTAAGGAAGAATACGACTGGAAGGCTAAATATACGCATGATGATGAAATTGTAAAACCCGGCTACTACGCCATTAATATTCATCGCTACAAGGTAAAAGCGGAACTAACAGCCACCGAACGTGTAGGTTTTCATAAATACAATTTTAAAGGTAAAGGCAACTCAAAAATATTGATTGACCTGAAATACGGAACAGGTTGGGACACAATAAGAGAAGGGAAAATAGAACAAACCGGGAAAAATAGTATTGAAGGCTACCGCCTGTCAAAAGGCTGGGCGGTTGACCAGCGCGTTTTTTTCCATACCGAATTTTCAAAACCAATAACTCATTTTGAAATCATCAGAGAAAATGCAGAGAACCGCACACTTACAGCCCTTATTGAGTTCGACGGGAACGGCCTATTAATGGCAAAAACTGCAATCTCTCCGATAAGTTCGGCAAACGCAGAAAAAAACATGCTAGCCGAAGCAAAGGATTGGGACTTTGATAAAATACACCAGCTTGCCGTTGACAAATGGAATAAAGAACTGGGGAAAATAAAAGTTGAAACTACAAATGAAATAAACAAGAAAATTTTCTACACATCATTATACCATACCATGATTGTTCCTGCGTTGTATAACGATGCAAATGGAGCTTACCTCGGAACCGACAAAAAGGAATACTCCAATCCGGGGTTCAACAATTACACGGTTTTTTCGTTGTGGGATACGTATCGTGCCCTGCATCCTCTTTATACAATTGCACAACCCGAGAGGATTAATGATCTTGTGAATTCGCTGTTAACGGCTTACAAGCAGCAGGGAAAACTTCCGGTATGGCACCTGTGGGGAAATGAAACAAATTGCATGGTAGGTTACCACTCGGTTCCGGTTATTGTTGACGCCTATTTTAAAGGATTCCGGGGATTTGATGCAGAAGAAGCTTTTGAGGCCATGAAAACCACGGCTCTGCTTGACGAACGCGGGTTAAACTACGTGAAAAACAACGGCTATATTCCGGCCGACAAAACCCACGAATCGGTTGCAATGGCTTTGGAATATGCTATCGATGACTGGTGTATTGCTGCTATGGCTAAGGATTTGGGTAAAACCAATGACTATAAATTGTTTTCCAAACGTGCCCAATATTATCAATATTATTTCGATCCGAAAATTAAATTTATGCGCGGAAAACTATCGGATGGAAGCTGGCGCACACCTTTCAATCCTTTTTCATCGGAACACCGCAAAGACGATTTTTGTGAAGGTAACAGCTGGCAATATACCTGGCTGGCACCTCAAGATCCGGAGGGGCTAATAAAATTACAGGGAGGCGAAAAAGCATTCCTAGATAAACTTGACAGCCTGTTTACTGTTCCGTCTGATTTATTGGAAGGTGCCTCGAATGATATATCCGGGTTAATTGGTCAATATGCACATGGGAATGAACCTAGCCACCACATTACCTATTTATATGCCTATGCCGGGGAGCAATGGAAAACTGCCGAAAAAGTACGCGAAATATGTAATACAATGTACACCGACAAAACTGACGGGATTTGTGGAAACGAAGATTGTGGGCAAATGTCGGCCTGGTATGTACTTTCGTCCCTGGGATTTTACCCGGTAAATCCGGCTAACGGCGCTTATGTATTCGGAAGCCCGATGTTCGAGAATGCTGAATTGAGACTTCCCGGTGGAAAAACATTTTCTATTCAGGCTGAAAATGCAGGGAAAGACCTGTATATCCAGTCGGTTACATTAAACGGGAAAACGCTTACAAAATCGTTTATCACCTATAAACAAATTATGGCTGGAGGAGAACTAATATTTACAATGGGCAATACTCCGAATAAAAAATTTGGAAAAGCCCCAGAAGATCGACCAAAATCGATTGTTTATTAACCTGAATTATTAGGGGAACTCCTTACATTGAAAAAAGGGGGAGTCGTTCGATTAGTATTCAATACCTTTTCGGGCAACTACCCCTTTTTTGTAGTAATGTTTTACTTCTTTCATTTCGGTTACCAAATCAGCCAGGTCTATTAATTCTGTTGGAGCATAACGGCCGGTAATAACAAGTTCGGTTTCCGGCCTTTTCCGTTTTATCGCATCAATCAGTTCTTCAACCGAAAAAAGCTTGTAATGTAGAGCGATATTGGCTTCATCAAGTACTACCAAGTCATATTCTCCCTGTTCCAGAATTTGTGTTATTTCCGTTAAACCTGTTCGCGCAGCATCAACATCCTGCGGTGTAGGATTTTTAACGATAAAACATCCCAAACCATATTGTTTTAAGGTTATGGCAGGAAGGTATTTTCGAACGGCCTCAATTTCGGCGTAAGTTTTTCCTTTAACAAACTGGGCAATAAAAACTTTTTTCCCGGCACCTGCTGCACGCAGGGAAAGCCCGAATGCTGCTGTTGTTTTTCCCTTGCCATTTCCTGTATAAATATGGATATATCCTTTCATAGGAAGAGCTATTTAATTGCGACTTTCTTGTTACTTTTTTTCTGCAATTGCCAACTTTTTTCTCTACTTATCTACGTCTTTTACGATTACATCATGCGCTCCGCCTTCAATAATACTTGTTGACGAAACCAGGGTAATTTTAGCTTCTGTTTGTAATTCTTTTAGCGTTGAAACCCCGCAACTACACATGGTCGCTTTAATTTTCCCTAATGTCTGGTCTAAATTATCTTTCAGTTTACCGGCATAAGGCACATAACTATCAACTCCTTCTTCGAATTTCAGGTTACTACTTCCGCCCATGTCATATCGTTGCCAGTTTCTGGCGCGGTTTGAACCTTCTCCCCAATATTCTTTCACATAATTTCCTCCTACCAAAAGTTTTCGTGTAGGACTTTCATCAAAACGGGCAAAATAGCGTCCCATCATCAGGAAATCGGCTCCCATAGCCAGGGCCAGGGTCATGTGATAATCTTGTACAATGCCTCCGTCTGAACAAATAGGAATATAATCGCCTGTTTTTTCGAAATATTTATTTCTTGCATCTGCCACATCAATCAATGCGGTTGCCTGCCCTCTGCCAATTCCTTTTTGTTCGCGTGTTATGCAGATCGATCCTCCACCAACCCCTACTTTAATAAAATCGGCTCCGGCCTTTGCCAAATAGAGGAATCCTTCCTTATCCACTACATTTCCGGCACCAACTAAAACTTTATTTCCATATTCTTTTCGAATATATTCAATCGTTTCTTTTTGCCACTCCGAAAAACCATCGGAAGAATCGATGCACAATATATCAACACCTGCCTCAACCAGGGCAGGCACTCTTTCTTTATAATCTCTCGAATTTATTCCGGCACCTACAATTAAACGTTTTTGGGAATCCGATAATTCATTTGGATTATTTTTATGACTATCATAATCTTTTCGAAAAACGAAATATTTCAGATTCTGTTTCTCGTCAATAATCGGCAAAGTATTCAGTTTATTCTCCCAGATAATATCGTTTGCTTCATTTAACGATACCCCGTCTTGTGCGGTAACTAGTTTTTCAAAAGGAGTCATAAACTCTTTTACCTTTTTATCCGGATTATCTCTGCTTACCCTGTAATCACGACTGGTAACGATTCCCACTAGTTTTCCGGACGGCATCCCGTTATCGGTAACCCCTACGGTTGAAAATCCGGTTTTTTCTTTTAAAGCAATAATATCTTTCAAAGTGCTTTCGGGAGTTATATTCGCCCTACTTTCAACAAAACCTGCTTTGTGTTGCTTAACTTCCCGAACCATTTTTGCCTGATTCTCTATTGACTGCGAACCAAAAATAAAAGAAATGCCCCCTTCTTTGGCCAATGCAATAGCCAGTTTGCTGTCGGAAACCGATTGCATAATCGCCGAAACAAAAGGAGTGTTTAAACTTACCACCGGCTTATCGCCTTTCTTAAAGCGCACCAATGGAGTTTGTAGGTTAACCTTGTCGGGAGTGTGTAATTTTGTTGTTAATCCCGGGATTATCAGGTATTCGTTAAAGGTTCTTGAAACTTCGTTAATAATATTTGCCATAACTTTTATCTAAAAAATTGGACAAAAATATAAAATATTACTAAAAGAGTTTCATTTGCAGATAACTAAACTGTAAGGCAGCCATCTTTGCGCGTTGCTCATTGGTTGATGCACCTGCATGTCCACCTTCTGTATTCTCAAAATAATAAACCTTGTAGCCTAAATCGCTCATTTTTGCTACCATTTTACGGGCATGCCCCGGGTGCACCCTATCGTCGCGGGTTGAAGTATAAAAAAACACTTCAGGATAATTCATTCCTTTTTTTACATTCTGATAAGGTGAATATTTTTTGATGTAGTCCCATTCTTCCGGGATATCCGGATTTCCATACTCCGCCATCCAACTTGCTCCGGCCAACAGTTTGTTGTAACGCTTCATGTCGAGCAAAGGCACAGCACAAACCACTGCATTGTACAACTCAGGCCGTTGGGTAAAAGCAACGCCAACCAGCAACCCTCCATTGCTCCCGCCCGAAATTCCCAGTTTTTGGGGAGATGTTATTTTACGGGCAATCAAGTCTTCAGCCACGGCAAAATAATCGTCGTATATACGCTGGCGGTTTTCTTTCAGGCCTGCCTGGTGCCATTTCGGGCCAAACTCTCCCCCGCCTCTAAGGTTTGCCAGTATATAAACGCCGCCTTTTTCCAGCCACTCCGTACCTACGATAGCACTGTAACGTGGCAAGCGTGATACTTCAAAACCACCATAAGCACTTATAAGGGTCGGATTTTTTCCGTTATATTCTATCTTTTTATTGCTGACAACAAAGTAAGGAATCATTGTACCGTCTGTCGATGCCACTTCAAATTGTTGTACCTGGTATTTTTCGGTCGGGAAGAAAGATTTTAATGCTTTTACTTTCACTATATCCCCGGTGGCAGCATTTCCTTTAAACAGGGTCGACGGCTTTAAAAAATTCTGAAAATAAAAGAAATAAGTATCGCTGGCATTATCAGTTGAACCCAACGAAATATTTCCGAAAGCGGGTGCATTTACTTTTTCTTTTTTCCACGTTCCGTCAAAAGTATAGGCATAAAGTTCGCTTTTAACATTGTTCAGCATATTTATCAGCAAAACATGTTTCGTGGTACTCGTACTTGTTATGCTTGAACGACTATCAGGCCTTACAATTAACTGGTATTCGTTGCCTCCTTTTATTAAGTCAGCATAAGCAATACTAACCAGGTCTCCTTGTTTAAAGTTTTTATTGCCAACTTTCCAGTCCGATTTAAGACTAAATAGGACCTGTTTGTTAAAAATCCCGTTCAATTCAATGTCATCAGGAAGTTTTGGTGTAGTTAATTTCCCGTTTTCGATGAAGTAATACTTTCCGGAATAAAAAGATGTTCTTTGCGAAATAATCCGGTAGGTTTTATCTTTGGTTTGCTGCGTATATCCCCAAATGCCCATATCTTTCTCATTCCCATTGAAAATGAGCTTCGCATCATTTAGAAGCGTACCTCTTGTCCATATCTTCACCTGTTTGGGGTAGCCCGAAGTTGTTACCCCATCGCCAAAGTCGGTAGAAACCATTAATGTATTTTGGTCAATCCAGCTTGCACTGCCTTTGGCTTCCGGAATATAAAAACCGTTCGCAACAAATTGTTTTTTCAGTACATCAAACTCGCGGATAACCACCGCATCTCCTCCCCCTTTCGAGAGTCTTACCAAAAACCGGTCATAATTGGGATAAAGCCCGGTTGCACCTTTAAAAACGTATTTTTCGTTATCTTGTTCCGACAGGGCATCGATATCAATTATTGTTTTCCACTCCGGAGTCTGACTCAGATAACTTTTCATTGAAGTTCTGCGCCATATTCCCCGTGGATGCTCTTTATCCTGCCAAAAATTATAAATAAGATTGCCATAAATCGCCGGGGAGGCAATACGGTCGGTTGAATTGTAAATCTCCAGGCTTTTCTCATATGCCTCTTTGTAACCGGGTTGAGGGGTTAATACTTTTAATGTTTTGTCATTCCATTTTTCAACCCATTCCAATGATTTTGAGTCGTCTACATTTTCCAACCATAAAAACGAATCGTCCTGAGCGATGCTTATTTGCGCCATAATTGCCAGTAAAATAATTAAAATTGTTTGTTTCATCTGTCTAAATTTTTGTGAAACCCCTTTGTTGGGTGAGATAAAATATCAGTCATGCACGTATGTGTCTCAGTTATAATCACAGCCATGGGCTGTTTCATAAGTGATTTAATACTAATTTCGGAATGCAAGTTAGGAAATCTTATTTGTTTGACAATAGTTCAATATTGTTTAAAAAAAACAGAATAATAAGAAAAAGTTGTGAAATATTCAATCATTCAATTGGCTTCTGTTTTTTTGAATGTACAAAAAGTACGGATCCCAGGCTATTGTATCCGGCGAACATTTTTTCTTTTTCGTGTTTTATAATCTCCTGAGTTCCGCACTGGGACACCCAAATTAAAAATCAAAAATTTTAGCTAATTCTTTCTGTTCTTCATTGAGAAGTAATACAGATTGTGTAATGCATTCAGATATTGGATCAGCAATTTTAATTGC